>Ga0070698_100005106_pt1 | contig 14370 bp, 11 predicted proteins | sample KBSK1502metaG_FD_65477 | JGI IMG/M metagenome (GOLD analysis project Ga0070698, IMG submission 65477) | Corn, switchgrass and miscanthus rhizosphere microbial communities from Kellogg Biological Station, Michigan, USA - KBS K1-50-2 metaG | ecosystem: Host-associated > Plants > Roots >...
GGCCCGTCGGAGATGTCGCCCTCGTAGACCGCCCGGCCCGCGGTGAACTCCCGCCTGCCTGTCACAAGGCTGTCCAAGATCACCGGCACGATCTCTGCGTCCGAGCAGGCCGACGCGATCGTGCTGCCGATATAACCAGCACCACCAGAAATCAGGACTTTCACCGTGCTCCCGCCGTCGCGCCCGCCATCACAGGTTTGACCTCAGTGGCTACCGCCGTCTGGCGCCAGCGACTGAAGAGTTAGCCATGCCGTCCGGCTATTCGATGACCATGCTCGGGATGGGCACCGGATGGGTCGTGCTCCACGGAGTGCAGCAGGACGTAAAGCATGCGCGCTAGGACTGACTCCGCATGGACAAGGTCCCGGATTGGGACCCACTCGGTTCGCGCGCCCGCCACACGACGCATGAACATGCGGCGGAGATAGGCACGACTTCGTTCGGCCAGGATGATCGTGAGCACGCGGAGCCCGTCACTGAAGGCGTCCAAGTTGCTCACCCCGTAGATCCTGGGATGTTCGAAACTCGGGACCTCAACGACTTGGAGCCCCGCCTCCGCTACCCGCAGGTGGATCAGCGTCTCTATCTCGAAGCCGTCGCCCCACAACCGCCCGTCGCCCCTGAGTGAGGGGGGAGAGGTGGTGTCGAGGCGTAGTACTGGAACGTGCTTCCGCCAGAACACGTTGAATCCATAGCAGAGGTCTGAGTAGTGCGTTCCATAGCAGAGGTTGACCAGCGCGGCGAGCATGCGGTTTCCAAGGCTCCGCAGCCGTGTGATGTCACTGCTGCCGCCGTCCGCGGAGAATCTGGTTCCTTTTGCGAAATCCGCGCCATTCGTGAGCACATGCACGAACTTAGGTATTTCTCCCGGATCCGCCGAACCGTCCGCGTCCACCATAGCGATGATGTCGCCGGTCGCGGCCTCGAACCCGCAGGCAAGGGCGTTTCCTTTTCCCCGGCGAGTCTGCTGCACTATCCGCACGTCGGGTCGTAGCCGAGTGGCCACCGCGACTGTGTCGTCCACCGAGTGCCCGTCCACCACGATCACCTCATGGACGTCCGCGGGCAGCTGTGAGAATACGTAGGGCAGGTTTTTAGCTTCATTCCATGTGGGAATGATCACGGATATACGTGGCCGGGGCAGGGTTGAGCTAGCCAGAGACATGGCTCCCTCGTGATTCCAGGCAAGGCGAAATGTGCGGCGACTCCTTACACGGCCACGGCCCCGCCCCGATATCAAGGTCGCCTACTGCTTGGTCTGGCTGGTTTCAGTCACCCCCTACATCACAGGACTGAAGACGGAACAAATATTAAACCCTGAAAGCCCTCAGCGAAAGAGAAATTTTTGGTAGAATTCGCTTCTCAGAACTGTCTGAACTACCTGTGAGTGACTCGCCGCTGCTCGCGCTCCCTCCTGGCTCGCAGCCATGATGCAACTTGAACCAGGGGTAACCTCAGCACCATTGACCACGACTTTCTCATCAGTAACACGTTCGGTCCCGTAAAAATCGCGTTGCTCAGCCGCTTTACGGCACGGATGATCACCCCGGGACTTCGCCGCCAGCGCGGGCAGTCCGGGCAAAGCGAACATTCCGTTCCACGCCGGTAGTGCCGATGCGCGGTGTAGGCATGCCCGCATGTGCAGAGACGGGCTTGTCTCGAGTCGTAAGACACGGTCTGCGAACGCCCCCCCTCCTATCCCTGACCCTGATTATGGGGCAACCGCGCCTGTGTCCTGGCATGTCGATGGCGGGACCGCGGGAGTCAGGCGGATCTGGTTCTTCGCTACCAAGTCGAGAACGCGCCCCGCCTCGTGCGGGTCGACGGGTAGGACGTGAGCTGCCCACCATCGGGCTGCCTCCGGCAGTGGTGAGGGTGCACAGAAATCCGGCCCAGAGTAATCGTCCAGTGACGGTGCGTACAAGAAGAACACGTTTATCCCGCGTCGCCGCAGCTCGAGCGCCACCGCGTCCCGGTCCTCGATCAGGAGCGGGACGCGGAGCAACGGCAGCGGGTCGCCCTCGCGGGCCGCCAGGGCCATCGCATCGAGCTCTCGAAGCCGAAGCAGGCCCGCGATCCGCTCCTCGCGGTCCCGCTCGAGGTCGCGCAGGTGGCGTCGCGTCCGCTTTAGATAGCCCGATCGCTGTCGCATCCGGTAATCCGGATACCCCGCCTGCATCCACGCGTCGAACTGACCGAGGTCACCGCTGGAGCGCGCGGACTCCAGCTGAGCCGCGCGCAGCGGCACTCGCCACGGACGAGCCTCCACGGGATGTATCAGGCGGCGCGCACGGTCCAGTCCTCGCACCAGGTGGAGAGTCTCCAGTAGCCGCCTGGCCGTCGATCGCGCGAGACCGACTGTCCCGTTGCCAGCCGGTCTTGGTAGCGTGAGCTGATCGCGCAATCGAGCGACGTCATCGCGGCTGACTTCCTGACCGAGCGCGAGAACGCCTCCCCGGCCGGGGAAATGCTTCGACAAGCTGAAGGCGGAAACAGCGCCGAAGCTCCCGACGGGGCGTCCGTCAAGGTCCGTTTCGAGTGCATGGGCAGCGTCTTCGATGAGCGGAATCTTGAATCGGCCGCAGGTCGCGGTGAGTTCGACGACACGGTCGGGAAGACCATAAGTGTTACCTGTCAGAACCGCGGAAATGGTTGACCATGTCGCATCATCGATGACATCGATACGCATATTTCCATCGTAAGTCGACACCGGTGCCATCACCGGGCGCAGCCCAGCCGCGAGGGCCCCGAAGAACACGGTATCGTCCTCGAGCGGAGACATGAGGATGCGATCGCCGGGCGACAGGAGCAACTGGAAAGCAAGGTGAATGGCGAATCGACCCGATGGCATAAACATGCATTGTCGTCCGGTGCGGGCCTCAAGTATCGCCTCGATGTCACGTTCGATTTGATCGATCACTGACCCTGCTCCCCTCCCGGTACAGTCGAATCGCGGACGGCGGGGTGACGCCGCTTACCCGACCTTCCATCGTTGCAGCTGAACTTTGAAACGAAGCCGTCCCCAGTCCATGACTACGCGCCGAGGGAGACGGTGGGGATCGGCCGAGGGCCGCGCCGTTCCCGGGATGGTGGTGCACGCGGTGTCGAACACGGCCGAACGCACGGCGTCAACCGAACGATCATCGAAGTCGTCATGCCGCCCGAATGGGTACGCGAAGTGCGACACGGCCCGGCCGATCGATTTCTCCAGGTCTTTTTTAGACGCAGAAATGCTGTCGTGCTGCTCCTGCATCGGACGATCCCGGAGCCGGACGTGATCGACCGTGTGGGCGCCGATTGTCGCGATGTCGCTGGCCGCTAGCTGGAGGAGGTCCTCGCGGGTGAGGGTTCCCGCGTCAGGCGGGGAGGCGGAACTCACCTGCCATTGATCCGAGACGGCGTCGAGCGTCCGTTCGATCTCCGCCACCCGCAGTGGCAGCAGGCGGCGGCGGACCGAATCGAGGTCTTCCCTGATCCCGGACGCGCCCAGTGGGAGGCGGACATCCCGGCCGCCAGCCGGCAGGCAGATTTCCCGCACGTGCGGTGGCCGCGAGCGCAACAGTGCTCCGAGGCGATCCCACCAGAAGCCATTGCTGTTTCCCACCATGCCGCTGGTCACGAAGACCGTTATCGGTACGCCCTTGGATTCGGCGATCGGCAGGGCATTGGTAAGGTTATCGCGGTAGCCGTCATCTAGGGTCACGACCACTCTCGGTCGACGCGACGGAAGAAATGCATCGGCGAGCGTCGACGGTTCTCGAGCTCTGGATATCTCCTCGAGGTGGGCGGCGAAATTGTCAGGGCGTACACAGAGAAAGAAGGGGTCCTCGGCGCTTTCCGCGACCCGGTGGTAGCAGAGAATGAGCGCCCCGTTGCGCTTCATCGTAAGGACATTAACGCCCATTAGTTCCTTCTACAATTCCGGGCAGCCATTGAACGAATCCCATAGCTTCCTGCAGAGCCGGTCGACTTCCGGATCGAGATCGGTGATCTCCGGCGGCGATGGCCGCGCCCGTACCCGCGGGGCTATCGAGCCGATGGGCAGCGTCACTCCGATGTGGTCCGAAAGAGACCGGATCACTTCCTCGGGCTGATTGCACGCCCGCTCGTAATGGAGGATCCGGATCCGGTCGTCCTCCCAGAGGCGCTGGTCGAAATAGAGCTGGTTGCGAGTCCACCAGAAGAGGGCGGCCGCGTCGAATGGTGTCAGCTTGCGGTTCAGCAGGGCGGTGACCATTTCCCGCGTTTCCTCGCTTACTCCTATGTATCGCCAGTCTGCCGTGTCCCGTGAACGAATCGGCTGCAGATCCCGGTAGGGGTTGTCCAACCCGAATTTGCTCACATTGGACCGCGCGACCTCCGCGTAATGGCGGATCATCCAGACCGCCTTCACCGCGCCGGCGGCATCCATGAGTGCAGTGGCCGAGGCGCTCTCCACCAGTGGTTTGGCCGCCACGACCTCGAACGGGAGGCGCCGGATTCGTCGCAGGACGGTGGAATACTCTTCCCAGGTCGTCGCTTCGGGGTCTGGTGCGGCTCCGACAAGACGGCGATCGTGCTCCTCGAGGATGAGTACCCGCCAGGACCGATCGAGGAAGGTCTGCTGGAGCATCGTGGTTCCTGATCGCTGGCATCCGAAGATCAATAGGACGCGGCGCTCATCGCGGCGAGCCCGCACGATCGAGCGGGCCGAGCGTTTGGCCAGGGCCAGGCCTCTGCGCTTGAACAGGGGTTCTTCGTCTCGGTCATTGCGCCGGAGCGGGACCGGTCCGGGAGGTACCTTGGCCACCAATTCGGACGCCCTCCCTCTAGGCCGTTTCTCATGCTGTCAGCTGCGAGAGGACGCGTGTACCTGACCGAAAACACCGCGCCCGATGGCGGTTATCCATTATAGGAGGATTTGATCTGCGCGACGAGGAGCATCGGCCTGGCCGGGCGCGGGTTATCCTGCGTTCGGCCCGGAGCCGTTTTCGGCCGGGGGCTCGCGGCGGAAAACCCGGATCACGATGGGGAGCAAGACGGCGGCCTCGCACCAGGAGGCGACGGCCCATCCGACGCACAGGCCGGTCATCCCCCAGTAGATGCCGCCCAGCGCCGCGCCGGCCGCTTCGGCGACGCTGCCTGCCGCCATCGCCTTGGCGGCGTCGCTAAGGCGGCCCTGCGTGCGGCGGATCGCCACGTAGTGGTCCTTGATCACATAGGCGGGCCCGAGCAAGAGAAGCAGGCGCAGCGCAGTGGTCCCGTTCACGGCGTAGGCGGAGCCGAAGATGCGCAGCACGAGGGGAGCCGCCAGGGCCACGACGACGAGGATCCCGCCAGACAGGGCCAGCCCGAGGGGAAGCGTCCGGCGGACGTGACGGTGGAGGAGTCCCTCGTCGCCCGACATCTCGGCGAACAGCGACAGCGTCAGCAGGTACGGGACGATCATCGCCGTCGACGACAACAGGAACGCGGTCGAGAAGTAGGCCAGCTGCTGCGGCGAGATCAGGAGAGCCGCGATCAGCGCGACGAAGTAACCGATGGAATTGATCGAAAGATTCAGGACGTGGTGCTTGAGCGAGCGCGTCCCGTAGCGGCGGACGAGTGCGACTCGATGGCTGAGATCCCCTTCGCCGGCCGGGACCGGGTCGAATCGAAGCATGGGGATGCACACGACGAGCGAGACAGCGAGCGCCACCGCCCAGGCAAACAGCAGGCCTGGAGCTGTTCTGGTCCCGACGAGGATGAGGACACCCACGACGGCCAGCTTCAGCGAGGAGTTCAGGATGCCTCGCGTCAGCTGGACCGAACCTCGGTGCAGTTTGATTGCCGCGTTGTCGAGAGTCAGGCCGCCCACTGTGGCCACCGATCCGATGACGAAGAAAACGGCGGTTGTCCAGTCGTGACCGATGATGCTCAGGCTGTCGCCGAGGAACGGCGAGAGGGCCAGGGTGGCCAGCGAAAGGATCAGGACGACGAGACACGCGATTGACGTTCCAGTGCTGAAGGCAACGCGGCGGGCGGCGGGCGGTAGCGAGTGGAGTTCGGCCAGCAGGAGGAGCGGAATCCCGAGAGCGCCGATCGCTGCGAGAAAGAACGCCGCCGAGGCGGCGGCGGCTGCCAGACCCACATCTGCCGCCGAGAACAGATGCGTGGTGACGGCCCAGTAGCCGAGGCCCAGTACCGCCGTGGCCCCCTGCCTGGCCACCAGGTATCCGAAGGTCGTCAAGAGCCGCCGCAACTCCGCCGGTCGTGTCGGCTGCTCCTTCGGCTTTATCGGCTCGTCGGCCGCGAACTTGGTCACGGGCCCGGGAGCCCGGGCGATATGGAGGCGAGGCAACCTGCGGAGCCGCCGCGCGGGGCGCCCCTCCCGTCCCCAGCCGTCCTCTGGCGACTGAGTGAACCCCAGCCCTTCACGAGTTGATGCTAACCCCTGAATTCCTCTGGACGGTCGCTGGCCTGGGATGGCCGCCAAATCGTGAAGTGGATCTGATCGTAGGCTCGAGTGCGCTGATAAAGTCTTTTCGTGGCTAAGCGAACAGCGATGCCAGTGGCTGATGATACGGAAACCTGTTCGGCCACGCCCTGGTCTCGCTGTGGGAGGTCTCCTCATGCCTGAGGCTCACAAGAGCATCCGGGCTTCCATCGTGGTGTGCGTCTACACAGAGAAGCGGCTGTCGCAGATCCGGGCCGCACTCGACAGCATCTCCCGCCAGACCGTGCCACCGTGGCAGGTGATCGTGGTAGTCGACCACAACCCGGCGCTATACGATCTTCTGGCGACTGAATACCCAGACCATGAGGTTATTTCGAACAAATTCGAAAGAGGTCTGTCGGGTGCCCGCAACACGGGTATCCAACAGGCCGCTGGCGATGTCGTCGTCTTCCTCGACGATGACGCCAGGGCTCAGCCCCAGTGGCTGGAGACGCTGCTGGCTTCATACCACGACGCGTCGGTCCTTGGCGTGGGCGGAGTGGTCCTTCCCGACTGGAGCTCGCCTGGCAGGCCCGGATGGCTGCCTGAGGAGTTTCTCTGGGTTGTCGGCTGCAGCTACCGAGGACAACCCGAGGTTAGGGCTGAGGTTCGCAACCCGATCGGAGCGAATATGTCATTTCGCCGATCAGCCTTCGAGCGGGCCGGATTTTTCAATTCTTGGGTAGGGCGCACCGCCCTGTCATCGCGCCCGCTTGGCTGCGAGGAGACCGAATTCAGCATCCGCCTGCGCCGGCTGTCGCCAGGCGGACGGATCATCTATGAGCCGCAGGCCGTGGTGTATCACCATGTGGACGAGTCCCGTACAACCTGGCGCTACTTTCTGGGCCGATGCCGTGCGGAGGGATGCTCGAAAGCCCGGGTGTCACGGCTATCCGGAGCGTCGGCCGCACTGACCTCTGAGCGAAGCTACGTTACTTACACGATTACCCGGGCTGTGCGCAGTGAACTAATTGGGATGTTCAGGCCGGGCAGGAAGGATTCGATTATGCGCCTAGTCGCCTTGTTGCTGGGAACCTCGTCAGCTGCAGCAGGCTATATCAAAGAAATGGCGCTGCAGAATGTTCGCCATACGGGACCGCTGGGAGACGCGGTTTCCGAGGGTGGCACCCCCTGACATACTCCAAGACTCGGGTTAGCTACAAAACCTAGCAGTGGGGCTGGCGATGGATCTGCGAAGCTCATGGGTGCGGCAACTCGTTGCGCTCCCATGGGACTCTCTGAGCCTTTCGGTTTCAGATCGTCGCCACAGCGCCGATGCCGGCAACGCGTCGACGTTGCCCGTGGAATCAGGCCTCCAGCAGGCGGACTTCCTCCGTCCAGAGGCGATGCCGCCGACGGCCCTGAACACCGGTCGGTCGCGTATCGGAACCGTCGTCGCAATCGTGGGCGCTGGCCTGTTGCTGGTGGGACTCGGGGACGCCTTTGGCCGCACAGGTCCCCAGCCGCCGGTCGTTCCGCTCTTCCTGGCCGGACTGACGTTGATCGTGGGCCCGTGCGCCTGGCGCCTCACCAGTACGGCCGCTACGCGGAACGAGCGCATCTGGGTCTCGGTTATCCTCGGTCTCGGGCTTCAAGTCGCCTACATGTTCCGCAGCCCGCTCCTCTTCGACAATTTCGACGAACTGGCTCATGGGGCGACCCTCACGCGGCTTCTCGACAGCAGAATCCTGTTTCAGGACAACTCCATTCTGCCGGTCAGCTCGTACTTTCCCGGAATTGAGCTCGTAACGGCTGCCACCAGATGGCTGACGGGTCTCCCGTTGCTGCTGGACCAGATGGCCGTCCTCGTCCTGGCCCGCATACTGCTCGTGCTCTGCGTCTTCCTCCTAGTAGAGCGCGCTTGTTATTCGTCAGCCGCTGGCGGCGTCGGCGTACTCGTTTATGCGGCGAACCCGGAGTTCTATTCTCTTGGCGCACAGTATGGTTACCAGACCCTCGCCCTCACCTTTGCTGTCGCGGCTGTCTATTTGCTCTTCGTCTCGATTGACGAATGGCCGCCGAAGCGCGGGAAGCTGTTCGCGCTCGCGCTCGTTTCCATCGCCGGGATGGTCGTATCCCACCACGTCACCGCGTGGCTTACGGTTGGATTCCTCGTGGTGTGGGCGGCAGGCCTGCGCTTCATCGTCGACCCCTCTCGCCCGCCGGTGGCCGCTGCGAGGCGGAAACAGCAGTCACAGATCGTTGGCCTCGCTGCTCTTGCCGGAGTTGTTCTCGTCGCGGTGTGGATCGCGTTCCTCGGCCGTCTCATCACCGGGTACGTCGACCCGATCGTCCAGGCAGGCTTGAGAAGCGCCGCTGACGTCGTGGCCCGGGGTCGCGGAAATCGGCAGCTCTTCCAGAACTCGGCGGGCGGCGGAACTCCTCCTTGGGAGGAAGCCCTCATCTTGGCGGCGCCCGTCTTCTTCTGCCTCGCCATCCTGATCTCTCTCCGCTCGGTGATCTGGAAGAAGAGCGTCAGAGGGGGCAGGCTCCGGTACTTGCCCGCCGCGATCGCGGCGGCGTATCCGCTCGCGGTGCTGACGAACATATCGGCTGAGGCCAAGGACATCGGGTCCCGGACAACCACCTTCATATTCTTCGGCGTGGCAGTGATCGTCGGCGGCTGGCTGGGCAGACGGATCCAGCGGCGACGCTGGCTCATCGAACGGATGGCCACGATCGGCGTCGCTGTCGTCTGCTTCCTGGGGAGCACGCTCTACGGCGGGGGCCCGTTGCCCATTCTCGTGAATGGTCCCTACATCGTCGGCGCACATGAACGCTCGCTGGGTTCGCCCTCGCTCGCGCTGGCGAACTGGGTCAGCAGCCATCTCCCAAAAGGTGCCCACGTCGCGGTGGACCGCGACAATGCCGGGATGCTCAACGACTTCGGGCAGGTTGACCCGGTCAGTCCTCTCAACGGGTCGGACAACCCGGCCCCGCTGTTTTTCGACCCGCAGCTCACCCCGTCTGACATCGCCCTCATGCGCAAGGATGACATCCGCTACATCGTGACCGACACACGTCTCACCGAGTCGCTGCCGCTGTTCGGGGCGTACATCGCACCTGGCGAAACCGGGATCCCAACCCGTCTCACAGCGGCAGAGCTCCAGAAGTTCAATTCGATTCCAGGGGTCTATCGCATCTACGACAACGGTGCGATCCAGGTATACGACCTTTCCCGGCTCCTGGGGGAGCGCCCTCTCGTGGTGCCCGCGGAATCCGTCGCCAGCATCAGGACAACGGGAACTAATGCGGCGGTGCTGATCCTTGCCCTTCTGGTTGCCGCCACGTGGCTGCTCCGGTTGCGCCGCCGGGCAAGGCTGGTTCGTGTCGGCGCCCACACGGTTGCCTGCTGGATGGTCGGCGCGCTGGCGATCGGACTCTTCGGGGCCTTCGCGATTCTGCTTGTCGACCTGCCGCCAGGCCGCGTAGCCGTCATCCTCCTCTTTGCCCTGCTGGCGCTGGGCCTGCGGCCCGCGCGGTGGGAAAGGCATCCCAGGCGTAACGTCCACCGCCACAAGGAATCGCCGCCAGTACCGTCGGAATCGACAGCCGAGTCGGATGGGCAAGACGGCTGGCTGGAAAACCAGCTGGCGTTGGTCGGCGAATGGTCACAGCGAATGAGCCAGCGGATCGAATCCGCTGTCGCCGGAACCGAGGTGTCCGGCAGCGGTCCGGCCCCGGAGTCGCCGGGTCCATCACCGGGCCGCGCTCGTCGTGCCCGACCCCAGCTCGTCCTGGGGTGCGCTGGGCTTGCACTGCTGGCGGCTGGAGCAGCGGTTACGGTGACGGCTGCGCAACGGGAATGGGTGCCTCCTCCTGAGCTCTCCATTGAGATGGGGCAGGGACACTCCGGCAGGCCTGTCGCCAGCGTGGATCTCGGCACGGCAGCCTCGGCCTCGGCGCATCTCGCGGTGGTCACGGGAGGACGCATCCTCTGGTCAGCGCCACTCTCATCAAGCAGCGGCACGCAAAACGTCGTCCTTCCAGCCGACGCGCTCGACCCTGGATCACAGGTGGTGCTCATCGCTAACGGCAGGACCATTCGCGACGTTGACGGCTGAGGTCAGCACTCACGCCGTGCCGCGGATCATGGCGACAGGGCGTACACCTGGACTTCGGCCACGGTCAATTCCGACGGATCCGGGGATTGACCTATCGTGTGAAAACCCGAGGTATTGGCACTTGCCTGGGTGTTCCAGATGACGATCTCATAAGGGGTCGTGCTGATGTTCTGGGTCCACGAGCCGACCAGCTTGCCATTGAAATACGTCTTGATCGAGCGGCCAGGGATGTACTGCATCCCGTAGACATTGAACCCGGCATTCAGGGGCTTGTGCGTGACCTGAGTGAAGTCCGATTGGCTGCCGGATGGCGTGTGGTATGTGGACACGAAAATGTTGTTCTCCGGAGTGCCGCTTGGCAGCCCGAGGCTTTTAGCGGTGAATCCGCCTTCCTGCAAGTCGATCTCTTGGCTACCGCGGCCGTCGGTCGGATCGATGAACCAGATGGCGGGCCAGCCCCCCTGGGATGCATCGGACATCTTTGCCTTGATCTGGACGTAACCGCTCCGGAGCGTGAACTTATCCTCTGTCGTCACGACACCGGATCGGTACTTATAGCCCAGCGGTGAGTACTTAGAATCGGGCACCATGGTCAGAGTCAGCCCGTTGTTCACAGTCACCTGAGAGGGAGAAAAGAAGGTCTGGTGAGACTGAGTCCCGGCCGCTGAGTCGCCAGCAGGAAGGCCTTGGGTGTTCCAGGCCGCGTCACCCTGACCGCTCATGGCGGAGTTCCACGTAGCAGAGTTCAGCGATGTGCCGGGGAACTGGTCATCGAGGACGAGCTGGTTCGCTGAGTAGCCGACGGGGGGCGGGATCCTCGGCGGCGGCGCGTCCCCCGTGTTCACGACCCCCAGAGCACCCAGGATCACGACCGCGATAACCACGATCAGGCAAGCCAGGACGATCTGTTTGGTCCGTCTGCGCCGACCCCGAAGAGGGTGGTTCATGACCGTCGCTTTCATCGTGAGCTGGCCGCCCGATGCCTAGGCGGCCGCAGGCACAACAGGAGTCACGAACCAGGCGAGCATGTGCCCTCCATCACGGTAACCTTGGAAACCTTCCAGGTCCCACCCGTCAAGACGAGCGTCGCTTGACGCCATCGTAGCCCGGCCATCCTGACTTGCGAAGATCACCAAGAGAACGGTACGCCAACGCTTCCCCGGTCCCTATCCAGCCAACTTGTCAACAGCTAAACTCGTGAGAGCGGGGGTTCTCATCACGGAGATCAGCGGGCTCGGCTCGGTGTTACTGCGAGGGGTTCTACAGTGCCGTCCGGAACGCACTGATGCGCATCCTTTTGCTGGCACAGTTTTTTCCGCCGGATATCGGCGGCGAGGAGCGCCACGTTTTCAACCTGGCGAATACCCTCGCTGAGCGGGGACACGAGGTCGCGGTGGCGACCCAGCGCATGGCTGGTGTCCCCGATCAGGAGACCCTTGCCTCGGGGGTCAGGGTGCACAGGTTTGCCACGGCTGCGATGCGCCTCCCGGGAGTTTATTCAACCAGCCGTCCTCATCACCCGCCGCTGCCGGATCCGCTGGGTGTCCGCGAGTTGTCGCGCGTTATCCGGCGGGAGCGCCCAGAGGTAGTACACGCGCACAACTGGATCGTCAACAGTGCTCTCGCGCTGCGCCGCTCGTCGGCGGCGGGATCGCGTTTCGGACTCGTCCTTACGCTGCACGACTTCAGTCACGTCTGCGCGACGAAGAGGCTGATGCGGATGGGCTCGCCGTGTGAGGGACCCGCGGTGGCACGTTGCCTGCCCTGCGCCGCCGCACAGTACGGACCGGCCGTGGGATCGCTGACCGTGGCCGCCACGGCGCTGATGCGGCCGTGGAAGAGCCGGGCCATCGATCACGTAGTCTGCGTGAGCAACGCTGTCGCTACCGGCAGCCGTATCCCCCTTGGCCCGGATGCCAGCGTCATACCGAATTTCGTTCTCGACGAGGTCGTCCTCGGTCGCGCTGGGGCGGCAGAGTCCCGGACCGGAGACATACCGCCGGGTTTGCCTGAGGAGGAGTTCCTCCTTTTCGTTGGCGAGTTGTCCAGGGACAAAGGCTTGCCGACGCTGCTGCGAGCGTACGAGTCGCTCGACCGGAAGCCGCGGCTATTGCTCGTCGGCCGGCGTATGCCAGACACGCCAGCGCGCCTTCCCGAGGGTGTCGAAATGCGCTCCGAGTGGCCGCACGATCACGTCATGGCCGCGTTCCGCCGTTGCCTTTTCGCCGTCCTCCCGTCGATTTGCCTGGATGCCTGCCCGACGACCGTGCTTGAGGCGATGGCCAGTGGCCGCCCGGTGGTCGCGACTACAACCGGCGGAATAGTCGATATGGTCGCGGACGGGGAAAGCGGGTATCTCGTGCCTCCTGGGGACGAAGACAGGCTCGCCGAGGCCATGGCCAGATTGCTAGCTGATGCTGACTTGCGCGCCCGCTTTGCCGCCGCCGCGACTGAGCGCGTCGAGCGGTTCACCGCATCCGCCGTCGCGGAGCGCCTCGAAGCCGTTTACGCGCGGGTCGCTCCGCGAAATTCCGTGACCCATGCCGGTACCCGCCTGGTGAGCGGCGGCGGACGAGACGCTGACGCATCATGACACCTAATGAGCGGCCACTTCGCGTGCTCATGGTCTGTCCGCGCTACTTTCCTGAAGTCGGCGGGACCGAGACGCACGTCCGTGAGGTCGCACGTCGCATCTCAGGGCTGGGCAGCTTCCAAATCACCGTGCTCACAACCGACCGGTCCCGGGAGTTGCCACGGCAGCAGGTCGTCGAGGGCATCACGGTCCTGCGCGTCCCGGCCTGGCCGCGCGGGCGAGATTATTACCTCGCCCCGGGGATCGCGACTGTGATCGGACAGCGCGGCTGGGACCTCGTGCACTGCCAGGGCATCCACACGCCAGTGCCGTTGCTCGCCATGATCTCCGCACGGCGGGCCGGCATCCCCTATCTCATCACCTTCCACACCGGCGGCCACTCGTCAGGCCTCAGGAACGCCATGCGGGCTACCCAATGGCGGCTGGCGGGCCCGCTGCTGCGGAACGCCGCGTCGCTTATCGCGGTGAGCCGTTTCGAGGCTGCCGCCTTCACGCGGTATGCACGTCTGGGCGACGAGCGGGTCATCGTGATCCGTAACGGCGGAGCGCTGCCACCGCCCCGCCCGGGAACGGCCGCGGTTCCCGGCCGGATCGTTTCTAGCGGCCGACTGGAACGGTACAAGGGACATCACCGGGTCATCGAGGCGCTGCCGCACGTCGTGCGCGAAATGCCCGGAGCCCACCTGCGGATCCTGGGGACTGGCCCGTACGAGCGGGACCTGCATGAACTCGCTGGCAACCTCGGGGTCTCCGACCGGGTGAGTATCGATCACGTAGCGTCGGCCGATCGCCAGGGCATGGCTACCGCGCTGGCCGAGGCGAGCGTCGTCGCCGCCCTATCCGATTACGAAGCACATCCGGTGGCGGTGATGGAGGCCTTGAGTGTCGCCCGCCCGGTCGTCGGCTATGACGTTGCCGGCATTGGCGAGCTCATCGCCGAGGGGTGGGTCCGCGGCGTGCCGCCTGGCGCGCCTGCAGCTGACGTCGCCCGGCAGCTTGTCACGGCCATGTCGGCTCGCCCGACCGCAGATGAGGCCCGCACCCTGGATCAGGCGCAGCTGCCAACCTGGGATTCATGCGCTGACCAGCTCGCACAGGTCTACCTGTCGTCTCTGGGACACAATTGATGGCGGCCGCGCCGAACTTGATCGACGCCCCCCGCCTTGACGGCTGGGCCGCGCAGTGGGATCGGCTGGTGGATTCTTCCCCGCTTCCGACACCTTTCCTGCGGTCGTGGTGGCTGACCGGGGCCGCCGGAC
>Ga0070698_100005107_pt1 | contig 14369 bp, 20 predicted proteins | sample KBSK1502metaG_FD_65477 | JGI IMG/M metagenome (GOLD analysis project Ga0070698, IMG submission 65477) | Corn, switchgrass and miscanthus rhizosphere microbial communities from Kellogg Biological Station, Michigan, USA - KBS K1-50-2 metaG | ecosystem: Host-associated > Plants > Roots >...
AGTCGGTGTCCGTCAACAAGGGCACGCCCTACGAGACGCTGAGCAAGCAGATGGGTGAGAAGTACGACTTCACCGTGCAGGTCTATGACACCCAGCCCGACGCGACGCAGGCGGTCCTCTCGGGCCGCGCCTATGCGACGCTGGGCGGCAACACGACGATCGTCTACGCGGCGTCGAAGAATCCGCAATTCATCGCCGACCTCGAGCTCAAGGAAACGCGCGCCCATTGGGCGGCGCCCTTCCGCAAGGACAGCGTGGCGCTGCGCAACCAGATGCAGGACGTGCTCGACTGCATGAAGAAGGACGGCACCATCGCCAAGCTCGCCGAGAAATGGTTCGGCAAGAAGCCGGAGGCCGACGATCTCGCGGTGGTGATCACCCCGGGCTACGGCGTACCCGGCATGCCGGGCTACGACCCGACGCCGCACGAGCTGAAGTGCGGGTGATTTCGCGTCGATGACGACCCACATCGTCGACGCCCGCGCGATTCACAAGCACTTCGGCGCCCTTCATGTCCTGAAGGGCGTCGATCTCACGGTGGCCGAGCGCGAGCTGGTGTTCGTGATCGGCCCGTCCGGCTCGGGCAAGTCGACCTTGCTGCGCTGCCTCAACCGGCTGGAGGAGCCTTCCTCCGGCTCGGTGGTGGTCGACGGCATCGACATGCTCGATCCCCGAACCGACATCAACCATGCCCGCCAGCGCATCGGCATGGTGTTCCAGTCTTTCAACCTCTATCCGCACATGACGGCGCTCGGCAACGTGACGCTGGCCTTGCGCAAGGTGGCGGGCAAGTCGCGCGCCGAGGCCGATGCGCTCGGCCGCGCCGCGCTCGAGCGGGTCGGGCTCGGCGACCGCGCCAACCACACGCCGGGCCAGCTCTCGGGCGGCCAGCAGCAACGCGTCGCCATCGCCCGCTCGATCGCGCTCGAGCCCCGGGTCATGCTGTTCGACGAGCCGACCAGCTCGCTCGATCCCGAGCTGGTCGGCTCGGTGCTCGAAGTGATGCGCTCCTTGCGTGAAAGCGGCATGACCATGATCGTGGTCAGCCACGAAATGGGCTTTGCCCGCAACGCCGCCGACCGCGTGATGTTCATGGACGACGGCCTGATCGTCGAGCAGGGCCCACCCGCGGCGATCTTCGAGAACCCCAGCCACGACCGCACGCGCGCCTTTATCGGTCAGATCCAGCGGCATTGATGGTTTTCTGTCGTCCTGAGCGAAGCGAAGGACCTCATCGCCGCTTGCGAGGGCATGAGATCCTTCGCTTCGCTCAGGATGACAGAGGGGCGCGACGGTCTCGGCCATGACCAACTGGGACCGTTTCGTCGAGACGTTCTTCAACGGCAAGGTGATGCTGAAATACCTGCCGGACATCCTGTCCGGCGTGGTCGTCACCATCGAGCTTGCCGTGTTGATCGTGATCAGCGGCATTCTCGCCGGCCTCGCGCTCGCCTTGTTGCGCAGCCTGGCGATCCGGCCAATCAACTGGCTGATCATCTTCGTGGTCGACCTGTTCCGCTCGCTGCCGCCGCTGGTCATCATCGTGCTGATGTATTTCGGCCTGCCGGCCGCCGACATCTCGCCGTCGGGCTTCGTCTCGACCTGGCTGTCGCTCGCCCTAGTGCTGATGGCCTTCGCCGAGGAGATCTTCTGGGCCGGCATCACCTCGGTGCACAAAGGCCAGTGGGAGGCCGCGCGCTCGACCGGCCTGTCGTTCGGCCAGACACTCATGAACGTCGTGCTGCCGCAGGCTCTTCGTCTCACCATCCCGCCGCTCACCAACCGCACCATCGCCATCACCAAGGGCACCGCACTCGGCACCGTCGTCGCCGTCACTGAGATTTTGGGCCAGGCGAGCTCGGCGATGTCGAATTCCTATAATCCCTCGCCGCTGATGATGGGCGCGGCCGCCTATATCGTGCTGTTCCTGCCGGTCGTCGTGGCGGCGCGCTGGATCGAGACCAAGTTCGCGTGGAAGCGATGATCGACACCTTCTTCAACCTCGACATCATCGCCGCGGCGTACCCGATCGTTCTCGCCGGCCTTTTGAACACCATCCTGCTGTCGCTGATCGTGGTGCCGCTCGGCCTGCTGGGCGGCCTGATCCTGGCGCTGCTCGCGTCAGTGCATCATCCGCTGGTGCGCTGGCCGCTGATCGCCTGGGTCGATTTCTTCCGCGCCTTCCCGCCGCTGGTGCTGCTGGTCCTGCTGTTCGCCGGCCTGCCGTTCGCCGGGCTGGAGCTGGGCGGCTTTGCTTGCGTGGCCATCGCCTTCTTCCTCAACACCGGCGCCTACTACGGCGAGATCTTCCGCGCCGGAATCGATTCGGTTCCCGGCGGCCAGGTCGAGGCCGCGCGCTCGACCGGGCTCGGCCGCCTGCAGGCCATGACCTACATCGTCCTGCCCCAAGCGGTGCGCAACGTGCTGCCCGATCTTCTGTCCAATACGCTCGAGGTGGTGAAGCTCACCTCGCTCGGCAGCGTGGTCGCCGTGCCCGAGCTGCTTTATCAGGCGCGCCAGGCGCAAAGTCTGACCTACAATCCCACTCCCATCGTCGTGGCGGCCATGATCTATTTCCTGCTGTTGTGGCCGCTGGTTCGCCTGTTGAGCCGATTGGAGAACCGGGCGCTGGCGGCACGACGGTGAAGCGCAAAAAGGGGGGATCACCATGCGCCTGTTCACGCTCTTTCTCGTCGGCCTGGGCTGTCTTGGTCCCGCGATAGTGGCAGCCCAAGAGCAGACTCCGCGAAATGCCGTCAGCTACAGAGGCCTCAGCACCGACGACATGAAGGCCTACTGCTTCTGGAACGGCCAGCTCTTCTCGGTCGGCGCGACCTTTTGCATCCGTCAGGCCTCGGTCGCGACCTGCGCCGAGGAGCCCGGCAAGCGCCCGATCTGGGTGACCAAGGACAACGACAAGTTCTGCGACAAGAACCCGTCGACGACGCCGCAATAGCGCGGCGATAGGCGATCCTGCGCGTTCATAGCGGCTGCAGGAAGCCTTGAACCGAGCCTGGCGGACGCCCATTTTTCCGGTATCGCCTATCGGTAAGACATTCTACCGACAGGCGAGCCGGTTCGTTTGGCGAGGCATCCCATGCTCATCGTCGATTTCTTGGCCTCTCACGTGCTTGTCATCGTCATTGCGGCAGTCGTCCTGACGGTGGCGTTCAAGAGCGTTCGGATCGCCAACCAGTACGAACGAGGCGTCGTCTTCCGCTTGGGCAAGTACAACCGCACGGCCGGGCCCGGTATCTATATCGTCTGGTTCCTGATCGAGTGGCAGATCAAGCTCGATCTGCGCACGGTGACGGCGGCCGTCGAGCAGCAAGAAGGCATCACGCGCGACAACGTGCCGATCAAGGTCGATACCGTCGTCTGGTATCGCATCGTCGATCCCGAGCGCGCTGTCATGGAGGTGCGGGCGATCGCCAACGCCGTCGAGCAGGTGGCGCTGACCACGCTGCGCACGGTTCTTGGGCAGCACACGCTCGACGACATTTTGAAGGCGCAGGACGCGATTTCCGACTTGATGCAGAAGGCCATCGACAAGGTTACCGAGCCGTGGGGCGTCAAGGTCGAGCGCGTACAGATGAAGAGCGTGGAAATCCCGCCGTCCATGCAGCGCGCCATGGCCCAGGAGGCCGAAGCGCTGCGCGAGAAGCGGGCGCGTCTCATCAAGGCCGAAGCCGAGCTTGCGGCCGCCGAGCAGTTACGCAATGCAGCCGAGGTCATTATGCAGAACCCATCGGCGCTGGAACTTCGGCGCATGCAGATGATCACCGAAGTGGGCGCCGAGCAGAACACCATGACGATCGTCATGATGCCCAGCGAGTTCGTCTCGCTGGCCCGCAGCCTCACCGATCTGGCCGGCAAGGTGGCCGCCAGAAGCTGATCGGCGGCGTCTGACGAAGAACGGTTGCGCCGCCTCGCCTAAATCCCATAGCCTTCCGCCCACGGGAGGAAACAAATGAATCGTATCGTCCGGGCGCTGATGGCGCTTGCGCTGGCGCTCGTCGTCCATCCGCTGGCGGCCCAGACCAACTGGCCGGACAAGCCGGTGCGCCTGGTCGTCGGCTTCACCGCGGGCAGCGCCACCGATGTCACGGCCCGCATGTTCGCGCAGAAATTCTCCGAGGCCTGGGGCCAGCCGGTGGTGGTCGAGAATATCGCCGGCAACTCGGGCGCCATCGGCACCGACAAGGTCGCCAAGGCCCAGCCCGACGGCTACACCCTGATGTGGTCGGGCAATGCCGCCATCACCATCCTGCCCAACCTGCAGACCTTGCCGTTCGATCCGCTGAAAGACCTGGCGCCGATCTCGACGGCGCTGTCCATGCCCTCGATCTTCCTGGTCAACAACGACCTGCCGGTGAAGTCGATTGCCGAGCTGATCGCCTACGCCAAGGCCAATCCCGGCAAGCTCAGCTACGGCACGCCGGGTGTCGGCACGCCGCAGCACGTCGCGGGCGAGCTGTTCTGCCATCTCGCCGGTATCAAGATGGAGCACATCCCCTATCGGGGCGCCAATCTCGCCGATGTGATGGGCGGCATAGTCCCGGTCGGCATCCAGAACGCCGGCGCCAGCCTGCCGCTGGTCAGGGACGGTCGGGTGCGCGGCATCGCCATCACCTCGCTGAAGCGCTCGCCCAATGCGCCGGACCTGCAGACGATGGTCGAAGCGGGCTTTCCCGGCTTCGAAGCCACCTCCTGGTTCGCCTTGATGGCGCCGGCCGGCACGCCGCAGCCGATCCTCGACAAGGTACGCGCGCAGTCTCTGAAGGTGCTGGCCGATCCCGAGATGCAGAAGAAGTTCGCGGCCCTCGGCCTCGACGTCGTCGGCAGCACATCAGAGGAAACGCGGGCGGCGATCGCCAACGACATCCCGAAATGGGGCAAGGTCATCAAGGATGCCAACATCAAGCCGGGCAATTGAGATGGCTGGGTTTGCGCGCCTCGGCGCGGCCCTCGACGGCAATCCCGCCTTGCAACGGCGGGCGAAGCTCGCGGCGCTCTCCTTCACGGTGCTGAGCGGCGATGAGGCGACGACGGTGCAGGCGGGCGAGCGTGTCGCCGTGCGTCCCGGGGCGACGGCCGGCGCGGCCTTCAGCCTCGCCGCCGCACCGGGCAGTTGGTCGGAGTTCGCCAAGTCAGTGCCGGCCGCCGGCTTCCAGAGCCTGGTCGCCATGCAGCGGGTCGGCCACTTGCGGATCGACGGCGACATGTTGGCCTACGGGCGCAATCTCCTGTTCCTCGAGCAGCTCTTCGCCGCGCTGCGTCCGCCCGCAGTGGCGGCGCCTGCCGCTGCAGTCGGCGCGCCCGTGGTCGAGCCGGTGGTCGGCCGCTACCTGCGCCTGGATTTGAACGGCAAGCCGCATCGCGTCTACTTCGAGGAGGCGGGCAAGGGCATTCCGCTCCTCTGCCTGCACACCGCCGGCGCCGACGGCCGGCAGTACCGGGCGATCCTGAACGATGCGGAGATTACCAGCCGCTATCGCGTCATCGCCTTCGACCTGCCGTGGCACGGCAAGTCCTCGCCGCCGCCCGGTTTCGAGAGCGAGGCGTATCAGCTCACGACAGACCTCTATGTCGATACCGTGATGGTCGTATCGCGCGCGCTCGGGCTGGAGCGGCCGGTGGTGATGGGCTGTTCGATCGGCGGCCGCGCCGTCCTGCACCTGGCCCTTCGTCACGGGGCTCACTTCCGGGCTGCCATCGGCCTGCAGTCGGCGACCCACGCCGATGCCGGCGCCGACACGAGGCTGCGCGATCTCGGCCTGCTGTTCCGGCCCGACGTCCATGGCCAGGAAGCCGCCGCGGGCACGGTCGCCTGCCTGATCGCGCCGACCTCTCCCCAGGCGGAGAAGTGGGAGACGCTTTGGCACTACATGCAAGGCGGGCCGTCCATCTTCCTGGGCGACTTGCACTACTATTTCACCGACGGCGATCTCAGGAACGCCATTCTCGATGGGCTCGATGCCAAGGGATGCCCGCTATATCTGCTGACCGGCGAGTACGATCTGTCGGCGACGCCGGAGCTCAGCGCCGAGCTGGCGCGGCTCACCAAAGCGCGGCATTTCGAGGTCATGCAGGGGCTGGGGCATTTTCCAATGTCGGAAAACCCGCTGCAGTTCCGGCGCTATCTGCTGCCGCTGCTCGACCGCATTGCCGTCGACGATTAGGGCTGGTGTTCCTCGAGGACGCGGCCGTCGGGGAAGATCGTGATCTTGGTCGGCACGCCCTGCGGCCGGGTCGGCACGGCATCGCGGCTCGCGTCAGCCTTCCAGGAGCCGTTGTTCTGCGGCGTGATGCGCTCGACGCGATAGCCCTGCGATTCGATGCGATCCCTGGAATAGGACTCGGTGTCGGGATAACGAGCGCCATACGAAGCCGATGGCGCGGCCATGCGAGCTGGAGGGGTGGAGATCGTGGGCGGCGGCGGCAAGGCGCCGGGCGACATGGTCTCGGGCATGCGGCCGCCGTTGCCGATCGACCCGGGCGCATATTGCGCCATGGCCGATCCGCTAACAGCGGTCACGGCGAAGAGAGCAGAGAGGAAAGTGATGGTGCGCATGGTCCGGATATGGAAGCTCCGGATGCGCCCACAAGTCCATCCCTAAGTATGAGGGGCAGCGCTGGCGGGACGTAAACGAGGAGTAAACCATCCCGCCAGGCCGGGCCGCAGAGACCTTTCGGCCTACTGCTCCCTGACGTTGCCGTTCGGTTCGAGGATGACGGCAACCTCGATATTGTCGCGCATGGCCTTGGCCGCCCAGTTGCCGGCCATATCGCGGCTCAGGCTCTTGACGCCCGTGTAGCCCTTGGCCTCGAGCTGGGCCTTGGCCGCGGCCTCCGCCGCCGTCGCATTGGACGAGGTCTTGGGCAACCCGGTGTTCGGATTACTGGTGCCGCCCGGCATCGAATCCATGGCCCGGCCGCCCGGCGTGCTGGGGGCCTGCATCTGGGCATGAGCCACGCCCGCCGCCGCGATCAGCGCCAGGGTAACGAGGGTGCGGTTCATCAGCGTCCTCCTTCGTTGCTATGGGACGGGGACTGAACGCCCACCCTCGCTTGGGTGTTGCATGACAAAAGCAGCACCGGTGTTGCCGACCGCCGTGCCGCCACTTTGTTGCCAAACTCTCGTCCCGGGTTGCCAGCCGCGGCGGAACGGACCACGATTGCCGCCATGCCCCTGAAGTCCATTGTCATGGCGGTTGTTCTCAGCGGCTGGCTGATTGCTGCCGTGGTGGCCTTCATGATCGTCGCCTACACGAGCTTCTTCGGCATCGCCGTGGTCGGCTTGATGATCTGGTTCGTGACCGCGCGGATGGATCTGGAACAGGACGGCGCCGGAGCGGTGGGCGTCGGCATCTCGCCGGGCTTCATTGCCCAGCAGGTCAAGACCAAGGCGGAGATGTCGCACGCCGAGCGCGCCGCCCTGCGTGGCCAGCGCTCGCTGGAGGCGCTGTCAACGCGCTTCTTCCGTCATGTCGGCATCGCCCTGACGCTGATCGGCGTCGGCGGTTTCCTGTATTTCCAATTGTAGGCCGCGTTACTTCTGGCCGACGCAGTTCGAATAGGTCACCGTCTGGCTCGGCCCTTCCTCGACGAAGGCCCCGTCGCCCTTGCTCCAGAACACGAACGTCTCGCCCTCGTTGGCGTAGCGGATGCCGGAACCCGACGGGGTTTGCTGCAGGGTGCGACGCGTGCCGTCGGCCTGTGTGAGGACGACATGCCCGCCGGGCAGCGGCATGCCGTTGGGTGCGGTGCGGGTGGGGCCGGCGAAGTATGCAACAGTCAGAGATCTGCCCTGGTCGCAGCTGTAGCGGACCGTCTGGTTGGGGGCCGGGGCCTGGGCGCCGGCGGTGCCGGCTGCGAGCGCCGAGAGTGTGAGGCTGCAGGCGATCGTGCGAAGCATGGTGTCCATGGTAGTTGGTATCGCCTGATCTGGAGAGCGTGAGAATGAGTCTGGAGTCGGTTCGAGCCTTTCTAGCAGCCCGCGCGCCCGACATCACCATCGTCGAATTGGACGGCAGCACGGCCACGGTCGCCCTGGCCGCGGCGGGCCATGGCGTGGAACCGGCGCAAATCGCCAAGACCCTCTCGCTGCGGGTCAGGGACCGCATCCTTCTGGTCGTCACCGGCGGCAATGCCCGGCTGGACAACAAGAAGGTCAAGGCGACGTTCGGCGGCAAGCCGCGCCTGCTGGCCCCGGACGAGGTCGTGGCGATCACCGGCCATCCGGTCGGCGGCGTCTGTCCGTTCGGCCTTGCCACGGCCGTGCCGGTCTATTGCGACGTCTCGCTGAAAGCCTTCGACGAAGTGGTGCCGGCCGCCGGCTCAGCCCGCAGCGCGTTGCGCATCAATCCATTGCGCCTGGCCGAGCTGGTCGAGGCGGAATGGGTCGATGTCTGCGCCAGCGCGGGCTAGCTCAGGCGGCGTTGCGCTTGCCCCAGCGCTCGAGATAGTCGATGCAAAACGCCAGATCGACGACATCGACATAGCGCCGGCCGATGTCGCGCAGATTGTCGCGATGCGGCTGCTCCTCGATGTCGCCGACGCAGTCTTCCGGCACCAGGGTGCGGAAGCGATGACTGAAACTGTCGAGCGCGCTGCCGCGGATGCAGCCCGAGGTGTTGCAGCCGGTCACGATCATGGTGTCGGCCCGTTCCTTCATGAAATAGTTGGCGACGCCGGTCTCGAAGAAGATCGACGGGCCTTTCTTGGTCACCTTGAGATCGTAATCGGGCCGGTAGATGCGCGGATCGAGCGCCGTGCTGGGATGGCTGTGCAGGAAGGTCTGCTTGACCGCCGTGATCTTCCAGTACGGCATTTCGCGCTCGTTCATGTAGGCGGTGTTGCACACCGCCACCGGCACGCCGAGCCGTCGCGCGACCTTCAGGAGCTTCGCGGTATTCTCGACCGCGCGCATCACCAGCGGCGCGCCGCCCAGCGGATATTGCGGATCGGTGAATCCGAGCTGGAAATCGACGACGACGATGCCGGGCTTGTCGCCGGTCCCCACCGGGATCTCGCCGTAGCTGCGGCGCTGGTAGTCGTCGGTCATGGGCACCCCTTCAGGCTGGCGCGGCCATTTGACCATCAACGCCGGGCGCAAGCAAAAGCCCGCCCCGTCGACGACGGGGCGGGCCTGTATTGGCCGATCCCGAGAGCGCCTAGCGCGTCTCGATGACCTTGCCCTGGCCGTCGAGGGCGACCGTGACGGGTGCGTTGCCGGCGTTGCGCGCCTTGCCGCGCCAGGTGCCGTCGGCGCTGCGCGACAGGCCGCGCACGCTGGTGTAGCCGCTCTTCTCGATCTGCACGCGCGCGACGGCTTCGCCGACGGTGGGCGTGGGGTCGCTGCGCGGGCCCAACGGATCGACCTGCAGGGGATCGCGCGGCATGGTCGCGCCGCCGATCGGTGAGCGCGCCTGGGCTTGTGTGGCCGCCGCTGCGAGCACCAGAACCAAAGCAATGAGGGGACGCTTCATCATTCAACTACTCCTTGTTTACGACTCGTCCTTGCGGACGGGCGTGATCCTGACCAGCATTGCGGCCGCTTTGTGGTAGGGGCGCCCCCCAGCGGCGCGAATGATCACCGCTGCATCAACCGTGCTGCAACGGGGTTCTGACCTCACCCTGGGGAGCCGCGCCAAGCGCGGCGTCTCGAAGGGTGTGGTCCATCGTGTCGCCATGCTTCGAGACGGCCGCTGCGCGGCCTCCTCAGCATGAGGTTTCACTCTACGCGGCAGCGACGCCGATCAGCGATTCGTGCAGCCACAGGATGGCGAAATAGGCGACCGTGCCGATCGCGATCACGATCGCGTCGTTGCGGCCGAAGCGCGCGACCGGCGGCGCGCCTTGGTCGCCGCGTCGCTTCACGGCAATGCGATCGTAGATCGCCCAGGCGAGCAGGGCGCCGAACAGCAGCATCGAGCCGAGGTCGCCGTTCACCAGGAGGTGGGAGAGCGCCCAGACCTTCACCGCCACCAGCATGGGATGGCGCAGCGTCGCCTTGATCTTGCTGGGCGGCGCATAGGCCGAGGCCAGCGCCACGAAGGCAAACCACAGCAGCACCAGTGCAATAGGATGGAAGATGGCGAAGGGCGGATCCCAGACCTGGATGTAGCCGGCGCTGCGATAGCGGCTAAAACCCCAGACGATCAGCACCAGGCCGACCGCCGATACGAGCGAGTAAAGCCCTTTGTAGGGGCCTTCGCCCAAGCGGCCGATCACTGCCGCGCGCGTCGGCCGCAGGGTGCTGACGGTATGGATGCCCAGGAAGAGGACCAAGCCTAGGATCAGAATTCCCATCAATCGACGGTAGCACATTCGCGCTTCGGAAATCCCGATCTGGGGGCCGATCTCGCCTTGTCTCATGGTCGCATGAATTGTCTTTTAACGTCACGATTTCGGCCTAAATCAACGCAACTGTTGGCAAAGTTCCAGCGTTACTCCCATATCCACCCAAGGTGGTTTCGACTGCTGGTGTGGTTCCGGGGGCGTAGAATGCGGCTTATACCTGTCATGATTGCCTCAGCGCTGCTGGCGGCAGGGCCGGTGTTTGCGCAGGAGATTGCGCTGACGCGCGGCAAGCCGCAGTGCCCGCCTGCTGAGCCCGATTCACTGCAGATCAGCTGGACGGCGCCGTGCGACAGCAGCACCTGGCTGTTCGAGCCCGGCGTGGGCTGCCGCATGTGGGATTGGCATCCCGAGCCGGAAGACAGCGTCGTCTGGCGCGGCGGCTGCCGCGCTGGCCTGCCAGACGGCAAGGGCGAGGCGCAATGGTTCGAGCATGGCCGTCCGATCGACCGTTTCATCGGCACCTACGTCAACGGCAAGCGCGAGGGCGAGGGACACTACCAGTGGAACGACACTGTCCGCTTCGATGGTTTCTATGCCAACGACCTGCCGCAGGGCTACGGCGTGGTTGAAATCGAGGGTGAGATCGTGGCCGGCAACTGGAACAAGGGCTGCCTCAAGGCCGCCGGCAAGGTCGTGGCGATCGGCGTGCAGCGCGCCTCGTGCGGCCCGGTCAGCGGCAAGGGCGGAGAGGTCGTGAAACGCTAGCGGACCGGGGTGTACTCAAGCCAATGCGCCAAAAGCCCGATCAGGCCCGACGCCACGATCGGATAGGCCGGATTGATCTTGGTGCGTAGCAACAGAAAGAACACGACGACGGCCAGCGCAGCGTAGAGCAGGTCGGTGAGCGCGCCGCGGCCCATGATGATGGCGCCGGCGAGCACGAGACCGACCGAAACCGAGCCGAGCCCGAGTTGGACCGCCGGCCGCCAGCGCCAGGCGGCGAGATGGCTCCACAGCCGACCGATGGCGAAGGTCAAGAGACCGGTCGGCAGGAAGAAGGCAACCAGGGCCACCGCCGCGCCCGGCAAGCCCGCGACCACGACGCCGATCGAGGCCACCATCATCATGTTGGGGCCGGGGGCGAGCTGGCCCAGGCTGTAGAAGTGCAGCAGCTCGGGAAACGTCACCCAATGGTAGACGTCGACGGTCAGCGTCTTGAGCTCGGGGAAAGCCGCCATGCCGCCGCCGACGGTCAGCAGCGAGAGATAGGCGAAGACGCCCGCGATATCGCCCAGCTGCTTCATTTGGCGTCGCCGCCGTCGCGCCGGCGCGGCCGGTGCCACCAGATGGCGAGCGCGCCGGCTGCCAGCAGGGCATAAGGCACCTGCACGCCAAAGCCGGCCACGGCGGCGGCGGTGGCCAGGACGAAGACGTAGTCGGCGAGGCCCTTCAGCACCCTGGAGCCGAGCTGCACCATGACCACCACGATCAACCCGACGGCGCCGGCGGCGATGCCGTGCAAAAACGCCTTCGACCAGGGATCGTCGCCGCCGACGCTGTAGGCGAAGGCCGCCGCGGTCATCAGCGCGGCGCCGGGCAGACACATGCCGAGCATCGCCAGCAGCGCGCCAGGCCAGCCGCGCAGGCGGTCGCCGACCAGGATCGCCATGTTGGTGGCGTTGAGGCCGGGCAGGGTCTGGCTGATCGACAACAGCTCGACGAAGGTGACGTCGTCCAGCCAGCGCTGGCGCACCACCAGGCCGGTGCGCAGGTAGCCGACCACGCCGCCGCCCAGGCTGGTCGCGCCCATCACCAGGAATATCCAGAAGATCTTGCCCAGCGACGGCGCCGGCGATGCCGATGAAGAAGACGGCGCGCTCATTCGTGGGCTTGCGGAGGATTGCCCTTCAGGCGGTAGACCGCGCCGGTCTTGGTGGTGGTGAGCGCCAGCCAGTCGGCGGCCGTCTGCTGCAGCTCGACGAAGAAGCGCTCACAGGCCTGCAGCGACTTGTGGCCGATGCCGGCGGGGCCATCGAAGCGCAGCTGGTAGGCGAACTCGCCGACGAAGGGATGATGGTCGCCGCGCGAGCGCCACAGGCCGAGATTGGCGGTGGCCGCCGTGTGGTGGCCGAAATCGAGATCGCAGATATCCTGCAGCAGCTCCTCGACGATGCATTGGTTGACCAGCGATACGTCCTCGGGCCCATCGCACGAGATCGTTTTGAGCGGCGGAAAGAGGTCTTGCAGCTCCGGCAGGCTCATGTGACCGAGCGAGGCCATGGCCATGCGATCCGCCTCGGGCGCCTGGCTCAGGCCGAACTCGACATTGTGCGACAGCAGGCGTCGCATGCCGCCGATATGCTCCTTGAGCGGCATGACCTCGAGCTTGAACTTGATCTTGTACTTGCCGCTGATGTTCGGTCGGACGTCCATTCCCTGGGCAACCATCATGTCGGCGCTGCGGTACTTGAAGACGATCTCGGGATCGCCGATCGGGAAACCGTCTTCATAGGCGATACGGCGGCGCACGATGAAGGCGTTGTTGTAGAGGTGGAAGGCGCCGGTATCGAGGAACAGCACCTCGCGCACCTCGGGCCGCTGCTGCAGTTTCGGCGTGTGACGATAGCCGATGCCGGTCTTGTCGGCGGCGCGTTGGACGAGGCTGGCGAATTCCTTGAAGACGTGGGCCGAGGTGAAGCGGTCGGGCTTGAGAATCAATTTGCACTGCAGGAAGCCGATCTCGTCGAAGCGCCTGCCGTCGGTGTAGGTTCCCTGCCGGTGCTCGGCGAGCCACTCCGGCAGCATCAATTTCTGCTTTTCGTCCGCCATTCGTCCTCCCCGGCCGCACCGTATCGTGCGTTCACCGTCCTGTCATCACGACGTCGGTGCGTCGACCTTGCCGAAGGTTTCGACCTTGCCGTCGTCGTAACAAACATAATAGCGCTCCGACACGCTCCACGGCACGCGGCTCCAGAAATCCTTGAGCAGCGCGTAGTAGGCGCATTGCTTGCCCGCCGAGTAGGCGACGGCCTGCGGCTGGCCCATGATCGACTGGACCTGATCGTGGGTCATGCCGGCATGGATCTGTTCCATGTTCCGGGCGGGCACGGCGCAGCCGGCGGCAAGGCTGGCCATCGATAGTGCAAGGGCAAGGCGCTTCATCGGTCGACTCTGCCCAACATTGTGCACGCTCGCGAGCGATAAGTTAGCCTTGGCCTCGCCGCCAACAATTGTCGGGCAGGCCTGCGGCTGGCGAAACCAGCGCCGATGCGCTAGGTCCCAGGCATGCAGACCGCTTCCCGTTTCCAAGCGCCCGGCCTTGGCGCGTCGCTCAGCCGCCCGATCGCCGAGCTTCGCGAGACGCACATCACGGAAGTGGCGATGAGCGTGTTCGGCGATCCCGAGGTGATCCCGCTGTGGTTCGGCGAGGGCGATCTGGTGACGCCCGACTTCGTGCGCGAGGCGGCAGCCACTGGCCTGCGGGCCGGCGAGACCTTCTATACCTGGCAGCGCGGCATTCCCGAGCTGCGCGCCGCGCTCAGCGCCTACACCGAACGACTTTATGGCATCGACTGTCCCGTCGACCACATTTCGGTGACCACCGGCGGCATGCAGGCGATCCTGCTGAGCTGCCAGCTCCTGCTCGACCCCGGCGACAACATCGTCATCGTCTCGCCGATCTGGCCCAACATCACCTCGGCCACCAGGCTGGTGCGCGGCGAACCCAAGTACGTGGCGCTCGACCGCAAGCCGGACGGCGCCTGGAAGCTCGACCTGCAGAAGGTGTTCGATTCAGTCGATGCCCGCACGCGCGCGATCTTCGTCAATTCGCCGGGCAATCCCACGGGCTGGACGATGAGCGCCGACGAGCAGCGGGCATTGCTCGAGTTCGCCCGCAAGCACGGCATCTGGATCATGGCCGACGAGGTCTATGCGCGCCTGATCTATACGCGGCCGGTGGCGCCGTCGTTCCTCGAGCTGGCCGGACCGGACGATCCGCTGCTGGTGCTCAACTCGTTCTCCAAGCCGTGGGCCATGACGGGCTGGCGCATCGGCTGGCTGAC
>Ga0070698_100005110_pt1 | contig 14361 bp, 15 predicted proteins | sample KBSK1502metaG_FD_65477 | JGI IMG/M metagenome (GOLD analysis project Ga0070698, IMG submission 65477) | Corn, switchgrass and miscanthus rhizosphere microbial communities from Kellogg Biological Station, Michigan, USA - KBS K1-50-2 metaG | ecosystem: Host-associated > Plants > Roots >...
CGGCGCAACCCCAGGGAGCTGCGGCATCAAGGAAGTCATCTTCAACCCGAACAAGCGTGAGTTGGGGGTCCAGTTCACGAACGACAAGAAGGCCTACGTCCATTACCCGAGCGACCAGTCGGCGGCCGACCTGCAGACGCTGATGAGCGACCACGGCGTCGCGTTCGACTCGAAGGGGACCGGCTCGTCGCCGTGGTGGTCGATCCTCACCTCCCTGTTGCCGTTCGTTCTCCTGTTCGGTTTCTGGATCTTCCTCATGAACCAGGTGCAGGGCGGCGGCTCGAAGGTCATGTCGTTCGGGAAGTCCCGCGCGAAGCGGATGACTCCCGACTCGCCGAAGATCGGTTTCAAGGACGTCGCCGGCGTGGACGAGGCGGTGGAGGAGCTCCAGGAGATCAAGGAGTTCCTCGAGAACCCGAAGAAGTTTCAGGCGCTCGGCGCGCGCATCCCCAAGGGCGTGCTGCTCTACGGGCCGCCGGGTACGGGCAAGACGCTGCTCGCGCGGGCCGTCGCAGGCGAGGCCGGTGTGCCGTTCTTCTCGATCTCGGGCTCGGACTTCGTCGAGATGTTCGTCGGCGTCGGCGCCTCACGCGTGCGCGATCTCTTCGAGCAGGCGAAGCAGGCGTCCCCGTGCATCGTCTTCATGGACGAGATCGACGCAGTCGGCCGCCATCGCGGCGCCGGCCTCGGCGGTGGTCACGACGAACGCGAGCAGACGCTGAACCAGCTCCTCGTCGAGATGGACGGGTTCGAGCTGAAGGACAACATCATCTTGATCGCGGCCACGAACCGACCCGACATCCTCGACCCGGCGCTGCTGCGCCCCGGCCGCTTCGACCGGCAGATCGTCGTCGACCGGCCCGACCGTAACGGCCGACGCAAGATTCTCGAGGTGCACTCGAAGGGCAAGCCGCTCGCCACGGAGATCGACCTCGACACGCTTGCGGCCGGCACGCCTGGATTCACCGGTGCCGATCTCGCGAATCTCGTCAACGAGGCCGCGCTACTCGCCGCACGGCGCGGCAAGAAGGTGATCGAGCAGGAGGAGCTCGAGGAAGGGATCATGCGCGTGATCGCAGGCCCTGAGAAGAAGACCCGTCTCTTCTCCGAGCAGGAGCGGAAGATCACGGCCTACCACGAGCTCGGGCACGGGATCGTTGGTCACTATTTGGACCAGGAGTCCGAGGTCCACAAGATCTCGATCATCGGCCGCGGTCAGGCTCTCGGCTACACGATCTCGCTGCCGCGCGAGGACCGTTATCTGACGACCAAGGCGAACCTGATGGCGAGCCTCGCGATGACCCTTGGAGGCCGTGCCGCCGAGGAGATCGTCTTCAACGAGGTCACGACCGGTGCGGCCAACGACCTCGAGAAGGTCACGCATACCGCGAAGCAGATGATCATGCGCTTCGGCATGAGCGAGAAGCTCGGCCCGCGCGTCCTCGGCCGCAATCAGGACATGCCGTTCCTCGGTCGCGAGATGTCGAACGAGCCCGACTACTCCGAGGAGATCGCGCGCGAGATCGACGATGAGATCCGCCGCGTGATCGAGGAAGCGCACGACACTGCTACGAAGGTGCTCAAGGAGCACATCGATGAGCTCCATCGGATCTCCGCGATCCTGATCGAGCGCGAGACGATCGACAAGGACCAATTCGAGCGCCTTCTCGCCGGCGAGTTGGAAGAGGCGGTCTTCCCATCCGACGTCCCCTCTCCGGCGGCGCCCGAACCGGAGCCGGCAGACGACAAGAAGCGCAAGCCGGAGCCGAAGCCGCGGCCGTTCCCGATCCCGGGCGCGACCATGCAGCCTCCGCCTCCCGAAGGCGCGAAGAGCTAGGCCCGAAACCGCGGGGTATCAGGAAGCGGCCTGGCCGTTTGCGACGTGTCGCGTGCCAGGCACGTGGCACGTCCAGTTCAGTCGCCTGGTATACCCAGCGGGGGTATGCTGCAGACAGTGAGCGCGATGGTCACCGCCGAGAGAACCGAGTTGCGGCTCGATCTCGAAGGCATGACCTGTGCGTCATGTGCCGCCAGGATCGAGACGAAGCTGAACGCGCTCGACGGAGTCGATGCCACCGTCAACCTGGCGACCGAGCAAGCCACGGTTCGGCGCGACAAGGCGGTCTCGCTCGAGACGCTGATCGGTGCCGTTGAGTCTGCCGGCTACCGGGCCCGTCCCGTCGCGGCTCGCGACGAGCAGGGCCATGCTCATGATCACGACGGGCGGCCGAGCTCCCTGAAGATACGTCTCGTCGGTGCCATTGCGCTCACCATCCCCGTGGCGTTGCTGGCGATGGTGCCGTCGCTGCAGTTCTCCGGGTGGGAGTGGGCGGCGCTCGCACTCGCAACGCCGGTCGTCTTCGGGTCCGGATTCGCGTTCCACCGCGCCGCTCTCAAGAGCGCTCGCAACCTCGGAGCGACGATGGACACCCTCATCTCGATCGGCACGCTGGCTGCGTGGGTCTGGTCGACGGTCGTGCTTCTTGCAGGGCTCAACGCCGACACCTATTTCGAAGTCGCCGCCGTCATCACGACACTGGTCCTCCTCGGGCGCTACCTCGAGGCCGGTGCCAAGGGACGCTCTGGACAGGCGATCAAGCGGCTGCTCGAGCTCGGCGCCAAGGATGCACGTCTGGTGCGTGATGGTCGCGAGATGGTCGTTCCTATCGCCGAGCTGCGGGTCGGCGACGAGTTCGTCGTCCGCCCGGGTGAGAAGCTTGCAACCGACGGCGTCGTGCTCCACGGCGAGTCCGCGATCGACCAGTCGCTGCTGACGGGAGAGCCGGTACCAGTCGAAGTTGTCATCGGTAACGAGGTTGCGGGCGCGACCGTCAACACCTACGGACACCTCGTCGTCCGCGCGACGAGGGTAGGGAGGGACACCGCGCTTGCCCAAATCACGCGTCTCGTCGAGGAAGCCCAGTCCGGCAAGGCTCCGATTCAGCGCCTCGCCGACCGTATCTCGGGCGTTTTCGTCCCCGTTGTGATGGGGATCGCCCTCGCGACGCTGGTCGGCTGGCTCGCCTCCGGCGCGTCGGCCTCGACCGCCTTCACCGCAGCGGTCGCCGTGCTCATCATTGCCTGCCCATGCGCCTTGGGCCTCGCCACCCCGACCGCGTTGATGGTCGGGACCGGACGCGGCGCCCAGCTGGGGATCGTCATCAAGGGGCCGGAGATCCTCGAGCAGACTCGCCGGATCGGGACGATCCTGCTCGACAAGACGGGCACCATCACCACGGGACGGATGGAGCTCGCCGAGGTCGTGCTGCTCAACGGGGCGACGCGTGCTGAAGCGCTCCGATTTGCAGGTGCGGTCGAAGCTCTGAGCGAGCACCCGATCGCAGGTGCGATCGCACAGGCTGCGCGAACCGAGATCGGTGCGCTGCCACCGGTCGAGCGGTTCCGCAACGAGCCCGGCGTCGGCGTCGTCGGTGTCGTGGAAGGCCACGAGGTCGAGGTGGGCCGTAGCAATGGACGCATCGAGGTTGCGTGGGACGGTGTCCCGCGCGCGGAGCTGACCGTGCGAGACACGGTGAAGCCGACGAGCGCCGAAGCGATCGCGGAGTTGAGGGAGCTCGGCTTGACTCCCGTGCTCGTCACGGGCGATTCGCGCGCGACTGCCGAACGCGTCGCCGCGGAGGTGGGCATCACGCGCGTGATCGCCGCTGTCTCTCCCGAGGAGAAGGCCATGGAGGTAAGGCGCCTCCAGGCCACCGGCCAGGTGGTGGCGATGGTGGGCGACGGGATCAACGACGCGCCGGCGCTCGCTCAGGCCGACCTCGGCCTGGCCATCGGTGCCGGGACCGACGTTGCCATCGAAGCGAGCGACCTCACGATCGTCTCGGGTGACCTGCGCGCGGCCGCGGATGCGATCCGTCTCGCAAGACGCACGCTCGCAACCATCAAGGCGAACCTCTTCTGGGCTTTCGCTTATAACGTCGCCGCGATTCCACTCGCCGTCGCCGGGCTGCTCAACCCGATCGTCGCTGCAGCCGCGATGGGCGGCTCCTCGTTGTTCGTCGTCACGAACAGCCTGCGTCTGCGTCGCTTCCACACGCCGAGGGAGGTCCGATGATGAAGCACGGCTACGACAAGGTGGCCTTGACGAAGCGCCTGCATCGCATCGAGGGCCAGGTGCGCGGAATCGAGCGGATGGTGGATGACGACCGCTACTGCATCGACATCCTCACGCAGATCGCAGCGGTGAACACCGCCCTGGACAGCCTTGCCTACAAGGTGCTCGACGACCACGTCAAGCACTGCGTCGCCGATGCGATTGCGTCGGGCGACGCGGAGGAGGCGGTCGGCAAGAGCAAGGAGCTCCTCGAAGCGGTGCAGCGCTTTGCACGCACACGCTGACGGCGGCGGCTCGCCGGACAGTGGCGCCGCCGACACGGTCTCGATCGTGCTCACGGAGGCGGGGTCGGCAACGCGCGGACACGCTGTGGCGCGCGCCTATCACCATCATTAGCGTTCGCAGCGTGCCAAGGGAGCGGCCGGCAATCGAGAACCGCTTTCCGCGCCCATCCGTAATGGGCGTCGTCAATGTCACGCCCGATTCCTTCTCGGACGGCGGCGTCCACCTTCAACCGGCCGCGGCCGTGGCGGCGGGCTGGCGCATGCTCGACGACGGCGCGGCGATCGTGGACGTGGGTGGCGAGTCGACACGGCCCGGGTCGGCGGGTGTCTCCCTCGATCAGGAGCTCGATCGCGTCATTCCCGTGCTCGAAGGCCTCCACGGCGCGCCGATCTCGATCGACACGACGAAAGCGGAGGTCGCACGCCGCGCGCTCGAGCTCGGCGCAGAGCTCGTCAACGACGTGACAGCTCTTCGTGCCGACGAGGCGATGGCCACGGTTGTCGCCGAATCGGGCGCGTACGTCTCCCTCATGCACATGCAGGGTCAACCGCGGACGATGCAGGTGAGCCCGCGCTACGACGACGTCGTCTCGGAGGTGACAGCGTTCCTCGAAGAGCGGCTCAGGTTTGCCGTGCAGGCCGGGATCGGAGAGGAACGGATCTGCCTCGATCCCGGCATCGGCTTCGGGAAGACGGTCGAGCAGAACTTCGAGCTGGTGCGCCGGCTGGACGTGCTCGCCTCGCTTGGCAGGCCGATCCTCGTCGGGTTCTCACGGAAGAGCTCGCTCGGCAAGATTCTCGGCGATCCGACGGCGACCACTGGACCGCTGTCTGCGAGCGTCGCCGTGGCGGTCGCCGCGTTCGAGCGAGGAGCGACGATCCTGCGTGCGCACGACGTGCGCGAGCACGTCGAGGCGCTGACGGTTGCGGCCGCGGTCGTCGGATGATCGTCGTCGAGGTCAGGGGGCTGGAGGTCTTCGGCAACCACGGCGCCTACGAGGAGGAGCGTGAGCGTGGTCAGACGTTCCTCTACGACCTCTGGCTCGAAGTGTCGGACGCAGCGCTGTCGGACCGCATCGAGGAAACGGTCGACTACGTCGCGGTAGCGGAGGTCGTGCAAGAGGTCTCGGCAGGTCGGCGGTTCCGTCTGCTCGAGGCGCTTGCGAGCGCTGTCGCCGATGCCGTCGCTCAGCGGTTCGAGGTCGAACGCGTGCGTGTCCGCGTTCGTAAGCGCGAGGTCGCTCCGGCGGGGCTGCGTGTCGCCTGGACCGCCGCTACTGCCGAGAGGCCGTCAGCGTGAGGGTGTATTCGGCGACGCGAGCGGATCCCGGGCGCACCTCGAGATACACGTAGCCGGCCTTCCCCGCATTGCGATAAGTGACAAGGCCTTTCTTGCCGACTGCGAGGGCCCGGCTCTTGGTTCCCGTCAGCGAGCGCGGGAGGACGCGGAGAGCCACGGGCCCAGCCGCCCGGACCTTGACCGTCAGGTTCTGCGGTGCCCAGATGCGATACAGGTCGACTGGATCCTCGTTTCGGTCGACGCGGGCCCTGAGTGAGCTCGTCAGGTGTCCCGGCGATGTCAGCGGTGCCATCCCGTCGGTGAAGAGACGCTTCGGCTCGATCTCGTTCGGATGTTCGTTGGGCTCCTGGGGATCACTCAACGGTGTCCGGAACTTCAGTGCAGCCGGTATGTCGAGGAGCCCGTACCCCGCGGCGATGTCCCAGCCCGGACGGCCGATGTCCTTCGCCGATCTGCGCATCAGCTCGAACAGCTGCGTGTTGTCGAGATCCGGGCGCATGGTCCAGACCCACGCGGCCGCGCCCGCGACCATCGGGGCGGAGAAGCTCGTGCCCGGCGCGAAGTCATAGCCGGACGAATTCGGAAAGGACAACGGCTCGGCCACGTAGATGCGAACTCCGGGCGCAACGAGGTCAACCGTCGGCCCGGTCGTCGAGAAGCCCGCCACCTGGCCGCTCTGGTTGCTCGCTCCAACCGAGAGGACATGCGGGTACGCCGCCGGGTATTCGAGTGGGCTGCCCTCACTGCCTCCGTTCCCCGCCGCGGCGACGACCAGCGAGCCGGAGCGGACCGCGAACAGGATCGCGTCCTCGAGCAGCGGATCGTTCTCGTCCCCGCCGAAGCTCAGGTTGATCACTCCGGGGCCCCTGATGGCCGCCTCGCGGATGCCCTGGATCGCCGAGCCTTCCAGGAGCGCGCCAAACGGGCTCGCATCCCATTCGCGCAGCACAGCGTCGGGGTAGACGCCGACGATGCCGACGCCGTTGTTCGGCGCCGCAATGACGGAGCTGACCTCGGTCCCGTGGTCCTCGTTGCCGTCCGTGGTCGTTTGGGGGTTGAGCAGCTCCGTGTTCGGCCGCCCTGCGAACTCCGGGTGAGTGATGTCCAGGCCGGAGTCCACCACGGTCACGGGCTTGCCGGGACCCGGCGGCTCGACGGCATCCGCGCCGATCACAGGTCGCCACCACTCGAGTGACACGAACGGGTCCGTGGCGCGAGCTTGCGAGTCCTCGGTCAGGACGCGCTCGGGCCGGCTGACCTTCACCACTCCCGCACGACGCAGTCCAGCCACCGCTGAGCCCGGTATTCGCCAGATCCCGATCTCTGGAGCAAGCGGGGTGCCCCCGGCCTCGCGTGCGAGCCGTGCGCCTCGTACCGCCTGCATCTGATCGAGCTGGATCAGCTCGGCCTGGGCTGGTGCGGCGAACGCCAGACAGAGCAGCCCGGCTGCAATCAGTGGCCTCAGCACCAAGGCTGCGAGTATTCCAGGGATGGCGCGTGTCTTCGTCGGACTCGGCTCCAACCTCGGCGACCGCGAGTCGACCCTGCGCGCCGCGCTCGGCCGATTACGCGGCCTCCCGGACGTCGAGGTCCGGCGTGTCTCCAAGCTGCGCGACACCGATCCCGTGGGGCCCGTCGACCAACCGCGGTTTCTCAACGGCGTCGTCGAGCTGGAGACCGACCTGTCGCCGCGTCGGCTCCTGGGCGCTCTGCTCGAGCTCGAGCGCGCTTTCGGTCGCGACCGGACCGTGGTTCCCGCGCAGGGGCCGCGCACGCTCGACCTGGATCTCCTGCTCCACGGCGACCAGACCATCGAGGAGCCCGGGCTCGAGATTCCCCATCCCCGGCTGCACGAACGGAGATTCGTGCTCGAGCCTCTCGTCGAGCTCGACCCGGGGCTGGAGGTGCCCGGTCGCGGCCCGGTCCAGGCCCTGCTGGCAGAGCTAGACTCAACTTAGGTGACCCTCCCAGCGACATTCAGCGGCGCCCGGCCCGCGATCACGCGGCGCGCTGCTACGTCCTCAGTCGCGCCCATAGGACGAACTATGAGCGCTCCCCTGCGTCCTTGCATCGCTTGGCGCTCGCGAGCCGGGCATCCACCAATGTCACCGGCAGGATCACCGGTGACCCTCCCGGCGATATTCGGCGGCGCCCGGCCCGCGATCACGCGGCGCGCTGCTGCGTCCTCAGTCGCGCCCATAGGACGAACTATGGGCGCTCCCTGCGTCCTTGCATCGCTTGGCGCTCGCGAGCCGGGCATCCACCAGTGTCACCGGCAGGATCACCGGTGAGCCACCTCGACGAACTGGATGAATTCGAGGCCGAGCTCGAGCTGCAGCTCAAGCGGGAGTACACCGCGGTCTTCGGCCTCTTTCGTTACTGCGTCCTCACGCAGGACGCCACGTATCTCTGTAACAAGCTCGACCTGGCCCAGGTCTCGCAGCCGAACTACCCCTTCTTCCACCTGCGGATGGAGGACGTCTGGGTCTGGGACAAGAATCGGCCGACTCGCATCATCCCGCGGGCGGAGGTATGGACCTCCAGCGACGTCACCGTGGAGGAGTTGCGGAGCGAGGGTGACGAGCCACGGCTGACCGCAGAAGCGCTCGCGGAGAGGATCGGCGAAAGCGTCTCCTCTGACGAGGACGTTTAGCCAGCTCGACCGTCCTCAGCGAATCGGCGAGGGTTGTAAGCCGCGGTGCGGAGGAGGATGATCGAGCCGTTCGACCGCGAGGGGTCAGAAGGAGGTTGCTCTTTGTCCGCGGACGCGAACAAGGAGATCGTCCGTCGTCTGACGATCGAGCCGTGGGAAGGAAACCTCGGTGTGATCGACGAGTACGTCGCGCCCGAGTACGTCGGCCACGATCCGTCGACTCCGGATCTGCAGGGCCCTGACGGGATGAAGGAGTTCGTGACTGGATACCTGGCAGCGTTCCCGGACGCCCGGATCACGATCGACGAGATCCTGGCGGAAGGTGACCTCGTCACCGTGCGATGGAGCGGGCGGGGGACTCACCAGGGTGACTTGATGGGGATCTCGCCGACGGGCAAGCAGGTCACCGTCAGCGGGATCTCGATCGCACGCTTGACGGACGGCAAGGTCGTCGAGGAGTGGTCCAACTGGGACACCCTCGGCATGCTGCAGCAGCTCGGCGTCGTCCCGGCGATGGCGTCAACGCAGACCTAGACGAAGAGGGATCGGTCGAGGGCCGCCTGATGGCGGCCCTCGGCGTTGGCGTGGCGATAGACCTTCAGGGGGATGCGCCGTGGGCCTTAACAGCCGATTCTGAGTGCACATTTGACCTTGGAGACTGATGCTTCCGTTCCCACAACCGCGTTACCTGCCTTGCACCGACTGCGGGGCTTCGGTCGCTCGTGCGGAAGCGGAAAGCCACGTCTGCGAGCCGCAGCGTCAGCTCGAGTTCACGGTCATCCAGCTCGGCGACGAGCTGGCGCAGTTCGACGATCAGCTGACGGCGTACCTCGCGACGCCTCGGGGCCGATTCGAAGCTTGGTACGCGGCTTCTCGCCGCTGTGGGTAGTGAGGCGTCGGATCGGGGACGTCTGCGTGCGTCTGTGATGATTGCGGCATGCTCCTTGCGGTCGACGTCGGCAACACCCAGACCGTTTTCGGCCTTTTCGACGGCCGGGATCTGAGCGACCGCTGGCGGGTAGCGACGGAGCCGCACAAGAGCGGCGACGAGCTCGGCGCGCTTTACAAGAGCTTTCTCGATCTCGGGCGTGTGGCCGGGATCTGTGTCTCCTCAACCGTCCCGCAGCTCATTCGCGCCTACCACGAGTTCGCCGAGCGGTACACGGGCGCCGAGTTCCTCGAGGTTGGCCCGGGCGTCAAGACAGGCATCCCGATTCGCTACGACGATCCACGGGAGGTAGGGCCGGACCGAATCGCGAATGCGGTCGCGGCGGCTGATCGCTACGGACCGCCCTGCATCGTGGTCGACTTCGGCACGTCGACGAACTTCGACGTCGTCTCCGCTGACGCCGAGTACGTGGGGGGTGTCCTCGCCCCCGGAATCGAGATCTCGATGGACGCTCTCTTCGAGCGTGCCGCTCGTCTGCGCAAGATTGACTTCGTCGAGCCGCCGACTGTGATCGGGCGGACGACCGTAGCCAGCCTTCAATCAGGACTCGTTTACGGGTTCGCCGGTCAGGTGGACGGGATCGTCGGGCGCATTCGGGGCGAGCTCGGCGTCGAGGCTCGGGCGATCGCGACCGGGGGCCTGGCCGACCTGATCTCGCCCCACTCGGGGACGATCGACGGAATCGACCCGTTCTTGACCCTGGAAGGCCTACGACTAATCTGGGAAAGGAACCACTAGGGCGCCTCGGCTTGGCGCCAGAGATCAGGATTGTGACAATGCCTCTGCGGTTCGACCCGGCGTCGGTCGAGGGCCTCGTTGGCGCAGTCCGGGGCTCGTTCCTCGGGCTCGCCATTGTCGCCACACTCGTGACGGCGACCCTCCTCGTCTGGACCCTCCGGACAGGTCACGCCGTGCCCAGAGCCGAACGGCCCCGTAAAGATCGGCGTCGGCCGCCGAAGGCGACACATCGTGATCCGCGAGAGGCGTTAGCGCTCGTAGGCGACGCACTCGCCGCAACCCACAACCCCCGCGTCCTCCTGCCGGTGATCCTGGAGGTGATCACCGAGGCAACCGATGCGGGCGGCGGCCAGATCTTCGTCGGCGGCGAAGAGGTCGCGTGGGTAGGGCAAGTGGGCGGCATGATGAGCGAACCGTTGGCGCTCGAGCTCGGGTTCTCAGCGGAGGGCGAGACGAAGTTGCTTCTCTATCCATCGGCGGACGACTTCTCAGGCGAGATGAGGAAGCTCGCCGAGTGGCTCGCATCCCAGGCCGCGGTCGCCCTAGAGAACGCGCGCCTGCACGATGTCGTCCAACGACAGGCGAGCACCGATGACCTCACAGGTCTCGTGAATCGGCGTCGCTTCATCGAGGCACTCCAGGCCGAAATTGAGCGGGCCGAGCGGTTCGGCTCCCCGCTGACTGTCGTCCTGGCTGACCTCGACGACTTCAAGCGCGTGAATGACGACTTCGGCCATCACGCCGGAGACGTCGCCCTTCGTTCGTTCGCCGACCTCGCGCGCTCGCACTTCCGCGAGGTGGACGTACCGGGTCGGATCGGTGGCGAGGAGTTCGCGGTGCTGCTTCCCGAGACCGATGCGATCGGGGCCGCCAGTGTCGCGGAGAGGATGCGCCAATCGCTCAGCACGATCGCTGTTCCCGTCACGGCCGATCGCAGCGTTCGAGTGACGGCCAGCTTCGGTGTGGCGGAGCTCCGTCCGGGCCAGTCGGGAGACGACCTCCTGAGGGCCGCGGACGGTGCGTTGTATCGCGCGAAAGCCGAGGGGAAGAACCGAGTCGCCACGAGCTCGGACCTGGCCGCGTAGTAACATCTGTCAAAGGTCGTCGGGACGATGCCGTCAGGTGTGCAACGGATACTCCCGCGGATGCGAATCTCGGCCGACGCACTCCGTGTCTCCACGCTGGTGGCAGCTGGCGTGGCCTCCGGCTACCTCTGGCGTGCGGCGTTCGAGACCGGGCCCCTCTCCGAGGGCCACCCCGTCGCGCCCGGCTTGGTCGCTCCGGTGCAGGCAGCCGAGCTCCCGCCGGCGGTTATCCGCAATGCCCGACCAGCTAAAGGACACGCAGTGAAGGCGGGGGCGGCGCGGGGTGCTCTCACGTCTCAGTTGGCGGCCGCACCCGTGAGCGGACCCACGCGACCTCAGCCGTCGGGGCCGAAACCCTCGCCCGGAAAGCCCTCGGGCTCACCGCGTCCGTCGCCGACTCCGACGCCAGCGCCTTCCCCGACGCCCCCGTCGACGCCGCCAAGCGGGTCCGGCGCGGCCACGGTCACGACGACGACGAGACCGGCGCCGTCGCCGCCGCCGACACCCACCCCGCCGGCGGCACAACCGCCCGAGACGACCCCTCCTCCGTCCACTCCGGAAACGCCGACGCCACCACCAGGGGAAGATCAGACGCGTCCGGGCTGGGGGCACGGCGACAAGAACCACACTCACACGGGCCCGCCGAAGAAGGGGCCCTAGAGCACGACTGGTCGGGAATTAGCCGCCGCCGTAGATCGAGATCGGCATCGAGTCGAGCAGGATCTCGCCGGTTAGGTCCGGTAGCTCTGCCTCCAGTTGCTCGACGATCACCGCGGCTCCCGGTGCCGTCGCGAAGAGGCGGGTCACCACCTCTTCCGTCGTCGTCAGCCCAACGAGCTCCTGCTTGAAGGGCCGCGGGAATCTTCCTCGGCCGAGGTACCAGCCATAGAACTTCTTCAAAAAGCCGGCAGCACGCCGCTCGCCCAGCTCGCGCACCGTCTCGCGCACGAAGAGGATCAGCTCGGCAGCGACCTCCTCGCGAGAGGGCTCTCCCGCTTCGGCGTCCACGATCTCACGCAGCGCCCACGGATTCCCCTGGGCGCCTCGGCCGACCATGACTGCCGCCGCGCTGGTGCCGGCCAGCACCTCCTGCGCTCTTGCGCGGGACGTGATGTCGCCGGAGGCGATGACCGGGACTCCGACTCGCTCGACGAACTCAGCGGTCAGTCTGTGGTCCGCTTCCCCGCGGTACATCTGACGTGCCGAGCGGGGATGAAGGGTGAGGGAGGCGGCGCCGGCCTCGACAAGTCGTGGCCCGATCTCCAGGCAGGCCCGTGAGCCGTCCTCGAGCCCGCGCCGCATCTTCACCGACACCGGAACGGGCACGGCGTGTGCAACAGCTGCGACGATCGCGCCCGCGCGCGCCGGGTCCTCGAGCAACGTCGCGCCTGCCCCAGTCTTTGTCACCTTCTTCACCGGGCAGCCGAAGTTGATGTCGACGATGTCTGCACCCGCAGCGACGACCATCCTGGCCGCCTCCGCCATGACTGCGGGATCCGAGCCGAAGATCTGGATCGCCAACGGATGCTCGTCCGAAGCAACCCTCAAATAGCCGAGCGTCCGCTCGTTCCGGTGCTCCAAACCGGCACAGCTGACCATCTCGGAGCAGACGAGCCCCGCGCCGTACCGCCGCCCCTGGCGCCTGAACGCCTGGACGCTCACTCCAGCCATGGGTGCGAGGACCAGCCGGGAGGGGATCAGGACGTCCCGGATCCACCAGGATTCGCGAAGATCTACCTGCACAGAGCGGAAAATGGTACCTCCCGAGTCTGTTGACGGGTCCCTCTCGGGCAGCTACTATTCGCGCCCGCGACGGCGCCTCTGCGCCGCGCTTTTTTCATGAGAAGGGGTGTATCAGCAGTGAAGGAAGTGATCCTCACACCTGAAGGTTACGAAAGGCTCAAGCAAGAGATCGACGAGCTTTCGACCAGCAAGCGACGGGAGGTTGCCGAAAGGATTCGCGTCGCCCGTGAGTTCGGCGACATCGCCGAGAACGCCGAGTACGACGACGCGAAGAACGAGCAGATGCTGCTCGAGCACAGGATCGCCACGCTCGAAGAGCGCCTGCGCGCCGCCCGCGTGATCTCGAAGAAGGACATTGCGAAGGACGTCGTCTCGATCGGCTCGAAGGTGAAGTTGAGGGATGTCGCCGCGAAGCAGACCGTCGAGTACCACATCGTCGGCTCCGCGGAGGCAAACCCGTCCCAGAACAAACTCTCGAACGAGTCGCCCGTCGGCAAGGCGATCATCGGCAAGAAGAAAGGCGAGACCGTCGAGGTTTCTGCGCCCCGCGGCACGCTGAAGTTCAAGATCCTCGAGATCAAGGCCGCCTAGGCCGTTACGGGGCGGCGGATGATGCCGCTCGTCCTCTGCTACCACGCCGTCTCCCCGAGCTGGGAGCACAGGCTGTCGATCCCACCGGGTCTGTTGCTGAGACAGGTGCGCGCGCTGTCGCGACTTCGCCGCGTGCGCGTGACGTTCGACGACGCCTATCGGAGCTCGGTCACCGTGTTCCGCCAGCTCCAGGGCCTCCGAGTGCCGATCACCGTCTTCGTCTGCACGTCGTTCGCCCATCGAGGCTCACCGCTGGCCATTCCTGAGCTCGCCGGCGACGACCTCGGCGAGCTCGCGACGATGGACTGGGGCGAGCTCCGCAGCCTTCGCGAGCGTGGAATCGAATTCGGCTCTCACGGTGTGAGTCATGCGCACCTTCCCCTTCTCTCCGACACCGAGTTGCAACGAGAGCTGCTGGAGTCGAAGACGGAGCTGGAAGCCGAGCTCGGCCGTCCGTGCACCGATTTCGCGTATCCCTACGGCGAGCACGACGAGCGGGTCCGCGCTGCTGTGAAGGCGGCGGGCTATGCGCGGGGCTTTGCGCTCTGGGGCGGTCCGAAGGGCGATCCATTCGCACTGCCGCGGCTCGACCTCTACCGCAGGCACTCACCGGCGAGAGCCTTGCTGTTGACGACGCCGCTCCATCGCTTCGCGGCCTGACCGGGTCGGCGCTTAGACCGGCCAGCCTGCCGGCTCGCGTTCCAAGCGCGCCAAGAGGTCGGCGTCAGGCGGACGCCCTCTACGCGGCGCCGCCCGAGTCGGCGCCTAGTCTCTACGCGTGCCGCCGAAGCGCTTCCCCGACACGGTGCCGATTGCGACTGTTCGCGCCCAGGCGGAGACGCTCGAGCCCGGGGCCGAGGCCGGTGAGACGGTGCGGGTTGCCGGGCGGGTGCTCGGGCGGCGTGGCATGGGCAAGCTCGTCTTCCTCGATCTCGTCGACCGC
>Ga0070698_100005111_pt1 | contig 14359 bp, 28 predicted proteins | sample KBSK1502metaG_FD_65477 | JGI IMG/M metagenome (GOLD analysis project Ga0070698, IMG submission 65477) | Corn, switchgrass and miscanthus rhizosphere microbial communities from Kellogg Biological Station, Michigan, USA - KBS K1-50-2 metaG | ecosystem: Host-associated > Plants > Roots >...
AGAGGACCAGGCTCGCGGTCGAGGGCCTTTGCCCGAGCCGCGAGCCGGTGCGCCAAAGCGCAGGTTCCGCAGCGGGCGGAAGCGACGGCAGAGGGTAGGGTGAGGGGGTCGTCCCGCGTTCGATGCTGCGTACCGCCCGTCTCTCCGAAGTGAATGCGTTGAACGATCTCGTGCGCGAGTCGGTGCTCGGACTCTCGCTGGCGGACTATTCGCCCGAGCAGCTCGAGAGCTCCATGCGCCATCTCTTCGGCATCGACACGAACCTGATCGAGGACGGCACCTACTACGTCATCGAGGAGGAGGGCCGCACGATCGCCTGCGGCGGCTGGAGCCGGCGCCGAACCCTCTTCGGCGGCGACCAGTACGCCGACCGCTCCGACGACAGGTTGGATCCTGCGACCGAAGCCGCGCGCATCCGCGCTTTCTTCGTCCATCCGAGCCAGGCGCGTCGCGGCCTGGCCTCTCTGATCCTGGAGGAATGCGCGCGAGCCGCCGCCGCAGCCGGCTTCCGCCGCCTGGAGCTCATGTCCACTCTTCCCGGCGAGCCCTTCTACGAGCGCCGAGGCTTCCGCGTCCTCGAACGCGTGACCCTCACCCTCCCCGACGGCATCCCCTTCCCGCTAGTCCGCATGGAACGCGTCCTGCCCCCTCTCCCTCCGGGAGAGGGCCGGGGTGAGGGGGAGACTTCAGCCAAAAAATAGGTCGCCCGTCCCCGCGCCCCCCGTCCCCGCGTCCCTTTCCTCCCCTCTCCCTCCGGGAGAGGGCCGGGGTGAGGGGGCAACTTCCGCTCGAATCTTCCGCTTTCCAAGCCACAGAGGCCCGCCTCGCGACATTACTTATTGGAGGGCTCTCTCTGATGGCCGACATCGTCCCAATCGACCCGATGCAAATACGGGACGAGCTCGGTCAAGAACTGATCGCTCTCCGAAAGGAAGAGAGCAGCGGGCACCGACGGATACTGGCCGCCTTCCGCCGGCGGCCACAGTTATGACTTTAACCCTCTCGGCCGCCGGTCGCGGAGCGACTGCCGCGGCCGAAAGCCTGCGAAGTCCCGCGGACGCTCTCTGAGGGAGGCAGGGGAACATTTTTTATTTTGGTGTCGTGTTTTCGAGGCGCCAGGACACTTAATAAGGTGAGGGGGCCCTTCTGTGGCGGTGGGTCAGCTGTACACCGAGGGGCACGGCGTGTTTCCATCTGATGAATGCAAAGGGCTTCTTGCGATCGCCCGGCTCGACGCGGCGCCAAACAAGCCATTCGGGCAGTCATCCAACGCGTTATGCGTCACGAACTCGCGGTGCGATGACCCCTAAAATGGAGGCAATGCATCCCATCCAGCTGGCGGAAGTCACAGGCGTCTCGAACCTTAGCCTTCGAGACCTCTCTCCCGAACGTCGAGAATATGCGACCCCCTCGTGTCGCGTTTGCTTCGGTGGTTAGGACACCTAATTCATGTTAGGCGTCGGGCGCGTGAGCTGTGCGCCGGCGCGTGGCGCGGAGCCAGAGCTGGGCCGCGCAGTGCGACCTCAGACCGCGAGTGGTCGCACCTCTCGCATGGACCGCGCCGGCGCTTGGCCCGGTCACGTTGGCAGGCGGTTGAGCAGCAGAACATGAAGGCGTATGGCCGAGCGCAGCGAAAAGGTCTTACAGATGCGCGCCGCGCCTAACAAATCGCTGCAGCGGACGCGCTTGCGCGCGCCGCTGAGCTCTGACCCGTTAGACGACCGAAGGCACTGAGTGACTCAACGAAGGACGTCACGCTGGGTCAGTCGGGCCGGGTGGCTCCTGTCTGCCGGAACTATCCTGACGGCTGTCAGCATGCTCCCAATCTTCATTGAGCGACCGGCATTCGAGTGGCTCGGGTGGTTCGGAGCAGCTGGGACGCTAGTGGCAGCTCTCGTGGTTCGCATCGCGTCACCATCGGCGTTCTTAGTCGCCAGCATTCTTGGGTTCTTCGCGAACGTGCTGTTTTTGGCCGTGCTCTTCGGGTTAGTCATTCACTTTTTCGAACAGCGGAAGGTGCGCCCGGTTGTTCAGTCATAATCCGCGGTCGTCTAACCCGCGGCTGCAGCGGACGCCCTTGCGGGCGCCGCTGAGCCGCAAGCCGTTAGGCGACCGCCCGGAACCAAGGTGCCGCGGACGGTGTCCGGAGGAGAGAGGTCGGCAGTGACTTTCGACCCGTGCGAGGATTGTGGCAGCGACATTCACGTCTTGAAGGCCTTGCTCTTCCTCGGCTTGGCGTGGCTTGTCCCTTTCATTCTGGCCGCCGTACGTCGCCACCGTGGAGCGGACGGTGCGCATGACCAACGCCTGGCACGAGCGGAGTGGATCTCTGCCATCATCGCAAGTGCCCTATCGTTCTTGTGGATTCGAGCACCGTGGTACTAGTTTTGCCGTCGCCTAACCCGCGGCTGCAGCGGACGCCCTTGCGGGCGCCGCTGAGCCGCAAGCCGTTAGGCAACCGGAGATCGTGACGTGCATAAGGTCCCGCGGCTCAAACCGTGGCTCGTTCGTCGTTGGTGGTTCATCCTCCTAATCTTGGCGGCTCTCGCGTGTCTGGCTTACTTCAGCCACCTTTATCCCGATTGGCTTTTCAATGGTCTTGACTAATCGTTCAGGACACTGCGGTGTATGGCGGTCGCCTAACCCGCGGCTGCAGCGGACGCGCTTGCGCGCGCCGCTGAGCCGCAAGCCGTTAGGCGCAGTCACAGGAAGAGCCGCAAGATATAAGGAGGGGCGCATGCGTACTCCACCGTTAGGTTCGCCAGGCTTTCGTTGTTTTCTACTGAGCGTATCCGCGGTGATGCTTGCGGGTGCTCTTGTTGCGAGCAGGGCTCAGGTGGCGCGCCTGGAGATTCATTCGTTCCAGTCGACGACGTTGACGGATCAAGAGTTCCTTACAGGCCGCAAAAGCGGCTCTCCAGTCACCCTCACGGGCGAGCTTCGCCTGACCCGGCCCGGCACCGATCGCTTGCCCGTCGTTGTTCTGTTGCATGGCTCGGGCGGCATATTAGGTTACGTTACCGATTGGGAGCAGGACCTCAATTCGATGGGTTTGGCAACTTTCGTCATCGACAGCTTTACAGCACGAGGTATCGTCAACACGAACTACGATCAGGCTCAACTGGGTCGGCTGGCAATGATTCTCGATGCGTATCGGGCTCTAGATCTTCTCTCGAAGCACCCGAGAGTCGACCCAAGGCGAATTGTACTTATGGGCTTCTCACGAGGTGGTCAGGCGGCGCTATATGCGAGCATGAAGCGCTTTCAGCGCATGCATGCACCGCCCGGCCAGGAGTTTGCGGCCTATATCCCTTTCTACCCGCAATGCGTTACGACATTCCGCGACGAGGAGAACGTGGCTGACAAACCAATCCGAATCTTTCATGGAAGCGCTGACGACTACAACCCGATCGCGCCCTGCCGAGCCTACGCCGACCGTCTCAAGGCGAACGGCAAGGATGTCCGACTGACTGAATATGCCGGCGCTGGTCACGTGTTCGATGGCCGCGCTTTCAAGACGCCTGTAAAGCGTGAAAGAGCGCAGACGATCAGGCAGTGCCAATTGGCAGAGGTGGAGGATGGTGTGATCGTCAACGCTAAGACAAGGCAGCCCTTTACGTACAGCGACCCCTGCGTGGAGTACGGCCCTACGGTTGCTTATGACGAGAAGGCCTCGACAGAGGCAAGAAAGGCGGTCAAAGACTTCCTGACGGCCACTCTGAACCCCTGATGAGCAACGCGCCTAACCCGCGGCTGCAGCGGACGCGCGTGCGCGCGCCGCTGAGCCGCAAGCCGTTAGGCGACCTTGAGCCATGAAGTACCTAACACTGTCGCGGAGCCAGCAGCTCTACTTCGGCCTTGTCGTGTTGGTCGTTCTTCCGCTGATCTTGGCCTTCGCGGTTCAGCCGCAGCTGTACGACGCGTATCTCGATCATTTCGTTCGTACCGGGCTAGAGCGTGAGTTCGGGTTCACGGCGGGCACCATCCGGCTTCCAGCCGAAGCAGATGGACTGGACATGTTTAGCATCGTCGCCGTGGCTCCAGGCGGCGCTCTCGAAAGGGCTGGCGTGCGACCCGGGGATCTACCCGTTGGATACCACCACGGTTTCGCGACTGGATTCTATTTGGATCTTCTTGCCGTCCGACGTGGGGAGCCCGTGGAAGTAGCAGTACTGTCTTCGGGAGACTACAGCAAGGGTTGGAAAGCGCGGCACAAGGTGCGAATTGAACCGACGCGCAAGCGTTAGACGAGGGTCGCCTAACCCGCGGCTGCAGCGGATGCCCTTGCGGGCGCCGCTGAGCCGCAAGCCGTTAGGCGGCTTGGGCGGTCTGAAGCTGCTTTCGGTCGCGGTCGCGGGAGTGGTCTTTCTGGGGTCGGCAACTGCCTCAACGCTCGCGAGTCCTGGTGCAAAGCGGCGGCAGACGCTTGATGAGGCACGAACTGCGTATGAGGCGCGTCACCCTGGTGTGGTGAGAGTTGGCAAGGGCATCAATCCTCCCAAGCTAGTTCATCAGACTCATCCCAAGTTCGATGAAAAGGCTCGGCACAAAGTGCGAGACCTCAGTCCGATAATTGCAGAGGCGGTTATCACGGAGCGAGGCGACATTCTTGATCCGGCAATTCTGAGCTCGGCGAATCCGGACCTTGACATCGCCGTTCTTGAAGCGATGCGTGGCTGGCGCTATTCACCCGCGCAGCAGAACGGGAAACCTGTGGCCGTCTTCATCATCGTAACGGTGACGCTTGACGCCTAAGCCTCGGCCGCCTAACCGGCGGCTGCAGCGGACGCCCTTGCGGGCGCCGCTGAGCCGCAAGCCGTTAGACGGCACGGATTGTCACACCTATCCATGAGAAGAGATGGCTGAGGCACGATTCGTCCTTGGGGTCGATCTCGATGGTGTTTGCGCCGATTTCTACGGCGGCCTAAGGTCGATTGCGGCTGAATGGCTTGGCGTTCCACCAGAATCGCTGACTCCGGAAGTTACATATGGACTGCCCGAGTGGGATCTCGATCGCGCTGGTGGATATGAACAGCTTCACAGGTTTGCGGTCGTCCAGCGGGACCTCTTTCGAAGCCTTGAACCCTTGGCGGGGGCTCCGGCTGTCCTTCGCCGCCTGGCGGCCCGCGACGTTAGGATCCGCATCATCACTCATAGGCTGTTCATCAAGCATTTTCACCGTGAGGCGGTGGTCCAGACTACAGAATGGCTCGAGCATCACGGAATTCCGTATTGGGATCTCTGCTTCATGAAGGACAAGGCGGCAGTCGGCGCGGACCTGTACCTCGAAGACTCGCCAGGGAACGTCAATCTTCTTCGTGCCGACGGACACCACACGATCGTCTTCACAAACTCCACGAACGTCGGGATTCCACCTCCCCGGGCGAACGACTGGGCAGAGGTGGAGGCTCTCGTCGTGGCGGCTCAAGACGATTGGAGGCGAACGTGGGAGTCAGCGAAGGCCCTCCCGGGTGAATAAAGCCGTGCCGTCTAACCCGCGGCTGCAGCGGACGCCCTTGCGGGCGCCGCTGAGCCGCAAGCCGTTAGCCGGCCCCAAGCCCAATCGTGCCTAAAGTAAGTGCGGTCGGAGGTTTTGGCTCGGCCGATGGACGATCTTTCGTTATCCGGGCAACTCCGCTCGAAGGTCGAGTGCTCCCGGGCATGGTTTTGCGTATCCCATTCAACTCCGCGCTCGTGATGACCGTCACGGTGGCCGACGTGCAACCCGACGGCCAATACGCCCTCTTGACGGTCGAGCGCGAGAATGAGCACGAGCTTGATCTCTGGAACAATCTCAATATTGGTAGTGAAGTACTCGAAGTGTCAGCCGATGGTGGCGAGGCCGGCTAACCCGCGGCTGCAGCGGACGCGCTTGCGCGCGCCGCTGAGCCGCAAGCCGTTAGGCGCGGCGGTCAAGGTTGTGGGCCGGGCTTGTAGCGAATCGCTGGCTTTGGGAAACGCAGAACTGCCTGGCGGTTCACCGTCATCTCCCGCATCGCCGGCCCGGCCCGGTTGGCTTCTGGCTGCGTGGCTTCGTGAGTCGTTTGAGTAGCAGGAGAGCTCGGCGTATCGTCGAGGCGGGGCAAAAGCCCGCTAAATCATGAACCTCGCGCCTAACCCGCGGCTGCAGCGGACGCCCTTGCGGGCGCCGCTGAGCCGCAAGCCGTTAGGCAACCGATGAAAAGGCCGCGACGAGCAAGCTCGGGCGAGCATGAAAGGGATGGGAACCACCTTGCTCAAAGCCTAAGGTTCCCGAGATGACTCGGGTTAGCTCGCTAGTCTTGCTCGCAGGTTACCTCGCGATCGGCAGCACCATCAGAGCGCAGACGGCCGACGTCGCCGAGTTTCCGATGCCGCCGGGAAGTGGCTGTTTTCCGGCCGGGATAACCACCGGACCCGACGGGAACGTGTGGTTCACCTGCGCTGCGGACTTGGCAGGATCATCCGGTCAAGACGTCGGACGGATTACTCCGGACGGTGTGATCACCCTGTTCGCCACGCCGACCAGCAGGAGCGGGCCGGATCTGATTGCCGCCGGGCCGGACGGCAATGTCTGGTTCACCGAGTTATCCGTGGACCGAATTGCCCGAATCACACCAGCCGGAGTCATAACGGAATTCCCTATACCACCTGCTACCTTTGACTTGAACCGCCCTATCGGGATTACTGCTGGCCCAGACGGCGCCATCTGGTTCACCGAGCTCATTGGGAACAAGATCGGTCGCCTCATCCCCGACGGCGGAATCGTCACGGAATTCTCAGTTCCGACACTCGGGAGTCGTCCATGGGTCATTACTGCGGGGCCCGACGGTGCTCTGTGGTTCACAGAGGCACGTGGCAACAACATCGGACGAATCACGATAGATGGTCGGATTAGCGAATTTCCCATTCAGACAGCGAACGCGAGGCCGGGAGGCATCATCACAGGTCCGGACGGTGCTCTCTGGTTTACTGAGACTGAGGGCAACAAGGTCGGTCGGATTACCACGGAAGGCATCATCACCGAGTCTCTCATTCCCACACCCGGCAGTGGTCTCGGAAGCATCGTCGCGGAGTTCGATGGCGTGCTCTGGTTCACGGAATGGATCGGCAACAGAATCGGCCGAATCACCACCGACGGCGTGATCACGGAATTTCCCGGACCCTTCCGCGAGTCGGTGGGGCCGTCATTAACAGTCGGAGCCGACGGGGCGCTCTGGTTTGCGAACGGCCAAGCGATCGGTCGTCTTGCGATAGCGACAGATCGTCTGACGATCAGCCCGATCCGGAGAAGTCGGCCTGTCCGGGCTGTTGGACGCTGATTGCCGAATATGGCGTGGCAGCGGACTCGCCAGCCTCGCACTCGCTCGGGCCGCTCGCTGCGCTCGCTTGGCTCGTCGCTGAACGCCCAGCTGTTAGGCGGCTCTCCCGGTTCAAGCGGCAACCTCGGTATACAAACGAGCGCTTACGCGGGACACGTTTCGTGATTCCACCCGTTGTTGCCCACTGCGGCTTCGGCGGTCTTCTAGCCATACTCTCGCTTCCTCTCGCATTCCGCATGGTGCCAATGAACCGCATTTACGGCATTCGCACCCCAATGGCACTCGTCTCCGACTCGAACTGGTATGCCATCAACGCGTATGGCGGCAGGGTTCTCATGGCCTATGGCTCGGCACTCTTCGCGTTCGGTCTGTTCGCTCGCGACTCAGCGCCGCCACCGACCAGCATCTGGGCCGCCTTCTTCATCGTGGGGCCGCTGATCCTCGTCTTTCCGCTCCTCGGCCTTATCAACGCGCACGCGAGGCGCCTCCCATGACACTCCAAGGCAACGAGTCGCCTAACCCGCGGCTGCAGCGGACGCCCTTGCGGGCGCCGCTGAGCCGCAAGCCGTTAGGCGCGACTCGAAGAAGCTCATGCGGGGTCGCTGGCGCAGTGTTGCTCCTGCCAGCGATGATGCTCTCGATAGGCTGTGCCCACAGAATCACGGCCGACTACGTGTTCCGGGCCGAGGGCGTCGTCTCAGACGATCGCGGGCAGCCGATTCCAAGAGTTCAAGTGACCCTCGAAGTGGTCGGCCCGGTTTACAGTGGCGTTACCCCAGTGAAACATGCGGACATCTTTACGGACGACCTGGGTCATTTCGGGTTTGGCTGCCTTTCGCATGAGAAAGATCCGTCGTACACGCTCGGTTTCGAGAAACAGGGCTACACAAGCGTCCTGATCGAGGGCGCGGTCCAGGCTATGAATCCGCATCTCGTCACGATGGTTCCGGTCGCGAAGTGAGCGCGCTCGCGCCTAACCCGCGGCTGCAGCGGACGCCCCTGCGGGCGCCGCTGAGCCGCCAGCCGTTAGGCCAGAGCGCTAAGTCATATGTCGCTATTCGCTGACCCGCTAAAGCCTCTCGGTATTGGAGCCTTTGTGCTCAGCTTCATCGCTGGCGGCATATCGTTTGATATAACGCGGCTGACGACATCATCCGGCGGCCATCCCTTTCGCTTGCCCTTCTTTCTAGTGCCTGCGGTCGGAGTGCTCGGCTTGCTCGTCGCCTGGGCAGGTTGGCGCCGTGTAGGTAGCACACTGATGGCTCTGTGCGGTCTCGGCCTTGCGCTCGGTGGTGGCCTCCTGGCCATCAGCTTTTGGTTCACGCCCGCCGCGCCATTTGTAGCATTGGCCGGTGGTCTTTGGATAGGCGCTGCGCTCTCCTGGCGCAAGCCCACCGCACGTCGAATAAATGCCGAGCGCGCCTAACAAATCGCTGCAGCGGACGCGCTTGCGCGCGCCGCTGAGCTCTAAGCCGTTAGGCGGCTAGAGGTTCATCGTGAATCCAGAGGCGGAGAGACTTCGCGACTACATGTTCGACGTCTCCGAGGAAGCGTGGTGTGCCGGCTGGATGACGGATCTGGAGTATGACCTTTGGAGTGCAGTCGTTGCGGGTCCACATGAATACGGCAGGCTGCGGATCACATCTGAAGAAGTCAATGAGTTGCGCAAGTTAGCCGAGACTTGTGGCGGGTGGATAGTGTTCGATGATGCCGCAGGAGAGACTTGGGTGCCCCTTGCTGAGTGGAAAGAGCGATACCGTGCGAAGCGTGCTGAGAATTTCTAAGCCGCCTAACCCGCGGCTGCAGCGGACGCCCTTGCGGGCGCCGCTGAGCCGCAAGCCGTTAGGCGTCATACCGCCACCTCAGGAGCGCCAATGAAGATGAACCGCCTCATCCCGATGCTGCCAGTAGGAAGCGTGCCAGCAAGCATCGATTTCTACCAAAAACTCGGTTTCAGTGTCGAGGAGAGGAATGAGGGCTGGGGTTGGGCGATGCTCTGCCTTGGCGAGTGTCGTCTGATGCTCGACCAATCGATCAACATTCATCCTGGCGCTCCGCCCCATTCCGTTCTTTACTTGTATCCGGATGACATTACTGAGTATCACAAGGAAGTGCGGAGGAATGGCTTGGCTATCCCTGACTTGGACGTCACCTTTTACGGCATGACAGAGTTCCGGATCGATGATCCGGATGGGAATCGGTTATGGATCGGGCAGAAGATTTCAGCAGAAACCTAATGCGCCCGTGGAATCGATGGTCGACGATCCTCAATCAGTGACGCCTAACAACGCGCTGCAGCGGACGCCCTTGCGGGCGCCGCTGAGCCGCAAGCCGTTAGGCAACGGTGAGTAGCATGGAACCAGAGGTTCGCTTTGGACCTTGTGTCTTTTGCGGTCAGGGTATACCCGAATCAGGAGTTGATCCGTGCAGGGTCACCGTAGAAACGTCCACAGGGCTTTGGCAAGTTTGGACGTGCCACGCAGCTTGCTTCAGAGCTGTCATCGTTAGCGATCCGATGCTTGAACCGGCCCACTTCTGACATGGGTTGCCTAAATCCGCCGTCGCCTAACCCGCGGCTGCAGCGGACGCCTTGCGGGCGCCGCTGAGCCGCAAGCCGTTAGGCGAGGCAGGCGATTTCACGTGATCGGTCGTGTCGTTTGGGTGTTCAAGGATGATCCGCCGCTGGCTTGGAGGATTGTGTTCTGGACAGCTTGCACGTTTTTCGTCGGCTTCGTGGTCATGAGATTGACGAGTCCCTGGTGGGCGCCGCAGGCGGCGGCGCCAAAGCACCCGTACGGTGTCCAATTCAAGGGCAGCAAGACATACTATTTTGCGCCCGCCGTAGGTTGGCTGATGCAGAACGGGCTGTGGATCTTATTCGCTTTGCTCGCGCTAGAGGCGCTGATCACGTGGCTGCATCGCGACCAGCTGGAGCGTTTTTGAGAAGGAGTCAGTTTACGTCGCTTAACCCGCGGCTGCAGCGGACGCCCTTGCGGGCGCCGCTGAGCCGCAAGCCGTTAGGCGACCGAGAGTAGACGAGTAGGCATCAACCGCATGATCGCCCGGTACTCGTTTGTGGCGCTCAGCACTGCTGATCTCGCGCGCCAGAGGGCGTTTTGGGTCGACCAGCTCGGCTTTGAGATATCGGAGGAGAATCCGGGGGAGTTCTCCATTGTTAACGCGGGTCGTCTTCGCCTTTGCGTTGACCTTGCCGGTGGTGACGTCCACGTCGCAGGCGGGGAGGATCCTGTCATCGGCCTCAAGGTCGATTCCGTGCGGAGGACGCTCGCGACGTTTGCGGGTCGAGGTGTCGCGGTGCCGGAGGAGCCGATCTCAGCGGATAGTATGCTGTCGTCCGCGATCCCGATGGAAGGGCAGTGATCCTAACGGAGGCAAATTGACAGAGGACGTCGTCGGGACTGACAACGTGGCATTTCTCATCGATCGCTCAAGAAAAAAGTCCGCTTTGGCCATCGGTGGCACTTGGCTGGCGTTCATTCTCGCAGTCTGTTTTGCTCTTCCTCAGCCGCCAAATCCGCTTCATGTAGCGATTGGCTCAGCTGTGGGCGCGCTCCTCGTCGTCATTGGTTTTTCGGCTGCCGCCCGGTGCCGCACAGTTCCTGTTCACTCAGCCAAGCAGCGCACCAAGCTGGCTGCTCTCGCTGCATCCGCAGGCGCCGCACTCGGCTTCGTACTCCTGATGGCTCTCGTCTTCCTCGCGAACCATGAGCCGGCCCTACGGGCTCGCTTCGCTGGCCGCCTCAGCGAGCCGACATGGCGTCCATGGGCGCTAAGCTTCGAATCTTCGATCCTCGAAGAAGTAGCGTTTCGCCTGTTCGCCATGAGTGTTGTCGCCTGGTTACTAAGTCGGCTGCTCGGCGACTCCCGAGCCACATGGTTCACCGCCCTCGCCGTATCTGCTCTGCTCTTCGGGCTAGCTCACATACCGGCTTGGTTGGCCGCAACCCACGCGACCCCTGGCTTAGTAGGCGGTGTCCTCCTCCTCAACGGTGCGGGTGGCCTGCTACTCGGTTGGATCTTCTGGCGTGGGGGCCTGCCCTACGCAATCATTTGCCACCTGTTCGGCGACGCGGTCGTTCAGGGACTCGGACCAAGACTTCTGTCGTAATGTCTGGTGATCCGTCGCCTAACCCGCGGCTGCAGCGGACGCCCTTGCGGGCGCCGCTGAGCCGCAAGCCGTTAGGCCGCCGATGACAAACGCGCTTACACATGCGATGCTAGTCCTTCCCAACGCTAGCCCCAGGCGGCCCGTCCGAAGTGGTTAACCAGAAGAAGAGGAGGAGTAACACTATGATTCGGCACATCTCCGTCGCATACGTCCTGGCACTCGCTGCAGCGTGTCTCAGCTCATCCGCGTTTGCGGCCGATCTACCCAAGAGCGGCACCTACGCCGCTCACTTTGGTTGGACCTTCAGCGGGCAAGTACAGGAGCTCGGAGCAAATCGGACAGTCTCTGCAGGTGTGGTGACCGGGGTCATATTCAATGACGCAGGCAAAGGCTTCCTGCACAAAGCCCGGGTCGATTGCACTCTCATGAACGACGTCAATCAGGGGCGCGCCGACGCGACTGGTACCTGCGTGGTCACGGACGCGGCGGGGGACAAAGCCTTTCTCGAGTGGAAATGCACGGGTGCGATGCCTGCGTGTCCAGGAGACGAACACTGGGTGGGAGGGACCGGGAAATACACCGGTTTGACCGGGACCAGCAAGTTTCAGGGAAACTTCATAGGCGCCACCGGCGCGGGCTGGTCTGACTGGAGCGGAGAATTCAAACTTCCCTGAACTCGGCTGCGGAAACAGGCATGGTCGCCAGCCGGCGGTCAACCGCGTCGAGTGGATGGGTGCCTAACCCGCGGCTGCAGCGGACGCCCTTGCGGGCGCCGCTGAGCCGCCGTTGGGCCTCCGTTAATGAGTTGTGTCCTACGAGTCTCAGGGCCGGGTGCGACCGCCGCGTTATCGCGTATCTCGCTAGAGCCGTATCGCGTGGAGCAGGGGACCGCGCATTTTGACGTGAGCAAAGCGGGCTCTCGTGAGTTCGCGGCGCAGGTGGCCGACGCTGTAACCTTCCTGCGTTCGCACGCGCCAGACTTGAAGGTGCTGATGAACCAGCCTGGAGTAGAGGGTGTGCTGGACTTCGGGAATGAGTGGCGAGACGTTGCAGCTCAGTTCGACACCTTTGCCGTGGAACTGGTTCGCGAAGCAGGCAATCTCGGGTTGGCGTTGGCGTTGGCCCACTACCCCTTGTCGGAGAAGCGTGGTGCGGAGGCCTAACCCGCGGCTCAGCGGACGCCCTTGCGGGCGCCGCTGAGCCGCAAGCCGTTAGGCGGGCGATTCCGTGGGGCTCGGCCTGAGTTGATCTTGTTTAGCGTGGCGTAGCCTGGCGAAGTCATGAAGACGTTGCTTGTGCAGACACACGACCAGTGGCGCAAATGGCTCACCGAGCACCATGCATCGGAGTCAGAGGTCTGGCTGATCTTTCACAAGCAACACACCGGCGTTGCGTCAATCGATTACAAGGACGCGCTCGATGAGGCGCTGTGCTTTGGTTGGGTGGACAGTCTCGTCAAGCGCTTGGATGACCGGCGGTTCGCACGAAAGTTCACGCCGCGGAGAGCGGACAGCCGATGGTCGGCTGTGAATCGGAAACGTTACGCCGAACTCAAAGCCGGCGGTCGATTGAAACCGCCAGGGATCGAACGCTCCCCTACCAACCGTGACTATGGTCCTCGGCCACGCCGGCTTCCGATGCCTTCAAAGCTTCCGGCGTACATCCAGGCAGCGCTGAGGAATCACCCGACAGCCTTGCGGCATTTTGAAGCGCTGGCACCCTCGCAACGCCGGCGGTATTTCGCCTGGATTGAGTCCGCCAAGCGCGAGGAAACGAAACTCAGGCGTCTAAAGGAGGCAATTCGGCTCCTGGTTAGCGGCAAAGTGCTGGGATTGAAGTAATGGCCGCCCAACAAGCGGCTGCAGCGGACGCCCTTACGGGCGCCGCTGAGCCGCAAGACGTTAGGCGACCCGAAGCCTTGACATCTCGGGACGGTCAGCGGTAGAGTCATTGTAGATACGGAGTGCTTGCGTGAGAACCAGAGTGCAGAAGTGGGGAAACAGCTTGGCGGTCCGGATTCCCAAGCCATTTGCCGAAGGTGCGGGTCTGAGGCCATCCTCGGAAGTCGAGATGTCGCTGGAGAAGGGCGAAGTTCGCCTGTCACCCGTTCGGCCGCGCTGGAAGCTTCGGCAACTGCTCTCCAAAGTTACCAAAAGGAATCTCCATACCGAAGTGGACTCCGGGCTGGCAGTTGGTCGAGAGGCTTGGTAGCGCTGTGGCCTACGTTCCAGAACGTGGCGACATTGTCTGGATCAGCCTCAATCCTCAAGCCGGGCACGAGCAAGTCGGGCGACGGCCCGCCGTGGTCGTGTCACCTCGTTCGTACAACGGCAAGGTTGGCCTCGGTCTTTTCTGCCCCATTACGAGCCAGGTCAAGGGCTATCCGTTCGAGGTCACTCTTCCTGTGGGTCTGCCAGTCAATGGCGTCGTTCTGGCTGATCAAGTCAAGAGCCTCGATTGGCGAGTCCGACGGGCTGAATTCGCGGCGCGTCTTCCAGGCAACATCAGCGCCGAAGTCGTCGGCAAGCTCGCGGTCTTGTTGGAAGGCTGAGAATTGGCGAGGTCGCCTGACCCCCGGCTGCAGCGGACGCCCTTGCGGGCGCCGCTGAGCCGCAAGCCGTTGGGCGTCATCCTCCAAGGAAGGCTATGACTCCGAGTCGGACAATTCTGTGGCTCATCGTCATCCTGGTGTGTGTCGTCCTGATGGTATGGCTATCCCGCGTCACGCGAGCGCGCGTGAAGCAGGGCGTCGTAACGCAAAGTCAGGTCGATCGGGCCAGGCTAAGAGGTCTGCTCTTTTGGTTCATCATCGTGATCGCAATCGTTGTCGGCTGGTATGCGCTTCATCGCTGATGAGTCGCATGACGCCTAACAAATCGCTGCAGCGGACGCCCTTGCGGGCGCCGCTGAGCCGCAAGCCGTTAGGCCA
>Ga0070698_100005113_pt1 | contig 14358 bp, 14 predicted proteins | sample KBSK1502metaG_FD_65477 | JGI IMG/M metagenome (GOLD analysis project Ga0070698, IMG submission 65477) | Corn, switchgrass and miscanthus rhizosphere microbial communities from Kellogg Biological Station, Michigan, USA - KBS K1-50-2 metaG | ecosystem: Host-associated > Plants > Roots >...
GGTCGCGCCGCGCTGGTGGGCCGAGCGCGCGTGCGCCACGATGCAGCCATCGCACTCCCTGGTGACCGAGATGGCAAGGGCGATCAGCTCCTTGGTCCGGGCCGGCAGCGCGCCGTCTTCGATCGCCGCCTGCTGCAGCGCGGCGTACCCCCGGTATACGCCGGGGATGGCCGCCCGAAGGCGCCGGCCCGACGCGATCAGTTCGTTCCGGGTCTCGCGGGCAGTCGTCACGCAGGCCTCCTTGCTCGTGGTCGGCAGCTCCGCCGAGCTATGGTCGTTGTGGCATCATTCAACGCTCCCGCCGCGCCGAGGAAGCCGTTATCCGTGAGCACCGTCGATCAGGACCTGGACGTCCCAGCGGGCACGGCCCATGCCACCCGGGCGGCGGGAGACGCCGAGGTCACCGGCGCCCGCCTGGCCCGGGTCGGGGACCTCGACGTGCGGCGGCTGCTCCCGCTCCGGCAGCGGCGCAGCGTCGGCGCCTGGTGCTTCGTGGATCACTACGGTCCCACCTCGGTCGACGGCGTCGCTGGCATGCAGGTTCCGCCGCACCCGCACATCGGGTTGCAGACCGTCACCTGGCTCATCGACGGCACCGTCCTGCACCGGGACAGCCTGGGCAGCGAGCAGCTGATCCGGCCTGGGCAGCTCAACCTGATGACCGCCGGACGCGGCATCGCCCACGCCGAGGAGTCGCCCGACGACCACGACCCGACGCTGCACGGGGTGCAGCTGTGGCTGGCCCTGCCCGACGCGTCGCGGCAGGTGGCGCCCGGCTTCGAGCATCACACCGACCTGCCGGGGCTGCGCGCGGGCGGGCTCGACGTAACGGTGTTCACCGGCTCGCTGGGCGGCGTCACCTCCCCCGCGCGGGTGTTCTCCCCCCTGGTGGGCGCGGAGATCAGCGCTCCGGTGGGCGCCTCGGGCATCCTCCCGCTGACGCCGTCCTATGAGCATGTGATCTTTACAGCACTCGGAACGGCTGTCGCGGACGTGACCGAGCTCGCCCCCGGCAGCCTGCTCTACCTGCCAACCGAACGCGATTCCGTGGCGATCACCGCACGCGCCGGCACCCGGCTCTTCCTGCTCGGCGGCGAACCGCTGGGCGAGACGCTGCTGATGTGGTGGAACTTCGTCGGCCGCACCGCCGACGACATCACCGAGGCGGTGCGCGACTGGGCGCAGGGGCAGCGTTTCGGGGAAGTGCACGGCTACCGCGGGGCACCGATGCCCGCGCCGCCGCTGGACGCCGTGCGCCTCGCCCGGCGGGCGTCACCAGGGTCGTAACCGGCCTACGCTGGCGGTATGGATCTTGGCGAGCTTGACGCGTGGCGAAGCCTTCCCGCCGCCCAGCAGCCGGAGTGGCCCGACCAGGCGGAACTCGCGGCGGTGACCGCCGAGCTGGCCCGGATCCCGCCGCTGGTGTTCGCCGGCGAATGCGACAGCCTGACCAAGCGGCTGGCCGCGGTGGCGCGCGGGGAAGCCTTCGTCCTGCAGGGCGGCGACTGCGCGGAGACCTTCGCCGGATCGACCGCCGACGGGATCGCCAGCAAGCTGCGGACCCTGCTCCAGATGGCGGTCATCCTCACCTACGCGGCGAGCGTTCCCGTGGTCAAGATCGGCAGGCTGGCCGGGCAGTTCGCCAAACCGCGTTCGCAGGCCACGGAGATACGCGACGGGACCGAGTTGCCCGCCTACCGGGGCGACGCCGTCAACGGTCTTGAGTTCACCGCCCAGGCCAGGACGCCCGACCCGCGCCGGTTGCTGCGCGCCTGCCACTACTCGGCGGCGACGCTCAACCTCTGCCGGGCGTTCACCCAGGGTGGCTACGCTGACCTGCGCCAGGTGCACAACTGGAACACCGACTTCGTTGCCGCCAGCCCGGCGGGCCAGCGGTACGAGGTCCTCGCCGGGGAGATCGACCGCGCGCTGACCTTCATGCACGCCATCGGCGCGGATCCTGCCGAGTTCCGGACCGTGGAGTTCTACGCCAGCCACGAGGCCCTGCTGCTGGAGTACGAGCGCGCGATGACCCGCATCGACTCGCGGACCGGGCTGCCCTACGACACCTCAGCGCACTTCCTGTGGATCGGCGAGCGCACCCGGGCCCGGGGCGGAGCACACGTGGAATTCGCCCGCCACCTGCGCAACCCGCTGGGCGTCAAGCTGGGGCCGTCCACGACGCCGGAGGACACCCTGGCCCTCACCGAAGCGCTCAACCCGGACAACGAGCCGGGGCGGCTCACCTTCATCACACGGATGGGTGCCTCGCAGGTGCGGTCCTGCCTCGCCCCCATCGTCGAGAAGGTCACGGCGAGCGGCGCGCAGGTGGTCTGGGTGTGCGATCCGATGCACGGGAACACCAGCGAGGCACCGGACGGGCGCAAGACGCGGCACGTGGAGGACATCCTCGCCGAGGTCACCGGGTTCTTCGAGGTGCACCGGTCGCTCGGCACTCATCCCGGCGGGATTCACATCGAGTTCACCGGCGACGACGTGACCGAGTGCGTCGGCGGTAGCTACGGCCTCACCGAGGACGACCTCACGTTCCGGTACGAGACCGCCTGCGACCCACGCCTCAACCGCAGCCAGTCCCTTGACCTGGCCTTCCGCGTTGCCGAGCTATACCGGGGAGGCCCGAGCAGCACCGTCACGGGCCTACCTGTCTGAGTTGCGCAAGACTCTGTGAACGAGACGATCCGGTAACCTGAAGTCACTCACCAATCGAGAAGGACCGTCATGACAGTCCTGGTGCCGATGACCATCGAGCAAGATGAAGATGGCTGGTGGTGCGCGCACGCCCAGCTAGGCCCGAACGTGGGCGCTAACGGCCAGGGCCGGACCAGGAAAGAAGCCCTTGACGATCTGCGTGAGGCGGTTCTGGCCTCGGTTCCTGTGCACCGGAACCAGGATGTACGGATCGGCACGCTGCGCGCGATCCTGCGTGACTGTCGACTGACGGCAGATGAGTTTCTGAACATGCTGGACTGACTCCTGCCCGGCGGCGCCGGTGCCATCACATGAACCAGACCGTGTGCTGTGGCGCTGCCATGTATTGTCCCCGGCGCCTCATTGACGGGCTGAGTCGCGGGCGCCGCGCAGCGTGACGGCCACGGCCCCGACGGCGAAGACCAGGGACGCGCACAGCGCCGCGCCGAGGTCGTGCGGCGGCTTGGTCGGCCAGACCCACGGCGATGTCCGGCCCCCGGCCAGCATGGTCTCGGTGATCACCAGGTAGGCCATCGGGCCGGCCCAGGCCAGCATGCCGCCGAGCACGGCCGCGGACAGCAGGCCGACCGCGGTGATGCCGGCGACGTTGCGGAACATGGCCAGGAAACCCTCGGGCAGGGTGCCCCCCGTCGCCCCGGCGGCCAGCGCCCCCACGGCGGCGGCGGTCAGCGCCACGGCCGTGCCCAGCCGCAGGTAGGGCAGCCACAGGCCGGTGGCCCGTTCCGGCTCGCCGAACGGGCCAGAGGTGGTGACCGCGATGACCGCGGCGGCCCCGGCCTCGACGATCAGCGGAATCACCATCGCGGCCGCGGCACCGCCGGCGACGTTCCAATGCCAAAACAGCGCCGCCCACAGCAGCAGGCCGAACCCCGCGAGCAGCGCCAGCGCGCCTGGTACGCGCCGGCTGACCAGGTACAGCCACGCCAGGCGCAGCCGGGCCTGGCCCGGGCTGGCCACCTGGGCCGGCGCGGCTCCCGGCGCCGACTGGTGAACCCCGGCGGCGGTCATGGCAGCTGCGCCAGGGTGACCCGGCCCGACCGCAGCGCGGCCAGGTGGGCGGCGAGCCAGGCGTGCCTGGCGGCGGCCGGCAACGCGGCGAACCGGCTGGCCGCGACGGAAATCGGCCGCGGGTAGCTGGCCGCCACCCCCCCTCCTCGCCCGCGGCTTGGCAGGGCCCAGGGAGATTGGCCGAGTACGTTCGGCTGCGCGGCCAGCGGGATCCCGGCGTCTTGCAGCAGGGCCGCCTGGACGATCTGCTGTGCGGGGTTTCCGGAACCGCCGCCAGCGCCGACGAACGCGTGCACGAACTGCAACCGTATCTGGCCGATGAACCCGGACGTGTTCATGCCGAAGGAGCCGGGCAAGGCTATGGCGTTGAGGGTCAAGTGGAGCACCGGCGGGCTGCCGATGGTCTCGACCTGGAGCTGCGCGGCGGTCGGTGGGCCCGTCAAGGGCGGGGGCCCGGCCTGGAAGACCGCGGCGACCTGGGTGGCCCGGACCGGGGCGCCGGGCAGGCCGGTGAGCTCCTGTACCACCGGGCGCAGCGCGGTCTGCGCGTCGGGCAGGTAAGACCGGTACGCCGGGTGCACGCAGACGGGGATCCCGGCCTGGCCGCAGACCGGGGTGTACGGGATTGGCCGGTCGCTGGCCGCGTCGTGCAGCGCCGGGATAACCGCGCCATTGGGCCCGACCTGGGCGGTCGAGGCCAGCGCGACCGCGGTCACCGCCGCCGCCACGCCGGCCGCGGTGACCACCGCGGCGGATCGCCGCAGCCGCGGCCCGCCCGCGCTCGCCGGCAGGCCGAGCAGGCCTGCCGCGGCCACCGCCACCCCAGCGGCGAACATCACCCGGGCGATCTGGACATCCGGCAGGAACGGGTAGAAGAGCCCCGCGTCCTTGTCGAAGTTGCCGTTGGACATTGTCGGCAGGATCAGCGCCCCCCGCCGGAGCTGCTGAACCCGATCTGCGACGACGTTCCCATGGCGAACAAGGCGCCGAACGCGGCTACGGGCGCGATGAAGCGGCCTGGGAAGTACGCGCCGAGGGCGAACCCCGCGGAGGTGAACGCGGCCACGCCGACGGCGCCGGCCCCGACCGACCACCACGGCGGACCACCCCAGGCGATGGAGCGGCCGAGGAGCCCCAGCGTCACGGCCATGACAACCAGGTAGGACCCCACCGCGCACACCACGGTCGCCGCGCAGGTGGCGAGCTGGGCCTCCCAGCGCGGCCGGACAGTGGCCGTCACCAGGTCTGTCATGCCGCGCCTGCCGTCCCGCGAGCCCATCCAGGCGGCCACGCCGGCCACGAAGGGGGCGAAATCAACCCAGGGCGTGGCCCTGCCCCAGGACGTCCTCGACCTCGCTCGCGGGCAGGACGCCCCGGAGCCGGGCAGCGAGCCAGGGCCCGTACCGGGAGAACAGCTCGCGGAGCGCGCTGTCGTCACCACAGGCCACGGCGGCGATCAGCTCATCGTCGTCCATCGCTTCTCTATTGCGCTGTGGTCGCGTCTGGTTCGCCAAAGGGCGAGGATCTCACCAATCAGTTTCGGGCAGGCGCCCAGGAATATCCCACACAGCAAGCCGGGGGCGCCGTCACGGCGCCCCCGGCATTGTGTACTACGGCTACGCGGCCGGCAGCTCCCAGATCCCCCGCCCGTGGGTCGCCACGAGCAGGGCGCCTCCGCCGGGGGTGACGTTCAGGCCGTCAACCGGGGAGGCGGGCAGGCCGTGCCCCAGCTGGGCCCAGCTACCGGGGGAGGACGCCGACGTGGCGAAGACTCCCACGTCGGTGCCGACCACCAGCAGTTTGTGCCAGACGACCGAACTGCTGACCGGTACGTCGGGCAGGTTGCCGCTGATGTCGTTCCACGTCCCGCCGCCGTTGCTGGAGGAGAAGACGTGACCGACCCCGCCGCCGGGGATCCAGTGGCGGGAGAACGCGCCGAAGGTGACGATGACGTGCGCCGCGTTGCTCGGGTCGAGGGTGAACGAGGTGGGGATTCGGTTCGGCAGCACGGGCGAGCTGACCGTGTGCCAGGTCCCGCCGAAGTTGGTGTCGATGCCCGAGACGAACGGCGCGGCGCCGCCCGGGTTGCACCCGTTGCCGCACCAGCCGGCGTAGGTCACGGCACCGACGTCGGCGACGGCGTTGATCTGGTTGCCGGCGCCGGTGTCGTGCACGGGAACCCAGTCGCAGGCCGTGGCCGAGCAACTGGTGCTCCAGCCCTTGCCCTGGTTGTCCCAGACGAACTCGCCGCCGGCCACCCAGTGGTTGATGTTGGTGACGTCGGCGCCGAACGGGGCGATGAACCGGGGGTTCGGGTCGCACGGGCTCGGGGTGAAAATGACGTTGAAGCAGGACGGGTTGATGGTCGAGTACGCCAAGGTGGAACCGTCCGACACTCCGCCGTTGACGGTGGAGATCATGTTCAGGTCCACGTACTCGTTGACCGCCTGGTTCCCGTTGGCCGGGTTGACCAGGACGTCGCCGCCGTCGCCGCCCTGCGGCTGGACCATCGTCTTGGCGCCGGCCTTGAGCAGGCTCGTGCCGTTGTCCTGCAGGCCTCCCCAGATGTCGACGCCGCCACCGGGCGCACTGCCGGAGCCCACGGAGTAGTACTGCAGGTTGTGCAGGGTCGCGTTCAGGTCGCGCCACTTCACCACGCCGGTATCGGCGAGCGGGTGGGCGTAGACGCCGCCATCATCCCCGGTGTACAGCGTGCCGCCGCTGATGATCAGCGCGTGCTGATCGGGATGCGAGGTGTTCGGGCAGGTGTCCTGGGACGGGACGATGCTCCAGCACGGGTAGGGGAAGTTCCAGTACGGCCCGATGGTCGACCACGTGCCTCCGGCGTTCGGCGTCTCGAAGACCTCCTCGAGGTCGACGAACAGGTGGCTGTCGTTGTTCGGGTCCACCGCCAAGGCCTGGTTGTACCAGGCCTGCTGGCCCGGTGTCCCGCCGGACAAGGCAAGGGCCGAGTTCGCGTTGGCCAGCGTCTTCGCGTTGGCGATGAGCTTCCACGGCCCTGCCGGGTCCGCGCTGGCCGACTCGTACACGCCCTTGAGGGCGAGACTTGTGGTGGACTCGATCAGCGCGTAGAGCACCTTCCCGTCGGCCGAGTAAGCGAACGTGGTGCGGCCGATGTCGGTCGCCCCGGCCAGGTTCCCCTTCAGGCCGAGCTTGGTGAAGCTGTTGCCGCCGTCGGTGGACTCGTAGAAGCCGTTGTAGGCGAGGTCGGTGGGCAAGGTGCCGCCCCGCCAGCCCAGGGCCGCGAGAACAACCTGACCGCCGGTCCCCGGCTGCACCTGCACGTCGGTGATGAAGGAGGTGCGGTACGGAGAGTTCGTGGGGTTCGGGTCCGGCTTGAGCACCGTAGTCCAGTTGGCCGTCAGGTCGAGCGCGTTGCGCTTGAGCAGCCCCCGGTTGGTGGCGGCGTACACGTTGCCCGCGCCGTCGAACGTGAGCCGGTAGATCATGTAGTTCGGCAGCGCGTTGGCGACAAGCTGCCAGGTCTGCCCACCGTCGGCCGACCGGAACACGCCGTCGCCGCTGTAGGAGTCCTGGCTGGTGTTGGCCTCGCCGGTGGCGACCCAGATCGAGTGGTCGGCGGGATTGACGGCGAGCGCCCCGATGGACAGGTCCGCCTGCTGGTCGAAGACCGGCGTCCAGTGCGCGCCGCCGTCGGTGGACTTCCACACGCCACCGGCGGCCCCGCCCGCGTACAGGGCGCCGCCGTCCGCGGCGAGTGCGGTGGTTCGCCCGGCTACCAGGCCCTGGCCGCCGCTGGAGTTGGACCAGACCGGGTCGCGGTAGTGAATCGCGTCCTGGTTGTATGGCTGGTCGGTGACCTGCTGCCAGCTCTCCCCTACGGTGCTCAGGCGCGCGGCGGCGGCCGCCGCCGCCGTGAACGCCGCCGGGCTGACCGTGGTCGCCGGCGCCGTCCGGATGGCGGCGAACTGCTGCGCGGAGGCGAGGACCGCGTTGGCCTCTCCGCCGCCGCTACTGCTGGCCTTCAGCGACGCGTGCCGCAAGGCCGGCAGCAGCCCGGTCGGCCCGGGATGCGGTCTCGGGGTGGCGGCCAGCGCGGCCGATCCGGCCATGGCCACCATGACTATCACCGAGCTGGCGGCCACGGTAAGCGGCACAGCCCTGTGCTTACGACGCATAGCATCCCCAATCTGGTCATCGGTGGGCGCCGGCGGCCCACGCTCCTTGCGTCCCGGCAGCCACACCTGATCGCACTGACTCTACGGAAACAAAACCTCCTCATACCGGCCTTTGACCGTCTTGTTAACAGAAAGCCGCATTTCAGAGCCCTGAGGCGACCCCGCCGAGCCCGGCGCGGCGCCGCCCGGGACGTGGGGCCGTATGGAGTCAGGTATCCCCTGGCCCAGCGTGACCGCGGCGCCGGCGGGCGGGCGGCGGGGGCACCACCTTCCCGGCAACGGCACGCTCGGCAGGGACCACGACCAGCGTCCCGTCGCGGGTCCGGACCGCGAAGGATTCGGCGTCGGCCCGCTCGAGAATGCCCAGCACGTCGGTCATCCGGCCGCGGTCACCCGGCTCAGGCAGGAGCCAGCGGATCACGACCCGCTTGCCGACATCGGCGGGAGTGAGCCGGACCTCCAGCCGGTACCACACGCACGCATGCTATGCCGGCGCCGGAACGGCGAGCAGACCGCTGAGGCGGCGCGTGGGCCGCGCCCGGGTACGGGCGCGGCCCACGCGTGACGGTGCGGCCGACTCAGGAAGCCGGCAGCGTGTTGGTGTAGATCTCCTGGTCGTTGGCGAGCAGCCCGTTCGGCTCGCTGCCCGCGCACACCGCGGGAGGCGTGCCGGGCACCGCGGTCCCCGGGCAGAGGAACTCGTCCGGGTTCCTGGTGTCCATCCACAGCGGATGTGCCCCGGACACCGCCGAGAGCCCCGTGTAGTCGCCGAAGAACACGCTGTTGCCCTGCGTGTCAGGGAACTGTGTCGGCAGCGGCATGGAGCCCGATGTCGCCCGGGTGACCTGGAAGGTGGCCAGGTCGGTCGACGTCGAGACGCTGACGTCCATGGTCCCGGTGGTCTCGTCCGAACCGTACTGCCGGTCGTAGTACGAGGACACCAGGGTTCCCTTGGGCGTGAACGTGGTCCACTGCCACCACTGGTCCGTGGTCGCCTGGCCCGAAGCGGTGTTGACCACGGGCAGCTTCCGCTGGTCGGTGGTGGTGCCGGTGAACGTGGCGCCGCCGTCGTTGGAGACGCTGAGCAGGATCTTGTTGTTGCAGGCCCCGGCGGTCTTGACGCCCGTGAAGAGGTTGTTGCCGGTGGTCGCGCTGATGCCGGCCGGCTTGCACCCGTTGGACTCGTTGGAGTCCCGGTTGATGTAGGAGCCGAAGGTGACGGCCACCTGCTGCGGGTTGGTCGGGTTCACCGCTCCGGAGGGGTAGTTCGTCGCCCGGAACACCGAGTTCTGCGCGGACCCCTTCTCGGGGACGCAGGCCCGGAACGCGTCCTGGCCCTGGAAGGTCAAGCAGTCCGGCAGGTCGTTGTAGTTGCCCACCAGGACCGGGGAGCTGAAGGTCTGCCCGCCGTCGGTGGACCGGACCAGCAGCACCTGGTTGTGGTTGTCCTTGCTGTTGGTGACGGAGTTGTTGAAGTTGTTGTAGGCCACGTAGAGAGTGCCGTCGGGGCCGGTGAACGGATCGGAGAACTGGTTCTCGTTGCAGGTCCCCTGCGGCGTCGGCACGCCGAAGGTGTTCGAGCACAGCGAACTGGTGGTGCTCACCAGGACCGGGCTGCTGAAGGTCTGCCCGTAGTCGTTCGAGTGCACCTCGTAGATGTAGGCGGTGCCGTCCGCCGCGAACAGCGTCCAGGTCACGTAGATCCGGTCCCGGAACGGGCTGCTCACGTGGTTGTCCACCGTCATGTACGGCTTGTCGTTCAGTGGCAGGCCGGTGCTCTGGCTGCTCGCGAACGTCTCCACCGCGGGGCGGCCCGGGAAGTCCCAGGAAGCGCCGCCGTCGCCGGTGGACCGGAACACGTAGACGGCGCTGGAGGTGTCGGGGTTGTTGGTGACGAAGCCCGGCCGCATGAAGACCTGGCAGGCGAGGTAGGCGTTCCCGCGCGTGTCCCACGCCACCGACGTGTCGCCGCCGGCCTGCCAGTACTCCCGGGCAACGCCGCCGAAGGCCGTGCCGCGGGTGAAGCCCATGGGGATCGTCGTGTCGGTCCAGCTACTCCCGCCGTCCCCGCTGAAGGAGCCGTAGCAGTTGCCGTCGCCGCGCCGGTAGTCGTTGAAGCTGGCCACCACCTGGCTCGGGTTGGACGGGTTCTCGGCGATGGCGGTCTCGTTGTTCGCCTGGCCGCGGCCCTGCAGGTTCGGGTCGGTGATGTTCAGGCAGTTCTGGTTGACCAGGACGTTGGACCCGATGTTGGACGGGCACAGCAGGCTCGACGAAGTAGACGCGGACAGCCGGGGTGCGGCCCGGACCTGCACCCGCGTCGCGGTCGTCGGCACCCCGATTCCGGCCTCGAATGAGGCGAAACCGGACAGGATACGTTTCTGGATCTTGTTCAGTCCGTGCAGGGATAGGCCGCTCACGGCGGCGCTCGCCCGCTGCGTCTTGAAGGCGGACGGAGCGACGGCGACCGCGATGGCGAGAACGGCGGTCAAGGCAAGGATTAGCCGAACTTTCATGTGTTCTTCCCTCCCGCGATCTGTGCCCTTCCGCTCTGAAGGGCACCTAGCTCACGGCGGCGACGCGCGCGCTCTTGGCCCGCGGCCACCGTCGCAAGCGGCATTGCTGGCCGGGCCCTCCCTTCTCCCGTGCGGCCCGCCTCGGTGGGTCCAGCCGCATCGGCCATCGGTCTCAGCGTGCGACCAGAACGGTACGCTTCCGGCTTATCGTGAGCAATAGCAGTCTCACCTGGCGCAAGAGAAACGAGTTCAGCCACAACCGACATCACGCCCGCGCGGCCTGCGCCACCGGACGATAGCTCCGGCTGAGGCCTTGCTCGGCCCAAGAGGGGCTTGGCGAGTGCGATCAGGCGCGCATTGAGACGCGGGCCGGCCGTAGGCAGCAGGCGTCACCCTGTCTGGTCACTGCGCTTCCCTATCTGCCCCGGCAGGTGCCGATCACAGTTCGTCCCCGCTGTGGCGCTGCTCATAGTTGATCGACGCCCGCAGCCCATCCGCGTTCCAGGCGGACAGCAGCACAGTTCCGCGCCGCGCCCACAGGCGCCGCCGGTCCGGGCCGCTGGCCGCGCTCGCCCACACCGTGCCGAACCGCCAGTCCGGGAACTCCTCACGCAACTGGCTTAGGTCGCTTGCCGCTGTCTCCACGCCAGAGAGCATAGATAGCTATACATGCGCATGCAAGGCGTTCTCGTGTTGTCTCAGGCCATCAGTTACTTACCGTAGACCCATGAGCGAGCCGCCGGAGATCAGGTTCAACGGTCCTGACCTGATCTACGTGCAGGTGGCCGACTGGATCACCGTAAGGATCACGCGGGGCGAACTCGCGCCCGGACACAAGCTGCCGGCAGAGCGTGACCTCGCTGCCGAAATTGGCGTCGGCTACATGACAGTGCGGCGGGCCATGCGATTGCTGCGCGAGCGCGGACTCATCGTGACCGTGGTCGGCCGGGGAACGTTCGTGGCCGGGGGCCAGCCGCCCAAGGCGTGACCTTGCTCGCTCGGTGATGGTACGCGGCCTGCCGGCGCTGACCGGGTTCACCAGGACGTTCGCGCTGTCAGCGGCGGTCCTGGGCTGCTGCGGCATCGCCGGGCTGCTCGTCCCCGCCCGGCCGCTGGCGGTAACGTCCTTGCGGCCGGAAACGGGCTGACCGCCCTCCCGGCGCGCCCTCGAACCGACAACCCGCTCAACCGCGCCGAATACCTGCAGCGGGTAACCCGCCGCACGGGTCTTACCTCGGCTGAACCTCGGCCCGCCGGGCGATGACGATCTTGTCGCGCGCCGAGCCGCCCGAGGCCATCAGGCCAGGGCCGACGTCATGATCGTTGTGACGTTAGGTACATTCTTTTGTCCCGGATTTCACAACGATCATGGCGATCCGAACGGGAGAGATCATGGACCTGTTCGACCTGTCCGGAAAGACGGCCGTGGTGACCGGGGGCACCCGCGGCATAGGGCTCATGATCGCGCGCGGCCTGCTCCAGGCCGGCGCCCGGGTGTACATCAGCTCGCGCAAGGCCGACGCCTGCGCCGAGGCGGAGCGGGAGCTATCCGCGCACGGGACGGTCTACGCCATCCCGGCGAACCTGGCCACGGAGCCGGAGGCCCTGCGGCTGGCGGCCGAGGTCGGGGAGCGCGAACAGGCACTGAACGTGCTGGTCAACAACGCCGGCGCCACCTGGGGCGCGCCGATCGAGGAGTTCCCCGCGGCCGCCTGGGACAAGGTCGTGGACCTCAACCTGAAGGCGCCGTTCTTCCTGACCCGGGCGTTCTTGCCGCTGCTGGAGGCCGGCGGGACGCACGAGGACCCGGCGCGGATCATCAACATCGGCAGCATCGACGGGCTCCGGGTGCCGCCGTTCCCGACGTACGCCTACTCGGCCAGCAAGGCCGGGCTGCACCACATGACCCGGGTGCTCGCGCGCGAACTCGGCCCCCGGCACATCACGGTCAACGCCGTCGCGCCCGGGCCGTTCGAGTCCAAGATGATGGCCGCCACGCTCGAGGCGTTCGGCGACGCGATCGCCGACTCGGCTCCGCTCAAGCGGATAGGCCGCCCCGACGACATGGCCGGCGTCGCGATCTACCTGGCCTCCGGGGCCGGCGCGTACGTCACCGGCGCGGTCATCCCCGTGGACGGCGGCCTCGGCACCACCGTCTAAGGGGACCACCTATGCCGAACCGGGGCTGATCTTCGGAACCACACAAACCCTGATACCAACCCCGACTTATCCATTGGATAAGTCGGGGTTCGGAACGCGCTGGCGTGGCGCACAAGGTCGGGCCCGTTCGTGGCTCGGGCTCATACCTCAGCGGTCAGCTGGCCGACCTCGATCAGGTGGCCGTCCGGGTCGCGGACGTAGGCGCGAATCTCGATTCCGTGGTCCTTGGGCTCGGTCAGGAACTCGACGCCCTTGGCCGACCACTCCCGGTAGACCGCCGCGATGTCCGCCACGCGCACGTTGAGGAACCCGCTGGTGTGCCAGGAGTCGGCCGGTGGGGCGACGGTCACGCCCGGCTTGTCGTCAGTGGGGCCGCCGCCGGTGACGAGGGTCAGCCATGTGTTGCCGACCTTCATGATGACCGGGTCGCGCTCCAGCAGCACCTGCCCGCCGAGCAGCGACCGGTAGAACTCCCGGGACCGGTCCGGGTCGCTGACAACGAGGACGTGGGTGATGACGAAGCCTTCCCTGGGTGCCGGAAAGTCGCCCGGGTTCAGTTGGTCAGCCACGCGTACATGCGCTCCTTGGTCTCGAACCAGCCGGTCGGGAACGTCGCGGGACCATCCGGCTGTGGCTCCCCGCCCTTCTCGACCGTCCCGGGCATGCTACCGGTGGTCAGGAACGCGAACTTCTCGACACCCGCGTCGTTGTACAGCGGCACGATGTTCTCGTCGCGCCAGGCCAGGGTGCCCTCGCTGGGCCGGTGGAAGAACTCCGTGGCGTCAATGATCATGAGCTTGGGCCGGACCTTGAGACCCTGGTCGGCCAGCATCTGCAGCGTTTCCTTGAACCCGTCGTCGGCCATGGACCGGGTGGCTGCACTCCACCTGAGTTCGAGCGCCTGCCACTGCGGGTGATGGATGACCGTGCCCCAGTCGTTGGCGGCGACTTCCTGCGGCTCTTGCGGCTCTTGCGGCATGATGTTTCGCTCCTTCGTTCGACCACCGAAACCTACGGTGTGGATCATCGGGACCGTGAGAGTCCGATCGGACAACTTCCGTGCTGAACCGGACAGCGCCCTTATGACGGGCGCGCCAGCTCTTACAATCCCGTCAAATGATTTCGGTAGTGATCGCGGCGCTGTCCGGCACGGCCTCGATCGGCACGGCCGGGCTGATGGACGCGCTCAACAAGGCCGACCGGGCCGGGACGCTGCGGACCGGGCCGCCCGCCCTCCGGGTGTTCGAGGTGCGGCTGGCCGGGCTCGACGGCGGCACGGTCGCCTGCCTGGACGGGGTGAGCCTGCACCCGTCGGTGGTGGCAGCCGGTATCACCGCGCCCGATCTGGTGGTAGTCCCAGGGCTGGACGACGACCTGGCGCCGTCCCTCGCGGCCAATCGCGGGTGGGCACCCTGGCTCGCCCGCTGGCACGAGGCCGGGTCCAAGGTCGCCAGCTCGTGCACCGGCGCGTTTCTGGTCGCCGACGCGGGCCTGCTCGACGGCAGGGCCGCGACGACCCACTGGATGTTCGCCGCGGAACTGGCCCGCCGCTACCCGGCGGTGCACGTGACAGCCGACAAGATGATCGTGGACAACGGCGACGTCATCACCTCGGGCGGGGCGACCAGCTTCCTGAACCTGGTCCTCTACCTGGTCGAGCGTTTCGCCGGGCACGACCGGGCCAACCTTGCCGCCAAGGTTCTGCTGGTCGACGGCCACCGGCCCAGCCAGCTCCCCTACATCGCGTTCGGCCGGGAACGGTCCCATGGCGACGTGATCGTGCA
>Ga0070698_100005114_pt1 | contig 14356 bp, 14 predicted proteins | sample KBSK1502metaG_FD_65477 | JGI IMG/M metagenome (GOLD analysis project Ga0070698, IMG submission 65477) | Corn, switchgrass and miscanthus rhizosphere microbial communities from Kellogg Biological Station, Michigan, USA - KBS K1-50-2 metaG | ecosystem: Host-associated > Plants > Roots >...
GGACGCTTCCAAAGACACTGCGGGATCGGGGATATGCAATTGGTAAACGTCGATGCGATCGAGACGCAACCTCCTTAAGCTACCTTCAACAGCTTCGCGCAGGTGCTTCGGACTAGCGTCATGGGTCCATTGATTCGGTCCGGGCCGATCCCATCCACCCTTGGTTGCGATCACTAGATCCGGAGGGTAAGGCGCCAGTGCTTTGGCTATCAATTCTTCGCTGACGTAAGGACCGTACGAATCTGCTGTATCTATGAAATTGACGCCCAGCTCCACGGCGCGGCGAAGAACGCGTAGCGCCGCATCGGGGTTCTCAGGAGGCCCCCAAATTCCGTCGCCCGTTATACGCATAGCTCCGAAACCAAGGCGACGCACCTCCAATTCACCACCTAGCGAGAGAGTTCCAGCGAGACCTGCGGGATCTTCTGTTTTTTTTGGTTGTTCTTTCATTTTTCTTCTCCGGATAGTGAGAGTGGCCGCCAAGAGTCCAGTGGGATCGATTTTTGTGTCATAATTAGATTCTAAGTTTCAGAGTTTGAATCAGAGGCCTTTCCAACTACCAATCCTGTTGGTCCGACGGCTCGTCGCGTCGTTGCGGATCAACTAAAGCGATTTGCAGAATCCGGTCAGGGGTAGTTGCTTCAACCGAAGGATTGTCGCGAACGGTACTGTGTGTGTTTATTTCAATCAACTCTTTCTTTTGCCGTCTGGCAATTTCGTCTAACTGTGACGGTTTTGTTTATAACTTATGATCGGTTTTCAGTATCTCTCCGGCGCGCTCGCCGATGATGACGCAGGGAGCCATGGTGTTGCCTGTCGTTATGCGCGGCATGAGGGATCCGTCGGCAATACGCAGGTTTTCGATTCCATAGACTTTGAGGTTGCCATCAACCACCGACATAGAGTCACGGCCCATTTTGGCGGTACACGTCTGGTGCCAATAGGTAACGGCTGAATCCCGAATGAAGTTTTCGAGTGCCGCCCCTTTCATGTTACCCGGCATCACCTCGCGCTTGACGAACGGACGAAGTTCTCGGTTGCCGCAATTGTTGACCGGACTGCGGCATAAGCTCGATCCTGCGCCGGAATTCCGTATGGGCACAGTCGGCGACGCGATTCCCCCTCGATCACGTGCACCCCAGCCGTTGGGTTCCGGTCCAGAGCACGCCAAAGACTGCTGCAGATCGTGCACCACCGCAATCCTTAATCGGCACTACTCGGCCGCGGCTTGGCGTCCTACCGTAGGTCAATTACCAACGCATTCACCACATGGTTACACCCAAGAAGACGGCCATCATCACCGGATCTTCCCGAGGCATCGGCGCGGCTGTTGCCAGACGCCCCTTGTCGGACGGGTTTAATGCCGTTATCAAGCACCCTAACCAATCCGCCGACGTCCAACACCACAAAACAAGATAGAGATGACAAAAACTAGTCTTCTTAACTTCTTCTTTTTGCTACGTCGATCTCTCGGCTTCGTTTGGGCCCGGGCAACTGTCACGTGCTTATGTCGTTTGCTGAACAGTATCAAGAGGCCGGTCTGTCTCTTTTTTGTCCCAGCTGCCGTCAGTTATCGGATGGCGAAACCGCCATCAAGGAAGAGGGTGGTACCAGTAACAAAATCGGAAGCTTGAGAGGCCAAATAAATGGCGGTGCCCGCACATTCTTCGGGCCTCCCAAAACGACCGGCCGGTGTCCGTGCGATTACTTCCTCGTAGAGAGGCATTGTTTTCACGGGTGCCACCATGTCTGTGTCAATAAATCCGGGGGCGATGGCGTCACCTGGATATTGAATCGAGCTAATTCGATCGCCATTGATTTGGTGAGTTGGACCAAAGCCCCCTTAGAAGCACTGTAGGAAGGTACAAGTTCGGAGCCGAATAGGGACAACTCGCTGGCGATATTGATGATCTTTCCTCGGCGTTGCTGAACCATCGATCGGGCAGCAAGTTTCGAAAGTAGGAAGCAGGCGTTGAGGTTCGTCTCGAACACCCGATCCCAATCTTCGGGAGCAAGATCGAGGACACCTCCGAGGACGGCGATGCCGGCGTTGTTGACCAAAATATTGATAGGTCCAAGCTTCTCCTCGACTTTATCCAGGGCAGGCTGCAGCTGCCCGCGCTCGGCGAGATCGATTTTCACGGCTAGCGCAGGAACTCCCAGCGCGTGAAGTTCATCCATCACGCGTTGGTTCTTCTCTTCATTACGCGCAAGAACGGCGACCGCCGATCCAGCTTGAGCCAGACCCAAAGCGATGCCGCCGTTGCCGCCGGTTACGACAGCGACGCGTCCGCTTAGATCAAACAGTTTTGTAGATGACATGCTTTTTGCTCCAGAGTCCAATTCTTTAGGTTCCAGCCGAAGGGAAATAGACACGAAGGTTCCAGGGACCGATCATTTTTGTCCCAATCGCCGTAATTCGTGTTCGAGTCGCTCTTGACCCGACTGACGAATGACGCTGAAGCGGCACAATGCGAGAGCATAGGATGGAAGGCCCTGGCGGCTGCTCGCTCATTGAGTTCCGAATGCGTGACTGGCAACGGCTTTCGATCTTCCGCTCCTATACTTTCCCTTACATGGACGGGCCAAACCTGACAGTCCTCACTTCTGCACCGGTCACACGGCTGATCTTCGAAGGAAGGCGAGTAACGGGCGTGGAGTTTACTTATGAGGACAGAGTTCATCGGATCGGCGCGGGGTTCGAGGTCGTGCTGTCGCTGGGCGCAATCAATACCCCCAAGGTGCTGATGCAATCCGGAGTTGGCGACCAGGCTGAGTTGCACCGGTTCGGAATTCCTTTGGTGGAGCATTTGCCAGGAGTGCGCCAGAATTTCCAGGATCACGTCGCCTTGCCTGGCATGATCTGGGAGTGCCGCGGCGACGAACCAAACGCCGTTTTTCACTGGTTCTGGAAGAGTGACCCCAGCCTCGATACGCCGGATCTCCAGACAACCCAAGCGCCGCTTGAAATGACTGGTTTAAAAAAAGTTAACCCCACTCTACCTGCGAGCGGTTGGATGATGTTACCGGCTGTCATACGGACTAAGAGCCGGGGTCGCGTTCGTCTTACCGGACCGGGTTCCCTCGACCCCGCAGACATTGAAAGCAATCTTTTGTCGCATCCAGATGACCTGAAGGCCCTGGTCGCCGTTGTGGAGCTCTGTCGCGAGATCGGCAACTGCGTTGCGCTTCATCCTTTTTTGAAGCAGGAGGTGGTTCCTGGAAACGTCAAGGGGTCGGCATTGGAGAACTATCTTCGGAATACGGCGGTCAGTTGGTGGCAAAGCAGGCAGTTAATGAAGATTTCTGGGGGTTGCAGTCGCTCGATCCGCTCGGACACTCCGGCGGAGGCGGGACGATTCTCGGTTTCGCCGAACGCTATCCGGAACATGCGAGCAAGTTGCTCCTGATCGAATCGGCTCCGGGAACCTTATCCGCTGACATCATTGTCGAAGGATGGTCGGGTCTCCGATATATTAAATATTCTACTTAATAACTACTGATTATTACAACATAAACGCCCGCAGTAGATGTAAGGTATGATGATGAATGTCATTATAACGTCAAGCCAGGAATTCATCTTTCCAGCGATGGCGTTGTTGCGCGGGGCGACCGCGGCGGATGTCGCACATCAACAGCGCCGCCGGCCGTGGATCTCCTTCACCACAACGCCAAACGCAGCCCTCACCGAGTTCTCGTATCGCAACAGTGAGCCGGTTGATGTTCGAGTTCATTTTCTCTGAATAAATTTCGCCCAATCGCTCAGCCAGGCGCTGTTTGGCTTCCGTCGAATAAAAAAAAGGCGTGTCTAGCTGTAAGTAAGGCATATCTGGGGCATCCCTCCTGGATATTAGGGAGCAATGTAGGGATCGATAGTCATGTGCTCCTGAAGTTCATGTGCGTGCGGTCACATATTGAGCTTCACCGTTACCGAACGACCAGTTTTCCTTAGTGACCTCCACCAAGCTGATGAATACATCCTCGCGCCGCAGAGAAAGACGTCGGTGAAGACCATCTGCTACCGCTTTGTAAAAGCGTTGTTTCTGTTCGACGGTTCGCCCTTCGTTGAGCGTCAATTGAATGAATATGCAATCGCTGGATCGCTGGATGTCGAGATAAGTGGGATCAAATAGGAATCCTTCGACTGGATGCTCTGTGATCACCTGGAAACGATCGTTCTTCGGTACGTTCAGGATTGCAAGCATCGCTTCGTAAACTACTTCTCCGATGGCTCCTCTGTAATCGGATGATTTGCCTTGGATGAGGTCAATTCGAACGAGAGGCATAAGTAGGTTCCTTTCTTGCGCGTGATCGCGCGGGTTACGGTTTTTCTTGATTTTACTGTAAAAAGGGCATTAGGACTCCTCCGGTCGTAAGCGGGTGATGCGTTTGCCAACCAGCCTTAAGCTACTGTGCCTTCTGCTGGCGTCCAGTCGGCAACCCATGCGCCGTCGCGGTACATTTCCTCGCCGACGTGCGCCGTAAATTCGACGAACACAGTGCGGCGCGGAAGGCCAAGGATATCGACGCAGGCATCCACGATGCCGTGCGCGAGCCTAAGGCGACTTTCACTCGGCCGGCCTGCGCGGACCTCGACTAGAACCATCGCAATCGGCTCAAGACCTTCGGGTCCGAGATGGAAGAGGCTGTGCTCTCCAAGCTCGGCGATCCCAATATTCGGGCGCCACAGCTGCGTCTGCATGACTTCCGCGTAGAGGTGACAAAGCCTTTCGGCCAATTCCCGCTTTTTGGGTGCGGCATAGGTACCTGGCAGATTCAGGTGAAGATAGGGCATGGGCGTCTCCGTTTGATCTCTTTTCCTTAAATTCTTTTCTCAGTAACGTTCATAACAGATTATGATTTTTTGTGTGTCGCAATCGTCCTTGGCGTTCGCCACGGGGATCAGCTTGTCCACCGATAACCGGGAGAACGAAATTTAATAATGACGATAGACCGCATTGTATGTAAAGTACGATGATGTTTATCATTGTAATGTCAAGTAAGGAATTCATCTTTCTGGAGATAGCGCAATGAAATTGCCCAAAGCGAAGGAAAGAAAACTCTTCCCAATGCTTAATCGCTACAAAGATTTCAGATTCGACTGGGAACGCCAACATCTCGAAAACAGTCGGGACGTCAATTTTAGAAATACATATCGGGACATCGATTATGTCCTAAGCAGTTGTTCGGAAAATGGAACACGATTTGAATTTGAATGTTACGACGCTTCCCACCTCTACAACCTCGCTCATTTTGTCGAACGTGGACTGGCGAAACCACCTCTGTTGGTGCAAGCCGTTTTCGGTTTACTGGGCGGTATTGGTCCCACCCGGAGGATGTCTTGCCCATGAAAAGGACGGCAGACCGGAGGTGGCCCGCCGAGGGTGCGTTTGGCGCATAACCTGTCTAGCCAAGCCCAGGGTCGAGCAGTCGGCAGACGTAGATCCTGTACTAACTAATCAAGGACAGGCCTTGATCTCCGAGGTATACCTCTCTGCACGGCAACTAATCGTCCTCGAACTCGAACTCGTCCTCGAACTCGGAGCAGCCATATACAAGCCTCTACTGAGACGCGGACTCACCAAAAGCCAATTATGTACTTTTGTTCAAGAGCCAAATTTCTCAGCGATCGAGGACGAGTTCGAGCACGATTTTTAAGATTTGGCGTCGCCAGTCAGCAGGTAACGAGAACAAAATTCCCGTCATCATTCTGATAACGGTCTAATCGCAGCTGCCAGTAAATTTTCGGGCACCGTCTCGGCCCGATTGGTGATTCAATCGACGGGATCCGTGGTCGGTCCGAAATGACCCGGACACCTGCCAAAGAACATGTCCGAGATTGGCAAGTTCTTAACGGCGTTCCTGGCGGATGCACGGACACTTACAGCTCCCAAATGATTATCGATAGCCAATGACTATTTCGGAACGCCGATCAACCCGGTTGCCAAGGACCGTGTCCCAGGGGGATCCTCGAGCGGCTCCGCTGTAGCGGTGGCGCTTAACCTTGCCGATGTCGCGCTTCGGGACCGACACAGCCGGCTCGATCCGTGTCCCGGCAGCCTGTTGCGTAGTCGCGGGCTTGAAGACGACCTTTGGGCTCGTCTCAACGAAGGGTGTCTGACGTTACTCATTGGAGTTGTTTCAAAATTTCCGTCAGCATTTGCTCCGTGAACTTGGCTTCGGAAAACGCGCAGACCTTGTACACCGGCATATCATCCAGGAAAGCCCTTACTGCCAGGTCAGCTTCGTCAGGGTTACCTAGACCGAAAGCTTCTGCCAACTGAGGATAAAAAGCCTTGCCCTTCGGATGATTCTCAAAGTCCTTGAGCAGCGAATACCGAGTCAGCGGTGCACAATCCTGTTCGGTTAGTTCCACCTCAATCGTCTGTCTGAGTGGCAGGTCCTGGGAAGAACTGCCGACCAGAATTTCAATCTTACCAGGATTGACGATCCAATCATGACGGACTGTGTCGTAGTACGCGAAGTCGCGCTTCATCAGCTGGAAGCTCACAGCACGTTCTTCGCCGGCTTGCAGGGCGACCCTGGCGAAGGCTTTCAACTCCTTTTCAGGGCGCACCACCTTGGGGCGTTGCTCATGGACGTAAAGTTGCACTACCTCTTGACCAGCCACCGGACCGGTGTTCTTGACTTTCACTTCCACCGTCACGCCGTCCGTTTCCTTGACGACTGTTGCGCCGACCAGCAGGCCCGAGTAAGCAAAGGTCGTATAACTCAGACCGAACCCGAACGGGAACAAGGGAGCAATCTTGCGGGCATCGTAATAGCGGTAGCCAATAAAGATCCCTTCCCCGTAGTTCGCCTCCTTCATTCGAGAAGGAAAATCGGGAAAGGACGGAGTGTCTTCCAGCCGCACCGGGAACGTTTCTGCTAATTTCCCTGAAGGATTGACCCGGCCGGTCAACGCATCGGCGATGGCGCCCCCGCCTGCCTGTCCGCCGAGCCAGGCTTCCAAAATCGCCCGGACATTCTCGGCCCACGGCATCGTCACCGCCGACCCGTTCATCAGAACAACCGCTACATTGGGCTGGACGGCACTGACCCCGGCGATCAACTGATTATGACCAGCGGGCATTTCTAGAGAAGAGCGATCAAAGCCTTCGCATTCATAGCTGTTTGGCAAGCCAGCAAACACGACCGCCACTTCAGCGGCTTTCGCTTGCTGCTTGGCTTCCTCGATCAAATCCTCGGTTGTCGTCCCCTCTTCGGTGTAGCCCGCCGCGTAGCGGACTACAGTATTCTTATCCACTAGCTTTACCAGTTCGTCATAGGCCGTGGAAATCCGGGTCGGGTTAACCTGCGAACTCCCGGCCCCCTGGTAACGCGGCGTTTTGGCAAATGCCCCAATCAGGGCGATCGTTTTGATTTGTCGGAAATCCAGTGGTAAGAGGCCACCTGAATTCTTCAGCAACACGAGACTTTCGCCGGCAGCCCGTCTGGCCAACGTATCGTGGTTCCCCGCGTCGAACGCGACTCCAGTCCGCTTATGGTCCTTGGCCTTCAGGATCACGGTCAGCAACGGCACGACCGCTTCGTCGAGCTTGGCGGGCGAGAGCCGCCCCGCACGGACCGCACCGATGATTTTGTTCCGGAGATAGTCGCCACTGCCGGGCATCTCAAGACTTAATCCGGCGTTAACGCCTGCCACGCCGTCATGAACGGCTCCCCAGTCGGAGACCACAAACCCCTCAAAACCCCATTGGGTGCGCAAAATATCTCGCAGTAAGAAGCTATTTTCGGTGGCGTACACGTGGTTCACCGGGTTGTAGGCGGCCATGACCGACCAGGGCTGGGCCTCTTTGACGGCAATTTCAAACGCGGGCAGGTAGAGCTCGCGCAAGGTACGCTCATCCAGGTTGGAGCTGGTCGCCATGCGTTCGAACTCCTGGTTGTTGGCCGCGTAGTGCTTCAACGAAGTGCCGACGCCTTGACTCTGGACCCCCAGGATGTAGGCGGCGGCCATTTTCCCCGCCAGGAGGGGATCTTCAGAGAAATATTCGAAGTTGCGGCCAGCTAAGGGCGAGCGTTTCATGTTGACCCCCGGTCCCAACAGAACCTGAACGTCATGCGCCTGGCATTCTTCGGCCAGGGCCACGCCTACTTGCCAGATCAGCTCCCTGTCCCAAGAGGAGGCCAACGCCGAAGCCGTCGGAAAACACGTAGCCGGTTCGCTGGTGGGAAGGCCTGCGCCCTCGACTTTCCGGAGCCCGTGTGGACCGTCGGAGATCGACAGGGCCGGGATCTCCAGGCGATCAATCGGGTGGGTGTGCCACCAGCCATCGCCGGATAGCAACAAGGCCTTTTCTTCCAGCGTCATTTCGGTCACAAGCGCCTTGGCTTTGGCCGAATAATCCGCTGGGCGTTGAGCTAAGGGGTTTTTGGTAAAGGTCATAGTATATATTGGGCAACTCCAAACAATGAAATTCTTACTCGATGGCGGCTTCGTTCAAATCAAGATCTTCCAGAAAATTGCTGTCCGGTACACTGAGAATCTGATCGTATACCAGAGCCGCTCCTCCAAGTGCCGAGCCGTCCTTGCCGAATGAGGAGACCTCAATTTCCAGACTTTCCACTGTCGGGAAGCTCCTGTCCCGTAAACGGACTTTTACTTCATCCTCGACGAAAGGAAAAAGCTCAGATAGCGGTCCGGCCAGGACCACAAGTTGCGGATTAAATAGATCGGCCAGATTTTCAATCGCTAGAGTAAGCCACTCCCCCCATCTTCTGACGGTTTTTTGAGCAAGTGGCTTCTCATTCCTGAGATCTCGAAGAAAAGCCTCGAAGTTTTTGGCTCCTCCCCCCAGCCGGTGGTAAGATGTCAGCAAACCGTCACGCCCCAATTGCGTCTCGATCGCGCCCTTTCCTTCGGCTTGCGCGTCTCTGACCGGATCAAGTGTAAGGTGACCGATTTCGCCAGCAAGACCCTCGCTGCCTCGAAAGACTTTTCTATTAAGAATCATGCCGGATCCGACCCCAACGTCCAAACGGAGGACGCAAAGGTCGCTCTTGCCCACCCTCTGGCCGAACGAAAGCTCTGCCAACGCCGCACCGTTAGCGTCATTGTCGACAAATACCGGGATGTTTAATTTGGATTTAAGAGCCCCTCTCAGATCCACCCGATGCCAGCCGAAAGTCGGCGCTATGCGTATCACTCCTTGCGTATCGACTAGCGCAGATACCGTGACACCGACCCCGCGCAAGCGATCCGAACCCGCGAGATGACCGGACCAGACACCCTCAACCATCTGGACAAGCTGTTCACAAACCGATTCCGGTTTTCTGGACTGTAACTTTGCGCTCTCGCGACAGATGATCGTGCCTTCAAGGTTTATCAAAATCAGGTGAATGTGTTCCGCGGCGATCTCGGCGCCCAGAATAAATGCTCCGTCTGGGTTCAGTTTCAACGCCGTACCCGGCCGACCGGTTGCCTGGGCAGCGGAAGACCCACCGGCCTCCGTAACCAGACCTGCCTCGATTAATTCGCCGGTAACAAAGGTAAGGGTGGATCGTGTGAGGTTTAAACATCGGGCAAGTTCAGCCCGCGAAAGATTCCCTCTATCCTTGAGCAACCGCAAGACGCGAGCTTGGTTGATATGACGGATCAGACTCGGTCTAGCCATACGAAAACCCCGAAACACGAGCAATTGTCACTCTTTGAGGGGGCGTTTGTCAACCGTCGAAACAAACGATTTCTTCGGGTCGGTTGGCGGCCCAAAAAGGTGACCCTGCTTAAGCCAAAATGGGAAAAAAATTTTTAAAAATCGGTTGACTTTGTTTGTTTTCACACCAAACTCTACCGCATGTCTTCCCCCAATCCGTCCACCAAAAAAGTTGCTCGCTCATTAATCTCCTTATGAAAGCCATTGTTTACGACGCCCCTCGTAAATTCGAATACCGGGATATTGCTGTTCCAAAAATCCAACCCAACGAAATTCTTCTCCGCGTTCACGCTTGCGGTGTCTGCGGCACAGATCTCCACGTCCACCAAGGTGAATTCGGACCACGATTTCCCCTCACGCCTGGTCACGAATTTTCGGGTGAGATCGTTGAGCTTGGCTCCGGAGTCACTGGGCTCAAGCAAGGCCAGCGGGCTACCGCAAGCACGACGATGGCTTGCGGTAAATGTTTCTACTGTAAACGGGGAGACTTCCTGGAATGCGAAAACCTGGACGGCATCGGCGTAGAGATTAATGGAGCTTTTGCGGAGTACATTAAACTTCGCGCCGACCTGGTGTTCCCCATTGAAAAGCTTTCCACTCGCGAATCCGTCATGGTCGAGCCGACAGCTTGCGCCGTCCACGGCATGCAAACTCTCGCGATGAAGCCAGCAAGCAGAGTCCTCTTGTTTGGCGCCGGGCCCACCGGACAGGTGTTAGCTCAACTACTAAAGCTGAATGGTGCCTCCCATTTAACCGTAGCAGCCCCTGCAGGTCCGAAATTGGATCTCATAGCGCGCCTCGCTGCCGATGAGGTGGTGGCGATTGATCGGAAAGATCCCGAAGTTCATCGTCGGGGCCTCCGAAATGTCAGTGCAAATGGATTCGACTACATCGTCGAGGCAACTGGTTCGACAAACCTATTGCAGGATGCGATTCGTTTCACCCGACGCCGCGGCACCATCATGGTCTATGCCGTTTATGCCGACGATGCGATCGCCCAGATAACGCCCGCTGACATCATGCGTCGTGAATTAACGATCAAGGGCTCCTTCGCTCAGATCGACTGTTTCCCCAGAGCGCTCGACTATCTGGAGGGCGGAAAGGTCAAGGTGGACGAAATCGTCACCCACGAGATTCCCTTACGAGACTATCAAAAAGCGCTGGATTTGGCCTTCGCCCGAGAAGGAATCAAAATTGCCATCATCCCATGATGTGGCTAAATTCACATGAACCATCACTGGACCCGCGTCTAATGCCATTATTCTCATCTTAGATTCATGGCATCGCGGCCCAGCCTGTCCACCCCAAAACCCCCAAAACATGAAACGTTGGATAAATACATTCGCAGGAATTGTCACACTCGGACTCGTTGCTTTTTCGTCAATCGAAACGGCGTTGGCCGCTGGCAACAAGTACACGATCGCCCTGATCCCAGGGCTTACGACGGATTCTTTCTACATCACGATGCACAAAGGCGCGGAAGCGGCCGCGAAAGCGTTGGGTGTCGACCTCATCTTTCAGGGCGCTGCCGAATTTAATCCCGTTACGCAGGTCCCGGTGTTGAACGCGGTTACCGCCCGGAATCCGAGCGCCATTCTGATCGCTCCGACGGACAAGGTCCAGCTGGTCGAGCCGCTGAAGAAGGCCTTTCAGGCCGGAATACCGGTGATCACGGTCGACACTTTCATCGGGGATGGCCGCTACCAGACCGGAACCGGTGATGCCGATTTTCCGCTCTCTTATGTGGCGTCCGATAACATTCTGGGCGGAGAGATCGCTGCGCGTGCTCTTGCGAAAGCGATGGGTGATAAAGGAAAAGTCTACGTATCGAACGTGAACCCCGGCATATCGACGACCGATCAGCGCGAACAGGGGTTCAAGGAAGAAATGAAAAAGCATCCGAACATCACGGTTCTGGAGACGCAATTTAACAACGATGATGCGAACAAGGCGGCTTCTCAGTTTCAGTCGGTTCTGGCGCGCAACCCGGATCTTGCCGGTGTATTCGGCGCGAACCTTTTCTCCGCGATGGGTGCTTCGAACGGAGCAAAACAGGCCGGTGCAACCGGAAAAGTGAAAGTGGTAGCCTTTGATGCTCCGGCCTCGGTCGTCCCCGAAATCAAAGCTGGAGGCGTGGATATCGCGATTGCCCAGCATCCAGCCGAAATTGGATATTTTGGGGTTGTTGCAGCCTACGCGCATTTGACCGGGCAATCGATTCCTCCGCTGATTGGCACCGGGTTCACAGTGATCGACAAGGCTAATGTCGACGATCCGAACGTCAAGCGCTTCATCTATTCAGACTAGAATCGGTTTACTTCACGAGGCTGGCGGCCGTTTTCGGAGTGCCGCCAGCTGATAATTCCCCTTTGCCCCATTTATTTTATGAAAAAAGCCAAGTTTCGATTCGTTACGCGCAATTCACTTAAAGGATGCGTCTCCAAACGAAAACCTCGGCTTTGAACGGAGCGCATCAGATGTTTCTAGAAAAGAATCTTACAAAACCGGTGCCACTTGCAGGTGGTGGAGACCGTAAGGCATTCCGTTGGCTAGCGGTTTTAGCCGCTTTTCGAGCGTGGCTGTTCCTGGCGATTTTACTAGCCACGTTCGAAATCTGGGCTCGCGTCGCGTATGGCGGCACGTTTGTGTTTAACCCGCTGAACGTAAAATCGATAGCGCTGTTTACCGTGACGCCGCTCCTGCTTGGGCTCGGCCAGACGTTCGTGATCATCTCTGGCGGGATCGATTTATCAGTAGGATTTACGATGGGTCTTTCTGCGGTCGTGACCGCCCATGTTTACAATTGGGCTGCACAGTTTGGAAATTCGGGGATAAGCCTCCTCGTGGCGGTTGCTGCAGGGTTAGGGGTTGCTGTCGTACCCGGCTTGATCAACGGCCTGCTGATTGCCGACTTGCGGGTGCCGCCGTTTATCGGCACCCTTGGAATGTACGGCGTCGCGAGAGGCGTGGCCTTCCTGTTAGCGAAAGGGACGACCGTTCCTGTGCAGGGCGGCTTGCTGGGACAGATCGGGAATGGCGAAACACTCGGATTTCCCAACTTGGTTCTCCTGACAATCGCGATAATCCTGGGAATGCACTATTTACTTTCTCAGACGCGCTATGGCCAGCACATCTATGCCATCGGGGGTAACGTGAATGCCGCTCTGCGGGCGGGAATCAATGTGCGCAATAATACCATTGCGCTCTATATTCTATCCGCGCTGACAGCCGCATGCGCCGGCATTTTCTATACTGCGAAATTTTCCGCAGGTGCAGCTCAGGCGGGCGAACCGGTGTTACTCGACAGTATCGCTGCGGTCGTGATCGGGGGCGCCAGTCTGTTCGGGGGGTCAGGCACGATCATCGGCACGATCATTGGCGCGTTAATCGTTGCAGTGATTCAATACGGCTTGGTTTTTGTGAATGTGGAACCATTCTGGCAGTTTGTGGCGGTCGGTGTGGTGATCATTATCTCTGTACTCGTCGATCAGATCCAGAAAGGCGCGAGGAAATAAATTGATGAATGCTTCTAATAAGGACCCTCTACTAGATCTGGAGCATATCTCGAAACGCTTTGGAGGTCTGCAAGCGCTTAAAGATGTATCGTTAACTCTCTATCCTGGAGAAGTTCTCGCCTTGGCAGGAGACAACGGCGCGGGCAAATCTACGTTAATTAAGACAATCTCCGGCGTGCACAAGCCCGATACGGGAACTATTAAATATTGTGGTAAGGTAATACATCTCGAGACACCGCACCAGGCAAGGGATGCGGGCATCGAGACCATCTATCAAGATTTAGCGATTGCGGACAATCTCGATGTCGGCGGCAACGTTTTTCTGGGCCGAGAAACGGTCAAGCGCATCTTCGGACTGCCATTCGTTGACCGTCGAGGGATGCGGCAAGAGGCCCTCGAGACTTTGAAGGACCTCGATATCCATATCCAGCACCCAGAGAGTCCCCTCCGGTCTTTGTCGGGGGGCCAACGTCAATCTGTTGCCATTGGACGTGCAATCCATTGGAAAGCGCGCGTGTTGATCATGGATGAGCCGACGGCCGCTCTGGGTGTGCCTGAGCAGAGGAAAGTCATGGAAATAATCGAGAAACTTAAAAAGAGCGGGGTAGGAGTGATTTTCATTTCTCACAATCTGAACGACATTTTTCAGGTTAGCGATCGCATACTGGTTTTGCGTCGTGGCGAAAAAGTCGGGGAGCGCCTTATCTCGCAAACGAACCACGATGAGGTCGTTCGACTTATGGTGGCGGGTTAAGAGCGTCTTCCGAAAGATCAACTTATGTTTGTTACAAAACCACGATTATTTCTCGCTTACGTCTTCGAAAATAGGTTTGCCGTGCCATCTTTCAATGTTAGCAACCTCGAGATGGCGCGCGCGGTCATCGAGGCCGCTGAGCTTGAAGACGCGCCCGTGATGGTTCAGACCGACTTTATAAATTTCAACTATGGGGGAATGGACGAACTCTCTGCCTTGATTCGCACCCTGGCCGAAAAAGCTCCGGTACCGGTCTTGATGCACCAAGATCATCCCGGAAAAGACAGCAACATTTTTCGCAGCTTACGCCGAGGCTATTATTCGGTCATGTACGACGGAGGGCATCTGCCGTTGGCCGAGAACATAGCTGGCGCAACCCGCTTCGCTGAAATGGCACACGAATCGGGTGC
>Ga0070698_100005115_pt1 | contig 14355 bp, 14 predicted proteins | sample KBSK1502metaG_FD_65477 | JGI IMG/M metagenome (GOLD analysis project Ga0070698, IMG submission 65477) | Corn, switchgrass and miscanthus rhizosphere microbial communities from Kellogg Biological Station, Michigan, USA - KBS K1-50-2 metaG | ecosystem: Host-associated > Plants > Roots >...
GCCATGTTCTGCTTGCCCATCGATTCGAACTGCTGGAACGGGTTGAAGCCGAAGGCATTCTGCAGGTAGCGCCGCATCTGCTCCTGGTTGCGCGCGAACTGCGTCATCGACATTTCGAGATACTGGGGCACCACGCCCTGCAGGCTGTCGCCGTAGAAGGAGATGAGCTGGCGCAGGAAGGGGATCGGCAGCAGCGTCTGGCCGCCCTTGCTCTCTTCCTCGAAAATGATCTGCGTCAGCACCGAGCGGGTGATTTCGTCGCCGGTCTTGGCGTCGTAGACGACGAAATCGGTCTTGTCCTTCACCATCTGCGACAGATGGTCGAGTGTTACGTAGGCGGAGGTGGCGGTGTTGTAGAGCCGCCGGTTCGCGTACTTCTTGATCACCACCGGAGCGGGCTTGGGTCCACCCTCGGGTACTGCCTGGTCGGCCATTACGCTTCGCTCCCTAGCGCGCGGACGCCATGAACGTCCGTTTACTTCGGCGGATCACCTTAGCGCCGATGCCGCAGTGCGACAAGGCGCGCTTTGCGCCTGCGAACGCCGCGTTCCGGCGGCGATGGGCTATAGTGCCCGGATGGCCCCTGAAAACGACGACCCGGCCGATTTCGATCGCCTGGCCCGGCGCTATCTCGACCTCTGGCAAAGCCAGCTCGCCGGGCTCGCCGCCGACCAGGGATTGACCGAACAGATCGCCCGTCTCTTCGCTGCCGCGAACACGCAGGTCGCCTCGGCGATCGAGATGGCTCAAGGAGCACGTCATGCAGCCTCGCCCTCTTCCACCCCGCCTGGGACCCCGGCCGCTGCCGCTTCACCTGGGTACGGCGCTGATGACGTGGGCGAGCTCAGAGAGCGCGTGGAAGCTCTGGAAGCCCGCATCGCCGAACTCGAATCCAGGCTCCGCGACGCCTGAGGGCATCGCCGCCCTTCTGCCCGAGATTGCCGCCCTGGAAGCCAAGGCCGGCGCGGGCAAATTCGAGCAAGCGCTTCATCGCGAGATCGCCCGCCGGCTGCACCGGCTGGCCGACGGCGTGCTGGCCTATCGCCGGCATGCCGTCCACCGCACGCTTGACGATCCGCCGGCCGTGTGGAGCGAGGGCAACACGCGGCTGCTCGATTACGGCGCCACGCACCGCGCCGCCCGCGTACGCGGGGCGCGGGCCGTGCTGGTGGTGCCATCGCTGATCAATCGCTGGGAGGTGCTCGACCTCACGGCCGAGAAGAGCCTGATGCGCGCCATGGCGGCCAGCGGGCTCAGGCCCTACCTCGTCGATTGGGGAACGCCCAATGCCGAGGAGCGGCGTTTCGACAGCACGTCCTATGTGGCGCGGCTCGAGCGCGCGCTTGCCTTCCTGACCAAGCGGGCCCGCCGCGCGCCCGCCGTGATGGGCTATTGCATGGGCGGCACGCTCACCGTGGCGCTGGCGGCACGCCAGCCGCGCCGGGTTGCCGGCCTCGCCCTGCTCGCCGCGCCCTGGGACTTCCATGCCGACCGCGCCGGCCATGCCTTCCTGCTCTCGGCCGGGCCGCTGCTGGCGGAGGTGGCGGACCGGGTCGGCGAGTTGCCGGTCGATGTCCTACAAACCCTGTTCTGGTCGCTCGATCCCTGGCTCGCGGTGAAGAAGTTCGGCCGCTTCCTTGGCATGGACCAGGCGGGCTCTTCGGCGGGCGAGTTCGTGCTGCTCGAGGACTGGCTGAACGACGGCGCACCGCTCGCCGGGCCGACCGCCCGCGACTGCCTGATCGGCTGGTATGGCGACAACCTGCCGGGCACCGACAAGTGGGTGGTCGGCGGCCGGCGCATCGTGCCGTCCAGGATGAAGGTGCCGGCGCTGGTCATGATCCCGTCGGGCGATCGCATCGTGCCACCTTTGTCGGCCGCCGCGCTCGCCGAGCCCGGACGCGGCCTCAAGAACGTCACGCGCCTCGACCTGCCGCTCGGCCATATCGGCATGGTGGTGAGCGGCCGTGCCCGCGATCTCTGTTGGACGCCGCTCATCGAGTGGCTGGGCGCTCTTCCTCCCAAGGGGCGTCGATGACGGCGCAGGACAGATCTTTCGATTGGCGCGTGCCGGCGATCTGGACGGTGCTGCTCGGGATTTCGTTGTTCGCGCATGCCTATGTCGAAGTTGCAAACGAGGCGAGCCGCGGCAACTCCATCACGTTCGGGCGCGCCCTGGTCATCGAGGCGGCGAGCCATCTTGTCATTGGCGCTCTGCTGCCCGTTCTTTATTGGCTGCATCGTCGCTGGCCGGTCAACGGACCGCCACGCAACCTGCTGATCCACGTGCTGGCCCTCGTGCCATTCAGCATCGCCCATACTTTGGGGATGGCGGCACTTCGGCTGCTGTGGTTCGTCGGCATCGCCGGCGAGCGATATGCCTTTCCGCTCACCATCGATCGGCTGAGCTACGAGTTCGCCAAGGACATCGTCAACTACGCCTTGCTGAGTGCCGCTGTCGTGGCGTTACGCCATCTGCTCGCGCGCGTGCCCGCATCCGTGGCGGCGCCTGTGCCGTCGCCATCGCCAACCGTCGGTTCGCTGACCGATCGCTTCGCGGTTCGCAAGCGCGGCAAGGAGATCATGGTCGAGGTGGCCGACATCGACTGGGTCGAGGCGGCGGGCAACTACGCCGTTCTTCATGTCGGCGGCGAGACGCTGGAAATCCGCTCGTCGCTCAGCAAGCTGGAAGGCGAGCTCGATCCCAAGCGTTTCGTGAGAGTCCACAAGTCCTACGTGGTGAACATCGCCCGGATCGCCGAGGTGACGCCGTGGATCAGCGGCGACTGGCGCATCCGCTTGCAGGACGGCGCCGAGGTGAACCTCAGCCGGCGCTACCGCCAGCGCTTCGAGACCTTGGTGCCGGTCAAGAGCTGACCGGTGGTCCCGGCATCGTCGCCGGTCGTCCCAACGCGCGCGCCGGTCGTCACAATTCGACGCTCGATCAAAGGGTTGGTGGCTAAGAGGAGGACGTTCGCAACGTCCATCCCGAGGTGCCGTCGTGCCCAACCTTCCGGTTCCCGCTCCCTTCCGCCGCACCGATCTCGATTGGCTGCGCGTGTCGGCTTTCGGCCTGCTGATCCTCTACCACGCCGGCATGGCCTGGTCGGGCTGGAGCTGGCATCTCGTCAGCATCGACAGCATCGACTGGCTGCGCGAGAGCATGCGATTCGTGAACCGCTGGCGCATGCCGCTGATCTTCGTGGTGTCCGGCGCCGCCATCATGCTCGCCTTGGGCACGCGCTCGCCCGGCGCCTTTGCCCTCGACCGGGTGCGCCGCCTGCTGTTGCCGCTGGTGTTCGGCATTGCGGTCCTGGTGCCGCCGCAGGTCTATCTCGAGCGCCTGTACAGCGGCCAGTTCAGCGGCTCGTTCCTGGAATGGCTGCCGCAGGCCTTTGTCGGCGTCTATCCGGCAGGCAATATGAGCTGGCACCATCTCTGGTTCCTGGCCTACGTGCTGGTGCTCACCGTCGCGCTATTGCCGTGTTTGCTGTGGGCGCGCAGCACGCAGGGCCGCGCCGCCCATGCGCGAGCCGGGCATCTTGTTGCGCGCACCGGCCTGCAGTGGCTGATGCCGCTGCCGCTTGCTGCCGCCATGCTCTGGCTGGCGCCGATCTCCCACAACACCAATGGCCTGATCGGCGACTGGTATGGGCTGGCCTATTACGGGGTCCTGCTGCTCTACGGCGCGTTTCTCTTCGGATCGCCAGCGGTGTTGGCCGCGCTCAACCGCCAGCGTTTTCTGTCGCTCGCCATCGGCATCGCGGCTTATGCCCTTTTCTACGTCGTCTTCATCGACGGCGCCGTCCGTCCGGTCATTCGGCCGGAAGACCGGCCGGCCTATGCGCTGCTGTCGGCGGTCAACACGATAGCCTGGCTGTTCGCGATCCTGGGCTTTGCCAACCGATACCTGACGCGGCGGCCGGCGTTCCTCGCGGAAGCCAGCGAAGCCGTCTACCCATTCTACATGCTGCATCAGACGGTGACGGTGATTGCGGTCTACTGGTTGCTCGAAATCGGCGTCCCGCCGGTCGCCGGATTCATCCTGGCCGCGCTGGCGACGTTCCTCGGCACGACCGCGATCTACATCTGCGTCGTGCGCCCGTTGTGGTTCATCCGGCCGCTTTTCGGATTGAAGGCGACATACAGCAGCAGCGTCCGGCCGTCCGCGCGCTTGATCTCGCGCTCGCGGCGCATGCCGAATTTTTCCAGCGAGCGTTGAGCTGCTGTATTGTCCGGCCGGGTGATCGCCACCACGCGATCGAGGCCCACGACATCGAAGGCGAAGGCAAGGGCGGCGCGGCCGAGTTCCGGCCCGTAGCCCTTGCCCTGCGAGTCGGGCGTGAAGGCGCCGCGCAGCGCCACGCCGTAGTCGCCCTCATGGATGCGCAGGCCACCCAGGCCGACCAGCCGTCCGCTCGCGCGCTCACTCGCCGTCCAGCTGCCGAAACCCAAGGCCCGCCATTCGGCCTCGTAGTCCGCCACCAGGGCATCGCTGTCGGAGCGCGACAGGGGGCCGTGCTTCAGAAGACTCATCATCCGCGCATCGGCATGCAGAACGGCGAGCCGGTCGGCGTCGGCCCAGGTGATCGGCCGCAGGTCGAGTCGCTCGGTGACGATATGGTAACGGTTCAAGACGGGTCCTTGCCGGTGCCGCCGGCCAACCTATAGAGTCGACCGCAGGGCGGCCCGCAAGGAGGATCACATGGCAACCGACATCGTCATCGCGAGCGCAGCGCGCACGCCCATCGGCTCGTTCAATGGCGCGTTCGGCGCCGTCCCGGCCCACGACCTCGGCAAGGCCGCGATCAAGGGCGCGCTCGAGCGGGCCAAGGTGAAGCCCGAGGAAGTCGACGAAGTGATCCTGGGCCAGATCCTGTCCGCCGCCCAAGGCCAGAACCCGGCCCGTCAGGCGGCGGTCAATTCCGGCATTCCGGTCGAGAAGACAGCGTTGGGCATCAACCAGCTCTGCGGCTCCGGCCTGCGCGCCGTCGCCTTCGGCTGGCAGGCGATCCGCAACGGCGATGCCTCGATCATGGTGGTCGGCGGCCAGGAGAGCATGAGCCAGGCGCCGCACGCCGCGTACATGCGCGAAGGCACCAAGATGGGCGAGCTCAAGATGACCGACACCATGCTCAAGGACGGTCTGTGGGACGCCTTCCACGGCTACCACATGGGCAATACCGCCGAGAACGTGGCGCAGAAGTACCAGATCACCCGCGCCGAGCAGGATGCCTTCGCCGCCTCGTCGCAGAACAAGGCCGAGGCGGCGCAGAAGTCGGGGCGCTTCAAGGACGAGATCGTCCCGGTCACGGTGAAGACCCGCAAGGGCGACGTCGTGGTCGACACCGACGAGTTCCCGCGCCACGGCACCACAATCGAGACGCTGGGCAAGCTGCGCCCCGCCTTCGCCAAGGACGGCTCGGTCACCGCCGGCAACGCCTCGGGCATCAATGATGGCGCGGCCGCTTTGGTGCTGATGAGCGCCGACGAGGCCAAGAAGCGCGGCATCAAGCCGCTGGCTAGGATCGTCTCGTGGGCAACCACCGGCGTCGATCCGGCGATCATGGGCATCGGCCCGGTGACCGCCTCGCAGGCGGCGCTGAAGAAGGCGGGCTGGACCGTCAAGGATCTCGACCTGGTCGAGGCCAACGAGGCATTCGCGGCCCAAGCCGTCGCCGTCGGCAAGCAGCTCGGCCTCGATCCCGACAAGCTCAACGTCAATGGCGGCGCCATAGCCCTTGGCCATCCGATCGGCGCGTCGGGCGCGCGCGTGCTGACCACGCTGCTCTACGAGATGCAGAAGCGCGACTCAAAGAAGGGCTTGGCCACGCTTTGCATCGGCGGTGGCATGGGCATCGCCATGTGTGTACAGCGCGACTGATTTCTTGCCGGACCGCGGGCCTCCAGGCCCGCCTCATTCATGATCATGAGCGGGCCTGGAGGCCCGCGGTCCGGCAAAATTAAAGACCCAGATCGCTCAGGCCGGCATGGTCAGCCGGCCTGGGCCCGGGTGCCGGCCAGTGGAACTTGCGCTCGCCGGCAGCGATCGGCCGGTCGTTGATCGAAGCGATGCGCCGGCGCATCAGGCCACGCTCGTCGAATTCCCAGTTCTCGTTGCCATATGACCGGAACCAGTTGCCCGAATCGTCGTGCCATTCGTAGGCGAAGCGCACGGCGATGCGGTCGGCGCCACAGGTCCACAGCTCCTTGATCAGGCGATAATCGAGTTCCCTGGCCCATTTGCGCGTCAGGAACGCCTTGATGGCCTCGCGCCCCTGAAAGAATTCCGAGCGGTTGCGCCACACGCTGTCCGCGGTGTAGGCCAGCGACACCCGCTCCGGATCGCGGCTGTTCCAGGCATCCTCGGCGGCGCGTGCTTTCTGCGCCGCCGTCTCCGGCGTGAAGGGCGGCAGCGGCGGGCGGGATGCGTCACTCACGCGGCGGCTCGTTCATTTCCATCGTGTGCTGGCCCCCGCGCACGAGGCGCCGGCCGTCACGCGAGGAAAGCTCGAGAAGCGCTGCACCGCCGGGATCCGTGTGTTCGATCTGGATGAAGCGCGTCTGGCCGGGATCGACCGTGATGATAAGCTCGGTGCTCGATTGCGTCCCGAAGGCCCGTAGATCGTAGAGCCTCGGCTGCAGGTCGAAGCGCATCCAGGCGAGGCCTCCCAGGCTGCCCACCGGCCGCCGGCCGATCGACAGGGGAATCGCCGGGGCACCCTCTGCCGTGGGCCCGCGCACGAGATAGAGGGCGGCCTCGCCGGGCTTGGGCTGCGGGAAATTCGGACCCCACGCTTCTTCCCAGGGCGACGTGTAGGGGCCCGGCTGCGAACAGCCGGCGACCGAAAGCCCCAACGCAGCAACGACGACGAGCATCTTCATGCAACGACCTCCGCGGGCAGCGTCGGACGGTTGGGCTTGAGGGTCAAGGTGTCAGACGCAGGCGGGCTCGGGCAGGGCCCGCAGCCGCGCCAGCGGCGACAGCACGATCACCAGGGTGGAAAGCGCGAAGGCTGCCGCGACCAACAGCATGGCGGCGTGCAATCCGGCGTGGGCCGCCACGAAGCCGCCGGCCAGCGCGCCGAGCGGCCTGACACCGTAGATCGCGGTCTGCAAGGTGGCATTGACCCGGCCCATCAACGGCGCCGGCGTCACGAGCTGGCGCACCGTGATCTGGCAGATCAGCCACAGCATCGGCCCGAACCCCACCAGGAAATGGCCGACGGCCGCGCAGGCAAAGCCGCTCACCGAGGGGTCGGCCGAGGCAGCCACGAGGAACAGGCCGGCGGCGATCACCGACACGACGGGACCGAAGATCAGGGTGGCGAACGGCGGCAGGCGCCGCGCCGAGACCGGCGCCACCAGCGCGCCCAGGATCAGGCCGACGCCATAGGCCGACTGGGCAAGGCCCATGTGCGCCGGATCGAGGCCGAGCGGACCCAGCGCCAGCGGTGCCCAGATCGCCAGCAAGGCGAAGAAGGCGAAGTTCCAGCAGATGGCGCAGAGGCTGATGCCGCGCAGCAGCTCGTGGCGCACCACGAAGCGCGCCCCGGCCTGGATGGAGGCGACGAACGACGGCCTTTGTGCATCCGTTGTGGGGGCGGGCACCTTGGGCAGCGCCAGAATGCAGGCCAGTGCCAGCGCAGCGCCCAGGGCGGCGAGCGCATAGCCCCGGGTCGGCGACAGGAGCTGGGCGAGCAGGCCGGCGACGAAAGGCGCGGCGAGGCTGACGACGGCGCGCGCCAGTTCCAGCCGCGCGTTGGAGCGCGACAGGTCGGCCGGTGGCACCAGGCTGGGCAGCAACGAGACCGACGTCAGCACATAGACCACGGTGCCCGAGGCGCCGACGAAGGCGGCAACGCCGAGCAGGGTGGCGATTCCGGCGGCGGCCGCCGCCACCGCGACGATCGACGCCAGCAAGCCAAGACCCAGCCCCACGATCAGCAGGGTGCGGCGCGGCATGCGATCGATCCAAGCCCCGGCCGGCAGCGAGATCAGCAGCCAGGCTGCACTTTGTGCGGCGACCAGCAGGCCGAGCACGTCAGGTCCCGCGCCCAGAACCAGGGTCGCGGTCAGCGGCAGGGTTGCGAGCGCCAGTTGGTCGGCGGCATGGGTTCCGGCGGCAGCGCCGAACAGGGCGGTGAAGGGCTTCATGGTTGCCGTTCTATGACCGGCGTCGGGCTCACCGTTATCCGCCGCCGCCCACCAATTCGTCTCTCTTGCCCGCGACCCCGCAGAACCAGCTAGAGTATGTCGGCGTTACGTAAGGGAGGAAAAAATGGCCGAACGTGTTGCAGTCGTGACAGGTGGCACCCGCGGCATCGGCGGCGCCGTCTCGCGCATGCTGAAGGACAGGAGCTACAAGGTCGCCGCCACCTACGCCGGCAACGACGCCGCGGCGCAGAAGTTCAAGGCCGAGACCGGCATCAACGTCTACAAGTTCGATGCGTGCGATTTTGACGCTTGTCAGGCGGGCATCACCCAGATCGAGAAGGATCTCGGCCCGGTCGAAGTGCTGGTGAACAACGCCGGCATCACCCGTGATTCGACCATGCGCAAGCTGACGCGCGACATGTGGGACTCCGTGATCGACACCAATCTCGGCTCCTGCTTCAACATGTCCAAGGCGGTGTGGGAGGGCATGAACGAGCGCGGCTTCGGCCGCATCGTCAATATCGGCTCGATCAACGGCCAGGGCGGCCAGTACGGCCAGGTCAACTACGCCGCCGCCAAGTCGGGCATTCACGGCTTCACCAAGGCACTGGCCCAGGAAGGCGCGTCCAAGGGCATCACCGTGAACGCCATCGCGCCGGGCTACACCGAGACCGACATGGTCTCGGCCGTGCCGCCCCACGTGCTGGAGAAGATCGTCGCCAAGATCCCGGTCGGCCGGCTCGGCAAGGCCGATGAAATCGCCCGCGGCGTGATGTTCCTGATCGCCGACGATGCCGGTTTCATCACCGGCTCGACGCTGTCGATCAATGGCGGCCAGCATATGTACTGACCGTGCAGCTCAGGCGCCGCGTCCTGCTTGCTGCGCCAGCAGCGGCGATCCCGCTCGTCGCTCTGGCGTAGGATCGCAAGAAAATCGTCGTCGGCCTCCTGAGTTGGTGGCCGCCTGCCATGGAAGCGACCTATGTCGCGCGCCTTCGCGAAGGCCTGCGCGCCTACGGCTATGTCGAAGGGCGCAACCTCGAGCTGCTCGCGGCCTTCACCGGCGGAAACGTCGAACGCGCACGCGAAGCCGCGAAAGCCTATGTAGAGCGCGGCGTGGACGTGATCATCGCTACGGCGACGCCGGCGGCCACCATCGCCAAGGAAGTGACCCAGGCAAGCAAGACTCCCGTCGTCATGGCTCCGGTTTCCGATCCCTTGGCGACGGGCCTGGTCGAGAGCATCGCCCGTCCCGGCGGCAATCTGACCGGCATGTCGATGATCGGTCCGGATCTCTCGGGCAAGCGTCTGTCGTTCCTGCGCGAGGTCATGCCCGATCTCAAGTCGGTCGCCTTCGTCGGCTGGACGCGCGATCAGAACAACAAGACCTTCGTCGCGGGCATTGCGGCGGCTGCTGCCCAGGTTGGCATGAAGCTCATCGTGAGGCTGGTCGATTCGCCATCGGACATCAACGATGCGCTGATGGCGGCGCTGAAGCAGGAAGGTGTGCAGGCCGTCGTCGTCCAGCCGATCTTCATGGGCCACCAGGACAGCATCATTGCCGCGGCGCGCTCGGCGAACTTGCCGGTGGTGAGCGATTTTCCGATTTTTGCCGTCGCTGGCGGGCTCCTGACCTACGGCATCGACGACCGCGCCCAGATGCAGCGCGCCGGCTACTTCGTCGACCGCATCGTCAAGGGCACCAAGCCGGCCGACCTGCCGATCGAGTTACCGACCGACTATGTGCTGATTGTCAACCTCAAGACCGCCGCTGCATTCGGCCTGACGGTGCCGCCGACGGTGCTTCAGGCCGCCACCGAGGTGATCGAGTAGCCGGGACGGGCAGGTCTGCGCCATGATGGGGCCGGCTATTCAGCCGGCCCTTTTCATTGAGAGCGTCACATGCCCAAGCTTGCCGAACACAAGGACATGAGCCCGCGCGCGCAGGCCGTCGTCGAGGGCATCGCCCAGGCCCGCGGCATCGATCCCGCTGACATCAACAATGTCTGGAAGGCCCTGGCGCGCCCCGGGCAAGCTCGGCCCCTCCGGCGCTTCGCGCCACCTCCCCCACGAAGTGGGGGAGGCCGGGAGGGGGAATCTCGCGGTCAGCATCGCCAATCAGTGCGACTATTGTACTGAATCGCACGGCGCCATGGCGCGCCGCAAGGGCATGACCGAGGAGATGTACGAGGAGTTCATGGCCGTGGTGCTGGCGGCGCAGAAGGCAACAAGATCACCACCGGCTATCGCCTGCCCGTCGACGCCGCATTCGAGGAGAAGTGACCGTGAACGAGCTGAAATCCCCGACCTGGGACGCCAATCTCTATCTCAAGTTCGTCGATCATCGCCTGAGGCCCGCGCTCGATCTCATGGGCCGGCTCGATCCCGCCAACGGCGCTCGGCCGGGCCACGCGATCTACGATCTCGGCTGCGGCGCCGGCAACATCACGCGCATCCTGGCCGAGCGCTTTGCCAAGGCGCCGATTGTCGGCATCGATTCGTCCGACGAGATGCTGGCCAAGGCGCGCGCCCAGATCGGCGACGAGCGCGTGACCTTCAGCAAGGGCGATCTCGCCCACTTCAAGCCCGGCCTGCCGCCGGCGATCCTCTACAGCAACGCCGCCTATCAGTGGCTCGAAGGCCATATCGACATGTTCCCCGGCCTGCTGAAGCTTCTGCCGTCGGGCGGCCAGCTTGCCATCCAGATGCCGCGCAACCATGAGGCACCGTCGCATGCGCTGATGAAGAAGGCTGCCGAGGCGGGCCCGTGGCGCGACAAGCTCGCCAAGGTCGGCGGCATCCGCTCGGTGTGGGAGCCCGCACGCTACTATGACGTGCTGAAGCCGTCGTGCTCGGACCTCGAAGTCTGGGAATCGATCTACCAGCAGCCGCTCACCGGCAAGGATCCGGTGGCGCAATACACCGCGGGCTCTGGCCTCAGGCCGTACATGGAAGTGCTAGACGAGCAGGAGCGCACCGGCTTTTACGATACCTACGCCGGGCTGCTGGCCGAGGCCTATCCGATGCGCGCCGACGGCATCACGCTCTTTCCCTTCCGCCGGCTGTTCATCGTGGCCCGCCGCGCATGATCCGTCGCCGCCTGCTCGCCGTCGCGCTGCTGCTCGGCGCCTTTCGGGCCGCGGCCTGCCTTGCGGCGCCGCAGAGCATGGTGGCGGCGGCCAATCCACTGGCGGTCGAGGCTGGATTGGATGTCCTGCGGCGCGGCGGCTCGGCGGTCGATGCCGCGATCGCTGTGCAGATGGTGCTGGGCGTCGTCGAGCCGCAGGCCTCGGGCCTGGGCGGCGGCGGCTTCCTGCTGCACTACGATGCCGCCTCGGGTGCCACCAGCGTTTACGACGGCCGCGAGTCAGCGCCGGCCGGCGCCACGCCCACGATGTTCCTCGACCGCGACGGCAAGCCGCTCGGCTTTCGCGACGCCGTGGCCTCGGGCATCTCCGTCGGCGTGCCGGGCGTGCTCGCCATGCTGGAGCTCGCCCACAAGGAACACGGCAAGCTTGCCTGGCGCGATCTGTTCCAGCCGGCCATCGCGCTGGCGCGCGACGGCTTTGCCGTGCCGCCGCGGCTCGCCGCGTGGTTGGAAAGGGCGCCGTCGTTGCGTGACGATCCGGACATACGCGCCACGTACTTCAATGCCGACGGCTCGCCGAAGAAACGCGGCGAGCGGGTGGCCAATCCCGCCCTGGCCGAGGCGATGCATTTGATCGCCGATCAGGGCGTGCAGGCGTTCTATCAAGGCGCCATCGCGGTGGAGATGGTAAAGCGCGTGCGCAACCATGTGCGGCCCGGGTCGCTGTCGCTGGCCGATCTCGCCGATTACCGCCCGATCAAGCGCGAAGCGCTGTGTGGCCCTTACCGGATCTGGGTCGTCTGCGGCATGCCGCCGCCTTCGTCGGGCGGCATCGCCATCCTGCAGGTGCTGGGGTTGATCGAGCCTTTCGACGTCTGGCGCGATCCGCCCGACAGCCTGCGCGTGCTGCATCTCATCGCCGAAGCGAGCCGGCTCGCCTTCGCCGATCGCAACCGCTACGTCGCCGATCCGGCTTTCGTGGCGGTGCCGGTTACCGGCCTGTTGTCTCCCGCCTATATCGGCGAGCGACGTCTGCTGCTGTCGCCCGACCGCAGCATGGGCGTTGTCGGTCCCGGTGTGCCGCCTGGCTACGTCGAGCGCGGCACCAGCCACATCAGCATCGTTGATCGTGCCGGCAATGCCGTTAGCTTCACCACCACCATCGAGGCGCCGTTCGGCGCCCAGATCATGGTGCGCGGGTTTCTGCTGAACAACGAGCTTACCGACTTCACGGCGCGGCCGGAGATCGACGGCCGGAAGGTGGCCAATCGCGTCGAACCGGGCAAGCGGCCGCGCTCGTCGATGTCGCCCACCCTGATCTTCGACCGTGACCAGAAGCTTTTGGCGGCGCTGGGCTCGGCGGGAGGCCCGCGGATCATCGGCGATACGCTGCAGGCCGTCATCGGGCTGCTCGACTGGAAGCTGTCGATGCAGGACGCCATCGCACTGCCGCGTATCATCAATCTCAACGGCGCGACCGAGCTCGAGCAGGGTACCGCGCTCGAGGACCAGGCCGACGCCTTGCGCTCGCTTGGCCATGGGGTACAAGTCCGCCCGCATGACGGCGGATTGACCGGCGTGCACCGCACGCCAGACGGTTGGGAAGGCGGCGCCGATCCGCGGCGCGACGGCGTCGCCAAGGGAGAATAGAGTGGCTCAGAAGAAACTGCCGAGCGTCCTGTTGCGCGCCGGCGAGGATCGCCGCGTCCGCGCCGGCCATCCCTGGGTCTTCTCCAACGAGATCCTGATGGACGCCGAGACCAAGGCGCTGCCGGCGGGCTCGCTTGCGAACCTGCGCGCACCGAGCGGCGAGGCGTTGGGGCTTGTCACCTTCAATCCGCATTCGCTGATTGCCGCCCGCGTGCTGTCGTCCAATCCCGAGACGGTCGTCGATGCGCTGTTCTTCGGACGACGCCTGGCGCAGGCGGCGGCGCTGCGCGACCGCCTGGTCGGCGTTCCCTACTATCGCCTGATCCATGCCGAGGCCGACGGCCTGCCGGGCACGATCATCGACCGCTTCGGCGAGGCGCTGGTGGTTCAGGTCAACACCGCCGGCATGGAGCTTCTGACGCCGGTCCTGCTCGAAGCGCTGGAGGCCGAGCTGTCGCCCAAGACGATCGTGCTCAAGAACGATTCGCCGGTGCGCGAGCTCGAAGGCCTCAAGCGCGAGACCGTGGTCGTCAAGGGCGACGCCTCGGCCGCCATCGAGCTGGTCGAAAACGGCGCCCGCTTCGTGGCCGACCTGTCGGTTGGCCAGAAGACGGGCTGGTTCTACGACCAGCGCGACAATCGCCGCTTCATGGCGGGTCTCGCCGGCGACGCACGCGTCCTTGATGTCTACAGCTACAGCGGCGGCTTCGGCGTGCTGGCGGCCAAGCAGGGCGCCAAATCGGTGCTCTGCGTCGATCGCTCGCAGGCCGCCCTCGACGCGGCGAAGGCGGCAGCCACCCTGAACGGCGTCGACAAGGTCGTTTCGCTCGAAAAGAGCGAGGCGTTCGACGCCTTGGAGAAGCTCGCCGGCAAGAGCTTCGACGTGGTGATCTGCGATCCGCCCGCCTTCGTGAAGAGCCGCAAGGACCTCAAGACCGGCGCGCAGGGCTATCGCAAGCTGGTGCGGCTGGCCGCGCCGCTGGTGGCGCCCGGCGGCTTCCTGTTCGCCGCCTCCTGCTCGCACCTCGTCGATCCGCCGTTGTTTGCCGAGCAGGTGCGCCGCGGCCTGCGCGATGCCAGCCGCAGTGGCCGCATCCTGCTGAGCTCGGGCGCGGCGCTCGATCATCCGGTGCATCCTGGCCTGCCCGAGACCGCCTATCTCAAGGCGCTTACCTTGCAGCTCGATTGATCATGCTCCGCCCCGGTCCGCGCAACCTCATCACCGACGTCGACGGCATCCTGGTCGGCAATGCCGAAGAGGCGCGGCTGCGCTCCGGCGTCAGCGTCATCCTGTGCGAGAACCCGTCGACGGCGTCGGTCGATGTGCGCGGCGGCGGCCCAGGCACGCGCGAGACCGATCTGCTCGATCCGTCGTGCCGGGTCGACCGCATCGATGCGGTCTGCCTGTCCGGCGGATCGGCATTTGGTCTCTCCGCGGCCGATGGCGTCATGCGTTGGCT
>Ga0070698_100005116_pt1 | contig 14354 bp, 10 predicted proteins | sample KBSK1502metaG_FD_65477 | JGI IMG/M metagenome (GOLD analysis project Ga0070698, IMG submission 65477) | Corn, switchgrass and miscanthus rhizosphere microbial communities from Kellogg Biological Station, Michigan, USA - KBS K1-50-2 metaG | ecosystem: Host-associated > Plants > Roots >...
GCATCAAACGAGTTAAAATCTTTTCCCAAAACGAAGGGAGCAATGCATGCGCAGTGAACTAGTGACTACCCAACGGGGTTTTCAGGCTAAAGCTATAGGTGGAACTCATGTGATACTGATCGCGCTCAACTGCCCGAATGCGCTCCGCGAGGGTCTTAAGGGTTTCTCTTTTGAACGCGAAATCGTCGGCCGGGGGAGCACAGGGCCGAAATTCCTCCGCTCGCAGAAGGTATTCAGGTCAATAATGCCGGACCCCAAGAACGCCCGGGACCCAAATGACCCGAGCAAACCGCAGGCGTTTTATACGGACAGGTTTCCGGTGCAAAGCTTTCTTTGGAGTGACTATTCAGCATCGCCGGGGACGACTTACCGATTCCGCATTTTGCCGAGGTTCGGCGATCCGGCGGCGCTGACAACCAATCCGACTGATGAGATCCGGCTTGAAGTGACCACCGAACAAGAATGGGAACCTGGCGAGACTCACGGGGTCTGGTTCAACCGCGGCGCGATCGCGAGTCAAAAGTTTTCAGAAGAGTTCGGCAACAGACCACCGCAGAACATAAATAACCCGGCAGATCCGACAGTCACCTGGTTGTCTCGCGGCTTGCTCGAAGCTTGTCTCGCCTACATCAATGAGACGCAACCAGGCGACGCGCTCCGCGTCGCTGCCTATGAGTTTACCTACCCACCAATCCTGACCGCACTGCAGGCGCTAATCGATAGGGGGATCGACGTGCAGATTGTTTATCACGACACCAGGGGATCGAACGGTCAAAACGGACCTAACGAGATCGCCATGAACGATGCTGGGATTCCGGTCAACGACCAAAAGATTACTTTCCAGCGTTCGAACACGAAGATCCCACACAACAAGTTCATCGTACGGCTGAAGGGAGGCACAGATCCAGTAGAAGTCTGGACGGGTTCGACCAACTTCACGGCTTCGGGTTTTCTCGGGCAGACCAATGTCGGACACCGCATAGCCGACGCAGAAACCGCCCAACAGTATCTCGCTCTCTGGGAATTGTTGAAAACTGATCCCGATCTCGAGACCGCTCGAAACGAGCTCGCAGAGCTCACACCGAATCCAGCCGAAGCGATAAACGTAAACTCGGCCGCGAGGGTGTTTTCACCGCGTGCTACGTCCGAGATGCTTGGCTGGTATGGTCGGCGAATGCTTAACGCCGCGAACTCCGTTTGGTTCACGGCTGCCTTTGGCATCGGCAAGGATTTGGTCGAACCGATTGCTGCGAGGCGCAATCAAATGCGCTTCATCCTGATGGAAAAACCGGTACCGCAAGCACAGAAAAAAACCCTCACCGCCGACTTCAATCGCGTGATCCTGTCCTATGGCGTCCCGCTAGGAGAGATCTATCAAATCAGAAACGGAAGAGTCACGACTCGCAGACGCATCGAGGATTTCGAACTCGATAGGTGGTTCTTCCAAGAAGAGCACTTTCGCCCGAAGAACGATGGGTTCGTGTTCTTTGTGCATACGAAGTTCCTGTTAATCGATCCGTTGTCGGATGATCCGCTGGTGTGTTCGGGCTCCGCTAACTTCTCTTCCAATTCGTTGCTTCAAAACGACGAGAACATGTTGCTTGTCCGAGGCAACACCCGCGTAGCCGATATTTACATGACCGAATTCGATCGTATTTTCCGACACTTTTATTTCCGGAACATCGCTAATGAACTGGCCGGTTCTAAGAGCAGCGATGAGGCTGTCTCAATATTCCTAGACGAGACCGATGGGTGGTCCGAGAGGTATTTCCAACCCGGAACTCTTAAGTCTAATAGACGGCTCATGTTCTTTGAGGAGCCTGCGGGAACCTGGGCTACTAATGCAGTCGCAGGCGATCAGGAGACAGTAGCCAGGCCAGTAAGAAAGCGGTCCGCCAAAAAAACACCGGTTCGACGTACGCCGAAGAAAAGGACGCGAAGGCGTAATTAACGAAATAATCTTTCGGGGGAATTTCCTCAACTTATCATCGCGCCTAATGGCGGATGCGCTCATATTCTCGGGATGCGGTGGAAAATGCGTTGATTGCCGGCACGGATCTAACATTGGTACAAACAAAATCGCGGCGATCGAGCCTTCCACATTCAGGGAGCCGTACGAAAACCCGGCTTTTGTTCCTTCGTTAACGCTCGACGAAATCGAGCCGGTGCTACGATGAAGGTTGCCCGACCGACGCGCGACAATGCGCAGCCTCCGAAACAATCTTCGGCCAGACGCTTGGGGTCTTCCCTAAAGGTTACTTTGATCCCCCCGGCACGGATTTGCGGAAATTTGCTTATTTGTCGAAAACTACTGTTCCCACATACCTGAGCCCATTCAAACCGGCATCCGATCGAATCATGAACGCCGTTGGAGAAAAGTTCTCGATGATACCTTGATTAATCTCCGGGACCATATCTGCAGGCTCACCCGATGCGTAATAACGTTTCAGCAACTCCATCTTTGGTTTATTAGCCCGCGCAACTGCCTGGTGTCCGGAAGACATTCGGCCTTGAAGGTCCGAAGGGCTGTCCAGAAAATCAACAAACACCTTCGAAGTGAGGATCTGAGTTCTGTTTGAGTCGCCGCTCTTTCTTAGTGCAGCATCTGGCCCTTGCGTAAGGCCTGCCTTAGGGTCGTCTTGATAGAACCCTTTCAAAGGATCGAAAAACATTTCCAAGTTGCCATTCGGAACCTCATCCGGAGAACACTTGCGCAATCCCAGAAACGACCAGACAAACTCTGAGCAGTAGCAATGAAAAGTTGGGCCGCCATTCTTTATAACCTTTGCCAAAAGGCGAATTTGATCGATCGGACGATCTACCCCTGGAAGGCCGCGTTTATACATCGGTTTGCTATAGTCTGAGAAAAAAGCAAAGCGATCCGGGTGTGACATCGCCAACTTGGCCCATTGTTTCAAGTTGGACTTCTCCACCTCTGTAAGCGTCGGTCGCAGGATATGAAAAGCGTCCAAATCCCCATACTGATGGGGCGAATCCAAGAAGCTGCTGTAACTCATCGGCGACTCAAGAGAGTGCACATATTTCTTGCCGTCCATCTCTACCACAAATGCCAAAGCGGCATGGGAGATTCCCAACTGCACATGCGCGTACGCGAGCGTGTCGACCCAAGAGGGCCTGAGACTCAATAGAATGTCGCCCGATTCAATAACACCGTTCTCCCCGAGAGTCTGTGACGCACGCTTAGTCGCTTGAATGGACTTCTTCAGGTGAACCAGACGAAGGCCGAGATTCGTGTCCTGGGCGGCGGTGGCAACTTCCGTTTGGATGTCATCCTTGTTCAATTCTGGGAACCCTGAGACCCACGTCGATTTGGGAGCCATCATGAAATCAGGAACATCGAGGGCATAACCAACTTCGAGGAGCAGGAGGCAAAAGGTGAATATGAAAGGCCTTTTCATGAATCGGAGCCGGCTAGTCTTTTGTGTCCCAGTTCACTGGACTCGGAGATTGTTCCTTCTCCCCGTCTTTTTTGGCGGCGCTCGCCCGAGCTGTCATTTCCGTCAGGGCGACTTCCATTGTGCGATCGTCTTTTATCTCCAGCTTAGAGAGATTTGCAGCGTCCGGACTTTGTAATTTAATATCATCGGTCTTAAACAGACCGACAATCTCGAGCGCGCGAATGGTGCTCCGATCAGGAGACAACTCAAACCTGATCCGTTTTATGGAGGTTGAATCCCAGACAAGGCTTTTACTCTTACTAATAGCGTTGAACGCATTACTTACCTTGTCCGCAGCCTTCGAAACCAAACGAATCACCAAGAGTCCCTGATCCGAAAGCTTGGTTAGTGTCGCGCTAGCTCTCTCGCCTTCTGTGGGCCTTTCAACATAATGATCATCTACGAGATAGAGTGTGTCTTGGGCGGACCGAAATAATTGAAGCATTTGTTCAACGGCTCGCTGAACACTCGGATGGTCAAGACTCGTCGCTTTAACGGCAGCAGCCGGGTACTCGAAAGTAAGTTCGGCCGTCTCCGGCACTTTAGAATCCGTGACACTTAACTTGGCGATCTCATCGACACGCAGAAATCTGACTGGTTTCTTATTCTCGTCGCACTCGAGCAGGACATAAACGGTCTTTGAGGGATCATTTCGATCTTTCCGCAAACTGACGTAGGTAAACTTGCCGAGCGGCTTGCCGTTTATCCACTTGGCAAAGCGTTCGTGATTTCTGAGAAGAGCAAGGATCGTCGAGAGCGAAGTTGGATCCTTCGACAAATCCATCGATTGCCATCCTTCCCCAGCCTTCGCCGATGTGAGCATCAACGCCAGGTAGCAAACCGTATTGGTGATAACGCGTGCGGGCTTCACAAGCCAGTAGGAACGCTATCTCCCTAGTCAATACCGGGCAAGGCGAAACTCCTGGATCGACCTTTCACGAAGCTCGCAAAGATTTCCAACATGGATCAACCATTAGGAAATGCATGGAATAACTAAACTAACTCGCCGGCGGAAACGCAGTGAAGTGTTCAGTTTTCACTTTTTGCAGAGCCAACGTTCGACCGACCTCCTGCATTTCACTGACGTGATCTACAGAATCGATTTGTTGGACGTGCCGAGGGTTGATGTGTTTCAGGCCGAGCGCATCCAAACCTTCGCGGGAAAGCTCGATATTATAGCGAGCATAGGTGAACAACTTTGGCACATTGGGAATACCTTGCCCGATCACGTTGCCAATCTCGCGGTCCAGCAAATCTCCAGCCAAGCATTTCCCGAAAATGCGGCATAGAAAATCCTGCTCGTGCAGCGCTGCGGCCATAAGCGCGGAGGGAATTGTGCCCGCATTGTAGAGCAGGTTCATCTCTTCTGGACTCAAATTATTATTCGCATTAGCGCTCGCGCCGGTGCCGACTGAAATGAGAAGCATCTTGTCCTCGCCAGTTGGCCAGAGCAGCCGGTATGGCTCGCTCGTTGCCATTAGGAAGAGTTGAAACGCTGGGTTATTAAACATCGTTACTGCGCCGTCTACGAAGATGAAGTCGCGGCCGACGCGAACTACCTCCGGCGGAAAATAAGTCGGGGCCGCAGTGCTCGCACGCACAAGCTGCCAAAGTGGTAACTTGAGGTTGCAGTCGACGCGAGCTGGTTCGTTATATTTCGCTGTCGGGTTATTGCATACCGACCATGGTGAATCAGTGGTTGCGTTGCGAAGCACCATCATGAGTAACGTACGCAGCTTCCCAGAGCCTAAGGTTGTATCCTCACCAATCACGTCGCGCAGCATATTCGAGAGGTTGTCGTCCTCGAACTTCGTGCGAAAACGCTCCCATAGGCGCGCCTTGTGAAACATCTCCGCGCCGCTCCGAAGATAAAAATCCCGTACCTCATCGGTGCTGTATCCCATCGCGATCAGCGTTGCGATAATCGCTCCCGTGCTAGTGCCCGCGACATAGTCAAAGTAGTCGGCCAGGACGAGCTTTGGATTCCCGCTGCTTTTGCGCAGCTCACATTCGATCCGTCCAAGAACTTCGATGCTTATAATTCCGCGAATCCCTCCACCATCGCATGCAAGCAGTTTCCGAGCGCCTCTCTTATCCAATTTGTCACGGTAGGTCATTGTGAGTCATCACGTGCGTGATCGCGCCCGGTAATTAGTTCTCTCCGATATTGATCTTGGCTATTGGGCCATGATCTCGCTTATCCTGCGTAAAAGATTTGTTGCAACAAGCTCTTCAATCCCAAAGCCGGTTTGTCGATAGAAAATAATTTAACGCGACCCGAGCGCGTGATTTCGTTGATTGTTGCGGAAGTATTCAACGTCGCGTTGCGTACGGCGGCGCTTAGTTGGTCCGCAAATCTTCCGCTGCCTTCAACCACGAGCAATGGCCATCCGTTACGCACGCTTTGTAACGCCTCGCTCTCTGCAATCTGGCCGCCATTGATGAGCAGGGTCGCCACCGCTACATTCAAAGCGCGCGCGAGCTCGAACATTGTGCCGGTTTCCCCGCCCCATTCATCGCTTTCCACCAAAACGAAGTGGGAGTGATTAGGTTCCAGCGGCGCGCCATCTCCGATGTTCGAATCCTTCGGTGCCCCAGGGTACGTGACTTTTCCAGCCGGCGCGATTCCGAGCAACTGAGACTCTCGGCCGTTTCGGGCCAGAGCTTCGCCCATCATCGCCATCACGCCAGACTCAGTGCCGCCGTCGATAACGAGTGCGCCCGCGTCGGCAACCGCCGGCGCAATAGCGTTTCTAAACAATTCGGCAAGACAAGCTTTCCGCGAATCGTCTAGTCCCTTCGCGCCGCCAAACACCATTATCAGCGCTTGCGGCTGGGCGATGTCGAGTGTTTTCAAAATGCTCTGCGCATCTGCGTCCCGCCCCGCGGTGACGACGGCGGCCTGATTCCCGTTATCGAAAGTAATCGTATTTTTTCTCATGATTTCTGTACCCCGGGTTGAGTTTTTTCCCCACCCCGCAACTCAATGTCACGTAATGAAAGTTCGTCGAGAATTCCATCAAGTTTCGCGACTTCGCGTGCCGTTCGCTCGAGTGCTTTTTTAAGTAAACGCAAATTGGCGAGGGTCGATGCCGTTTCAAAAGAGTTCGTTGCGGCAAGGATCACTTTGGGGAGTACTCGATTTACAGTCGCCCAATCGTCACCAATACAAGCGAGCTCGAGGACCGTGGCTAGATCCCAGTAATTGCCAGAGCTCGCGCCGCCACGACGCTCAACGGCGAAACTCACCAGGGGCAACAGGCGCGCAACTTCTTTCAGCGCCCCCGTGTCATCTTTCTGCATCAGCAGGTTAATTGCATTTACGCCCGGGTAGTAATCGCGCGGATCGGCTTCGAAACCTTTGGTGTAGGCGTCAATCGCATTGTCTAGTGCCGCGGCAGCTGTGATCCTTCCCGTCTGCTCAGCCTCTTTATAAGTGTCCTTGTGAATACGACCCTTAATCCCAAGCGTCTCCGAATCGTGGCCGCGATCCTTCAGCAGCTCGTCGAGAATCCTTAGCGCCTTCTCGCGATCGTCCGGTTGATTCCGACGGTTAAGCGCCAATGCGAATTGCTGCTTGACGATAACATACTCCTTCACGTGAGCAGGAAAACTGTTGTAAAGCTCAACTAATTCCTCAAACGCTTCAGCATCGCGAAAGGAAGACATCAACTCGATCAGTACCGATCGCTGGACCGTTTTGAGATCGCCCAAGTCGCTCCGAATTTCCAAGAGCGCTTCACGTCTTTCGCGCACAGGCTTCGCACGAGCCGCCGAAAGTATCTCGCGAAATTCTTCCGCCTGCCGAATGCGATCCTTGAATGCTTCAGTCACCGCTTCGGGCAAATCGATCCCAGGGAATTTCGGGATCAGTTGAAAGAGCGGGCTGTCATGAGTCGTGGCGCCGCTGATTGCGTCGTACAAGCGTTTTGAAAGCTGGGATTTGAGTTTTTGCGCCGCTGCCTTAGTCAGTTTCCCATTTTTAAGCTGGTAACCAACAGCACGGACTAGCGCGACATCGAAAGGCAGCGCGCTGACGTTGGCATATATCGGCACCGTGGTGAAAGGCTTTGCTGCATGCCGAATTCCGAGCTCATAAAAGACATTTGGATTGGCAAGCGTGAGATCGGCGACGACAAACTCTGCTAACAGCAATCGCGCAAACATCGCGCCGTGAATGATTCCCCCCGTGCGCTCTTCGTCCCCGCGTAACGCCTCCAACCCACAGGACTCGATCGCTGGCTTGATCGCCTGGTTGTAAATTTGATCGAAATCGACGACTACTCCACTTTTGAGATCCGGCTTCTGGCCAAACGGCATGTCGACAAAGCAGAGGGCGTGGTAGTTCACGGATTTGATTAGGCGAGGAACTAATTGCTTGTATACCTACCTTCTATCTCAATCCAGTTTCGCCTTGACCGCCAATTCACGATTGCTTCATCTGGCGAATGGCATCATTGAAGTTTCCCCTGTACTTTCCCAGTCTGCGAACGCACCGCAAAACCCTCAGCTATGATTGCTTCGAAGCAGGCTCCTCTGCTTTAGATGGTTTCGTCACCGATTGCACCCAGTCAGCGTTTTCCTTTGACAACAAAGCTTCGACACGCTGAACGAGAAGATGGAAGGCATCATCCTTATTGTAAGGATCTGTTTGGGTCAGAAACAAAAATTTTTCCTTCCTGAGCGACTCTGCTGTGGCCCGATACTCAATCCAATGTACCTGAAGTTGTAGCAAACCCAGCAGCGACGCGATTACAGCAACGAAAACGCCCAAAGCGCCGATCGCAATCTCGACCGGGAAGGACTTAGCTGCAAAGCCAGACAGGAATGGAATTGTCGCTGCGGCGACGATCTCAGCAAAACGCAGCCGCTTGAACCAGCGTTTATTCGCGATGCTCCTACGATCATACCACCCGATCTGATCGTTTAGCCGCTGCTCGATGTAGTCCTGAGGGGAAATCATTTTTCCTATACCCTAACGAATTGGTTCGACCTTTCAGGGAGAACACGAGAATCAATTACACGCTTGATAAAGTAAAGTGAAAACCCTTGTAAAGCTGATTCGCGAAAAGGGCTGATGTCAGGAGTCCGCGTTTCTCGTTTTGCTTTTGAAGGCGAATCAATAGGATCGCGTCGAAAGATCTGATTCAAGATGCCAACGCGGGTTTGTTCTTGCGACGGATGGCCTCTTTCGGTACTACTCAAGCATCCCCAAGATGAATGAGACCGCTTCTGAAGGTCGGAATCTGGTTGTTTGTTTTGATGGTACAAATTACGAGTTTGGTCGCGAGCCGACGAACGTTGTTCGCTTGATTCAGGTATTGGACCGCGACCGTTCGAAAAGGCAACGCTTGTATTATGATCCCGGCGTCGGCACTCTTCCCGAACCTGGCGCCCTCATTCCGGTGCTTAAGACGCTTACGCGATGGTTTGGTCTCGCGTTCGGCTTGGGTCTTTCGCGCAAGATTATCCAAGCCTACACCTACCTAGTTGATTTTTGGGAGCCCAACGATCGAGTGTTCCTGTTCGGTTTTAGTAGGGGCGCTTACACGGCAAGAGTTCTAGCCGGCTTTCTCCACCAGCTCGGTCTTCTCCCTCGGGGCAACTACAATTTGATTCCGTACGCGATGAAATATTTTCGTCGCATTACCGAAACACGGGGCCATCAATCCACCGCGGTCGATTCTAACAAATGGAAACAGTTGTGCGATGATTTTCGCCACACATTCGCACGGGAGGTGACACCAGGGGACGAAGAACGACGATTTCAAGTGCATTTTTTGGGAGTTTGGGACACGGTGTCATCCGTTGGGTGGGTATGGGATCCCAAGCATTTCCCTTTTACCGCTTATAATCCGAGCGTTAAACACATCCGCCACGCTGTCGCTATGGACGAACGTCGTGCATTCTTTCGCCAGAATTTGTTTCGACCGGCGCCTACACAAGACGTCCTTGAGTTGTGGTTTCCTGGCGTGCATTCCGACATTGGTGGGGGTGGTCCACCAGAACGCGGTCGATTATGGTGGAATTCGTTCCAATGGATGCAAGTGCAAGCAGCGACTGCTGGTCTATATTTCGATGCAGAAAAATTGAACGCGCTTGTTGCCGAAAAGCCTTCCCAAGCCTGGGCCGAACCGATAAACAGCTCGTTTGAACCTGCAACCTGGTATCTTGGAGAAATTTGGCCAAAACTCACGTATTGCCCGAAATTAAAAATTCGTTACCCACGCTGCAATTTTGGGCGGTACCGGGAGATACATTCCGGCGCCCTGATTGATCAAGCTGCGCTATTGCGGATTCGCGCGCCGGACCTCGCATATAATCCAAAAAAACTGCCAGAGACGTTTATTTCCTCTGCTAAGGCGCTCCCCGAACTTCCACCGTACTTGTCTGTCCCATGAGCTCACTTACGTTATTATCCGCTCTCTGCAGTTCGCTCGAGCGATTGGTTAGGTTCCAATTGGGCAAATCTGTATGCGCGTCATCGGCCTGCTTGAATCGACAAATTGAGCGGCAGAGTATTGAAGGCAAGTCCTCCAAGCACCACCCAGGCGACACCGGAGAGAAATCGGACCTGGTTGGCTTCAACGCCGTCTTCACCTGTCGAGGTTGTGTTTACGCCTTCGCTCGAATCGCGGCGCGGATCGCCGCTATCGGAATGCCCTCGTTCGCTTCATAAAACGACGCGGGGTCATCGAGCTTTGGCATTTTCGCCTTACCCGCATGATGCAGCGCGACGACGTCCCAGCTGTCTTCGTTGAACACCGGACTGCCAGAGCTCCCTCCTTCGGTCGGTGTCCGATAGTGCACGCGGCGGTCGCTGCACGCGATCATGACGTTGTCATTGAACGAGAAGGAAAGCCCGCGTCCGCCGGCGTAGCCGATGATGTAAAGCCGCCGAGCCTTGTCAGTTGGCGGCCGCATCGTCAGTGCTTCGTCTGACAGCGAGAGACCGGCGACTTTGGGAGGAAGCGAGTCGAGCTCGACGATCGTGGCGTCGCACTCCTTGATCGGTGATGACCACACGATGGAGGAGCAGCGAGAGACGTGACCACTAATCTCGAACCTCACCGCAGCCTTGTCGAATCTCAAGGCGCCTTCGCCGCCCTCAGCGTTCACTACATGTGAGTTCGTGACGAGCAGCAACTTGTCGGATCCGTTGCCGAATAGTGCATCCGTCCGACACACCCAACCTGTGCCCTCCGAGTTTCCTTCCGATGTTTCGATTCTGGCGATGGACTCGCAGCAGTCCAGACCGTGCTGATACCATTTGACGGTCTTAAACTGGCCTGCGCCAAAGACCTTCTCGAGCCCGGCGGATCCTTCGAGATCCGCGGCGACTTGATGTGGCTCCAGACGAAAGCCGCCACCTTCTCGAGCAAGAAGCGCTGCGCGCAACGTCGGGAGAATCTGAGATCCTGGCGGCGCATTACTCGTCAGTTCCCAGACCTCGGTCAACTGGCGAAGCGTGCTGGCGATTTGAAAGGCATCCGCCTCTTCTGCAGCTGTATACCTGACTGCGGCATCTGCGGCTCGCACCCAATTCTTCAGGGCGATGTGGGCTTCGAGCTCCGTTCCTATCCTCCACACATCGTGTTGATCACCCGTTTTCCCTGGCGACGTCACCGTCTCCACAATCGAGCGCGCAAGCGCCTTCGAGGCCGGGAACTGGTCGACGGGGATCCCTTTGCGATGTGCGCGCGCAATCAGCGCGGCCGCGTTGATGCCGTGCCAGAAGTACACGCTGCGGTCGAGATCGAATCCAGCCAGGTAGTGGCGCACGGACTCGACGAGATAGCGACGAGCGCGATCGATCTGCGCGTCCGGTGTATTGATATGGTGCTGCTTGGCGATCCTGCCTCGCAAGCCAACTATTTCGCTGGCCATCGAAGCCGCGTCGGGGCGCCGCGAGAGCCAGTCCAGGAAGGCTTCGGCTGCCGAAAGAGATCGTGTGTCCGTTAGCGCCTGCGCGTACTGAACGCCCGATTCCGTCGATGCGACACCACTCTCAAACATCGCATCCGCTAGCAGCGCCATCGATTGAAATCGTCGTGCCCGGCGGAGTCGCTTCAGTATCCGACCCACGGGCGCTGCGGCGCCGCTGGGGTCACTACGGATTGCGCCCGCGATCCGCTCGCAGAGGGCGTCACTTCGCGGCCAATCGAACGTTTTCAGCGCGAGCGCAACTGCGAGCGCAAGTTCCTCCCATTCCTCAGAGGTCATCTCGCGTCAGAGCTGAATGTCTTGAGGCCCCTTAATTTCGACTGCGCCGCCCGCGCTCTCGAGCGCGTCTTTTGGATCGAAGTTACGCAGCTCGCCGAAATCGAGCCCTGTCCACTCCTCGACTTGACGCAGCCGAATCTGGTAGGTCCGGAACTCGCCGAACACGAATTCGAGCCCCGTCACGAGGTCGCGTTGGCTCAGTGTGTAGGCAGTCGCCGACAGGGTTCCGTCGTCCTTCACCATTACAACCGCTTTCCAGAAGTCGAGCGGAAGCTGGAAGCCACGGTAGTCGGGATCGTCGGCGCGGAACACGGGGCCCGTGAAGACGTTGATCTTCAGTCGGAACTTGCCCGCGTTCTGCAGCACGTAGTCTTCTAAATCGTTCCATGTCTTCTGGTTCAGATCCTTGTGCTGCGGACATGAGTTCGTGAAGTGAAACGTGTCTTCATTCGCAGCTTGGGCTGCCTGATCGTCTCCCCACACCGGATCGAGTCGGCGCACCATGTGTCCACGATCAAGATCGTTATCTCGATACAGATCGTCGCCGGCCTGGAGCTCTTCGTCGAATCGTGCATCGAAACGCCAGGGGATACCCGCGCGGCCGATGTCCTGCAGGGCCCCGCCTTCGACGTTGCACGCGGTGAACCGGCACATGCGTCGGGCCTTGCTCATGCAGACGGAGAAATGCGTGTACGGTAGGAGTGTCGTCTCCTTGCCGCCCACCGTGAACGTATTGACATCGTCTTTTATGATTGGTCCGGCTGTTGGCACCGGCACGTCGATCCTCAGAAAATCGCTGCGGTACCCTTGGCGACCCTCATAGTCTTCGGCGTTGCGCCCACGTCTTTCCAGCGCGTCCGCGCCAAGCTCGGGAGCCGCGACCACTGTGCGTTCGCCCAACGCGCGCAGTGCCTGTTCGATCGCGAACCACGCAACCCCGGCACCTGGCCCATCGAGTGCACCGCTGATGTGAAGGCCGACTACGTGGCCCATTGCTAGATCGACGATCACGGCTCCGGCCGTGTTTCCGACAGACGCGCAGTCGTGTGTCAAAAAACCATCGTCGTATAAATTCAACAGCCGTCCAGGGGCAACGCACTTCTGGTTGAAGCTCCGCTCGTAGACGAGATCGAGCAATGGGTCCCCCGTCCGCGAGTCGCGCGCACAGTACCCAATGGTGGCCACCGCCCCGCTCTTCCCACCGCTCCGCTCCGACGTGTGCCAGCCATTGGTGAACTGGCGAGCACGGTCAAGGACCAGGAACGCCAGTAGAGAATTGATCGGCGAACCGTCGTGGGTGCGAACGTCGACGACAGCGAACGATTGACCACCCTGCTCCACGCGTGCCTTGACACCCCGGTAAAGAATTTCCTGGGCGACCGCCCTTGTGGTGACTGCCCACTTGTCCGTGACGAACCAGCAGGTGCCGGCCCACCGCAGAGCGGGATGACCGTCGAGCCAGACGCGCGCGACAGCGGTTGCCGCACGGGACAGCTCGCGTCCGGCTAAAGCGAGGCGGCGATTCCAATATCGCGATTCGACGTCCCCCAAGGCTATACCCATCGGAACGGCGGGTCGAACGAAGGCGGTCACGAGGCGTTGGGCAAGCGGGTCGGGGCCAGATGTGCCAGTGACACATGAGCGAACAGCAGGAAGTGCAACGCCGAGGCGTTCGGCATCGGGAAGGTTGATCCCGGCGGCCATGCGCTGCTCTAGTTCGACTCGCATGGAAGGATCGGAACCGAAGAAATTTTTCATGGTCGCCTGACCCGCCAATCGTTTATCGCGACAGCCATCGAGATTAGGCAAGGGCACGAAACCATGTCAACGCGAAATTCACGGAGTGCGGAGTTTCTTGGTGGGATTGACTTATCAAATCAACGCCGAGCTTATGGCAGCTGTGGCCGTGTCTACTCCCGAATTACCTCAATCTTACCGCCACGAATTGCTTCCAGTAAAGCCTGATAATCCCGATCGTTTTGATTGGCGTAGGTCATGGCGAAATTCGAAACCGCCTGATCGAATCTAGTGGAGTTGCCGAGATATCCGCTGATCGTCGCGGCATCTCCCGACTTGGCATGCGCTCGGGCGAGCGCCCATCCACACCATTCACCATAATCCGCCAGTGCACGCGGATCGAAAATTTCGACGAGTGGTTCGATCTTGATATCGCGTAACTGCCGTACGTAAAAATGCCGCCCCCATTGTTCCGTCCAGCCCAGAAATATATCGCTCGCTGCCTGCATCAGACGTTGGCCGACAACGACTCTCTGACCGCAGTTCGGGTAAAGACTTTTTCCGGCATACGGCTCCAACACGCTCTCATGCACCTCCTTGACCTGGAGAAAGAGCGGGTCGTCATCGCCAGCCATCATCAGCAGAATGGCACAGCGGGTACCGACGCTGCCGACTCCGACAACCTTGACCGCAACATCTTTGACTTCGTAGCGATCCAACAAAGTTTTAAGATCATCCGGAAGTGTTTCTCGATAGCAGCGAAATGCGTCCTTAACGAGTCGATCGTATTCTGCCGTTCCCACTCCTCTTTGATGGAAAATTAAAGGCGGGTTGTCCTTAATTCGGACTTTGCCATTTTCGACGCTTGTGAGTTTTGGAAAATCATACTCTGCCACTGTGCGCGTTGCGGCTTTGGCGATCTGCTTTTGAACGATC
>Ga0070698_100005119_pt1 | contig 14351 bp, 15 predicted proteins | sample KBSK1502metaG_FD_65477 | JGI IMG/M metagenome (GOLD analysis project Ga0070698, IMG submission 65477) | Corn, switchgrass and miscanthus rhizosphere microbial communities from Kellogg Biological Station, Michigan, USA - KBS K1-50-2 metaG | ecosystem: Host-associated > Plants > Roots >...
CGCCAGGCGACCGCGCTGCGCAGCTCCAGTTGGCCAGTGTCCATCCCCGCCCAGTTTTGCCGCCCGCCGGCACCGCCGCAAACCGCCGGGGCCGGGCCGGGGCATGCCGGGCCCCGCGGGGCTGGGGCCGCCGCCCGGCCTCGGAGCGGCCAAGATCCCCCATCGGAGGGAGGCCGCGACCACGGCGGCTGCCCGATACTGGCGGGCATGGACCTCCGACCCTGGCAGCGCGCGGCCCGAGCGCTCGGATCGCCGCTCGAATGGATGCGCGCGCATCCGTTCGCCGCCGACAGCCTGCTGGCGCTGCTGCTGACCGGCGTGTCGATGGTGCCGCTGTGGCTGGGCACCAGCCAGGACGAGCACCGCGCCCCGAGCCTGCCGGCGATCGCCCTGGTCCTGCTCATCGACCTGCCGCTGGCCTGGCGCCGCCGCCACCCGCTGGCGGTCGGGACGCTGGTCGCCGCCGCCGCGATCGGCTACGGCATCGCCCCCTACCCCGACCTGGGGGTTCCGGTGCCGCTGGGAGCGCTGGTCGCCTTCTACACCGCGATGGCGTACTCCCCGCGGCGCATCGCCACGCTGATCGGCGCCGGAGCCTGCGCGGTGGCGCTGGGCGGCATGCTGCTGCCGGTGACCGACGCCGACCCGGTGGACTTCGCCTTCGTCGCGCTGCTGCTGGGCGCCACCTGGGCGCTCGGCGACAGCGCCCGCACCCGCCGCGCCTACACCGCGGAGCTGGAGGCGCGCGCCGCCCGGCTGGAGCGCGAGCGGGAGCTGGAGGCCAGCCGCGCGGCCGCAGAGGAACGCGCCCGCATCGCCAGGGAGCTGCACGACGTGATCGCCCACCACGTCAGCATGATGGTCGTCCAGGCCGAGGCCGGCCCGGTGGTGGTCGAGCGGGAGCCAGCCACGGCCGCGCAGGCGTTCGACTCGATCGGCGCCATCGGCCGCCAGGCGCTGGCCGAGATGCGCCGGCTGCTGGGCGTGCTGCGCTCAGACGACGACCGCTCCGGCCCGAGCTTGGGCCCGCAGCCCGGGCTGGACCAGCTCCCTGCGCTGGTCGAGCAGGCCAGGGAGGCCGGACTGGAGGCGCGGCTCGAGATCCAGGGCGAGCCCCGCCCGCTGCCGCCGGGGATGGACCTTTCGGCCTACCGGATCGTGCAGGAGGCGCTCACCAACGCGGTCAGGCACGCCGGTCCCAGCACCGCCCGCGTGCTGATCCGCTACGGCGACGCCGACCTGCGCCTGGAGGTCCGCGACGACGGGCTCGGCCCCAGGGCCGGCAACGGCGCCGGCCACGGGCTGATCGGCATGCGCGAGCGGGTCAACCTGTTCGGCGGCGAGCTGGACGCCGGCCCCCGCCCCGACGGCGGCTTCGCGGTTGCCGCCCGCCTGCCGCTGCCCTCCAGCTGACTCACTCGACCTCGACGCCGAAGACGTCGGGGAACCCCTTGCGGCCGTGGTCGGTGACGTGGACGGCGCGGCTGCGCTCGGCCCGCCGGATCCAGCCGAGGTCGAACAGGCGGTCGGTGAGCGCGGCGCCGACCGCGCCGGCCAGGTGCGGGCGCTGCTCGCTCCAGTCGATGCAGTACCTGACGGCCGGGCGCCGCGGCGGCAGGGCGTCGAGATCGACCCCGAACTCCTCGAGGAAGACCGCGCCCTTTTCGGTGACCCCGAAGCGGATGGCGCGGCCGGGCGAGGACAGCCGGTCGCCGGCTGCCAGTCCCTGCCCGAAGTGGTCGGGCTCCAGGAACTCCCGCTCCAGCAGGGCGTCCATCACCGCCACACCGGCCCGGCCCGCCAGGTGGTCGTAGCAGGTGCGGGCGGAGCGCAGCGCCTGCGCGCGGGTCCCCTCGCGCAGCGACCGCACCGGCGACGGCGGCGCGACCCGCGCGAGGGCCTCCAGGAGGTCCGCCACGTGCGGGCCGGACAGCCGGAAGTAGCGGTGGCGGCCGTGCCGCTCCACAGTGAGCAGCCCGGCGCGGACCAGCCGGGACAGGTGCTCGCTGGCGGTCGACGGCGCCACGCCCGCTTCCGCGGCCAGCATGCTGGCGGGGAGGGCCCGGCCGTCCCCCAGCGCCGCCAGCACCCGGCACCGGCCGGGGTCGGCCAGGACCGAGGCGATCGCCGCGATGTCCGCGTCTCCGCTCATGCACGGATTCTAGCGCGACGCCACTTCGCCTCCGGCCGAACTGCCGGCATGGCGCGGGCCATGCTGCTGCCCGCCACCGTCTTCGCCGCCGGGGCGGTGCTGTCGTCGACGACCCTCAGGACGCGCCAGGCTGGATGAGGCCGACCTCGTAGGCGAGGATCACGGCGTGGATACGGTCGCGCAGCCCCAGCTTGGCCAGCACGTTGCCGACGTGGGTCTTGACCGTCTGCTCGCTGATCACCAGCTCGGACGCGATCTCGGCGTTGGAGTGCCCGCGGCACATCAGCCCGAGGACCTCCCGCTCCCTGGCGGTCAGCGCCTCCAGGGCGGCGGGGGCGGCGTGGACCGGCCGCGGCCGCCTGGCGAACTCGCCGATCAGCCGCTTGGTGATCGAGGGCGCCAGCAGCGCCTCGCCGGCGGCCACCACCCGCACCGCCGCGACCAGGTCCTCGCGGCGGACGTCCTTCAGCAGGAAGCCGCTCGCCCCGGCGCGCAGCGCCTCGTAGACGTACTCGTCGAGGTCGAAGGTCGTCAAGATCAGCACCTTGACGGGATTGCTGGCGCCCGGCCCGGCGAGCCGCCTGGTCGCCTCGAGCCCGTCCAGCCGCGGCATGCGGATGTCCATCAGCACCACGTCGGGCCGCAGGCGCCGGGCGGCCTCCACCGCCTCCAGCCCGTCGACCGCCTCGCCGACGACCTCGACGTCTGGTTGCGCCTCAAGGATCATCCGGAAGCCGGCGCGCACCAGCCCCTGGTCGTCGACCACCAGCACCCGGATCACCGGGTCACTCCGGCGCCGGGCCGTCGAAGCTCGGCGGCCGCTTGGCGCGCAGCGAGGCGATGCCCTCGCGCACGTCCGGCCCGGCGAAGCCCATGAACTCCAGCGCGAGCGAGGTGTCGAAGGTCGGGCCGGCGAGCCGCAGCCAGTTGTTCAGTGCGTACTTGGTCCAGCGGATGGCGCTCGGCGAGGAGGCCGCCAGCTTGCTGGCGACGTTCAGGGCGGTGTCGTGGAGCTTCTGGTCGTCCACGCACAGCGACACCAGTCCGATGCGCTCGGCCTCCTCGCCGGAGACGGGCTCGCAGAGCAGCAGGTGGTACTTGGCCTTGGCGAGACCGCACAGCAGCGGCCAGACGATCGCCGCGTGGTCGCCGGCGGCCACGCCGAGCCGGGTGTGCCCGTCGATGATGCGGGCGGTGCGCGCCGCGATGGAGACGTCGGCGAGCAGGCCGACCACCAGGCCGGCCCCGACTGCCGGCCCGGCCATCGCCGACACCACCGGCTTGGCGCAGTTGACCAGGTTGTAGACCAGGTCGCGCGCCTCGCGGAGCACCTGGATGCGGGTGGCGAAGTCCTCGGTCATCGCCTCGACCAGGTCGAGGTCGCCGCCCGAGGAGAAGGCGTCGCCGGCGCCGCGCACGATCACCGCGCGCACCTCGGGGTCCTGGTCGATGGTGAGCCAGACCTTGGACAGGTCGCGGTGCATGGCCGCGTCGACGGCGTTGAGCCTGCCCGGCGTGTCGAGCACGATGCGCAGGATGCCGGCGCCGGGCTGGTCGAAGGACAGGCTCGGGTGGGCGGCGGCGTAGCGCTCGCGCATCTGGTTCGAGGTCATGGGCTCCTCTCGTCGAGGTGGCGGTGGACAGCCGCCATCGCGGTGGTGACGGCCTGGCGGGACTCCGCCGCATGCCACATCCTGCGCCCATCGCCGGGCCCTTGACCAAGCCGGGCGGCCGCTGGCCGGGTCGTCAGGGAGCGGGATGGTGCCCGGCGGGCGCGGGAGCGACCAGGGTGCGGAGCGCTTGCCTGAACCGGCGCGCGCCGGCGTCGCCGAGGGGGGCGAGGAAACGGCGCTCCGCTTCGCGGGTCGCGCGGGTGGCCTCATCCATGACCCGGCGGCCTTCGGCGGTCAGCTCGACCACGTTGCGGCGCCGGTCGCCGGGATGCGGACGGCGTTCCACCAGGCCTTTGGCCTGGAGGCCGTCGAGCAGGGCGACCATGGTGGTGCGGTCGATCGCCAGCCGCTGGGCCGCCTGATGCTGGGACAGCGAGCCGCCGTCGGCGAGCACGCTGAGCACGGCCAGCTCGCGCCCGACGATCCCCAACGGCCGCAGGGCCGGCTCGGAGAGCGCGGCGAACTCGATCTGCGCGTGCTTCAGGAGGAACCCGAGGCGGTCGGCGAGCGGGGCGGGCGGCCACTCCTCGGGCCGCTCGCCGTCATGGGCTCCGGCTCCAGCGTGACTCGACATGCCGACATTCTACTGCTAGGCTGACCTTCAGCTTTACTGACGATCTAGATGACTGACATTGGACGCGGAGGTGCGTGCATGCAGGCCCTAAGGTTCGGGTTGAAGCCGGCGCTGCAGCTCAACACGGTGGAGACGCTGCGGCGGATGTGGACGATCGCCGATGAGGGTGGGTTCGATGGCTGCTGGGTGATCGACCACTTCGCGGCGCTGGGCCCGGACCGAACCGGCGACGTGTTCGAGGCCTGGACGACTCTGGCCGCGATGGCGCAGGCGACCAGCCGGGTGCGCCTCGGCTCCATGGTCACCGGCAACTCCCACCGCCATCCCGGCATGCTGGCCAAGATGGCGGTCACCGTCGACCACCTGTCTGGCGGGCGGCTGGACATGGGGATCGGCGCCGGCGGGGACGAGATGGTCCACGACATGTTCGGGGTACCCCTCGGCTCCATCAGGGATCGGATCGACAGCCTTGCCGAGGCCTGCCAGATCCTCAAGCTGCTCTGGAGCGAGCCGGCCACGTCCTTCGACGGTCGGCACTACCGCCTGGCCGAGGCGGTGGCCAGCCCCAAGCCGGTGCAGCGTCCGCACCCGCCCCTGTGGGTGGCCGGCAGCGGCGAGCGGCGCAGCCTACGCGTTGTCGCCGAGCACGCCGACGTGTGGATCAACGCCAACATGCCCGGAACGCCGCCCGAGGAGGTGGCGCGGCTCTCCGGCGTGCTCGACCGGCGCTGCGAGGACGTCGGTAGGGACCCAGCCACGATCCGCCGCGCCGTGCAGCTGCTCATGCCGGCCGGCCCCGACGAGGCCATGCGGCTGGTCGAGGCGCACGTCCGGTTCGGGTTCACCGAGATCGTCCTCATGATCTGGGACGCCGGCGCCGCCGGCATCGCCGCGGCCGAGGCCGCCGCGGACCTGCTCCCCAAGCTGCGGTCGCTGGGCTGAGCGCAACGGGACGCGGGCTCGGCGCGCGGCACCTGGACACCGCCCCCACCAACGAGGCGACTTGAGATTTGTAGATATCGCTGGCCGGAGGGGGCCGTCGCTGGTCACCGCTAGGCCCGCTGGTCCTTGACCACCTGGCCGCCCTTGACCACCAGCACGACGCGCCGAGGGTCGTCCAGCACCCCGGGCTCCCCCAGCGGGTCGCCCGCCACCGCGATCACGTCCGCCACCATGTCCTCGGCCACGCGACCGACCCGCTCCGCCACCCGCAGGATCCCGGCGTTGGCGGACGTCGCCGAGGTGATCGCCGCCATGGGCCCGAGCAGCTCGGACTTGATCACCAGCTCCAGCCCCCGGTGCTCCTGCTTGGGCCCGAGGATGTCCGAGCCCGAGCCGATCCGCACGCCGGCGGCCACCGCCAGCTTCATGGAGGCCGCCATGGCCTCCTCAGCGCCCGCCAGCTTCGGCAGCGCCTCCTCGGGCACGCCCCACTCGCGCCATTGGGCGGCCATCAGCCGCAGCACCGCGAAGGTTGGCACCAGGTCGACGCCGGTCGCCGCCATGCGCTGCGCGGTCGCCTCGTCCAGGAAGGTGCCGTGCTCGAAGCAGGAGATGCCGGCCTCGATCCCGTTGGCGATCCCGCGGACGTTGTGCGCGTGGGCGGTCACGTAGGTCCCGCGCGCCTCGGCCTCCTCCACGGCGGCGCGCAGCTCGGGAACGCTGAACTGGACGTCCTCGACGCTGTCGGTGAACGACACCACGCCGCCCGACACGCACACCTTGATCTGGGTGGCGCCGTGCCGGAACGCGCGCCGTGCGGCCAGCCGGACCTGGTCGGGCCCGTCGCAGGTCACGTTCGTCTGCACCAGGCCGGGGACGCCCTGGTAGGCGTAGTGGTGGGCGTCCAGGAAGGACGGCCCGTGGTCGCCATGGCCGCCGGTCTGCGACAGCAGCGGCCCCGACGGCAGGATCGCCGGGCCGCGCACCAGCCCCCCCTCGACCGCCTGGGCCACGCCGCCGTCGATGCCGGCGACGTCCCGCACGGTGGTGAAGCCGGCGTCCAGCGCCAGCTCGCAGTTCCGGAAGACGCGGGCGGCGGTCACCGCCGGCGGGACTCGCTCCACCCCCTCGACGGTGGTGATCCCGAGGTGGCTGTGCGCGTCGATGAGCCCGGGGAGCAGGGTCAGCCCGTCGCACTCCAGCACCTCGGAGGGAGCGGGGAACTGCGCTCGCTGGCCGACGCGACTGATCCGCTCGCCCTCGATCACCACCACCGCGTCAGTGACGGGCTCGCCGCCGCCGCCGTCGATGAGCGTCCCGCCTCGTAGCACCAGCGCCATGCTCCCCACCTTCCGGTCGCGGGTTCGGGGGCCCCGCCCGACCGTGCCATGCGGCCAGCGCCACCTGGACGATGGCCGGTGTGGGCGGGGCCCACCTCTCGCATGCTCAAGGATCTTGCCTCTGCGCTGTCCGAGGCAAGCGTGCGGTGGGATCAGGCGGGGGCTATGGCGGCGCGGACCTCCCGGTAGCGCTCCTCTGCCTCCTCCGGAGAGTCGCCCACGCACGTCACCCCCATCTTCCCGTATTCGCGGAGCGCCCCGAGCAGGTGCAGGGTCGCGCCGGTCATCGTTCCCCGGTGGAACCCGAGACCGCGGCGGTCCAGCAGGTCGATGACCCGAGCGGGCGCCATCCCGGCCAGCCGGTGGGACTTCAGGTTGTCAGTGGAGACGTAGTGCTTGGCGTGGCCGCCGATCTCGAGCTGGCCGCTGGAGGCGTCGTAGCTGCCGCCGGAGGCCAGGGCGATCATGCCGAGCGGGTGCGTGGTGCCGCCCACCCGCAGGTTGATCTCGGCCAGGAAGGTCCGGAACCCGGTGCCGCCCGGGACGACGAAGAAGTCGACCCCGAACGAGCCGATGGCCCCGTGCGAGGCGATCACCTCCGCGGCACGCATCGCCGCCTCCTGGATGGCGGCCCGGTACAGCGGGTCCGCCGGGAATCGGCAGCCCAGGTACACCTGGTCGTTGGGGCCGCCGAGCACCTGGTCGTGGGTGGAGACGATGCGCGGGACGCCGGCTGGCGTGATCCGTAGCTGCACGCTGGGCGAGACCATGCCGGGCACGCGCAGCAGCTGCTCCACCACGGCGCCGGACTCGCGGACCTTGGCGCCGAAGGTGGCCCACGACTCCTGCTCGGCGCAGAAGGTGGTGCGGCTGTCCTCCAGCGGCGTGGTCGGCTCCTCCAGGTGGACGACCGCGTTGCCCTGGCCGGAGAAGCCGTTGTTCAGCTTCACCACCACGCCGTCCAGCTCTGGCACGCGCTCGCGGAGCCCGCGGACGGCGCGCTCGATCTCGGCGACCGTCCACAGGTCCTCGGCGCCTTCGAGCACGGGCACGCCCGCACGCCGCGCGACCCGCCGCGAGCCGGTCTTGGACCCCAGCGGCGCCAGCGACGGCAGCGGACCGTAGAACGGCAGGCCCAGCCACTCGGCGAGCCGCCCCTCCAGCGGGGTGACGTTGAAGGGCAGCAGGAACGCCCCCGCCGGGTCGCCCGCGAGTTCCCTGATACGGCTGATCAGGTCGGGGTGCTCCAGCACTTTGGCCGTCAGCGCCCTTGGCTCCGGGTCCTGGACCGCCAGCATGTGGAGGCGCTCCCTGGCGCCCGCGGGGTCGGGCAGGAAGCCCAGGTAATAGTCGACGACGGCTGGGTCGATGGGCAGCGAGCTGAGATAGACGACGTGCACACCGGGGCGGCCGAGCAGCAGGAGCAGGTAGAGCAGTCGCTCCTCGTAGTGCTGGATGGCCACGATCTTGCGCAGCTCGGCGACCGGGAAGGTCAGTGACGGCACCACGACGACCGTGCCGTCGTCGAGGTCGAGCGGATCGCGGTCCTGGAACTGCCGGGCGAAACGCCGCTGGAGCGCATCGAACGGGACGCTTGGGGCAGCGATGGTCGACATGGCAAAAGTGAACCAGGCTCGCGACGCTCACGCACCACTTGACTTTGTCCAATCAGACGCTTTGTATAGAGGATTGTCCTAATTTGCTTGCGGCCCTGCTTCGACCGGCTTGTCCTGACCCGTGGTCCGGCCCGTGGCCAGGCTCGTCCGGAGCAGCGGTTGGCGAGCGTCCCGCCCGGTCGCCAATCATTCGTACTTCTGCTCCGCAATCCTGCCCTCCGGTGGGACGTCCTGAACCTGGGACCCCGGAATTCAGCGGTATTCGGTGAGGAGCCGGGCGCTGCCGTCAACCGGGCCGGCGCCGATGGCCGCACCGGTCGTGCGCGCAATGGGTAGGCTTGCGCCACCTGGCCACGGCCGAACTCGGCATGCCCGGGCGTTGGGAATTCTCGGGTGCGGAGACGTCGATGTTCGATCGGTTGACGGAGCAGGCGCTGGCGGTGGTCGTCGCCACCTATGCGGAGGCGGCCGAGCTGGGGCACGGGTGGATCGGGACCGAGCACCTGGTGCTCGGGCTGGCGCGGCTGGAGGACCACGAGCAGGCGGTCGGGCCGCGGCTGCTCCGCGAGCTCGGCCCCGGTGAGCAGGCCGTGCGCGACCACGTCCTCAAGCGGCTGCCACCGACCAGGCGGCGCGGCGACCACCAGCTGCTGGACGAGTCTCCCTACTCATCCGCCCTGCGGCTGGTGCTGGAACGGTCCTCGCAGGCGGCCCTGCGCCAGGGGCTGGGTCACGTCGGCTCCGAGCACCTTCTGATCGGCCTGCTCGAGGAATCGTCCTGCGCCGGTGCCCGCCTGCTGGCCGAGCTGGGCATCACCCTCGACAAGGTGCTCCGCCAGCGCGACCGCGGCGGCCGGCGCGGGGGTGGGGCGGGCACAGGGCGGGAGGCGCCGCCCGGTGGGCCATGCGAGCCGACGGTGGCGATGACGGCGCCGGCGGTGCCCGTGCTCGAGCTGGCCAGGCAGCAGGCGGTGCAGGACGGCAGCGGCGGCCGGGTGGGCACGCAGCACTATCTGCTCGGCCTGCTGGCGCAGCCGGACACGGTCGCGGCCAAGCTGCTGTCCTCCCTGGGGGTGGACTACACGCTGGCCAAGGCGCGCCTGATGGAGTTCGGCGAGGAGGAGCCGCTGGAGCCGCCCCGGCCGGCCCCGGCGCGCGCTCCCTCCAACACCAAGCGGGTCGAGGTCCCCAACGACGACCGCTTCGAGGCGCTGGTCGGCGAGGTCGCGCGTCTGCTGCCCGCGGGCGCGCCCCTCGGCTTCAACAGCGACGGCGAGATCGCCTGGATCGTGACCAGCGGCAACGTGGACCTGGCCGCACTCGTCGAGCGGGCCAGAGCGCGCATCGCGCCGAGCGCCTGAGCGGGCCGCCCGGGCTCAGTCCAGCGGCGGCAGGCGCCTGGCCGTCACCCCGACCAGCGCGGTGAGCGCGACCACCAGGGTGAGGGCGGCCGGCAGGCTGGTGAGCTCCGCGAGGCCCCCGATGATCGGCGGGCCCACGATGAAGCCGAGGTACCCGACCGTCGACACCACCGCGATGGCGGGTCCGGACGGCAGCCCGCTGGCGCTCCCCGCCGCGCCGAACACGATCGGCACGACGCAGGAGAGCCCGGCTCCGAGCACGGCGAACCCGAGGACGGCCGCGACCGTGTGCCGCAGCGCCAGACCGCCACCGAGCCCGGCCGCGGCGATCAGCGCCGCTGAGCAGAGCAGCGCCCTGGAGCCGAAGCGGGCGCGCAGCCGGTCCCCCACCAGCCTGCCAACCGTCATCGTGAGGGTGAATGCGGCGTAGGCGCTGACCGCCAGGCCCTCGCTGGAGCCGAGGCTGTCGCGCAGGTAGACGGCGCTCCAGTCGTAGGCGGCGCCCTCGCTCAGCAGCGCGCAGAACGCGATCGCGCCGAGCAGCGCCAGCGTGCGCGTCGGACGGACGAACCTCGGCGTGGCCTGATCGCGGTCGGCGCCGCCGGGCAGCAGGCGGCGGGTGGCCAGCATTCCCGCGACCAGCAGGACCGCCGCGACCAGCAGCAGGTGGGCCCGGGGCGAAATGCCGGCGCCCGCCGCCGCGCCGCCGATCAGCGCGCCTCCCAGCGAGCCGAGGCTCCACAGGCCGTGCAGGCCGGCCAGCAGCGGCCGCCCGTAGCGCCGCTCGATCAGCACGCCCTGGGCGTTCATGGAGACGTCCAGGCTGCCGCTGGCGACTCCCAGCAGGGCCAGCGCGCCCATCAGCGCGGGCAGCGAGCCGGCCAGGGCCGGCAGCGGCAGCGCCACGCAGAACAGCGCCAGGGTCAGGCGCGTGAGCGTGCGGCTGCCGAAGCGCACCAGCAGCGCGCCCGCCAGCGGCATGGCGACCACCGCGCCCAGCGCTATGCCGAGCAGGGCCACGCCCAGCGCGCCGGTCGACAGGCCGACGTCGTCCTTGACCGCCGGGATGCGCGCGGCCCAGTTCGCGAAGCCGAGCCCGTTGGCCAGGAAGGCGGCGCTCACCGCCAGGCGTGCCTGGCGCAGCGAGCGCGTGACGGGGAGCTGGGTGGCGGCCATCCCCTCACGGTAGCGGCCAGCCGGAACCGCCAGGAGCGGTCGCCTCGCCGCGCGTCAGTGCGTCCGCACGAGCCGCCGCGCGCTGGGGCGTCCGCACGAGCCGCCGCGCGGCCGGTGCGCGTACCGGCGGGCACGTCCGGATCGACTCGCGCTCAACCACTGACCGGATTGGTCCGATGAAACATCTTGCCCCTCAGGGTGCGGGTCACGTCCCCAGCCGCGCAGTAACCGCTGTTCATTCCGCTCGACCCAGCCAGGCGCGACGCCGATACACGACCAGCGCCCCGCCGCACCTTGCGGGTCCTACCGGAAGGAGCGTGGCCACCGATGCCCGCGGGAAGCCGCCGATTCCGGCGTGACGATCTGGTTGCCGGCGCCTGGCGCTGGCTGCTGCTGATCCTTCTGTTGCTGCTGATCGTGCCGCTACCAGGGCGGGTGCTGCTGCACACCCGCTTCGCGGCGTACACGTCCAGGAGCTCGGCGGCCGCGACCGCCGTCCGCTTCGCTCTGGACCAGCTCGGCAAGCGCTACCAGTGGGGCGGCGCCGGCCCGCTGGCCTACGACTGCTCCGGGCTGACGATGATGGCCTACCGGTCGGCGGGCGTGCGGATCCCGCGCGTGTCCAGGTGGCAGTACGAGGTCGGCCAGCACGTCCCCGTGCGCCAGCTCGTCGCCGGAGACCTGATGTTCTACGCGCGCAACCCCCGCGACCCCAGCACCATTGACCACGTCGGCATATACCTGGGCGCCGGGCGCATGGTCGAGGCCGCCAATCGCTCGGCCCCGATCCGGATCGCCTCGATCTGGCGCGTCGGGCTGATGCGCTACGGCGTCCGCCCAGCGCCGTCGTCGCCACGGATGCTGGCCGTGGTGCGTCACGGCCAGTGGAGCCCGGGCGTGGCCGCGGTGCAGAGCCGCCTGCGGGCCGCCGGCGCCTGCCTGGCGGTGGACGGCGACTTCGGTCCGATCACGCTGGCCACCGTGCGGCGCTTCCAGCACGCCCACGGCCTGGCCCCAGACGGCGAGGTCGGCCGCGCCACCTGGGAAGCGCTGGTCAGCGACGGACGCCAGCGGAGCCGCTCGCCGAGCTGCTGAGCGATCCACGAGCACGACCCGGTCGGGCCGCGGAGCCGTCCGGCCCGACCGGGTCGCCCAAACCCCGCCGGCGGGTCGGCCCCACGCCCGCACGGGCCGGCCCGCCGGCGGCGGTTTCCCACCTTGGATCAGGACGCGAACGGGCCCCGTGGTTCAGGACGCAAACGGCCTCCGTCGCCCCGTGGCCAGGCCCACCGGACCCGTCGCCCCGTGGCCCGTCGCCGCGTGGCCAGCCCACCGGGGCCGTCGCCCGGTGGCGCGGCATGCGGCGAGCCAGCGGACGCGCCGACCTCGGCGACCGCGCGGAGGACCCGATCGGGGACTCGGGCGGCGGCTCGGGCTCCATCCGAATGGCGTCAGGCGGTCACCGTGATGGTGCCGGTCATCTTGTCGTGGAGGGTGCAACGGTAGGAGTAGGTCCCCGGCTTGGTGTAGGTGTGGGTGAAGGTGCCGCTGCGCTGGGTCTTGCTGGCGAAGTCCCCGCCGACCACGTTGTGCTGCACGAAGCGGTCCTTCCAGTCCCAGGTGACCGTCTGGCCGGCGCGAACCGTCAGGTCGGCCGGCTTGAACCTGGAGTCCTTGAGCTGCACGAGGGGACCGCCGCCAGCGGCCGCCCCACCCCGGTCGCCGTCGCCTCCACCACACGCTGCGGCCCCGGCCGCCAGGGCGGAGGCCAGCGTGGACGCGACGACGAAGCGACGAAGATTCATGTTGTTCTGCCTCCTTGGCGATCCCAGATCATTGCTCGTTCGTGCTCGGAGAGCCCGCCCCACACGCCGTAGCGCTCCCGGTGGGCGAGCGCGTACTCGGCGCACTGCTCGCGCACGCCGCAGCCCGCGCAAATCGCTTTGGCCGCGCGCTCCCGCCGTCGCCGCGCCGCCCCCCGCTCCCCCTCCGGCGAGAAGAACACCGAGCTGGGCAGCCCGCCGCAGGCCGCCTCCAGGCGCCACGCCCACAACCCAAGCTCCTCCAGCATCCCGCCGCGCAGCCGGCCCAGCCGCTCGCCCGCCGGCGGGAGGGGCCGCGCGGCTGGCGATGGGCCCAGCCGCTCGCCACCCGGCGGGAGCGGCCGCGCAGTCGGTGCCGGACCGCCGGGGAGACTGCGCGGCGTCGACCGGCGTGCGGCGGGTGGGCCGCCGGGGGTCACCGCGAGGGCGTCCCCTGGAGCTCGTGGATACGCTCCAGCAGCTCCTTGCCGAGCCGCACGCGGTCCTCGAACTCCAGGCGGCGCCGCAGCTCCGGGAGCAGCTCCATCTCTTGGTCGCGGGCGTGCTGGTGGAACAGCTCGCCGAGGAGGCCGACCCTGGCCTCGAAGCGCTCGTCTGCCGGCAGCATCCCGCCCAGCTCGACCAGGAGCAGCTCCAGCAGATGGGCCTGCTCGAGGTGGCGCTCGATCCGCCGGTCGTGGCGACCGGTCAGCTCGCGGATCGCGGGGTAGAGCAGCTCCTGCTCGATGGTCGAGTGCACCGCCAGTCCCCCGGCGATGGACCGCAGCGCCCGGATCTGGCGGTGATGGCCGCCCCCGGCCCGGTCGAAGGCATCGAAGGCCCGCTCCAGCTCCGCGTGCCGCTCGATGATCACACTGGTCGCGTCCATGTCAGCTCCCTAGAAGTTGCGCGTCGTGCGCCTCGATCGTCGGCGCTCGGAGCGCCCTCGTCGTCCGGCCGCGGGAGGCATTGGAGCTACGTCAGCGGGCGCAGCCGGGAGGCCCGCACGCCGCCGGCGGGGCCGCGCTGCGACGACGCGACTACCGCGCTGGGAGTACGGTGCCGGAGCCGACACGGCGCCAAAGGGATGAATCGACATGGCGGCAGAGCGTCGAGTCGGCACGACGACAAGGGGACGAGTCGATACGGCGACCTGAAGACGAAGGAGAGACGGCGTGGGCGAGCTCGCGCGCGTCGGCGGCGCGTGCTGGTGGACCAATTCCTGCTGAACGGCATCGACACGGTGTTCTGCGTGCCTGGCGAGAGCTTCCTGCCGGTGCTTGACGCGATCTACGACTCGCCCGTCCGGCTGGTGGTGTGCCGCCAGGAGGGCGGGGCGGCGCACATGGCGGCCGCCCGACCGGCCGGTGGTGACGTTCGCGGGCGACGGCTGCTTCCTGATGACCGGGCAGGAGCTTGCCACCGCGGTGCAACACGGCCTGGCGATCGTGGTCATCGTGGTGAACAACCGGATGTACGGCACCATCCGCATGCACCAGGAGCTGGCGCATCCGGGCCGCGTGGTCGGCACCGACCTGCGCAACCCCGATTTCGCGCAGCTGGAGCTGCGCATCGACCCCGAGGCGATCACCACCACCACGACGATCAGCGACCTGAGGACCAGGGCCGCGCGGCGCGGGAAACGCTGACCACCGGGGTGCGCGGCGGTCGATGCGCCCTCACGAAGAATTGCGCGTTCTTTGCCCGACGCTCGG
>Ga0070698_100005120_pt1 | contig 14349 bp, 17 predicted proteins | sample KBSK1502metaG_FD_65477 | JGI IMG/M metagenome (GOLD analysis project Ga0070698, IMG submission 65477) | Corn, switchgrass and miscanthus rhizosphere microbial communities from Kellogg Biological Station, Michigan, USA - KBS K1-50-2 metaG | ecosystem: Host-associated > Plants > Roots >...
GCGTCGCCTTCGCCGATCACGCTGCCTTCGTTCGCTCAGCTGAGCGCGCCTTCGGGGACGGTCGTGTGGGCGCTCGTGGCGGGAACGCGTCTCTTCCGTTCCTCGGACCGCGGCGACACATGGGTCGAGCGTTCGTTTCCAACGGGCCTCGCAAACCCGGAGATCGCATTCGCCGACGGCACCAACGGCCTACTCCTGAACCCGGGCTCTCCAGCGACCCAATGCCAGACGCAGACCGTGGCGATCTGGAAGACGGCCGACGGCCCTGCGTCCTGGCAGCAGATCACGGCGACCGGCATCGCCGACGGCATGTGCAAGAGCGGGCTCGCGTCCGCCGATGCTACTCACGCTCTCCTCGCGGCATGGAGCCCGAACGCCGCTCCGCTGATCTACCGGACCGCGGACGGTGGCCAAACGTGGAAAGCGTCGACGGCGCTCCCCGATCCGCCGGGCTTCACGACACAGGCGGGAACCGCGCTCCGGCCGGGCCGGCCGCGAGCGTTCGCATCGATCGTCCTCGTCGACGCCGTCGGCGGGGCGCAGCGATACGTCTTCCGCTCGGCGGACAGTGGCGCGACGTTCGCGTACGTGTCGACGGTCCCGGGATCTGAAGGCGCGGTGGCGTACGTCACGGCAACGCGGTGGCTGCTCATCGCACCGCCCAGCTCATCGATGGAGACCACCGATGGCGGCGCCAGTTGGCACGCCTACACGACCGACTATTCGCAGGCCGCACCGGTCACGCCCGACATCGTGTTCGGCGACGCGAACGTCGGCTACGCGACGGTCCGCGGAAGCATCCAGCGGACGACGGACGGCGGCGCGCACTGGACCACGATCAAGACACCGGGGACGGGATAGCCGCTAGGAGCGGGCGCGCTCTCCCTCGGCCTTACCGCCAGGGTGGACCGTCCAGTCGCGCTCGTCGAAGTCCTTCGCGCAGAACGGGCAGATGTTCCACTCCGGCCGGATGAGCTTGCCGCAGTTCGGGCAGACCCGCTTGAGCCGCGTGCGGCAGGTCGGGCAGAGGATGAACTCCTCCTGCACGCGTTCCTTGCAGGTCGGACACACCACGCGCTGCTCCGCCTCGGCGAGCAGGCTCTCCTCGGCGAGCTGACGTTCGTAAGCCTCTCCGAGCGTCTCCTTCGGACGGACGATGAGATAAAGGAAGAGCCCGAAGATGTTGAGGATGACCACCATGAGCCCCGCGAGGTACGGGAGAAGCTGGTTCTCGGTGCGCTGCTGCGCGTCGCGAACCGTCCAGAACACCATCGCCAGGTAGATCGCGAGGATGTACAGCCCCGCCAGCCGGACCGAGAGCTGGATGAGCGGGTTGCTGACGATCGCTGTCCAGAGCTGACTGATATCAGGCATTTAGCACGGCTCCTATGCGTACGGTGTCACGACGGACCCGGTCGCGCCAATAATCAAGTAGGTCTCTAAGAGTCTGCTCGAATGGGATCGTGGGCTCCCAGCCGGTGGCCGTGTGGAACTTGGAGGTGTCGGCCCAGAGGATCGGGACGTCGGACGGGCGTAGCCGCGCGGGATCCTCCTGAGACCGGATCTTCACCGTCGAGTTCGCGAGCTGCATCGAGAGCATCTCGCCGATGGCCCAGGTGCGGCCGCGGCCGACGTTGTAGACCTCGCCCGGCTCGCCCCGCTCGAGTGCGAGCCAGTACGCCCGGACCATGTCGCGGACGTCGGTCCAGTCGCGCTTGCTCGTGAGGTCTCCGTGGTAGATCACCGGCTCGTGCTGTCCTGCCTCGATCAACGCGATCTGGCGTGCGATGGTGCTGGTGACGAAGTGCGTGCCGCGCCGTGGGCCGGTGTGGTTGAACCCACGCGTGACCACGAGGTGGAGGCCGTAGGACTTGAAGTACTGGTATGCGAGCTTGTCCTGCGCGACCTTGCTCACCGCGTACGGCGAGAGCGGACGCAGCGGGTTCGTCTCCTTCATCGGGACCTCGTCCGGGTAGACGAGGCCGTACTCCTCGGACGACCCGGCGATATGCACGCGGATCTTGGTGTCGTGCCGGCGGATCGACTCGAGGATATTGAGCTGCGATTCGATGTTGATGCGCATCGTCGCCGCGGGCTCGTCGAACGATGACTGCACGAACGACTGCGCCGCAAGGTGGAAGATGCGGTCGGGCCGCGTTGCGGCGATCAGCTTCTCGACGGCGCCCGCATCGGTGAGCTCGCAGTGGAGGAGCGTGACGCGGCCTTTGCGGGCTTGGTCGGCCTGCCCCGCGCCGGACGAGTACCGACCCTCGATGACGTCGAGCACGCCCCTCGCCATGAGCGTGTCGAGGTTCTCCATGCGCGAGCGCCACCGGTAGGTGCCGAAGACGGCGACGTCGGGGTGCTCGGCGAGGATGTGCTCAGCGAGGTGGCTGCCCGCGAACCCGGTGATACCGGTGATAAGGACGCGCACTGGCCGAGAACATTAGCAAGGGTCGTGCCTTCGGTCGGTTGCCTGGCCTGGAGGCTGTTACCAAACCTTGACGCGGCCGTCATTCAACCGGCACGTCCTGTGCGGGCCCTGCCGAGCGGCGCAGGCGCGGAAGTCCAGCTCTTGAGGGTGACCAGCCTGCGCACGTGGCGGCATCACCGTCGATGCGGGAGAAGCCCATGTTCAACGCGAATACAGCCATGCGGTCCGTTATCACTTTCCTGCTGGTCGCGGTCCTCACTTTCTCGGCGCCGCCCCTGCGGGCGATGGCTACGACCTTTACGGTCGATGACCCGAGCGACGGCATTCAGTGCCCGGGCGCGACCTTCACCACCATCTCCGCCGCGGTAGCGGTCGCGAACCCGCTCGGCGGGGACATCATCCTCGTCTGCGACGGCGTCTATATCGAACAGGTCACGATCGCCAAGTCATTGACCTTGCAGGGAGCCGCCGGGCAAACCCCAACGGTCAAGGCCCCGCCGGCAATGCTCGACCCCAAAGCCATCATCAGAGTCACCGGGACGCCTCTCGTCAACGTCATCATCGACAACCTAGTCATCAGCGGGCCGGGCGACACAAGCTGCGATTCCGTCCGGTCCGGAATCCGCGTCGACAGTGGAGCCACGGCGACCATCACGCACAACCTCATCACCGATATCCACGACACGCCATTCGGCGGGTGCCAGAACGGAATTGGCATCATCGTCGGCCGCAGCGCCGAGACAACAACCGGTGTCGCCACCATCGATGACAACATCCTCCAGGGTTATCAAAAGGGAGGGATCGTCGTCGACAACGCGGGGTCAAGCGCCGTGATAACGAACAACGTCGTCACGGGCGTCGGACGCACGGAAATCATTGCCCAGAACGGCGTGCAAGTAAGCCGCGGAGCGATGGTGCCCCCCTCGAACCTTCAGAACAATACGATTACCGGTAACTTCTTCCTGAACCGAAGTCCGTCAACGACGCCGGCTATCGCCACGGGGATCCTGTACTTCCAGGCTGGCGAGCCAGGCTTCGAGGGACCACTTGAGACCGGAAACAAGCTGCGCCATAACCAAGTGAACGTATCGATCGTCCCTTGAAGTCCTCCCATGTATGTCGGCGGTACATGGAGCCGTGCGCGATCGCGGGGCTCCCTGCGCGGGAACGGTGGCGCCTTCATCCCGCAGCGACCGGCAGCGAGTATTGATGGAAAAAGGGCGGCCGCGAGGCCGCCCTTTTTGCTTTCGGCTCGCCGTCGTCGCCTGAGCGGGTTAGTTACCCCACCATCGCCTGTTCGGCGCTTTTACGAAACCTTGCCTGTAACGAGCGTGTTTACGGCACGGACTCTGCGACCTCGCTTGACCGGCGCGGAGATAGGACGTCGTTGAGGGGCCAGTTCAGATGTTCTCGCCCCACGCACATCAGCAGCGTCGGATGATGCAGAGGTGACCAATGGCTAAGCGTGTCGTGTTTGTGCTGGTTGTCGCGCTTTTCCAACTTGCCTACTCGGGCCGGGCGTCGGCCGATCCAGAGGCACCGCCGGTATCGGGCATCACCGATTTGGGCCTGCTAAGCCTCATCACCGACGACGACCTCTTCGCGACGATGGATCTATCCCTGCTACTCGATCCTCCGGCTCCCGCGCCGAAGGCGACGCAGCATTACGGCCCGTTTGCGAGCGACTCGCCTGACTCAGGTACTTGCGGAAACGACTGGGCAAAAGACACGTTCGACCGGCACTTCACAGTGAAGACGAACAACGACGGCACATTCACCGTGATCGAGCAATTCAAGAACGGAGCGTTCACGACTGTAGTTGGGAACAGTCCCGGAGGCTGCGACACCGATCCGGGTGGGACCATTACCGCCGGCAACACCGGAAGCCTCCATGGCTACTTCATCATTCCGCTGCCGTCGGGCACCGGACAGACTTCCACGGACGCTTCGTGCGTCGCGGGCTCCCCGAGCACCCCTTGCACGACCACGGGTTTCATAGAGAGCCACTTCAGCTCATGCCCGCCGATGCAGTGTCCCGTCACATTTGATGTCACAACGTTCTTCTTCCACTACAACGGCTCCAGTAGCAGTAACCCAACGCTCGCGTTCAATGAGTGGAAGAATGCCTCCTGCGATCGAGGGGGAAACCAAGGAGACATCGCGACGACGGCGGGTACCGGTTTAGTGAAATCGCCGCTCTGTCCATAAGTCCAAAGCCGACCCTGGGAAGGGCAACGAGTTGTTGCCCTTCCCCGTTCTCACGATTGGTTCGACGCGCTCGAGCAGCCTCTTAGACCATCCCATAGCTCTAGGACTTGTAGCCGGCTTACGCTCGGACTTATGGCGCTCCTCGAGATCCGCCGTCACGCTGAGCGGTCCGATCGCGGAAATGAGCAGAGCGCGCTCTCTCCGGCCGGCCGAGCGATGGCGGAGTCGCTGGCGAAACGCGCGCCGACGTTCGCCCTCGTGCTCTCGAGTCCCCTACCACGAGCGAAGGAGACCGCCCAGCTCATCGCCGGCCGGCTCGATGGGGTCGAGGCCGGGTTTCTCCCGGAGATGGGCGGAGTGATCGGCGATCGGATTTTCGGCGAGATGCGCACGCTCGCGGACTGGGCCGGAGTGTTGCGCGAGCGCGAGGACGCGCGAAAGTTCGCGACAGAGCAGCTCGCAACGTGGGCGCGGGTAGCTATGCGCGTAGGCGACAAGGATCGAGTCCTCGCGGTCTCGCACGGCGGGATCATCGAGCTCCCCGCGATCACGCTCGCGCAGCGTCTGCACGCCCCGCTCGACGGCGCTTCGTTCGGCTACGGCGAAGGGGTCGTTGTCACATACGCAAGCGGGACTCCGACGAAGATCGAGATCGTGCGGGTCTAACTACTCGACCGAGATCGACTCGCGGCGCTTCGTCGTGCTCTTGCCGTTTTCCTGCTTCTCGATCCAGTGATCCAGAGCCGATCGGACCGCCATGAGGTTGTGTTTCCACGCCTCGCGCATGTGCTGCCGCGATTCCTGAGGGAAGAGCTCGTCCATCACCGCCCGGGCGCGCCACCGCGAGCGCTCTTCCTCCATCTCGCTGAGACGCGTTTCCAGCTCTTTGATGCGGGCTTCGAGCTCGGACGTCGTGGCCATGTCCATCTCCCCTAGTCGCGGACGGGCGCCGCGAAGTCGACCCGGAGCGTGTTCCCCTCGAACTTTGCGCCTTTCGCGGGCGCTTCGACAAGGGCCCGCGGCAACACCAGGTTCCGTCGCCACGAGCCGACCTGCAGGACAAGCTCGTCGCCGTTCCGCAGAAGCCTGACCTGCTCCTTTGATGTGAACGGCAGCTCGAGCGTCAGCACGTAGCCGCCGTTCTCGCGCCGCACCCGGTACGGTCGGCCGCGGTAGAAGAAGCGCGCCGGGTCCTCGTCGGCGAACAGCGCCGTCCCCAGCTTTCGGAGCATTTCGAAGCCCACGACCTCGCGATCGAAGAACGGCACCGACCGGACCGGCACCGGCGCGAAGGACTCCTCGACGAGCGGCTGGTACCGCCGCTGGGCCTCCTGCCAGGCCTCGAAGTAGGCGCCCGCGCCCTCCGGGAGCACGCGGTTCGAGACGACGAGGTCGGTCGGGTAGCCGAAGAGGTGGAAGTACGTGAAGGAGCGCTGCGCCTCCTTGATGACCATCTTCTCGAGGTTCAGGACGAGCCGCACCGAGCTCTTCTGATCGTCGGCCAGGAGCTGCTGCATGTGGTCGAGCCGGTGGAAGAGCTCCTCCCCCGCCGCGAAGACGCTGTCGTCGGGGACGGGGACGCCCATCACCCGTCGCAGCACCGGACCGGCGATCTGCATCGCGCGCCGCTGGATCGGAAAGATGCGCTCGAGCCACCAGCGGCCGGCCTCGGGCAGCGAGAGCAGGCGCACGGTCTCGCCGGTCGGCGCGGCGTCGACCACGATGACGTCGTACTTCCCGCTGTCGTGGTGCTCGGCGATCCAGAGCAGGCTGGAGAGCTCGTCCATGCCCGGAAGGACCGTGAGCTCCTCGGCGAGGACGTCGTCGAGGCCGCGCCACTTGAAGACACTCTGCACATATCGCTGGATCGTTCCCCAGTAGCGGCGCACGTTGTAGTAGACGTCCGATTCCTGGCCCCAGAGGTTATCCACAATCGCCGTCGGCTCACCGCCGAGCGGAACATCAAAGGAATCGGCGAGCGAGTGAGCGATGTCCGTCGAGATGACGAGCGTGCGCTTCCCTCGTTCCGCGGAAAGAAGAGCCGTCGCGGCCGCGACGCTCGTTTTTCCGACGCCGCCCTTCCCCGTGTAGACGATGATCCGCGTCCCGTTGGCCATCGACCGAGCATAGGTCTGACCGCGACCGATACCTCATCGACCCGATGAACGCGGGCTCGCGCGATACGGTCGCTCTGCCGGTGTGGCGGCACCAGCAGGGAGGAAGCAGATGTCGCCACTTTCGCAGCGGGAAGCGGAGGTCCTCGAGCTCGTTCGGGCGGGGCACACGACGAAGGACATCGCGGCGCACCTCGGCATCAGCACCAGCACCGTTCTCTGGCATCGCAAGCTGGCACTCGCGCGTCAGACCGCGGCCGCAGCTCCGAAGGGGTCCTCGGGGACCGCAAGGAGCACAGCGCGGCGCTAAGGAGCGAGGTCCGGACGATCTGCTCCCGTCCGGACCTCTCTCACTCTTCTCTCCGTCAGGCTGCGGCGGTCGCTAGTCGTCCTCTCGGACATGAAAGAGCGTGCGGTTCGCGTTACCGGGGGGAGCCGGCGGCGCCTCGCGCTCCCAGTAATCGACGAAATCCTTCGAGACGGTGATTCCTTCGAACACTGAGTGCGGACTCCCCGCGAGCTCGCAGCTCACGACGAGGACGCCCGTGCTCCGATCGTTGTACCGGATGTTCAGCACGGCCAGTCCCGGGCTCGGCCTCCCGCCACCGATCGTGTCCTTTAGAAATCCTGGAAACATCCCGGGCGCAACGTGCCATTCGACGAAGCGGGTGACGCGATAGCTGCCCATCCCGGTCTGCGCACCGTCGTGGTCGAACGTCTTCCAGGTTCCGCCTCCTGTCACCCCGTCGTCCTCTCCCGGTGTGAAAGTGCCGGACCCAGTGAGAGTGATCTTCGAGTGGTCTTCGGCCCTGGCCGACGCCATACCTCCCGCCGAGACCTCGCCGTTCGCGAAGTTGATGCTGACAATGTCCCACCGGACGGTCGTTTCGTCCGCGCTCGCGATGATCGCGTTTGGACCGAGCGCAGCGACCACGGCGCTCGTCACACCCGCCGCCTTCAAAACCTCACGTCGACTGATGCGCGTGCTTTTCATGTCTTTCCTCCCCGCTCAAGCACCAATTCGTCACCGACCGCCCTTCCTGTACACCCCCTTCCGCCAGCTAAGCTCGGCGGTATAACAGCGGGGTCGCGCCAAGTCCAGCGGTGCGGATGGGTCGCCCACCGCAGAAAATGTTCGCCGCGCTAACGTGGGGGCGGATGTCGAAAATCGCACCGACCGAACGTCGTCCCAGCGTGCGGATGCTCCTGCACGGCGTCTACCGCGGTTTCGCCGGAGGCGCGCGGGACGTGACGCTCGATGCGGCGACGATCCGCGAAGCGCTCGATGGTCTCGTCAGGGCTCATCCCACCCTCGCCGAGCGCCTCCGCGACGAACACGGCAAACTGCGTCCGCACCTTGCGCTCTTTATCAACCAGGACGACGCGCGCCTCCTCGGCTGGGAGGACGCGCCGCTCCACGATGGGGACATCGTTCACGTGATACCCGCGCTCTCGGGCGGTTAGAAGGGGAGGTCCGTCATGGCGAAGCAGGTCACGCTCCTGGTCGGTACGAAGAAAGGTCTGTACATCCTTCGCGGCGACGCCGGGCGCGGCTCGTGGGCGTGCGAGGGTCCGGAGTTCGCGCCGGCCGAGATCCACCACGCGGCGTACGACCCGCGCGATGGATCGATGTTCGCGGCCGTCAACCAGACCTGGGGCGGATCGCGCATCGAGGTGAGCCGCGACATGGGCAAGACCTGGAAGACGACGAAGAACCCGGCCTTCCCCGAAGGGTCGGACCGCACGTTCTCGAAGACCTGGCACATCGAGCCAGGCCACGAGAAGACGCCGAACGTGGTGTGGGCCGGGACCGAGCCGGCCGCTCTCTTCAAGAGCCAGGACCGCGGCGAGACGTGGTCGATCGTGAAGAGCCTCGACGATCAGCCGTCGCGCGCGAAGTGGGTGCCCGGCTTCGCCGGCATGGGCCTGCACTCGATCGCGATCGACGCGAAGGATCCGAAGAAGATGATGGTCGGCATCAGCGTCGGCGGCGTGTACCGCACCGAAGATGGCGGCACGACCTGGGTGCAGGACAACAAGGTGAACGGCGCTCCGAGCGACCGGCCGGACGTCCTCTACTGCATCCACAAGCTGCTCGCGCATCCGGAGGAGAGCGGCCTGCGCTTCATGCGCGTGCACGAAGAGGTCTACTGGCGAGACCCGGGCGAGACCACGTGGCAGTTCAGCACCACAGGCCTGCCGACGAACTTCGGGTTCGCCGCGGCGATCCACCCGCGCGACACCAAGACGGCGTACTGCATCCCGCTCGACGCGATGAGGCGGACCGCCGCACCGTTCGGTATCGGGGTGTACCGCACGACCGACAAGGGCAAGAGCTGGGATCGGCTCGACAAAGGCCTGCCGGAGGGCGCGCCGCTCGAGTCCGTGCGCGAGGGGATGCACAACGATCGCCTCGACCCGATGGGCCTCTACTTCGGAACCGCGAACGGCGACGTGTGGGCCAGCAAGAACGAAGGCGAAAGCTGGACGCGCATCGCGCAGTACCTGCCGTACGTCACGTCGGTGCACGCCGCGACGATCGAGTGATATGCACGTTCTGTCAGATCGCTAGCGGCGAGATCCCGGCGCACATCGTCCATCGCGACAGCGACACCGTCGCGTTCCTCGACCGCGCACCACTTGCGCACGGCCACGTGCTCGTGATGCCGACGGCGCACATCGAGACGCTCGACGACCTCCCCGACGCCCTTCTCGCGCCGGTGTTCGGCGCCGTGCGTCGGACGTCGATCGCCGTACAGAAGGCGCTCCGCGCAGGCGGGTCGTTCGTCGCGACCAACACGCGGATCAGCCAGAGCGTGCCGCACCTGCACATCCACGTCGTCCCGCGCAACAAGGGCGATGGACTCTTCTCCACGAGGCTCATCTGGCAGCGCAAGAAGTACGAGACGGACGCGGAGATGGCCGAGACCGCGACGAGGATCCGCGCGGCATATGACGCGGCGGGTTGACGGCCCCGGCTGGATAGCCGGGGCCGTCTGGCTGGAGGCGGCTACTTGCAGTGCAGCTGGATGTTTCCTCCCCCGAGCTTCGCGCTTTCGGCCGCCGGTGCGGTGATCTGGAACACGTCTAGGTCGTGTCCCGGCTCGCCGTTGTCGGCGACATCCACCGCGTAGGCGCCGCTTCCTCCGCCTGTCCATTGCGCGGTCCCGTCGATCTCTCGAGACGTGGGCCCGTTCGTGCCGGGTCCGTAGAACGTGACCGCGGTCCCGTGGATTTTGAGGCCGCTGCCGTGATCGATGTACTCAAAGTGGCCCCATCCACTCGGTCCGCCCGCGACCGCGAACGTCGCGCGCGACCCGCTCTTTGTCGTGATCCAGCCACCGCCGGTCACGAAGTCCTGGTTGAGGCATGTGCCCGCGACGGTCTGCGTGGCACAGGCGATGTCCGCGTGTGCGGAGGCGACGATGAGATCCGTCTTCGTGAAAAACACGGGGTCCGTGAGCATGATGTGCAGCGCATTCACCGTGACCGAGCCGCTGTCACCGGACGCGCTCGCGATCGGCTGTTCGTTGATCACGATCGAGCCGACTGGAAGCGTGATGGTCTGGGGCTGAGTCCCCACGGCGATCTGCTGACCGTTCACCGTGAGGCCGACGATCTCCGAGCTCTCCGTGATCGTCGCCGCGCCTGAATTGCATGTCGCGCTCGCACGCGCCGCGAGGAACTCCGCACCTATCTTCTGGTTGGCGGCGTTGAGCGTGAAGTCCGCGACGACGGCCTCGGCGCTGCTCTTATTTCCTTGCGCGACGACCGTCGCGTGAAGGATGTCCGCGGTGAGCGCGCCTCCGGTCACGTCGGGCACCCCGCTGATCGGATATTCGAGGAGGCTTTCGTGGAGCTGCCCGCCGCCCGCGGCGACCGGACCGGTATCCACGAGCTTGACCGGAATTCCGGCGACCTGTCCGCTGATGACGGTCGCCTGGCCGCTGAACGTGGTGGCTGCCGCCGCGGCGCCGCGACCGGCGCTCGGGCCGGCGACGAGAGCGAACACGAATAGCAGAACGAACCCTGGCGTGATCGGCCGATGGATCTTCATGGATCCTCCCTATTTCGCGAGTACGTTTTTCTGCGGGAGGCCAGCGCAATGGATGCCCGTAATCGGTCGAAGTTGCCCGAAACCGGCAGAAGCGGAAGCCGTTAATCCTCCCGGTGTCGGCGCAGGAGAAGGCCGTGAGTCCATCGCTCTCTCGGCGAGAAATCGAGGTCCTGACGCACGTCGCGCTTGGGGAGACCTCGAAGGAGATCGCCGGCGCACTCGGCATCGGCGAACGAACGGTGAACTGGCATCTCGAGCGCGTCTTCGTGAAGCTCGGCGCAGGGAGCCGCGCGGAGGCGGTCGCCCTCGCGCTCGAGCTCGGGATCGTACGCAGGCCGCACGACTCGCAGACGAGTCCTTGAGCGCGAAGACGACAACGCCTTCTTGATGACCCGTGCGGATGGCAGAGATCGCGACGTAGATCACGAGCGCGGACGCGATAGGACGCGAAGTACCAGGACTAATCGGCTGGGAGAGTTCCATTGCGCAAGCGCACAGGCTGGCGCTGAATCAATGGCGGGTGGAGAGGGCCGTGGAGCCCGGGGCTAAAGAGAGGGACGTGCCATGAGCGGAGGGAAGGCCTACCGACACGGCTACTACGCGACACTGCCGCACGCGAGACCTCAGCAAGCACCCGCGGGCATCGACCTCGAGGGCATCCTCGTCGTCATCGTCGCGTCGCTCCTCATCGTTTTCGTCACCGCGATCGCGACGGACCGAACCCTTTTGACGACGCTCGATCAGTCGTTCCGCGCGATGCTCACCGACCTCGGTCTGTTCTTCCGCCGGTAGCTCGCGCCGCCCTTCACCCGGCGGGCGTCACCGCCTCGGCGGGCGCGAACCGACGGATCGCTTCGACGACCGCGATGTGCTCCTGATCGAGCACACGCGCCGCCAGCGCCGCCGCATCGTCGCCCGGTAGGACCGGGACGCGACGCTGGACCACGACCTCACCCAGGTCGACCGTCTCCGGATGTACTCGATGGACGGTGCAGCCGGACTCGGTCGCGCCCGAAGCGAGCACAGCCTGATGGACCTTGTCACCGTGCATGCCTCGGCCACCGAACAGCGGTAGGAGCGCGGGGTGCAGGTTGATGACCGGGACTCCTCGAAGGCGCACGAAGAACGTTGGGGCGAGGATGTGATCGAAGCCCGCCAGCACCACGAGCTCCGCGCCGACTCCCGCGATCGCCGTGGCCATCGCCGCATGCGCGGCCGAGCGATCCGAGTACGTCCGGAGCGTGAAGACGGCGCTCGGCACGCCGGCCAGCGCGGCCCGTTGCAGCGCCGGGACGCCGGCGTGGTTCGAGACGACGATCGCGACGCGCGCGTCGAGCTCGCCTGAGGCGCACGCGTCGAGGATCGCTTGCAGATTCGATCCGCGCCCCGATACGAGGACCGCGACTCTGAGCGTCACCCGAAAATCACCCTCCGACCCGACGAATGCGGGACGACTTCACCGAGCGCGACGGCCCCGGGGACGGCGCCGAGCGCGGGGCCGACCGCGTCCGCGGGGATCGCGACGATGAGACCGATCCCCATGTTCCACGTATCGAACTGCTCGTTGTCCGCGACATCGCCGAGCCGCGCGAGAAGCGTGAAGATGGCCGGCACCTCCCAGGATGCGCGGTCGATAGATGCGGCGGTGCCATCGGGCAGCGAACGAGGCAGATTGCCTTCCCAGCCTCCGCCCGTGAGATGGGCGATCGAGTGGATATCCGCGACCTCACGCAACGCGCGGAACTCGGCGAGATACGGGCGATGCACCGCGAGTAGGGACGCGCCGAGGGTCCCGCCGCCGAGCTCGTCGCGGGGGGCGAGGAGGACGTCACGCAGCGAGGCGCTGCGCTCGTGCATGGCCCTGCGCGCTGCGATCTCGCGGGCCAGCGAATACCCGTTGGTGTGCAGTCCGCTCGACGGGATCCCGACGAGGGCGTCGCCTTCGCGCACGCGCTGCGGCCCGAGGATTTTTTCGCGGTCGACGACGCCGACGAGGAAGCCCGCCAGGTCGTAGGTGTCGGGCGCGTACATGCCCGGCATCTCCGCGGTCTCGCCGCCGAGGAGCGCCGTTCCAAACGACGCGCAGGCGTCGGCCATCGCGCCCACGACGCGCGAGAAGACGTTTGGATCGATCTTCGAGGTCGCGAAGTAGTCGAGGAAGAAGAGCGGCTCGGCCCCCATCGCGAGCGCGTCGTTCACGCAGTGATGCACGAGATCGGCGCCGACGACCTCGTGACGGTCGAGAAGTCGCGCGACCTCGAGCTTCGTGCCGACGCCATCGGTCGTCGCCACGAGGACCTTGTCGGCGCCGGGCGACGCGAACAGCCCGCCGAACTGGCCGACCTCGCCGATGACCTCGGGGCGCTTCGTGCGCGCGATTCGCTCCCTCACCTTCGAGAGCGCGTCCTCCGCCCGCCCGATGTTCACGCCGGCGTCTTTGTAGGTGACGCTCACGCCTTCACCGGTTCGGCCTCGAGCGAATCCTTGGCGAGCTCGAGCTGCACGGGCACGAGGTAGTCGCCGGTGAAACACGCGGTGCAGAGGTCGCCCACGGTACCGCCGGTCGCGCTCACCATCCCGTCGAGCGAGAGATAGCCGAGCGAATCCGCCCCGATGTGCTGGCGGATCGCCTCGATGTCCTTGCGCGACGCGATGAGGTCGTCGCGCCGGGCCATGTCCACCCCGAAGAAGCACTGATGGCGTATCGGGGGGGAGCAGATGCGCATGTGGACCTCGGTCGCTCCGTGCGCGCGAAGAAGCTCCACGATCGGGCGGCTCGTCGATCCCCGCACGATCGAATCGTCGACGACGACCACGCGCTTGCCGTGAAGGACATCGTGGAGCGCGTTGTATTTGAGCGCGACACCCTGCCGGCGCAGCTCGGCCGATGGCTGGATGAAGGTGCGTCCGATGTACCGGTTCTTGATGAGTCCCTCGCGGAACGGGATGCCGCTCCGGCGTGCGTAGCCCACCGCGGCGGGGATCGCGCTGTCCGGCACCGGGATGACGACATCGGCGGCAACGGGATGCTCGTCGGCGAGCGTCTCGCCCATCCGCTCCCGCGTCGCGTAGACGGAAACGCCTTCGAGATCGCTCGCGACCGATGCGAGGTACACGTGCTCGAACACGCAGAGGCCCCGACGGTCGGCGGCGAAGTCGGCGACCGTCACCGGACCGCGGTCATCGATGCGCAGCACCTCGCCCGGCGCAACGTCGCGGATGAAGCGCGCGCCGACGGTGTCGAGCGCGCAGGTCTCGCTCGCGACGAGCCATGTGTCGCCCTTGCGACCGAGACAGAGCGGGCGCACGCCGAGCGGATCGCGAACGGCATAGAGCGCGGAGGGCGTGAGGATCACGAGGGACCACGCGCCCTGAAGCTTCGGGAGTGCTCGGGCGAGCCGCTCGTCCCAGGTCGGGCCATCCTCGTGCGCGATCATCTGCGCGATCACCTCGGTGTCGCTCGAGGTCGTGAACGGCACACCGGCGCGCGCGAGATCTGCGCGAAGGTCGCGCGCGTTGATGCAGTTGCCGTTGTG
>Ga0070698_100005122_pt1 | contig 14347 bp, 9 predicted proteins | sample KBSK1502metaG_FD_65477 | JGI IMG/M metagenome (GOLD analysis project Ga0070698, IMG submission 65477) | Corn, switchgrass and miscanthus rhizosphere microbial communities from Kellogg Biological Station, Michigan, USA - KBS K1-50-2 metaG | ecosystem: Host-associated > Plants > Roots >...
CCGGTGTTTTGTATGGACAGGGAAATTAATTCCAACAATGCGGCTACTTCACAAATTCTTTCAGATAGTTATTCCGGTTCAGTTGCTATAGCAAAATATTTTACGCAGCAGTTGAATAAAAAAGGAAACTATGTAGAAATACTTGGGATTGTTGGCGATAATAATACATGGGCTCGTTCAAAAGGTTTTCATAGTGTGGTGGATAATTATCCGGAGTTGAAAATGGTAGCACAGCAAAGCGCCGACTTTGACCGTAACAAAGCAATGGAAGTGATGGAATCTATTTTGCAGGCTCATCCGAATATTGATGCAGTGTTTTGCGGCAATGATGGTATGGCAATGGGTGCTTACCAGGCATTGGTTTCATCGGGCAAGGCTGATAAAGTAAAAGTATTTGGTTTTGATGGCGCCGAAGATGTGATCACTGCGATCAATGAAAATAAAGTGGCGGCAACAGGTATGCAATTTCCGAAAGTTATGGCGGAAACGGCTGCGCAGTTTGCAGATGAATACATAAAAGGCAGAAGAGATTTTCCGCAGAAGATACCAGTGGCAGTAGAACTGGTGACTTTTAAAAATATTCAGGATTATATCGCTTATGGTAAAAAATGATTTATTGAATGAACAGGTATATAAAATATTTATTGCTGATCGTAATCATTGGGCTTGTTGCTTATAAATCAGTGTATGTGAAAAAGCTAAGCGAGATGAAAGTAGCAAACGATGAAAAATTTGATGCCGTTTCATTTTCAAAAAAATTGTGGGAGGAGAAATTGCCAGCAAAACTCGGTAGTGCTGTTGAGTTAGCAACATTCATTAAATCAGCTCAGTCAAATCCATCTGATGCATTTTCAAAATATACCAATGCCCTTGGCATTGGAAATTACCGTTATGCTTTAATCAAGACGGAAGGAACTGTTACTAATATCAATGAAGATGATATTACGTTACAGGTAAAATTGGGTGATTCCCTGATGTCGGCAAAACTCGCAACTGAATTTATTTATGGTAATGCCATCCGTGATGCATCCGGATTAGTGGATGTAAAAGATTTTCCAAATACAATGGACCTGAATAATATTTCTGAGGAGTTAAATAAGGTGGTTCGTAAATCAATATTACCACCATTTAAAGCCGCTGTAAAGAAGGGTGATAAAATAATTGTTACCGGAGCCATTGAAATACATAAGGAGCATATTAAATGGAATGAACTGGAAATAGTTCCGGTTCAATTACAAATTGTACAATAGTGCTTGTTGCAAAAAATATCACTAAGAGATTTTCCGGCGTTACAGCACTGGATAATATCTGTATGGAGTTGTATCCAGGTAAAGTAAATGCCATTATTGGTGAGAACGGTGCAGGCAAATCCACGCTGATGAAAATATTTTCAGGGGTGCATACACAGTACGAAGGTGAGATCATTTTAAACGAAAAGCCGGTTCATTTTTCTTCAACAAAGGATGCAGAAGCGTCAGGCATTGCTATCATTCACCAGGAGTTAAATCTTGTTCCTTATTTATCTATTACAGAAAACATTTTTTTAGGTAGTGAGTTAGTGAACCGTTGGGGAATACTTGACAAGAAAAAGATGCAGGAGAAGACAAAACAACTACTGAAACGTTTGAATCTTGATATTGATCCCGACACAAAAATCAGTTCGTTGAAAGTCGGGCAGCAGCAGTTAATAGAAATTGCCAAGGCATTTCATGTGGATGCGGCTATTATTATTATGGACGAACCAACATCCGCTATCAGCGATAAAGAAGTGGAAAACCTTTTTTCCATCATCACCGAGTTGAAAACACAGGGAAAAACCATCGCTTATATTTCTCATAAATTAAATGAGCTGTTTCAAATCGCTGACCGGTTTATTGTAATGCGTGACGGGTCAACTGTAAACTCAGGCGACATGAAGAATACAAATCATGATGAACTTATACAGATGATGACAGGAAGAAAAATTTTAATACAAAGGCACGAGTCAACATCGGAAAAGAGTAAAGAGTTGTTGCAACTGAAAAGCATATGCCTTAAAAATGCAGCAAACCGTTCTGACAATATTCTTCATAATATTTCATTGACATTACATAGCGCTGAAATAATTGGAATCTATGGCTTGATGGGCGCCGGCCGGACTGAATTAATGGAAACTATATTCGGGCTGCATCCAAAACTCAGTTCAGGCGAAATAAAAATAAATGACAAGCCAATAAGACTTAAATCACCTTCCGATGCAATTAATGCAGGTATTGTATTGGTACCGGAAGACAGAAAGCTACAGGGGCTTTCAATCAGTCAATCTGTAAGACCAAACATAAGTATCACTATTTTAAAACAACTGGAACACTGGGGGACTATGCTGAACAAAAAAAAGGAAATGGAACTATCCAAACAATACATTCAGCAATTAGCCATTAAAACATCTTCAACTGAAACAATTGTGAAGAACCTGAGCGGTGGCAACCAACAAAAAATTGTTTTAGCAAAATGGCTGGCAAAAAAACCTAAAGTTTTATTGCTCGATGAACCAACAAGAGGCATTGATGTAAATGCAAAATCAGAAATATATAAGTTAATAAAACAATTAGCCGCTGAAGGAATGGGTATCATAGTCGTGTCATCAGAATTGCCGGAGATATTAGCCCTGTCTGACCGTGTATTGGTAATGTGTGAAGGCGAACTTACTGCTGATATACCTGCGAACAAAGCTACAGAAGCAGGAATTTTAAAATATGCAATACATAAAAATTAATCCGACAGATGCCAGCGATCACCGCTACATATAAAAATCAATTGAGCCGATTTCAATCACTCGTTGCTTTGATTGTACTATGTATTGTATTAAGCATCCTCACTGATAAATTTTTTACGGCCGACAATGGATTGAATGTATTACGCCAAACAGCAGTAAATATTTGCATCGCCACCGGCATGACATTGATTGTCCTCACGGCGGGTATTGATTTATCTGTTGGTTCTGTACTTGCATTATGCGGTGCCATCGCAGCAGGTTTACTTAAGAACGGAATAAAAATCCCTTCAGCAGATTTATTTGTCGGCTTTACAATACTCGGCGTTGTGCTCGCAGGAATTTTAATTGGGGCATTGCTTGGTTTTTTCAATGGCTTCGTAATTACAAAATTTAAAGTGCCGCCATTCGTAGCCACACTGGCGATGCTCACAATTGCAAGAGGCTTTACTATGCTATATACAAAAGGGCAGCCCATCAGCAATCTCGGAAGTGATTTTGCATTCATTGGTACCGGTTGGTGGATAGGTATTCCTGTTCCGGTTTGGATCGCGGCGGTAGTTGTATTGTTTGCAGTTTTTATTACGCAGCAAACAAAACTCGGACGATACATTTATGCTATCGGTGGTAATGAAACTGCTGCAAAATTTTCTGGTATTAATATCACTAAAGTAAAGATCACAGTGTATGCAATGGCGGGTGCATTGGCTGCTATCGGTGGCATCATTGTTACGTCGCGGTTGGATTCTGCGCAACCCAATGCTGGCACCAGTTATGAACTCGATGCGATTGCTGCGGTCGTTATCGGTGGTACCTCGTTGAGTGGTGGCAAAGGAACTGTTTGGGGCACGGTGATGGGTGCGATTATTATCGGTGTGTTGAATAACGGGTTGGTGTTGCTGAATGTTTCACCGTTCTGGCAGCAGGTAGTGAAAGGCGGTGTGATATTGTTAGCGGTTATCATTGATAAATTGGGAGAGAAAAAAGAGTAGAGAAATTTTTATGTTACCAGCAGCATTGCTACTATCAGCATCGTTGCGTCGCACTCTTGTACGTGCGGTAATTCTATTCAGCATGACTTGCTCCGGTCTTTAGACCGGAGATATAAATAAAGTGGAAAATAAAAAGTACATATTAGCAATTGACCAGGGCACCAGCTCCACTAAATCATTGATCTTTGACGATGCAGGTATTGCTGTTGCCAAAGGCTCAGAGCCATTACACACCTCTTATCTCGACAATGGTTTTGTAGAACAGGATGCAGAAGAAATTTATCAGAATGTATTGGCTTCAGTAAAAAAATGTTTACAGCAATTCACTGAAAAAGGATTTGATGCAAATGATATGGCTGCCATTGGCATCTCCAACCAACGGGAAACTTTTGTTATCTGGGATAAAAAAGGTAAGCCTTTACATCCAGCAGTAGTTTGGCAATGCAAACGCTCAGTACAGGTTTGTGAAGATTTAAAACAAAAAGGTTTATCAAAAACAGTAAATGTAAAAACAGGTCTGGTAATTGATCCCTATTTTTCTGCCACAAAACTTATCTGGCTTAATCAGAAAAATTTAGCAATACAATCTGCCATCTTCAAAGGAGAAGCATTTTTTGGAACAATCGATACATGGTTGCTATACAAGTTTACCGATGGAGAAGAATATGCAACAGATTATACCAACGCCTCAAGAACGTTATTTTTCAACCTGCATACTTTGGAATGGGATGAGGAATTAATCGATCAGTTTGGGCTAAACCAACTAAATCTTCCCGAACTTAAAGCATCTTCATCATTATTTGGAGAAACAACACTCAACAATATTTTGTCAAAGCCTGTACCTGTCACAGCACTAATCGGCGATTCACATGCTGCTTCATTTGGCGAAGGCTGCTTCGAAGCAGGCACTGCTAAAGCTACACTTGGTACTGGTTGCAGTATATTAATGAACATCGGTAGCAAACCTATTCAGTCAACCAATGGAATGGTAACAACTATCTGCTGGAGCACAAAAGGAAGAATTGATTATGCACTGGAAGGTGTCATTGTTTCCTGCGGCGCTACCATTGAATGGATAAAAAATGAATTGAATTTATTTAGCAACAGTAAAGAAACTGAAGTGATGGCAAATGCTGTTGCTGATAATGGTGGAGTTTATCTTGTCCCCGCATTCAGTGGATTAGGCTCACCACACTGGCAAATGGAAAGAAAGGCTTCATTATCGGGAATCAATTTCGGCACAACCAAAAATCATATTGTAAGAGCCGCACTGGAGTCTATCCCATATCAAATTGCGGACGTAATAAGTGCAATGGAAATAGATGCAAAGCTTTCCTTAAAAGAACTTATGGCGGATGGCGGCATAACTTCTAATAGGTTCGTCATGCAGTTTCTCGCCGATTTGCTGAGCAAACCTGTTATAACCATTGGCATACCCGATGTATCTGCATTGGGAGCGGCTTACCTCGCAGGATTGCAAGCGGGAGTTTATGGGAGTATAGAAGTGCTGAAAAAATTAATTTCAGATAAAAAAAATTATTTGCCACGACCTGATTTATCTAAAGTAAATGAAGGTTATGCAGGCTGGCAAAAAACAATAAACAAGCAATGAAGAATGATGTAAAATACTTTGTGCTTCTTTGTGCCTTTGTGTCTCTGTGGTTCATTTCTTTCTCGCAGCTGAAACCTTTTGTACTAAAAGCAGACAACTTCAAACATTATGTGGATTACTTCAACAAAATGGAAACGCCAAACATTGAACAGGCAATACCAAATGACAGTGCATGGGCATGGATGAAAAAGAATATCCCGCTATTTGAATGTCCTCAGCAAAACTTTGAAGAGATGTTTTATTTCCGCTGGTGGACGTTGAGAAAACATATCAAAAAAACGGAGAAAGGATTTGTATTCACTGAATTTTTGGTTCAAAGAAGCTATGCAGATAAATATAATCTTATCAGCAGTGCGTTGGGTCATCATATTTATGAATCAAGATGGCTGCATGATAAAAAGTATATGGATGATAACCTGCATATATGGCTTCGGGGAAATAATGGAAAGCCAATGAGCAAGCTGCGGTTTTACAGCGGCTGGTATATGGATGCAATTTATAACCGTTACCTGGTTAACCAGGATAAAAAATTCATTACAGATTTATTGCCCGATTTGGAAAATGATTATGAAGCATGGGAAAGTGAAAAAAAATCAGCCAGTAGTTTGTACTGGCAATATGATGTAAGAGATGCCATGGAAGAGACAATTAGCGGCGGACGAAAAGAAAAAAACCCGAGACCGAGCATTAACGGGTATATGTTTGGTAATGCGGTTGCACTGCATCAGATAAATATTCTAAACGGTAATGGAAGAAAAGGTTTTTATTACAAACTAAAAGCAGACACAATTAAATCATTGTTGCAGTCAAAACTCTGGAACAGTAACCATGATTTTTTTGAAGTAAGGAAAGAACAGGGTGATACTTTAGCAAATGTTAGAGAAGAAATTGGTTTTATCCCATGGTATTTTAATATGCCTGATAGCCAATACAATGTTGCATGGAAATGGTTGACAGATAAAAAAATATTTTGCGCCCCGTTTGGCATTACAACAGCTGACAGGAGTCATCCCCAATTCCGTACACATGGTTGCTGCAATTGCGAATGGGATGGAGCCGTTTGGCCATTTGCCACTTCTCAATCCTTAACAGCAATGGCAAACCTGATGAACAATTACAAACAGAGTTATGTAGCAGACAGTAATTATTTTGACTTACTCGAAACTTTTGTAGAGTCACAATATTATCGTGGTCGCCCATATGTCGGAGAATATTTAGATGAGAAAACAGGTTATTGGTTGAAAGGTGATGAAGAAAGAAGCCGGTATTATAATCATTCTACCTTTAATGATCTTATTATAACAGGACTGGTGGGATTAAGACCAAGACCTGATAATATTATTGAAGTAAATCCTTTATTGCCGGATAATAAATGGGATTGGTTTTGCCTGGATAATATTTTATATCATGGGAAAATATTGACGATCATTTGGGATAAAGATGGAACTAAATATAAAAAAGGAAAAGGCCTGAGTGTTTGGGTAAATGCAAAGAAAGTTGCGTCCGCTTTATACCTTGAAAAACTAATGGGTAAACTATAAGTATGTATTGTATCACAAAGAACACAAAGTATAACACAAAGAACACAACATGGTGTTCTTTGTGGTTCTTCGTGCCCTTGGTGTTACTTTTTTCCAATAAAGTCTCGTCGCAACTCACTGAAAAAGTGTATCTCTCAGGAACAGGTAATGATAAAACAGTGAATTGGGAATTCATGTGCACGGGAGGAATGAATGCAAATAAATGGACAACAATTCCTGTTCCTTCCTGCTGGGAGTTGCAGGGTTTTGGAAAATATGATTATGGCTTTGCAAAAGACAGTGTACGAGGAAAAGAAAAGGGATTGTATAAATATTCATTTAATGTCCCTTCAACATGGAAGGGAAAAATGATAAAAATTGTTTTTGAAGGAGTGATGACGGATGCTGAAGTAAAGATAAATGGACAATCAGCAGGTGAAATGCACCAGGGTGCTTTTTATGCTTTCAAATATGAGATTACAAATCTGCTGAAGTATGGAGAAAAAAATTTGCTTGAAGTAACTGTTGCCAAGCATTCAGCAAACGAATCTGTAAACAACGCAGAACGGAGAGCTGATTTCTGGATATTCGGAGGAATCTTCAGGCCTGTATGGTTGGAAGTATTACCAAGGTTTCATATTATGGATATCTCCATTGATGCGAAAGCGAATGGTCAGTTTATGGCCGGGGTGAGGGCCTCTGGGTCCGCCACAAAGGCTTCAGTAAGTATCTATGATCCAAATGGAAAAACAATTGGAAATGAGACCGTGACAGGGATTGCACCTTATAACTACTCACATTTTCATTGGGAACACAAATTCTCTTCTGCGAAACAATGGAGCCCTGAATTTCCAAATTTATATAAAGCCGTCTTTACAATTTATGACAAGAATAATAAAGCACTCCATACCATTACTCAAAAATTCGGATTCAGAACGGTTGAAGTAAAACCAAGAGATGGTGTGTATGTCAATGGTATAAAAGTGAAAATGAAAGGAGTAAATCGTCATTCTTTCAGACCTGAATATGGAAGAACGATGAGCAAACAAAACAGTATTGAAGATGTATTGTTGATGAAAGACATGAACATGAATGCGGTTCGTATGAGTCATTATCCGCCCGATGATCATTTTTTAGATGTATGTGATTCGCTTGGGTTGTTTGTCATGGATGAACTAGCTGGCTGGCATGGTCATTATGATACAAAGACGGGAACTAAGTTGTTAAAAGAAATGATTGATCATGACGCCAACCATCCTTCAATTATAATATGGTCAAATGGTAACGAGGGCGGACATAATTTTGAATTGGATAGCTTATTTATTCAGTATGATATTCAACAACGTCCTGTTGCTCATCCCTGGCAATTGTTTGGAGGAATAGAAACACAACATTATCGTGAATACAATTATGGCATCGGCAATTATGAAAATGGGAGAGAGATCGTAATGCCTACGGAATTTTTACATGGACAGTTTGATGGCGGTCATGGCGCAGGATTGGAAGATTACTGGGAAAAAATGTGGCATGATCCATTAAGTGCGGGCGGTTTTCTCTGGGATTTTGCTGACAATGCTGTTGTAAGAAAAGACCTGAATGATTCTTTAGATACTGACAAGCATCGTGCAGCTGATGGAATACTCGGTCCTCATCATGAAAAGGAAGGAAGTTATTATGCCATCAAAGAAATATGGAGCCCGGTGCATTTTGAGAGAAAAGAAATCACAGATGCATTTGATGGTAAACTGAATGTTGAGAACCGCTATCATTTCACGAATCTGAAGCAGTGCAGTTTTAGCTGGAGTTTGGTTGCACTTAGTTATGGAAATTCTGATATATATTTTATAAAAGGAACTGCCGTTTCGCCAGATATTAAACCGGGAGAAAAAGGTATTCTGAAATTAAACTGGCCTGAAAAGTGGAAAGGATATGACATATTATATGTTACTGCAAAAGATGCTTACAACCGGGAAATATTTACATGGAGCTTTCCAATAAAATCTCCGAAAAATATTAGTGAGCGGATTGTGGTAAGGAAGGGTAATACTTCTATAAATGTACCGGTAACTGACACCACACTTATTTATGTCAATGTAAAAGATGTTTCATTAGTGTTTAACGAGATTAATGGTTTGCTGGTTTCCGTTAAAAATAAAAACGGAGAACTGCCTTTTAACAACGGCCCCATGGTGCAGGAGGGTGAGAATAATTTTAAAAGTATTAAGCAGTACCGGCTGGGCGACAATTACATTATCGAATCAAACTATGATAAAAAAGAAAGTTATAATACTCTAAAGTGGACAGTCTATCCTTCAGGCTGGGTACAATTGCAGGTGAATTATTTTCCGGCAACCTATTTTACAAGTTTTGTAGGTGTAAACTTTTCATTTCCCGAATCACAAATTAAATCCGTTGATTATATAGGGGATGGTCCTTACCGGGTCTGGAAAAACAGGTTGGCAGGAACTTATTTTGGAAATCATCATAAAGATCATAACGACACAGAGACTGGCGAGGCTCCATGGAAATACCCGGAGTTCAGGGGTTATTATTCCAATTTTTATAAAGGAACATTTAGAACAGCGAACAACAGTTTTACCGTTGTTACAGAAACCGAAAATATTTTCTTGCGACTATTCACTCCTGCATGGAAAACCGATCAATGGCATAATTATGAACCCATCTTTCCATCAGGTGATATTTCATTCATGCAGGGTATCAGTAGCATTGGTACCAAGACGCAACGAAATGAAACAACCGGCCCGATGGGTCTGAAGAATACTTTTTACGATTATGAGAAAGACCCTTCAAGAGCTTTGAAACTGGTTTTGTATTTTAATTTTTCAGTTAATCAGTAATGAAATATAAACAGGTCATATTATTAATTGCTTTTCTTTTATCGCTACTGCAATTCTATGCACAAGTGAGTGTAACGAATTTGCGATGCGAAATGCTTGTAAACCCATTGGGCATTGATATAAAAGATCCAAGGTTTAGCTGGCAATTGATTTCCGACCAGAGAAATGTTCAGCAATCAGAATATCAAATAATCGTTTCATCATCTATAGAAAAATTAAATCAGGATGATGGTGATGTATGGAACTCTGGAAAACAAAACTCTTCACAATCGATTCATGTAAATTATTCTGGCAAACAGTTACAGTCAGCCACAAAATATTTCTGGAAAGTAAAAGTATTTACAAATAAAGGCGAAGCAATAACAACTGAAACGGCTTTCTTTTCGACCGGATTATTAAATAGTAATGACTGGAAAGCAAAATGGATCGGCTATGATAAAGCATCACCATGGGATAGTATTACACAATGGTCAAGATTATCCGCCCGGTATTTAAGAAAAGAATTTCAAAGTTCATTAGTTGTTAAGAGAGCTACTGTTTATATCTCAGGCCTTGGAATGTATGAGCTGTATATTAATGGTAAACGAATTGGCGACCAGGTGCTGGCTCCTAATCCAACTGATTACCGGAAATCTTTTTTCTACAATACTCATGATGTAACTGAGCAAATAAAAAATAGAAATAATGCAATTGCAACAGTATTAGGCAATGGTCGTTTCTTTACTATGCGTCAGAATTACAAAACTCAAAAGCATAACACATTTGGATATCCAAAGCTGTTGCTGCAATTAGAAATCGAATATGTTGACGGCTCAAAAAAAATAATTGTGAGTGACGAAACCTGGAAACTAAATGTTGATGGCCCAATAAGAACAAATAATGAATACGATGGTGAAGAGTATGATGCTACGAAAGAATTTCCAGGATGGGACAATATTGGATTTAATGATAGTAAATGGTTAAAACCGGAATTAGTTGCTGCACCGCTTGGAAATATAACTGCTCAAATGAGCGAACCAATGAAAGTGATGCAGTTGATAAAACCAGTTTCAATAAAAAAACTGAATAGCGGAAAGTATGTTCTTGATATGGGGCAGAATTTCGCTGGCTTGTTGCAGATAAAAGTGCAGGGAAAACGAGGACAGAAAATTCAGTTACGTTTTGCCGAGAGTTTGAAAACTGATGGAGAAATATTTACTGCCAATCTTCGTGATGCAAAAGTTACAGATATATATACTTTAAAAGGTATTGGAACAGAAACCTGGCAACCGTCATTTGTTTATCATGGTTTCAGATATGTAGAGATAACTGGTTTTCCAGGGACACCAACTATAAATGATTTTGAAGGCAAGCTGATCTATGATGCGTTGGAAACAACGGGTTCATTTACTACATCAAACTCTGTCATCAATAGTATTTATAAAAATGCATGGTGGGGTATTGCCTCCAACTATAAAGGCATGCCGGTTGATTGCCCGCAACGTAATGAAAGGCAACCCTGGCTTGGTGACAGGGTTGTCGGGGCGATGGGAGAGAGTTATTTGTTTGACAATGCAAAGCTATATGCAAAATGGATGGATGATATCCAGCAATCACAGACAGAAGAAGGCTCCATCCCGGATGTGGCACCGGCGTTCTGGAATTATTATTCGGATGATGTTACATGGCCCGCAGCTTTCATCACTATCAGTAATAATTTATACAACCAGTTTGGCGATATAAAGCCTATTCAGAAAAATTATGCATCCATGAAAAAATGGATGCAGTACATGCAGGGCAAATACATGAAGGATTATATTGTAACAAGGGATAAGTATGGCGATTGGTGTGTACCACCCGAAGACCTGAAGCTGATACACGCAAAAGACTCATCCCGTTTAACAGACGGTAAACTGATAGCAACGGCTTATTATTTTAAATTGCTTTCTTATATGCAGCGTTTTGCAAAACTTACTGGTAATGATGCGGACAGTAAAGAATATGAGATGCTGGCGGAGAATATGAAAAAGGCTTTTCATAATAAATTTTATAATCCGCATCAATACAGTTACTCCAATAATACTATTACAGCAAACCTGCTGCCTTTGTATTTTGGCATTTGTCCTGATTCATTAAAAGAAAAAGTGTTTGCCAATATCTATCACAAGATCCGTGTTGAAAGTAAAGACCATATCAGTACCGGGTTGATCGGTACCCAATATTTAATGAGAGGTTTAACTGAATACGATAACACGAATCTTGCATTTACTTTGGCTTCCAATACCACATACCCGAGCTATGGTTATATGGCCGCCAATGGTGCTACCACCATTTGGGAATTATGGAACGGCAATACAGCCGACCCCGGCATGAATAGCCAGAACCATGTAATGATGCTGGGTGATTTACTGATCTGGTATTATGAAAACCTGGCTGGAATAAGAACAGATAAAACGAATGTTGGGTTTAAAAACATAATTATGAAACCCTCGCTCCCGGATAATTTGCATTTTGTAAATGCATCTTATAAAAGTATGCATGGGCTAATTAATAGTAACTGGAAAAAGAATGACAAAACTTTTGAATGGACTGTTTCAATTCCTGCCAACACTTCTGCAATCGTTTATATTCCTGCAAGATCATTAAACGATGTGATGGAATCAGGAAAAGAATTATCAAAAGCAGATGGTGTGCAATCAGTAAAATGGGAGAATGGTTTGGCAATTGTGCAAATAGGAAGTGGACAATACGATTTTATATCGCAAATAAAATAAAAATGAGAGTAAAGACTTTTTTGAAGACAACCAGCATTGCTATTATTATTTTGACAACTAAGCCGGTGATAGGCCAGCAAGCAGTTATTGACACTGTACTTGAAAATAAAGCATCAGAATGGGTGACTTCGCTGAAATTGAATGATGATGCAAAATCACAAAGAGTGAAAACGGCAATTGCAACACATCTTACTGCAGTAAAAGAATGGCATAACAGTCATCCTTTCACAATGATTCCTGAAGGCATTAATCCAACTACAGGCGGCAAACTTTCCGAAATGGACAGGCAGATAATTATTTGTTCAACCAAACCAAAATCAATTCATGATAACCTGATGAATGTTTTAAAAGCTGAATTAGATTCAACACAAATAGAAGCAATACTGGATAAGTATACGATTGGAAAAGTTGATTTTACCTTAAAAGGTTATAAAGCAATTTTGCCGGATCTGACTGCAAAAGAAGAAGCAGAAATTGTTAAGAATCTAAAACAAGCAAGAGAACAAGCAATAGATTACAAAAACATGAAAGAGATATCTGCCATTTTTGAAATTTATAAAACTAAATGCGAACAGTACCTGAATAATAATGGTCGCAACTGGAGGCAGCTATACAAGGCTTATGTTGATAAAGTAAATGCAGAAAAGAAAGCGCAAAAACAAAATTGATCAAACAATGAAAACCAGGATTGCAATACTTTTTGCTTTAATTATTTTATCGGTTATTGATCTGTCAGCACAGAAAAATAAATGGAAAGATGGAATTCTTGTTGATGAATTCATTTATACTGAAGCTCCATTCCCGGAAGCTCATGCTTCAACAATTGCTGAAACCCCTGATGGATTGATCACTGCGTGGTTTGGTGGTACAAAAGAAGGAAATAAAGATGTATGCATCTGGACAAGTAAACTGGTAAATAATAAATGGACCGCCCCTGAAAAAGTAGCTGATGGAATTATTAATGATACGTTGCGTTATGCCTGTTATAATCCTGTATTGTTTTATGCGCCTAATAAAGAATTGTTGTTGTTTTATAAGATTGGACCGAATGTAGCGGGGTGGACCGGCTGGATGATGCGAAGTATAGACAATGGAAAAACATGGAGTCAAAGAGAAGCATTGCCCGAAGGTTTTTTGGGTCCTATCAAAAACAAACCTGTTATGTTGAATGGTGTATTGCTTTGTCCAAGCAGCACTGAGAAAAATGGATGGAAAGCTCATATTGAATACACAACTGATTTCGGGAAAACATGGACAAAGAGTGAAGCGATCAATGATCCTAAAGTAATACAGGCTATACAACCCAGTATCTTGAAGTATGCGGATGGTCGTTTGCAGATCTTATGCAGAAGCAGAAATACAACACTTAACGAAAGCTGGAGCAGCGATGGCGGTAAAACATGGAGCGAAATGAAAGCGTCATCATTACCGAATAATAATTCAGGAACGGATGCGGTAACACTAAAAGATGGTCGGCAATTGCTGGTGTATAATCATTTGTTGCCAGATTCCACATGGGTGAATGGCAAGGGCCCACGTACACCATTGAATGTAGCGGTAAGTAAAGATGGAAAGAACTGGGATGCTGTATTGATTCTTGAAGATTCACCTATCAGCCAGTATTCTTATCCTTCTGTAATACAATCCAAGGATGGAATGGTGCATATTGTTTATACATGGAAACGGCAAAGAATTAAGTATGTAAAAATTGACCCTAAAAAATTAAAAGGTGAACGGATCATTAACAAACAATGGCCGGGAGGGCAGCCAAAAGGTGGAAAGACTACGGATGATTGAGTCGTGAGTCGTGAGTCGTGAGTCGTGAGTCGTGAGTCGTGAGTCGTGAGTCGTGAGTCGTGA
>Ga0070698_100005123_pt1 | contig 14346 bp, 12 predicted proteins | sample KBSK1502metaG_FD_65477 | JGI IMG/M metagenome (GOLD analysis project Ga0070698, IMG submission 65477) | Corn, switchgrass and miscanthus rhizosphere microbial communities from Kellogg Biological Station, Michigan, USA - KBS K1-50-2 metaG | ecosystem: Host-associated > Plants > Roots >...
GAATCCGTGTTTGCCTGAAAGCCAAGGGTGCCTTTCTTCTGAATAAACCGGGCGCCGATGTTCGAGGTCATGATGATGATCGCGTTTTTGAAGTCGACAGTATTGCCGAGCGCATCCGTGAGGATGCCATCTTCGAATACCTGCAAGAGGATATTGAAGATGTCCGGGTGTGCTTTTTCAATTTCGTCGAATAGCAGAACCGAGTATGGAGACCGCCTTATTCGTTCAGTGAGTTGACCGCCTTCCTCATGTCCAACGTACCCGGGCGGTGAACCGATCAATTTCGAAACGGAGTGTTTCTCCATGAACTCCGACATGTCGAAACGAATCAACGCGCGTTCACTGCTAAAGAGGAATGCCGCCAATGAGCGGGCAACTTCGGTCTTCCCGACACCCGTCGGCCCGAGAAACAGAAACGATCCAACTGGTCGCAGGGGATTCTTCAGACCGGCCCGCGATCGCCGAATAGCTCGAGCTAACGCAGAGATGGCTGGCCGCTGGGAAACTACACGCTTGTGCAACTCAGTCTCAATTCGTAAGAGCTTCTGAGTTTCCTCTTCCTTAAGCGAAGTTACTGGTATACCTGTCCAGCGAGCAATTACGTCCTCAACGTCATCGCGAGTGACCTCAGCGGATACGAGCGCATCTTCCTGGTTCCGCGAACTTGAATTGTCGCCGTAGCCTCGGGACCATTCATTCAGTTCGTTCCAATCTGCCAAGCTTCCCTGTTCACGTCTGACTCGTAGTTTTACGCGAGCTCCCGCCTCGTCGATCACATCGATTGCTTTGTCGGGCAGGAAACGATCCGGAATGTAGCGGTGCGATTGATAAACTGCCGCGTGGAGTGCGTCGTCTGAATAGCGAACCTGATGAAAACTTTCGTAACGCTCACGCACACCATCCAGAATACTGACTGCTTCTTCTTCTGAGGGAGGTGGGACCTTCACCGCCTGGAACCGACGTTCAAGCGACCGATCTTTTTCGATTGATTTGCGAAACTCAGCAGGCGTGGTCGCACCTATACACTGAAGCTCTCCCCGCGATAAAGCCGGCTTCAATATGTTTGCCGCATCCAGCGAGCCCTCAGCAGAACCAGCACCCACCAGCGTGTGCAACTCGTCTATGAAAACTATGTACTGGGGGTTCTCAACCAGCTCACGCATTATCTGCTTCAGTCGTTCTTCAAACTGACCACGGTATTTCGTCCCTGCAACAATCAACGAAAGATCGAGAGAGAGTATTCGTTTGTTTTCGAGAAAAGAAGGAACGTCACCTCTTACTATTCGTTGAGCGAGTCCTTCAACGATAGCTGTTTTGCCAACTCCCGGCTCGCCAATCAAAACGGGATTGTTCTTGGTTCGGCGGCAGAGTATTTGAACCACGCGTTCGATCTCCGCTTCCCGACCAATCAACGGATCCAGTTTGTCGTTTGATGCGTCTTCGGTGAGATCGCGTGAGAACTCGACAAGATGGGGTGTGTCTTTCTTTTGAGAAGTCCGCGCATCAGCGCCTGACTGTCTGGCAATTTCATCGCGAACAGCATTCAATCGCAAGCCGCGCTCATACAGAATCTCAGCCGCCATCGAACGCTCTTCGCGCAACAGACCGAGTAGGAGATGCTCCGTTCCAATGTGACGATGCTGTAAACGATCGCTTTCCTCGTGAGCGTAGGCGAGAACGTGTTTGGTCTCGGGTGCTAGCGGAAGTTCGACCGACGTAGAGATTTTCTCACGCAAAAGCGTTCGACCCTCAATCTCCTTGCGAATTGACTCAATGGAGACCTGGGCCCGTGGAAAAAACCGACCGGTAAGTGTCTTATCTTCCCGCATTAATCCCAGCAAGAGGTGCTCAGGTTCAATAGCTGGAGCTCCAAACTGGGACGCTTCGTAACGCGCGAAGAAGATCACGCGGCGCGCCTTTTCAGTGTAGCGTTCGAACATCTTTGTCTAAGTCGAAAAACTTCCTAATGATTACCATGCCGGGCGAAAAACTAACCGCCCGGCAACCGCTGGCATTATAACCCATCAGTGAGGGGTCAAGAAGCATTGTCTGATTCTATTTAACTAAAACGCACAACACGGGAGTTTTTTCAGAGCCGAATTACTAAATGGGGTGAACACCCCCGCCTTCCAAGAGCATCACCCTGTCACAAAGACCAGCCAGGCTTTCGTTGTGAGTTGCAATAACCGCAATTCCGTGTCGGGCGCGGACGTGATTTACTAGCGTTTTTCCAATCTCTTCACCAATCGTAGCATCGAGATTCCCTGTCGGCTCATCAGCTAAAAGAAGTTGTGGCGAAGTAATCAAAGCGCGAGCTAAAGCAACCCGCTGTTGTTCTCCGCCCGAAAGATGTGAAATGGGGTGACTAGCGCGTTCCTCCAAGCCCATTTCAATCAGCAGCGCCCGTGCTTGACGCCTGGCATCTGCAGTTGAGTGACGCGAAATGAGCAACGGCAAGGCCACGTTCTCAGCGGCCGAGAGGTCAGGCAACAGATAGTGAAACTGAAAGACAAAACCAATATGACGCTGACGGAACTCGGCAGTCTCCTCTCCACTCAGCCTTCCAAGTTCTTTGTTTGCTATTGAGATTGCGCCGTGATCAGGATCTTCTAAGCCACCAAGTAGATGAAGCAAAGTAGACTTACCCGATCCAGATGCCCCCATGATTGCTAGAGCTTCACCGGCTCGTACTTCAAATGACACACTGCGCAGAACTTCGATTCGCTCTCCGCTTGGCGCGGAAAAGCTTTTCCGGACATCCACCACACTAAGGGCGGCGACACGCGCATCCCCAGAAACCATTGAATGAACTTCCGTGTGAAAGGTTGTTTCAACTGGATGCACGAGATGGCTCCAAAAACTCAACCAGCGTCACGCAAGGTTTCCACTGGTTGCATCTTAGCGGCCGCGCGCGCCGGATAGATTGTTGCCAAGACACTCAACAGAAACGCAACGAGCGCCGCAATTGTCGTTTCCGTGGCGCGTGCATTCAGCGGCACATTGCTAATGGAATAGACATCAGCTGGCAAACTAACTAGCTTGTAGTGATTGGCAATTGCACAAGCAACCAAACCAACCACGATGCCAGTCAATGCGCCAAACGCTCCGACGAGAGCACCCTCAAGCATAAAAATGAGCATGATCCCTTTTCGCTTTGCACCAACCGCTTTAAGTATCGCAATGTCGCGTCGGCGTTCGACAACAACCAAAATGAGCATCGTCGTTATGTTGAGCGCCGCAATCGCAATGATTAGTCCGATGATGACCAAACCCATTCGCCGCTCAAGTGCGAGCGCCGCGAACAATGGTTGATTTGCTTCCTGCCAATCGATCGTGCTGTAACTCGAGCCAAGTTTCGCTTTGATGTCGCCCGCAATTCGTTTGACATCGTCGGCATTTTCTACCTGAACACTGATGATTGAGGCTGAGTGGGTTTCTCCCGCAAAAACAGAAGCCACCTCGAGCGGAAGATAGATCCAGGTTGAGTCGTACTCGAAAAGTCCCGAGCGAAAGATACCTGAAACGCGAACTCTTCTGGTTGTTACGCTAGGACTATTACCGGCGGCTCTTGTTGGAATTACCTCGATCACGTCGCCACTCGTAATGCCTAAGCGATTTGCTAATTCGATACCGACAACAGCTTGAGGTTCGGTTTGGCCTGCAGCCACTTCAAACAAGGAACCGGCTCGCAACCATTGTTTTAACGCGGCTGATTCGGCGGCGGTAGCTGCAATTCCGCGCAGGACAGCATAAGCCGATCCTTTAGGTCCTTGCGCAACAGCTCCGTCATATGTAGTCCCCGAAGCACTAACAACACCAGGAACCTCACGAATTCGCACGGTCACCGTGGCGTTGTCAGAAACAGGAAAGCCATCCGTTCGCAAGACGTTCAAATGTGCTGTGCCCTGCAGAATCTTGTCGCGCATCTCGTCGCGAAAACCGTTTGACAGCGCGAGCGCAACGATGAGCGAGGCCACTCCCATCGCAATGCCGACTACTGCGGCCACGGCAGTGAAACGCGCCAGACGACGTTTGTGTCTTGAGCGGAGATAACGTAACGCTAGAAAAACTTCGTAAGGCATCGTGAAAATCTCAGATCTCAGATCTCAAGATTTCATTAAATCATCCTAAAACCCAATCTGCTCTGAGATCTGAAATCTGAAATCTATATGGCGCTAGACGGACACTTCCTCGTGTCTTCGGGTCGATTCTCCGGCAACAACCGTTTTAGATTCGGCTTATCGTCAGCGGAATTGTCACTCAATGGTCGCAACTCGAAGATCGTACTCGTCACTTGTCGGAATCGAAAATGTTGTTCGAGTTCAACAATCTGTGGAATCTCGTCACGTTGCCAACCACAGGGTAACCACCATCGAGGATCGCTATCGATGAAGACGCGCTTTCCCTTGGCGAAGTGATCATCAATTACGTCGAACAGACGCTCGCCAGGCCAACCTCCTCCAGTGCCAATTGTTTCCCATTTACCGGCACCAATTGCCACCCAATAAGTCACAGCGATAGTCTGAGAGCCCGACATCATGACAGCATCCTTCGGCAACTCTGCCAACCGTTGCCGGTAATCTTTGCTCATCGCGCGTCGTTGGATGAATTCCAAACTGACAGGTCTCATGATGAAGCTAAATGTGATTGCAGACCCACCAATGACCAAAATACAAGCAGCCAGTCCGCGACGAGTATTGCCCATGACGCGAGTCGCCACCAGCAACAGCCAATGGGCACCGAGAGGCGCCAGTCCCGGCAAGCCGGTTAAAAAATAGCGCCAATTAACGGCGGTGCTGTAGTTGAAAAACAAGAGAACATCGGCAAAAAATGCTACGACCCACAACAACAGCATTATCGTGAAACCCTTTTTGCGCCATTCCATCACTGGCGCAAACAGAAATGAAATGAAAACGTAGGGAGCAGTAATAAATAGATACACAACGAAGGGCCGCAGATTCTTTAGAGCAACAGGATGCCGGCTCGATTCCTCGATCATTGATGCGCGCCAGCCATACCAGATGTGCCGGTAGTATGAATCCGTTAGAAACCAGTATGCGAACCAGCCGAATGCCAAAAGTACAAAGACCAAACAAGACGCTGCGATGTAGAGAATCTCACGCCGGCGAAGTTTCCAGCCGCATACAAACGGCGCCAACAACAACCAGGGAAAATAGAAGCCAATAGTTTCTCGTAGATTTACCCCTAATCCCAGCAACCCTGCGCCAGCGAGGATCAGCCAGAGATTCTTCTGTCTAATCCCGCAAAGGTGAATAAACAACGCTACGCTCAGCAGCAAAACCGAGGGGACGTCAGTCATCACTTGACCGCCATACAACACAAAAACTGGCGAACACACAATCAAGACCGCACTCACCGTTGCGGTGTGCAACGAGTCACTGACCGAATGTGCTAACCGCCAACAAGCAATGATTGCCAACGGCGCCTGGGCCACTACGACATACTTGAAAAGCAGATAGGCACTCTCTGGTTGCAGGTGAAATAGAGTTCTGGCGAGCACGAAGAGGGTGTGATTGCCAAAAATAAACAGGTTGCGCCCGAGCGCCATCGATGAGGGATAGCCAGCGAGTGAAAGCATGGTGTAGTCCATGCCGTCCCAATCACCAATGAATGGATCGACGAAGTAAAGAACCAATACAAGCCCAATAACCGCTGGAGGCAACCACCATTTCCAAGTTTTCCAAAATGAAGTCGCGCACGACTCTGAATCGCGGCGGTCGCCGGCAAGTCGAGGTTGGGGTTCGTTAGGCGTGGTTGTTGTCAGGGGTGTTTGGATCAACGAGTTGAGTATCGACCCGTGCGTCTGGTCGTTTTACCATCTTTACGCGGTTACCCTGCGCATTGTACTCAACTTCATCCATGATGTTGTAAATGAGGAGCACTCCCCGGCCCGAGGTGCGAAACAAGTTTGCGGGGTCACAGGGGTCGGGAATCTCACCAATATCGAAGCCCTCACCCTCATCTTCAACGGTGAAGCAAGCTTCCTTTGGTGAAAGCTCGGCCGTGATTCGCAGTAGTTTGTGAGGATCGCTCTTATTTCCATGTTTGACCGCGTTGACGAAAGCCTCATCAAGCGCAATAAAGAGGTTTGAACGTTCCGGCTTTATTAACCCCAGCTTCGACACCCGTTCCTGCAGATACTCAAGGACTCCATCCATCAGCGCGAGATCACTGGGAAGCTCAAATTCGATTTTTTCGTGAACGTGAGGAAGAACGCTGGGGTCGTCGACGTAACGGAGTTTGTAGGAAAGCGTCTGTTCAACGATTTCGCGCAACTCGTCCGCGTCGTAAGGTAACCGTAAGTAGTTCGCGGCTCCCATTTTGAAGGCCTTGATAATCGCCAGTTCGCCAGTATGCTGCGTAACTGGCGTCACCAAATGCTTCCGCTGTAGATCACCGATGGGTGCGCCGTTTACTTCCGCTTCACTGAGGTCGCTAATAACAAGGTCAAATTCGTCCAGATCATTACGTGCCAATGCCTTTTGGCGTTCGCCTGTCACGATCACCTCGTGCCCCAAACCACCGAGGCTCTGTTCGAGGAGAGCACGTAACTCATCGTTGTTGTCGACGATGAGAATCCGGCGTTTTTCCATCCAGCTCCTATCTAAACGAGTTGTTGAGGAGAGACCGCACCGCGCTAAAGGCGCCCTGACGAAGACTCTGTACGAAATTCTGACGCGCCACGTTCGAAATATATCAGAAAGACCCGAACGGATAACAGACAAACGCGACGCAATTGTCAGGTCTTGGTTGTTCCCTGCTAAACTACGCCATCCTGTCCTTCCCCATGGCTAAGCATGGCAAGTTACAAATAACCATTGAATACCTGGCTATGCGGCTAATTCTTGCGGTTCTCAGCCGCTTACCGATGTCAGTTTCAATGGCAGTCGGTCAAGCAATGGCCCGAGCAATCTATCCACTCGCTACCAGCCTCCGACGTACTGGAGAGACAAACCTGCGCCTGGCGTTTCCTACGGCTTCCGCCGACGAACGAAGAAGGATCCTGCTGGGTTGCTTTCGCAGTTTAGGCCGAGAGCTAGGTCTTTTTAGTCACTTCTTAAACGATTCGGCCGAATCGTTACAAGCTGTCTTTGACGTTTCATCGGTCGAGCATCTGGAAAAGTCCAAGGCGCTCGGAAAAGGCGTAGTTCTATTCACAGGACACTTGGGCGCGTGGGAGTTGACAAGCTTCGGCGTTTCTCTGATTGGTCATCCTTTTACTTTTCTAGTGCGGCGTCTCGACAATCCGAAGGTTGAGCAACTAGTTGACCAAGCTCGGACGCGTTTCGGTAATCAGACCGTGAACAAGCTTGGCGCCGCTCGTTCGATGGTAAAGATTCTGCGTTCAGGGGAAGTGCTGGGCTTACTGCTCGATCTCAACACACTGGATGAAGAGGGGATTTTCGTTGATTTCTTTGGCGTCCCTGCTTCAACTAGTTTCATGGTCGCAAAATTGGCATTGCGAACGCAATCACCTATTGTTCCTCTTTTCGCGCCCTGGAACGAGGACAAGAAGAAGTTTGAACTTCAGTTTAGTGAGCCGATCGTTCCGAAAGCTACTGGAGATGAAGAGGCAGATGTGCGACTTCTGACCTCCGACCTGTCGTTATTCATCGAAAACATGATTCGAAAGTATCCCGATCAATGGTTGTGGATTCACAGACGCTGGAAAACTCGGCCACCAGGTGAACCGAGCATTTATTAGGTTGTCCGTTCAGCTATACTCTCTACCACTCTAATGGAAGCTTCCGCTGAGCGAGAATTCAGCAATGAGCCATCGATTCAGCAACGCGTGGATCGGGCTTATGAGTTTGCCGATCTGTCAGACTATTCTTTCAAGGATCGAATGTTGATTCGCGCGGCTGATCTCGTCTTCTATTGCCTCATCAGTCTCATCGGTCTGACGGCGCGCTTCGAGGTCATTGACTGGCAGAATCACGAAGCAGCTGAACAGAACGGCGCCTTGCCAATCTATGTCTTCTGGCATGATCGAATCTTTCTTACAACGTACTGGTGGAGGAATCGACGCATTATTGTCATGACATCGCGAAGTTTCGACGGTGAGTACATCGCGCGGTTTATTCAGCGTTTTGGCTACGGTGCGGTGCGCGGCTCCAGCACGCGTGGAGGCGTTGGCGCGATCGTCGAAATGGCGCGACTGATGCGCGCTGGATGCACGACCGCTTTCACCATCGATGGTCCGAAGGGACCACCTTATGTCGCAAAGATGGGTGCTGTCTTGCTGGCAAAAAAATCCGGCCATCCGATCGTTCCTGTAACGATGGCTTTGGCTCGCTACTGGAAGGCACCTAGCTGGGATCACTTTCAAATCCCCAAGCCCTTTACCAAAGCGCGGATTTATGTTGCCACTCCAATCTATGTTGCCGCAGATGCCGACGAGCAAACGCTCGCTGCAAAACGAGATGAATTGCAGGCAACGCTCGACGATCTCACGAGCAGAAGTGATGAATGGCGATCGAGTTTGCACTGAACAAGCAAACAAACGTTCAATATACAGGCAGCCTGCTTTTGCTTTTCCGCATCGATTTACCTGATCATACTCATCTCCCAGAATCAGTTCCCTATGAAAGGTAATAAGGATGAAATTAATTCTCGTTTTTGCTTTGTGTCTTGCCACAGCCATAAGCAGCCAGGCACAAACTCAGTTGAAACCTCCCACGGAGCCAGCCATCAACCGCTTCTTGCGATACGTCAAGATCGACACGCAATCCGCAGAAGATCAGACAACCGTTCCAAGCACGCGTAAACAGCTCAATTTGGCAAATCTACTCGCCAAAGAATTGACTGCCCTCGGCGCACAGGGCGTACGTGTTAGTGAGTTTGGAATCGTCTACGCGATAATCCCCGGCAATCTGCCTGACAATTCGAAGGTACCGGTGGTCGGTCTTATTGCACACATGGATACTTCGCCGGAAGTTTCAGGAGAAAACGTCAACGCGATCATTCTTAAAAACTATCAAGGTGGCGACATTGTCTTACCGAAAGATTCTTCGCAAGTCATCTCTGTGGAGAAGAATCCTGTTCTCAAAGACATGATTGGCGACGACATTATTACAGCGGACGGAACCACTCTCCTTGGTTCGGACGACAAATCAGGCTGCGCCGAGATTATGACGATGATCGACACGCTGCGTCAGAACCCACAAATCAAACACGGGACCCTGGCCATTGCTTTCACGCCGGATGAGGAAGTCGGCGCCGGCGTCGACAAACTTGACATCAAGGCCTTTGGTGCGCAGGTCGCTTACACGGTTGACGGGGAAACACTTGGTGAGATCAGTAATGAAACGTGGAGTGCCAAAACCGCCACGATTGCATTCCAAGGCAAAAACACTCATCCGGGCACGGCGAAAGGCATCATGATTAACGCACTTTTCGCAATTGCAGATTACCTGGGTCGCTTCCCTCACGATATGCTCCCGGAGACAACAGAGGGACGCGTCGGATTTGTTCATCCGTACACCGGAACTTTGGAGGTTGAGAAATCAACCCTCAAGATATTGCTGCGCGATTTTGATGTGAGCGGCTTAGAAGCAAAGGAAAAGTTACTGCGTGACATGGTTGCACAAACGCAAGCAAAGTTTCCCGAAGTGAAGATCTCGATTGACATCAAAGAGAATTACAAGAACATGAAGGAAGTGCTGAAGGACTCTCCTGAGTTAACCGATAACGCGATCGAAGCTGCGAAGCGCGCAGGTCTCAAGCCGTACATTAGACCGATTCGGGGCGGGACTGACGGATCCAACTTAACCTTCAGAGGATTACCAACTCCCAACTTATTTACTGGTGGTCAGAACTTTCACGGCAAGTTGGAGTTCAATTCACGGCGCGGGCTGGAGAAGACTACCGAAACATTGATTCACCTCGTTCAGATTTTTGCGGAGAAAGCGAAATGAAGCAGGTGCCTGGCAGTTGCAAGTTAAAACTGAGCTGGAGACTGTTTGAGAACTCTCAGGTTATTAGCAATTGAGGAGAATTCAACCACAAAGACACGAAGGCACTAAATCGAAACAGGCTATCGGTGAGTTTTTAAGAATTTCTTTTTGTGCCTTGGCTTTGCCTCAAAAGTCGGATTTAGCCCGAGGCACGAGTGTTTTGGTTCGTGTTAGTTAGTGTGACTTCGTGGATCGTTCTTAGTTTTTCCGGACAAAGCGAACGATCCACGAAGTCACTCTAACTAAACACGAAAACTCCTTACCGCCGAAATTACTTTTGAGGCAAAGCCTTGTGCCTTTGTGTCTTAGTGGTTAATTTTCCGGTTGCGTAGTCACTGTCGCTATTTTCATTCGGTTTCTGCAGCCCGGTGAGAATGAGAGTTACCAGAACAATTTGTTCGAAACAGGGAGCTACGATTGTCAGAAACACAACCAATTCCCTATCACAGCGGCTTCGTAGCATTAGTCGGGCGGCCCAACGCCGGCAAGTCGACACTTCTTAATCGACTCGTTGGTCAGAAGATCGCTGCCGTTTCCAACAAACCGCAAACCACACGTTTCAAGATTCAGGGAGTCATCACCAGACCAGAAGGCCAGGTCGTTTTGGTAGACACACCGGGAGTGCATCAACCCGGTTATCAGCTCAATCGACGCATGATGGCTGCAGTTCAGGACGCACTCCTGGGCGTAGATCTGGTCTGCCTGCTTCGCGACGCTTCGGTATCTACCGGTCAGGGCGATCGTTTCGTTCTCGATTTGATAAAGCGCTCCAGTAAGCCGGCTCTGTTGCTCCTAAACAAGATCGACAAGCTTGAAGACAAATCAGCCTTATTGCCCTTAATGGAGTGGTACGGACGGGAATACGACTGGCGTGAGATAGTTCCGATCTCGGCACTAAAAGACGAAATGACCGACGTATTGCTTGAGAGTTGTTTGCGACATCTTCCCGAAGGAGCGCCGATCTTTTCGGAAGATGAGCTGACCGATCAATCTTTACGCGTGCTTGTTTCCGAAATCGTACGCGAAAAGCTACTGCAGGTTACAGGCGATGAAATTCCCTACGTGACCGCCGTGGTAACCGAGCGTTTTGAAGAAGTGCGCGATGACTTTACGCGCATCAATTGCGTTATCGTAGTTGAGAGACCGTCGCAGAAGAAGATTGTTATTGGCAAGGGTGCAGCTCGTCTCAAAGACATTGGGATACGAGCCAGGCAGGACATCGAACACCTACTCGGACATCGCGCTCATCTTGAGTTGTTTGTCAAAGTCGAAAAAGACTGGCGCAACAAAGACGCATTGCTCGATGAAATGGGACTGGGTTAGTGGCCGGCTGCAGATAAAAACGGTTGGGCAATGAACCACAAAGTCACCCTGCTTATAATCATTAATAAGCGGATAAGTAGATGAAACTAATTTAGGGAATATGCGGCTTGGCCGCTTCCCTTGCGGAAAGCCTCTGGCTTTCCGTCACGCTGCTGGTTCTTCGGCGGCTAAGCCGCTCGAGGCGAAGCCTCTACTGCTTGACAGTGAACCGAACGGAAAGCCAGAGGCTTTCCGCAAGGGAAGCGGCCAAGCCGCAAAAACCAGATCAGTGTCTTGTCGTTGATTGAAGGTTTCTTAGTCAGAGTCTTTTGCGGAATTCCGAAGAGTGAACGCGCCGGCATCAGAGTCCAAACACACCTGGCACGCATTGAACATTGACCTCGAGCCATCAGCGCGCGAGGCAGTTGAATATGCTTTGATGGAGGCAGGTGCGCTCGGAACCGTAACCAACGATCAGCATGATGGTCTGATACGAATAATCGGTTATTTCGAAATCGTTCCCGATCGCGAACAAGTTAGGAGAGAACTTCTCGAAGCTCTGCGCATCTACAACTTGCCCTCTTCCTCTGTCAGAGAGATGACCGTGGAGCAGATAGCAGATCGCGATTGGCTTGAGGAATGGAAAAAGAACTGGCAACCCGTAACAGCCGGACGGTTCGTCATTGCGCCGCCGTGGACTAATGTTAGTAACGCCGCCGATCAGGTTGTCATTCGTATTGAGCCGGGAATGGCCTTTGGTACTGGCACTCATGAGACGACGCGTCTCTGTCTTGCTGCGATTGAAAAACATTTTGCTGGCAGCAGTTTTCTGGATGTTGGCACTGGCACCGGAATACTCGCGATTGCTGCCGCTAAACTCGCACCTGATGTGCGTGTGCTGGCATATGACATAGATGGCGACGCGATCGCGATTGCGCAGGAGAACGCCAGAGCGAATGGAGTGGAAGACCAAATCAAATTTCGCGATGGCTCGATTGACGACTCGTCGGCATCGTCTGATTTGGTCTGTGCGAATCTAACCGCTGATGTGATTCTGGCGATGCTGGGGACGTTGCTGAATGTGACCTGCGGGAAATTGATCCTATCGGGAATTCTGGAGACGCAGGTCGGCGGCATGCTCGACGCACTACAAACGAAGGGCGTGTCTGATGTCGAAATAACCCAAGACGGTGAGTGGGTTTGTTGTGTAGTGTGACCGGTTTAGAACGCTTCCAGCAGTCATCGGTTAATAAGAAGAGATGTCTCGACGAAGATTCTTTGCAACGCCAGACTCCTTTCAAGGACAAACCGTCACACTGACCTCAGACGAAGCCAAACATCTACGTGATGTGCTTCGACTAAAGCACGGAGACGAAGTTTATGTCTTCGACGGCGCGGGAAAGGAGTTTCGGTGCACAGTCGCTCAGCTGCATCGCAATGAGGTCACTCTTGAAAACTGTGAAGAGGTGGAGCCGGCTCATCGCGAATCTCCTCTTCAACTCACACTCGCGGTCGCTCTGTTAAAAGGTGAAAAATTCGATTTGGTTGTGCAGAAGGCAACCGAGTTAGGTGTTAGCTGCATTGTGCCAGTAGCGAGTCAATATGCGGATATTCACCTACGTGATCCTTCTGACGCTGACAAACGCGTCAGCCGCTGGCGACGAATCGCTCTGGAGGCGGCGAAACAATGCGGCCGTGCAAAAGTGCCCGAGGTCAGAATCCCGATCACGTTTCATTCGCTAATGACGACTAGCAACGAATCCGTAAGACTGATGTTCTCGGAACGCGAAGGCAAAACTTTGGGTGACTCATTATTGGTCAGGCCACCTCCAACTGCCGTTAGCGCCCTGGTTGGTTCGGAAGGTGGCTGGTCAGACGATGAGATTAGTCAGGCGACCGCAGCGGAGTGGAAAGTCGTGACTCTTGGCGGCCGCGTCTTGCGCGCCGAAACCGCCGCGATTGCGGTTAGCGTGCTGCTCCAATACATCTACGGCGATTTCAAATGACTTCTGAATCGCTACAGCCTTTGACCAGAATCTGTTTCGGGCTCAGAATATGCAACAGAAGTCGGCGGAACAAAGGGTGCAAGGAGGTCGTTTGTAATACTGCGACCCCAACCAAGGAATCTTGATGACAAAAGAAGAAGCAACGGAGAAGGCGCGCAAGGACTTAGCGAGGCGACTCGGTATTGAAGAAGGCCAGGTCACCGAGCACTCTGCGTCGGAAACCGACTTTCCGGACATGGCTTTAGGTGCAGCCGCTGCCGGTGAAATGAGTGGTCAAATGATTACTCGCGGCTGGAAAATTCAACTTAAAGCCGCCGGCCACACTTACGAATATCGCGCGGACAAAGGTCAGCTGCGGCTGTACCAGTTTAAGGGGAAGAATTACAAAATATAGGTCTTTGGTTTTTGGTTTTAGGTCTTTGTGCGGGCATGAGCTCGTAAAGACCTAAGACCCAACACCAAAGACCAGTTCCATCCGAGGCAACACCCATGAACCGCAATAATTTCCTGCCACATGTCGCACTCGCACTAGTCCTCATTCTCGTTGCCGCCTTTGCGGGGCAGTTAAGGCGCTGGCAAACGGAATGGAAACACCGAGTTCGAATCATTCCTGCCGAGGAAAAACGGCGCGCGCCGATAAATAACGTCGAAGCCGCTCCCTACGAAAACCGTGGGTTCGGCGCCCCAGAAGTTCTGGTGAAGTTCAGACAGGGCGTCAATGAAGAAGCAATCGAAAGAATTACGCTTGGGTTACACGACCGTGTCGAAGACGAAATCGAGTCGGTCCCTGGGCTCGATGCGATTGATGATCTGGACGACAAAACTGCCGAGGCTGTTGCTGCCCAGTATCGCGGACTTCCCGAAGTGGAGTACGCCGAAGCTATCTTTGAGATTAGTGCCGATGATTTTGGCTCAGCGGAGTCGCCGGTCACGCCTCGCGATCCGCGCTTCTCAGAACAATGGGCACTGTTTAACGACGGCAGCAGGGGCGGAACGACCGGGGCTGATATCAGCGCGACTCATGCATGGGCGGTTACAACGGGGAGCGACAAAGTAGTAGT
>Ga0070698_100005124_pt1 | contig 14345 bp, 15 predicted proteins | sample KBSK1502metaG_FD_65477 | JGI IMG/M metagenome (GOLD analysis project Ga0070698, IMG submission 65477) | Corn, switchgrass and miscanthus rhizosphere microbial communities from Kellogg Biological Station, Michigan, USA - KBS K1-50-2 metaG | ecosystem: Host-associated > Plants > Roots >...
CGTTCGGAACGTTCGGAACGTTCGGAACGTTCGAGTCGTTCGGGTCGTTCGAGTCGTTCGGGTCGTTCGAGTCGTCCGGGCCGTTCGGTTCGTTCGTACGTTCGGGTCGTTCGAGGTGGCGGTCTCTGCGATCGGGGCGTGCCCTCATCGAAATTCCCTGGAGTTTCCGCGTGGCACCGATGGTGCCTCGTCGGCCGCGTGGCCGGCGCGAATCGGTTCGAAGACCTGCTTTCGTGGCAGCGGATGCATGAACTGAATATCGAAGTGTGGAAAGCCACCGAACATGGACCTGTGGCTCGAGATTTCGATTTCCGAAACGAGATCCGCGACGCGGCGGATTCCGCCGAGCGCAACATCGCTGAGGGTTTCGGCCGGTTCAACCCTCCGGTGTTCGCAAACTTTCTCGATTTCTCCCGAGCGTCCGCGTTGGAGACGAGATCGCTGCTGAAGAAGGGACTGGCGGTTGGCTACTTCAAGGCCGATGAAGCCGCACGACTCGACAGCCTCGCCGATCGCGGACTTCAAGCCGTCGCCAGGTTCCAGCGCTATCTCCGCTCGCCGGAAGCGAAGCGAAACGCCGCACGACGCTACCGTCGCAAATGGGCGCCGAAGCGCGAGAACGGCCCGAACGATCAGAACGAAACGAACGACCCGAACGGTTCGAACGGCCCGAACGATCAGAACGAAACGAACGACCCGAACGCTCCGAACGATCCGAACGACTAAATTAAGGCGTCGTCGCCTGCGACGCCAACCAAGTCTCGAAGTCTGACTGAGTCTGAATCGTGTAAAAGCCGCGCATCCGGTAGTGGCCGAGGCCGCATAGCTGCGAACACGCGATCTCCGACTCGCCGGTCCGCGTTGGCGTGAACCAGACGCGCTGCTCGACGCCCGGGATGGCGTCCTGCTTCACCCGCATCTGCGACAGGCCGAAGCTGTGAATCACGTCCTTGCTCGAGAGATGCACGATCACCGGCCGATCGACCGGCAGGTTCAGCTGGTTCTGCGTCCACACGTCGTCTCTCGCCGCGGCGTCGGTTAAATCGAGGCCGAGGGGATTGTCCGCGGTGACGAGCTGAAGCTGGGTGCGACCGAAGACACCATCGCGTCCCGGATACTGGACGTTCCAGATGAACTGCTCGGCGACGACGCGAACGATGGTGCTTTGCTGCTCCGCGGGGAATGCGTCGACGCGGGCGCTCCACGTGGGAATCGAGAAAACGACCAGGAGAATCACTTCCGCGGCCAGCACGCCGATTACAATCACGCGCGGCCAGCGGCCCGATACCCCTTCGTACGTGGCTTTCGGATGCGCGCCACGTCTGAAGCGCACGAGGACATATGCAAAGAACATCGCCCACCCGGCGAAGGCAGCAGAAACGCCGTGACGAGCTGCGCCCAGATGAAGAATGGCAGGCGGAACCACGTCAGTCCGGGGGCGCGCAGCTGGACGATGGTCGCGATCGTGTTGATCGAGCCGAGCAGCGACGACAGGATCAGCAGGCACATCCCCGCGAGCCAGAATGTCTGGCCCATCGTCGCGAAATCCGCCAGCGGCGGGTACGACCTCCATCCCGAATTAGGCGCCCCCTGTGGCGAGAAAAAGCTGGCGATCATCACCATCCCGCCCACCAGGTACAGCCAGTAGCTCGACATGTTCAGCCGTGGGAACGCCATGTCCGGCGCACCGATCTGCAGCGGTACGAGGTAGTTGCCGAACCCCCGACCGACAGCGGCACGACCGCGAGGAACACCATGATGGTGCCGTGCATCGCGACGAGCTGGTTATAGAACTCCGGAAGCAGGACGCCGCCCGGCGCATTGAGCTCCCCGAACAACGAGCCGATGAGCGGAACCGCCTGGCCGGGGTAGGCAAGCTGCCACCGAAAGACGATCGCCAGGCCAAACCCGATCACCAGGAAGATCAGACTTGTCAGCGCGTACTGAAGCCCGATGACTTTGTGATCGAGGGAGAAGAGGTATTTTCGGAACAAACCCGTTTGGATTCTATAGAATCGCGGCATGGCCGCAAAGCACTCGCGACTGCTTGTCGCCCTGTTTCTTATGACGCATGCCGCTGCTGCGGGCGCGCAGACCGCGCCCGAGCCAATCCGATACACGCTGAATTTCCCGGCCCCACAAACACACTACGTCGAGGTCACCGCCACGGTTCCGACGGGACGCCGCGCGGATGTCGACCTGATGATGGCCGTCTGGACGCCGGGGTCGTATCTGGTACGCGAGTACGCGCGCAACGTGGAAGCCGTAACAGCCGCCGGCCCAGACGGGCGCGCCCTCGACGTCGACAAGTCGAAAAAGAACCATTGGCGCATCACCACAGGCGGCGCGCCGTCAATCACGCTGAAGTACCGCCTCTACTGCCGCGAGATGTCGGTGCGCACGAACTGGGTGGAGTCGGACTTCGCGATGATCAACGGCGCTCCGACATTCATCACGCTTGCCGATCTGGCGCCGCGGCCCCACGAGGTGATCATCAATCCCGCGCCCGCATGGAAGCGATCGGTGACCGCACTACCTGAGATGGGTGGCGGCGAACATCGTTACCGCGCGCCCGATTACGACACGCTGGTCGATTCCCCGATCGTCATTGGCAATCCCGCTGTGTACGACTTCGTTGTCGACGGGAAGAGACACTCGCTGGTCAACGTGGGGGAAGGCGGGGTGTTCGACGGCGCCCGCGCGGCCAAGGATCTCGAGACCATCGTCAAGGAAGATCGCCGCCTCTGGGGCTTCCTCCCGTACGACCGGTACGTGTTCTTCAACATGATCACCGAGACGGGCGGCGGTCTCGAGCACAAGAACTCCACAGTGCTCATGACCAACCGCTGGGCCACGCGAACGCGCCGCGCGTACCTGTCGTGGCTGGAACTGGCCAGCCACGAGTATTTTCACGCGTGGAACGTGAAGCGCCTGCGTCCCGCCGAGCTCGGCCCATTCAACTACGAGGACGAGAACATCACGCGCAGCCTGTGGATCGCGGAAGGCTTTACCGACTACTACGCCGAACTGCAGGTGCATCGCGCCGGCTTGTCGACGCGGGATGAATACCTCGAGGGTCTGTCGAACGCGATCGAGGCGCTCCAGACGACGCCCGGGCGCCTGGTGCAGTCGGCGGAAATGGCCTCGTTCGACGCGTGGATCAAGTACTACCGGCCCGATGAGAATTCCCCGAACACCTCGATCAGCTACTACACGAAGGGCACTGTCATCGCGTTTCTGCTCGATGCCAGGATCCGCAAGGAAACGGCAAAGTCACTCGACGACGTGATGCGTGTGGAGTACGAGCGCTTCTCGGGGGCGAAGGGTTACACGCCTGAGGAATTTCGTGTTGAGGCGGAGAAGGCGACCGGCATCAGCCTGAAACAATTCTGGGACACGGCCGTGGAAAGTACCGCCGAGCTCGACTACTCGGAAGCGCTCGACACGTTCGGCCTGCGCTTCAAGCCCGTCCCGCCGGCGGTGGCCGACCGGCCGGCGAAGATATGGCTCGGGATCACGACCCGCAACGACAACGGCCGGCTTCTGGTCACGCAAGTGCAGCGAGGGTCCCCAGCCGACGTCGCCGGTATCAACGTGGACGACGAGATTCTTGCAATCGATGACTTTCGCGTCCGCGCGGACCGTTTCGAGAACCGGCTCGAGCAGTACAAGCCGGGCGACAGGGTCTCGGTCCTGGTCGCGCGCCGCGAACAGCTGTTGAAGGTCGATGTCCCGCTTGCCAGCGAGCCGGTCAAGAGCTGGCGCCTCGAGGTGAACCCGAACGCCGCCGAGACTCAGCGCCGCAACCTTGACGCGTGGCTGCGTGGACAGTCGTGACCCTTCGACCCTTCGACGAGCGCAGGGTCGTCCCGAGCCCGGCGACGGACGACACGCTCAGGGCCACCCCGAGCGTGGTCGAGGGGTGAGGAGATGACGTTCGATCCCGAGTACATCTCGCAGGTGCTCAGCGAGAACTTCGAGGATGCGAAGACCCTGTTCCTGTCGCCGCTGATCGCCATCCATTACGCGCATCTCGTGATGCTGCGCGAGCGCGACATCATCAACTCTGCCGACGCGCGGGCCCTGCGCCAGGCGCTCGATTCCATTTCGCTCAGCGACGTGAAGGCTGCGCCGTACGACGCGAGCTGCGAGGACCTGTTCTTCTACGTCGATCGGATTCTCGTGAAGTCGTGCGGTGAAGCGGTGGCCGGCCGCCTTCATACCGCACGCAGCCGCAATGACATCGACATGACGATGTACCGGATGCGGCAGCGGGAGTTCATCGCGGCGCTGATTGGCGCCGTACTGGAGCTCCGCGAGGCGCTGCTCGATCTGGCGCAGCGCCACCGCGACACGCTCTTTGCCGCGCACACGCACACACAGCCGGCGCAGCCCACGACGATCGCGCACTACCTGCTGGGAGTCATCGAGCAGCTCGAACGGGATGTGACGAGGCTCCGCGCCGCGTTTGCGTGCACGAATCGCAGCCCGCTCGGCTCGTGTGCCATCACTGGCACGGGTTTCCCGATCGATCGTCAGGCCACGAGCGACCTGCTCGGCTTCGACGCGCCCACCGGCAATACCTACGGCAGCATTGCCACCGTCGACTACCTGCTCGAAAGCGTCTCGGCCGCGAATGTCATGCTTGCCGGCCTGGGCCGCGTCGTCCAGGACCTGTTGCTGTGGTGCACCATCGAATTTGGATACCTGAGGCTGGCGGAAGGCCTGGTGCAGGGGAGCAGCATCATGCCGCAGAAGCGGAACCCCGTTGCGCTCGAGCATGCGCGCGCGATCGCCAGCAAGGCGCTCGGACAGGGGATGGCGATCATCACCGGCGTCCACAACACGCCGTTCGGCGACATCGTCGACACCGAGGACGACGTGCAGCCGCTGGTGGCATCGACGTTCCGGGACGCGCTGCGCGCCGTCGCTCTCGTCGCCGCGTCGATGCGCGGGGCGGAGTTCGATGTTGCGAAACTGGAATCCCGAGCGGCCGAAGGCGGGACGACGCTGACCGAGCTAGCCGATCACCTGGTGCGCGACCACAAGATTCCGTTCAGCACTGCGCACACGATCGCCGCGAGGTTTCTGCAGCTGCGGTGCGAGGAGCCGGACGTGTCACCCGGCGCGGCGCTGGCGCGCGTCTCGGCCGACATGCTGGGAGCGCCGCTGCAGTATCAGGACGAGGAGATTGCGCGGATCACGAGCCCGCGTCATTTCGTCGAAGTGCGCCGCACGCCGGGTGGCCCCGCGCCGGCGGAGACGACGCGCGCGATTGCGCTGTCACGGGACGTGCTCGGCCGCGATCGCGCCTGGCTCGACAAGACGCACGAGGCGCTGCGCGATGCCGACGCGCGTCGCCGCCAGCGGAGCGAGGTGCTGTGACGACCATGCAGCGCACCTACGTTCGCGTGGTCGTCATCTGGCTGGTCGTACTCGCCGCGCTCTACGCGTTTCAGCAATACTTCAGCTGATGCACGCGGCCGACTGGACGATCATCGCGATCTACCTGGTCTGGATCGTGTGGGACGGACTTCGACGCACCAAGGACAGCGACCGGCTCGAGGGGTACTTCCTTGGCGGCCGCAGTATCCCGTGGTGGGCCGTGGGGCTGTCGGTGATGGCTACTCAGCTGAGCGCGATCACCATGATCGGCACGACGGGTCAAGGCTACGTCGACGGCATGCGGTTCCTGCAGTTTTATTACGCGCTGCCGCTCGCGATGATCGTCCTCTCAGTGACCCTCGTCCCCTTCTTCCACAACGCCCGGATCTACACCGCGTACGAGTACCTGGAGCGTCGCTTCGATGCCAAAACGCGCGCGTTCACGAGCCTGCTCTTTCTCCTGTCGCGGAGCATGTCGCTCGGTGTCGTGATTTCCGCGCCCGCTGTCGTGCTGTCAGTGGTGCTTGGGATCAGCGTGACGAGCACCGTTCTGCTCACCGCGATCCCGACCGCGATCTACACGATGTTCGGTGGCGTTCAGGCGGTTGCATGGACCGACGTCAAGCAGATGGGGCTGATCGTCGCCGGACTCGTCGCCGCCGTCACGGTCCTCATCCTCGGGCTTCCACCAGACGTCGGGCTCGGCCAGGCGCTCCGGCTTGCGGGATCGACCGGCCGGCTGCAGACGTTCGATTTCACGTTCGACCTGACGAACCAATACACGTTCTGGTCGGGGACGATTGCGGCGTTGTTCCTGTTCTGCTCGTATTTCGGGACCGATCAGAGCCAGGTTCAGCGGTATCTCTCGGCGCCGTCGGTTGATGACGCGCGCTCCTCGCTTCTCATGAGCGCGTATTGGAAAATCCCGCTGCAGGGGCTCGTACTGCTTGTCGGCGTGCTGATGTTCGTCCATTACGTCTTTGCACCCGGCCCGATGCTGTTTGACGTGCGGCACGATCGCGAGCTGCGCGAAGGGCCACGCGCGGTTGAATATCGAGCACTCGAAGAGAGGTTTCAGGCTGCCACAGCGTCGAGGCGCGCGGCCGCAGCGACCTTCTCGCAGGCGGAGCGATCGAAGGATTCCCAGGCGCTCGCGGCGGCAGGCCAGGCGTTCAAGGCGGGTGAGGCTGACGTCCGCGCCGTTCGCGCCGACGCGCTCACGTTCGTGCGCGAGGCGACGGGCGATACGAACTACAACGACGTGAACTACGTGTTCCCGACCTTCATCACGACCCAGATGCCAGTGGGACTGGTCGGGCTGCTGTTCGCAGCGATCTTCGCGGCGGCGATGTCAACGATCGCCGGTGAGCTCTCGGCGCTCTCAACCGCTTCCGTGATCGACTTCTATCGCCGCTTCGTCAGGGCGGAAGCGAGCGACCGGCACTTCGTCACCGTGTCGCGGATCACCACGGCATTCTGGGGCCTCTTTGCGGCCGGCGTTGCCGTGTGGGCGGCCGAGCTCGGATCGCTCATCGAGGTGGTCAACCGCTTCGGCTCGTTCTTTTACGGTTCCATTCTTGGTGTCTTCATTCTGGCTATCGCTTTCCCGCGCGCGACGGCGAACGGCGCGTTTGTCGGCCTGCTCGCCGGGATGGCAAGCGTCGCATATGTCGCGACGTACACCAGGATCGCGTTCCTGTGGCACAACGTCGTTGGCGCCGTGGCAGTCGTTCTGGTCGGCCTGATCGTGAGCCTTCTCTCTCGCGGACCGGGAAAGGCCGTGCCGCCCGGCGCCCTCGACCCGCCGGGAGACCGCGTCCAGCGATGATTCGCATCTTCGTGACGGGCGGGACCTTCGACAAGACGTACGACGAAATCCGGGGACAGCTCTCGTTTGGCGACACGCACCTCCCGGAAATGCTGCGCCTGGGACGCTCGCGCGCTGACGTCGCGATTCGTACGCTGATGATGATCGACAGTCTGCAGATGACCGATGCCGATCGCGAGCTGATCGTGCGCAACTGCCAGCAGTGCGATGAATCGTGCATCGTCATCACGCACGGCACCGACACCATGGTGGAGACGGCGGCCGCACTGGCGCGCGGCGTGACAAGGAAGACGATCGTGTTGACCGGGGCGATGATCCCGTATGCGTTCGGCAGCTCGGACGGGTTGTTCAACCTCGGGAGCGCACTGTCACTCGTGCAGGTACTGCCGGCGGGCGTCTACATCGCGATGAACGGACGGCACTTCAAGTGGGACGAGGTCAGGAAGAATCGCGAAAGCGGTGTGTTCGAATCGATCCCGTAGTCGGGGGTGGCCCGTGATCAGTAAAGGTGCCGCGAATCACGTTACGGCCCCAGCGCTTCATCCACGGTCATGACGCGGATAGGCTGTGGGAGTTTCAGCGCGCGGATGCCGGCTTCGATCACTTTCCTGTCCCCGACGACCACCACTGCGAACTTCGGCGGCTGAATGTAGGTCGTCGCGGTCTTCTGCACATCGGCGGCTGTCACCTTCTGGATTTCGGGTACGTAGCGCTGGTAATAGTCGTCCGGCAACTTGTAGACGATCAGGTCCTCGATCTCCTGTGACAGATCGCCGGCCGTTTCGAACTGGCCGGGGAAACTCAGTGCGAGATAGTTCTTCGCGCGCGTCAGCTCGTCGTTGCCGACCGGCTTCGCGCCGATTCCGTTCAGTTCGTTGAAAAACTCGTGAAGAGCATCGGCGGTCTTGTCCGTCTGGACGGCGGCGCGGGCCACAAACGTCCCCGCCGAGAGGCGCATGTCGAAACCGGAGCCCGCGCCGTAGGCGTAGCCGTGCTCCTCACGCAGATTCTGATTGAGCCGCGACGAGAACGACCCACCGAGGATGGTATTCGTGACCTGTATCCTGAAGTAGTCGGGCGTCGACCGCGCCACGCCGACCCACCCGATCTGAATGACCGACTGCGCCGCGTCGGGCTTGTCGACGAGATAGATCTGACCGCTGGTCAGTTGCGGCGCCGTCGGCACCGCCGGTCGTCTCACCGCCCCAGTGCTCTTCCAGGCACCGAAGCCCTTTTCCAGCATCGGGACGACCTCGTCAATCTTGATGTCGCCGACGACGACCAGCGTTGCGTTCGAGGGCTGATAGAACGCGTCGTGAAAGGCGCGGAGGTCCATCGGCGTGAATGACTTCAGCGTCCCCTCGGTCCCGGTCGCGCTCGTGCCGTACCGGTGCATCGCGCCAAAGACGATGCGTTGGAACGCTCGCGGCGCGATCGCCTGCGGATCGTCGCGCGCCTGCAGCAGCGCGGTGAGCCGCTCCTGGCGAAGTCGATCGAGGTCCTGCGCTGGAAACGTCGGGTGGAGCGCGACGTCGGCCATCAGAGGCAACGCGTCGCCCAATCGCAGCGCTGGCACGTTGAGGCGCACTACCGATTCGTCGAAGGTGCTGCCGGTCGTCAGGTTGGCGCCGAGGAAGTCAACGGCATCCGCCAGCTCCAGCGCCGATCGCGAGCCGGCGCCTTCATCGAGCATCGCGGCGGTCATGCTCGCAACGCCGAACTTGCCGGCGGGATCGTCTCCGCTACCCGCGAGCACGACCAGATTCGCCTGAACGAGCGGTACCTCGTGCGTTTCAATCACCCACACCGGCAGGCCGTTCGACAACGTGCGCTTCTGTATGGGAGGAAGGTTCAGCTGTGGAGCGGGGCCTAATGCCGGCGGACGCGATCTGTCGGGGCGATCCTGGGCAACGAGGGCCACGAAGACGAATTGGCCACAGAGAACACTAAGAACACTAAGCACCAAGAAACCACGAAGACCACGAAATTCTCGAAGGCCACGAATACGAATACTCACTTTCTCGCCTCCGGCTCGACGACGAGCTCGACGCGCCTGTCGGGCGGCAGAAACTGCAGGGCAGCAGCGCGAATGTCCGACGGTGACAACGACGTATATCGCGCGAGATCCTCAGCGAAGTAGTCGGGGTCACCTCCCGCGTAATCGAAATACGCGTTCAGCTGATTGGCCTTGCCGCTGAATCCGCCGACACGCTCCATCTGCCGGTAAAACCCCGCCTCGATCTGGTTCTTCGCGCGCTGCAGCTCCCGTTCGTCGGGAGGCTCGCGCCTCAGCCGATCGATCTCCTCGTCGATGACCTTCTGGATGTCGGCGATCTGCTTGCCGGGTCGGGCGGTCGCGACGACCAGGAACGAGCCTCCGAGCGCCGCGCTTTGCTGGACGGCCATGACGTCCTGCACCATCTGCGTGTCGTACACGAGGCGCTTGTAGAGCCGCGAGTTCTTGCCGCCTGCGAGAATGTATGACGCCACATCCAGAGAGGCATCGCCCGGCTGGTACAGCCGCGGCGTCAACCATCCGAGATACAGGCGCGACAACTCGACGCGATCCGTCAGCGTCTTCTTCTTCACGCTCGTCAACATCGCGGCAGGGGGCGCCACAGGTTCGACCGGCGCGCCACGCGGGATGTCCCCGAACCATTTCTGCGCGAGCGCCTGCGTCCGATCGAAGTCGATGTCGCCTGCGATCACGAGGCTCGCATTGTTCGGCACGTAGTACTTCTTGAAGAACCCCACGACGTCCTCATAGCTGGCGGCGGTGAGATCCTCCATCGAGCCGATCGTCGGCCACTGATACGGATGGCCGTCCGGCCACAGCATTTCGTCCAGCGCGATGCTCGCCATCCCATACGGGCGATTCTCGTAGCTCTGGCGGCGTTCGTTCTTGACCACGTCCCGCTGCCCGTTCACGCGATCCGGCGACATCGTGTCGAGCAGGTATCCCATGCGGTCGGACTCGAGGAACAGCGCCAGCTCCAGCGCGTTCGACGGGACGTCGATGACGTAGTTGGTCCGATCGTTTTGGGTCGAGCCGTTGTTGTCGCCGCCAGCCGATTCGAGCAGCGTGTCGAACTCGCCTTCCTTGACGTGCCCCGATCCTTCGAACATCAGGTGCTCGAACAGGTGCGCGAAACCCGTGCGGCCGGGACGCTCGTTGGCCGAGCCGACGTGATACCAGAGGTTCACGGCGACGATCGGCACGCTCTTGTCCTGGTGGAGGATGACGTTCAGGCCGTTGCCCAGCGTGAATTGCCGATACGGGACCTCGAGTGGCCGGGATTCGGGATTCGGGACTCGGGATTCGGGATTGGACGTTCGAGGTTGAATGTTCTGTTGCGCTGCCAGCGGGAGTGAGGAGAGAGCCAGCAGCAGCACGAGGACGCGGATCTTCATAAGCGCTCCTTCGTCGAGTGTACCGCAGGCACGTGAGCCGCTTTCCGTCCGTTCTGCACATTGTCAGGCAGGAGGACGGAATGAAAAGGCTCTCTACAATGTTCAGCCTGTCGGCGCTCCTGGCGCTGGCGCCAGACGCGTCGGCGCAGCAACCAGTTCCTGTAGCTGCAATTGGCCGCTGGGATGTTGCCGGGCAGCTGGCTCTGCTGAACCGCAACAAGACTGAGCTCGGGTCACGATGGGACCACTGGTACGAGGCGCCCGTCATCCAGGCATCCGCCGGTCACTACTGGACACCGCACTTCAAGACAGAGCTCGAAGTCGCCACGAGTGGCCAGGGAACGATCGGCGTTGAAGAAGATTTGCGTTACCGCGAGCACATGCTTCGCGAATCAACGGTCGGCGTCACAGGCGTATACCAGTTCCTCGACAACCAATGGGTCCATCCCTTTGTCAGCGCCGGGCTCGAGGTTGCAAGGGAACGCCACGTCGCGGAATCGCTGCCGTCATCAATCCAGAGGTTCCCGACCACCGCACTGCCTCTGACGCTTCGGCCCGTGCCCGCGATTGACATCGTTTCGTACTCGGCGCGGCCTGTCGTGACCGGCGGCTTCAAGTTCTACGTCAGCCAGCGTGCGTTCGTTCGAACCGAGGTCCGCACGTCGTTTTCAACCGACCGGCCGCTTGCCATTCAATGGCGAGGCGGCGTCGGCATCGACTTCTGAGGAGGTGTGTGATGGCGAAGTACCTTTCCCTGACGCTTGTGTTCGCCTTGCTGATGGTATCGGCGCGCGAGGGTCTCGCGCAGTCAACAGACGAGGCGATAGCCTGGCAGACGGTGGCACAGCAACTTGATGCCGGCGTCACGGTAGACGTGCGCCTTCGCGACAGTCGGCATTTCAAGGCGACGTTCATTGCCGCGCGGCCTGACGCGATCGTCGTTCAGCGGAAGTCTCGCGTGCCCGTCGGCATTGAGACGATCGCGTACGAATCGGTCGCATCACTCGCACGCGTGGATCCCGCGGGGCTGTCGCGTGGCAAGGTTGCCGGAATCGCGTTCGGTGCCGCAGGTGCAACCGTGGGCGCGCTCCTGCTAGTCATCAGCCTGCTGGCATACGACTAGACATTAGACAAAGAGGCGTTGCCGACGTCCGCGCGGGTCGGGGTAGAATCACGGTTTCCCTGCGGTGTGATCGTCAATGCCTCAACCACTTGTCGCCGTCATCATGGGCTCGTCGTCGGATTGGGAGACGATGAAGCACACCGTTGAGGTGCTGGAACAGTTCGGCGTCGAGCACGAACATCACATCGTCTCGGCGCACCGCACGCCGGTGTGGATGGCTGAGTTCGCCACCGCCGCTGAGTCGCGCGGGGTCGAGGTGATCGTTGCCGGCGCCGGCGGCGCCGCGCATCTGCCGGGCATGGTCGCGGCACATTCGATCCTGCCCGTGCTGGGCGTGCCGGTGCAGAGTGCGGCGCTGCAAGGACTTGATTCCCTGCTCTCGATCGTCCAGATGCCCGGCGGCGTTCCGGTGGGAACTCTCGCGATTGGAAAGGCCGGCGCAACCAATGCCGGCATTCTGGCCGTCTCCATCCTCGCCAACTCGCGGCCCGAGCTGCGAGTGAAGCTTCGGCAGTTCCGCACCGAGCAGACGCAGAAAGTCCAGCAGGAACGGCTGCCGTGACGCGCGTGATCGCTCCGGGCGCCGCGCTGGGCGTGCTTGGCAGCGGGCAGCTCGGGCGGATGTTCGCGATTGCCGCGCGGCGCATGGGTTACCGCGTTCATACCTTTTCTCCGGAAGAAGACACGCCGACAGGCCAGGTCGCCGACGTCGAGGTCGTCGCCGATTACGAGGACCTCGACGCGCTGCGCGCGTTCGCGCGGCATGTGGACGTCGTCACGTTCGAGTTCGAGAACGTGCCGATCGACGCAATCGAGGCGATCGAGGAGTTCGCGCCCGTGCGCCCGTGCGGCGCGGCGCTGCACACCGCGCAGCAGCGGGCGCGAGAAAAGCAATTCCTCGCTGACCACGGGTTTCCGACGGCACCCTTCGGCCGCGCGGCCTCCCTCGACGAGCTCTGGGACGCCGTCGCGCGGATCGGCACGCCCTCTGTTATCAAGACGGCGGCGTTCGGCTACGACGGGAAGGGACAGCACAAGGTCACGACGCCGGCGGACGTGGAGCATATCTGGGCGGCCATCGGTCACCAGGAAGCGGTTGTCGAGAAGTTCATCAGTCTGCAGACGGAGATGTCGGTGATCGGCACGCGGGGCGTCGATGGAGAAATGGCGCTGTACCAGGCGTTCGAGAACCGGCATCGCGATCACATTCTCGACGTCACGACCACCCCCGCCGCAATTTCACCGGCGCTGGCCTCGCGGGCTGCGGAGATCACGCGCGCGATTCTCGAGGAGCTGCAATACGTCGGTGTGCTCTGCGTGGAGTTCTTCATCGACACCGACGGCGGGTTGCTGATCAACGAGCTGGCGCCGCGCCCGCACAACTCGGGCCACCTGACGTTCGACGCGGCGGTCACCAGCCAGTTCGAGCAGCAGGTGCGCGCGATCTGCGGCTTGCCGCTTGGATCGACGACGCTGCTCGCGACGGCGGCCGCGATGGCCAATCTCCTGGGCGAGTTGTGGGAGCACGGCGATCCCAACTGGGCGGCGGCCTCGCGCTTCGCCGATATGAAGCTGCACTTGTATGGGAAGAGTCAGCCCCGCCGTGGCCGGAAGATGGGGCACATGACAGCAATGGGCCGCAACGTCGATGAAGCGCTCGATCGTGTCATTTCCGCACGGGATGCGTTGTTGATCTGATTCCGGCGTCTCCTTTGCAGCCACGTACGCCGTGCTGCGGTCTGCTGCGGTCCCGCTGGCTTTCATCGCCCTCACGGCACTGGCAACGGCTGAGCCAGCCTCTCCACCCGCGACGATTGAACCCGTTTTACATCGATTTCTGACGCGTGCCGACGAGCGTCTCGTCGAGTATCGCGGTACGCGTCGCATGGAAGGGCGAAACGCGCGCATGAACCTCGACGGGTGGATGGAAGTTGCCACGGAACTCGGGGCAGCTGGTTTCCACTATCGAGTGATCTCAGAAGGCGGCAGTGAGATGGTTCGACGCCGCGTCTTTCGCTCAATGTTGGACAACGAGGAACATATTTTCGCGATGGGTGACGTTGAGCGCTCGAGCTTCACCTCGATGAATTACGAATTGACGCCGGCCGCCACCGAGGAGGCAGGCCTCGTGAAGCTGCTCGCGCGTCCCAGGCGTCACGACGTGACGCTGATCGAGGGCGCCGTGTTCATCACGGACACGGACGCGGACCTGGTTCGCGTGGAAGGACGACTTGCGAAGAACCCGTCATTCTGGACCAAGCGCGTGGAAGTCGTGAAGCACTACGGGCGGATTGGCGGACTGCGTGTGCCGGTGCGCATCGATTCCACCGCGCAGATGCGCCTGGCCGGCACATCGACTATGACAATGACCTACGACTACGAGATGATCAACGGCGTCGCCGTGGGGTCGCCGCGAACCCTCGCGGCCCGTTAGAAAATCCCAAATCCCAAATCCCAAATCTCAAATCCCAAATCCCAAGCTCCAACCGTCATAATCTGCGCAGTGCGCGCGGGCATCTTTTCCTTCGGACCGTTTCAGCTGGATTCGGAACGACGACGGCTCATCCGCGCGGGTGAGCCGGTGGCGCTTCCCGATCG
>Ga0070698_100005127_pt1 | contig 14336 bp, 11 predicted proteins | sample KBSK1502metaG_FD_65477 | JGI IMG/M metagenome (GOLD analysis project Ga0070698, IMG submission 65477) | Corn, switchgrass and miscanthus rhizosphere microbial communities from Kellogg Biological Station, Michigan, USA - KBS K1-50-2 metaG | ecosystem: Host-associated > Plants > Roots >...
GGGACCTACCAAGGTACGATGACCGTGAATGGCGTGAATTTTTCCAGCGCTGGTGGGTCCGTCGATGTGTTCGTGCACAGCATGTCAGCGAGCACAGGCGCGACGAATTGGACGAGAGCGTTCGGCGCGAGTTCGGAGGATCACACCTGGGATGTCGACATCGATGGAACCGGCAGTGTTGTCGTCTCCGGTGAGTTCGTCGGATTCGTCGACTTCGGCGCAGGCGGCGCCGTCACTGCGAATAACGGCGACGCGTACGTGGTGAAGTATGCAGGCGCCACGGGGGCGTATCAGTCTTTGCTGCAGCTCGGCGGCTCTGGTTACGATACCGGCGAAGGCGTCGCGGTCGATGCCTCCAACAACTTGATCGTCGTCGGCACCTTCAACGGAACTGCGAACGTGGGTTGTCCGAACCCACTCACCGCAACGCAATCGAACCGCAGAGATCTCTTCCTTGCCAAGTATTCGCCGGCCGGGTCCTGTCTTTGGGCACAAGGATTTGGAGGAAGCGGATCGTACGGCCCGCAGGCAGCGGGTCTCGCAGTGAATTCGGCTGGCGAGATCGCGGTGGCCGGTCACTTCGGTGGAACGCTTTCGTTCGGAGGATCTCTGTTGGTCGCGGCCGGTGTAAGCACTCAGACAGATGTGTTTGCGGTCCGATTCACTAGCGACGGAACACACCTCAATTCGGTTCGAGCCGGCGGAACGGGTGAAGAAAAGGGATTGGGATTGGCACAAGCGGAGGACGGCCGAACGTTCATCATCGGCGCATTCCAGGGCCTCGCAGAGTTCGGCGGCGATGCCTACACTTCATCCGGCTTTAAGGACATCTTTGTTCTTGGTCTCGGACCCTTGTAAGGACTCCCCCAGATTCCGATGATGAGCGCGTGGCGAAGCGCTATCCGCGGCTGTCACGCGCCGAGGTAATCGCGCGGCTTCAAGCGCATGCTGCCGAGCATGGCTTCGTAAGCGTGAGGTCACTGCACGCGCACGATCCGATCTGTGAACGTAGCGTCATGCTCCATTTCCATGGGCTCGTCGCCGCACGTCATGCGGCGCGAGTGGCAGGCCCTCCGCACACAAAGCCAACGACGAGCAAACGCAAGACAGCCGTTCGCTCCATTGTCTGGTCGCGCGATCGTGTGCTCTCTGAACTCCGCAAATTGGCTCGAAGTGGACAAGGCACGACGCTTACAGATTTGGTCGAGGCCGGTCATGTCGCGCTCGTCAGCGCTGCCCGCGAGCATGCAGGCGGTCTCGCGAAGGCACGGGCTCTTGCCGGCCTCGACAAATTTTCCACGCGGACGACAGGTCACAGCCGGCCGCATACGAAGAAGTCGATCATTCATGAGATCCGTCGCCGTCATCGTTCTGGCGAAAGCCTGCGACCGTCCGGCGTTCCGCAGCATCTCTACTCGGCAGCGCGCTATCAGTTTGGTAGTTGGCCGGCAGCTGTTGCCGCTGCACGCGTCACGAGCAGTGACTTTCGACCTAAGCTCGTGAAGTACACACGCAAGACGATTGTTGATGTGCTTCGTCGTGCCGCGCGCGAAGGCGTGCCTCTCACGAAGCACGGCTTGTCCAGCGTGATCAGAATCAACGCCGTTCGCCGCGAGTTCGGCACGCTCGAGTCGGCGCTTATAGAAGCGGGCCTTACCGAGGCACTCGCCGAACGTCGCCACGGCGCCAAAGTCTGGGATCGCACGCGTTTGATCGAAACACTTCGTGCTCGCGCTGCTCGCGGCAAACACCGTTTGACACCCGGCCTGTTTCGCGCCGTCGCACTTCATTTCGGCGGAGCCGAAGAGGCGCGCCGTATTGCGGGTGTTCCGTCGCCCACAGACATCCGCATCGAACAGCGCCGCAAAGCGAAGAAAGCGATTTGGATCACCGAAAGGGAGCGACGCCGTCGCCGTTACGAATAGGTCGAGTCCGGGATAGAATGTCGCTATGAGGGACTCGTTTGCCTTGGCGCGCGTTGCCTTCTGCATGATCGCGTTTGCCAGCAACGGCGCATGCCTGCGCTCGACCGAGTTTCATTGCACTCAGGACGGAGAGTGCTCGCAGACTGGAGCCAAGTGCGAAGGCACCGGGTTCTGCAGTTTCACCGACTCGAGTTGCATGAGCGGCCGACGCTATGGCGAGTTTGCAGGTTCACTATCAAACCAGTGCGTCGACGGAATGATGAGTGATGGTGGTACCGACGGCCCGGACGGGATGAGCGGCGGATGCCCGACCGGTTATGCGACGCTGCCAAATGCGGGCACACACAAATACAAGAAGATTGGCAACGCGGCTGCGTGGTCCACGCAGCGCGATCGATGCACCGCCGATGCGCCCGGTGGCGCAACGTACCTTGCAGTGCCAGATGACATGGCCGAGGCCACTGCCATCGTCACGCTCGGTGCGGCGACGACGTGGGTAGGGATCAACGATGCGACGACCGAGATGAGTTATGTAACGGTGCTCGGTGGCGCCGCCACATTCTTGCCATGGGACACGGCGGCGGGTGAGCCAAACGACACCGGGACTGGTGGCAACGCACAGGACTGCGTGGCGGCGCAGAATATTTCTGGCCTCTTCATGGATGACAAGTGCTCGACCGCATATATCGGCGTATGCGAGTGCAACGGCCCATGACTTTGCGGCGCGATGTGTCGCACGCGGCGACCGCCATCCTCGTCGAGAATCCCGCGCGATAGCATTCGTGATCGGTAGAGACGTATACGCGATTGACGCGCACCGAGCTGATCGCGGCTTCGTGACCATTGCGTCTCGAATGCCTCGCCGCATTGGGCAGGATGACCAACTCCACCCTATTCGTCGCAGGCGATACGGATTCGGGGCGTTTTCGATGATCGACGGTAGATGGCAACTGAGATCGAGAGCCTCGCTGAAGCGCCGTGGTCGGTCGCAAAGCACTACCGACCGTCCTCGCGCGCTTCTTGTTGGTTGTGGAACGCAAGGAGACGATGCGATGAGTGAGAAGCCATGGGCGAAGACGACAACAGAACTTGGATATGGCCTGTGTCCTACTTGCAGCGGCCGCGGGTGGTGCAAAAGCTGCGAAGGAACCGGCCACGTATTGCTTGTCCCGCCGTAACGCGAGGCGCGCGCTCGATCACCCGACGGTCGGAATCAAAATCGTAACGGTCGTGCCCACGCCTTGCTCGCTCTCGATCCGCAAGCGGCCACCCGCTTTGCCAATCAAGCGCTGACAGTTCGCGATGCCTAGACCGGTACCTTCTTTGCGCGTCGTGAACCACGGCGTGCCGATCTTCTTCAGGACGTCGGGCGGCATGCCGATACCGTTGTCGTAGATCTTCACCTCGAGCATGTCGCCTTGCGCATTGGCGTCGACCTTGACATGCCGGTTCGGCTCGCCTGCTGCGACGATCGCTTGCGTTGCGTTGCTCACGAGGTTGACGAGCACCTGCGTGAGGTCCACCGCCGACATGCGCACGCGCGGCAGTTGCTTCGAGCCCTCGTAATTGATGTGCGCCGTGTTGAGCACCGTGATGCGCTGGAACATCGCGACCGTGAAGTCGATGATCGGTACCGGATCGATCACCGGTGCCTCGGTCGGAACGTCGTTGCGTAGGTAGCTCTGCATCACCTGCACCATGCCCGCGATGAGGGTCGACGCTTGCTTGGCATCGTTTACGAGCTCGGGCGTATCATCGATCTTCTGCAACAGGCGGCGCTTGAGCTTGTCGTCGATCGGCGCCGTGTCGATCGCCTCGTGCAAGGCGGGGACGGCTTCGGCGACGCTGCGCAGCTCGTCGAGCGTCGCGTTGACGCTCATGATCGGCGTCTTCAAATCGTGTACGTACAGCGCCGCGAGCTCGCCGAGCGACGCGAGCCGCTCGGTCTGGAGGATGCGTCGCAGCAAGTCCGCTGACGAGCGGCCGAAGCGCCACAGCTCGGTTGCCCACCGCAGCACTTGTACGAGCTCTTCGCGATGCCACGGCTTGATGATGTAACGAGCGACGAGTCCTTCATTGATCGCGCGCAGGATCGGATCGACATCCGAGTACGCGGTGATGACCATGCGGATCGTCGTCGGGTATTTTTCTTTCGCACGCGTCAGGAGCTCGAGGCCATCCATCTCGGGCATGCGGATGTCGCTGACGAGTACTGCGACTTCTTCTGAAGCTAGGGCTTCGAGCGCACTCTTTGCGTCGCCGACCGTCTTGATGCGGAACTCGGTCTTCAACGACTGATCGAAGACAACGCGGTTTGCGCGCTCGTCATCAACGTAGAGAACGAGCGGAGCCGCCGTAGCAGTAGCTTCCGTCATGGTTGCGAACTGTTGAAAATCATACCGCGTTAATCCGCGCATCGTGAATTTGCTAACGGTGAGAGAACGGTGTCGCTGCAGGTTAGTTCGTCCCAAACCGCACGGCCGAAAGGCCATGCGCCAGCGAACTGCCCGACACGTACCCCGCACTTCTCGCCCTCCAAAGCCGTTGCTTCGCGCCGAACTTTGATAGGAATTCCGCGTGTCCCCACCCGGTCCGAGCGAGCCATCGATCATTCAAAAGGTGCGCTACCTCCGCGATCCGTTGGGGTACATCAGCGAGTGCCAGCGCACGTATGGCGACATCTTCACGATCCAGCTCGCCAAAAACGGCATGGTGATCGTTTGCACGCCCGAGCTCGCGAAGGCGGTTTACACGGCTGGCGACGATGTCCTCGTAGCGGGTGAGGCGAAGCTGACCTTGTTCGGCAAGCTGCTCGGCCAGTACTCGACGCTGCTGCTCGATGGGCCGCCACATCTAAAGCGACGTCGCTTGTTGCTACCGCGCTTTCGCGGCGAGCTCATGCACAAGTTCGGACCCGTGATGATCGAGGCGTGCAAGCGCACGCTCGACGAGATGCCGCGCGATCGCGCCTTCGCGTTGCATCCGCACCTCCATCACATCGCCTTCGAAGTGATCTTGCGCGCGCTGTTCGCGGCAACGCCGAGCGATCGCATCGACGCATTGCGAAGCACGTTGTACGCGTTCGCGACAAAGGCCGTCACGTCGCGCCTGCTCATGTTCCCGCCGCTGCAACGCGACTTCGGTCCGCTCAGCCCGTGGGGACGCGTCGCGCGCATCGTCGCGCAGTCGCGCACGGTACTCGTCGACGAGATCGCGCGGCGGCGTCGCGCCGGTGTCGAGACCGACGACATCACCGGCCTCCTGCTCGCGGCGCGCCACGACGACGGCTCGGGACTGAGCGACGAAGAAATCCGCGACGAGATTCTCACGATGGTCGCCGCCGGCCACGAGACCACGAGCATCGCGCTCGCGTGGCTATGCCACGCCGTATTCACGCGACCGAACGTGCTCGCAAAGCTCCTCGACGAGCTCGCCGCAAAACCAATCGGCGATGGCAAGCGCATCGACGAACTCACCTACCTCGATGCAGTCGCGCGCGAATCGCTGCGCTTCAACACGCTGATCCCGAACGGCAGTGGACGACTCGTCAAACGAGACTTCGAGCTCGGCGGCCACCGCATTCCCGCAGGCGCGATGGTCAGCGTCGCGTTTCACCTCATTCACCGCAGGCCCGATGTCTTCGAGCGGCCCGACGAGTTCTTGCCCGAGCGCTTTCTCTCGAAGAAGTACTCGCCATACGAGTCGATCGCTTTCGGTGGTGGCTCGCGTCGTTGCATCGGGATGCCATTCGCGCTCTACGAGATGAAGCTCGTGCTCGCCAAGCTGCTCGAGGAGTTCCGCCTCGAAGTCAGGCAGGATGGTGTGCGACCGACGTGGCGCGGAATGTTTCTCACGCCAAACAAAGGCCTCATGGTGCGCGTGCGGCCGCATCCGCAGCGCCGCGACCTCGAAAGGACATCCGTTGAGCGAACCATGGAAACCTCCGGGGCCTAGCGCATTCGACGACAACGTTTGGCCCGATAAGCTCATCGCGCGAGCAATCGAGCCAGATCCGGTTGACGACAGGCTTCACGGCTATGCAGTGCTAGGCGACGTCGCACGGCACTACGCGTACTCGGATGTCATTTACCTCGCGATCGTCGGTGAGCTGCCTGAGCAACGTGCGGCACGGCTGTTCCACCTCGCGCTTTGCAGCCTCGCGACTCCATCGGTCGCGGAGGCTCCTACGCACGTCGCCGTTTTAAGTCGCGCCTGCGGCGGAGCGATCGGTTCGGCGCTCGCGGCGGCACTCATTACCTCCACGGAGCAAGCGCGCTTTTTGCTGGCCCAGCACGCATCACTGCTTGAATGGTTTGCAGATACCTCCAGACCACTTCCGGCAGTTGCGACGAGCAGCGAAGCCGATGCGATACGCGTCCTCGTCGACGCCGTTGCTGCGCTCGAAATCGACTGCCCACAGTTGCGTCCAACGATGACGCGAGATGCAGCGCGCCTGGCGCTCCTCTACGCAGCCGGGCTGCGAAACAGTGACCAAATGGAAGCGGCGATCGTGTCAGCTAGTGTTGCTGGGATCGCGGCAGAAGCGCTGCTCGCGAGTCCGCGTGATCTGCCGCTGTACCCGGTGACGTTGCCACCGTTTCATTACACTGATCCCACACCATGACAATGCGCCCGATTATCACGCACGTGGGTCACACTGGAACAAACGAGCTTCACTTCCAGGGACGTAGGGTCTTCGCAGAGCTGTTGGGGCATGCTTCTGCATCGCAAGTCATCGTGCTCGGCGTGAGCGGGATGTTCCTCGAGACCGAGCACATCGCCGCCGTGGACGAGATCGTCACAGTGATGTCGTCGGCAGATCCCCGCTTATGGCCATTCAAGGTGACGCGCTTGGCTTCCTCATACGGTGGCGCACCTTGTGGTGTCGCGGCGACCTTGGTTGCCGGCGAAGGTGGCATGTACGGGACGAAGCGAGTTCTCGCGATCGCGACATGGCTCGCTGACCTGGCGCGACACGGACGCGCACTGTCGGACGACGACGTCGAGGCCACCCTACAAGTGCGCGCAGAAGGATTCGGCGTCGCGGGCCGCAGCCGAGACGAGCGCTTTGACGCCCTGTTACGGCACCTCGAGCAGCGAGGACACGAGAGCGGGCGTCACCTGCAAATGCTGCGGCAAATTGTGCCGATCGCCCGACAACGTCTCGGGCTGGAACCGCACATCTACTTGGCGATTGCGGCGCTGTGCCTCGACCTGGGGCTAACGCCCAACGCGATCGCGATGATCGGAGTGCTCGTGCTGTTCAACGCAGCGCTCGCGAACGCGTCGGAAGGTGCAATTCAGCGGCCTGCGAGCCTGCATGCGCTTGGGGTTCAAAATGTTGCCTACCTCGGCAAGCCTCCGCGCAGCAGCCCACTCGCGCAGATCGCGTAGCATTGCTACTGTGTGAGAGGGGAATTATGGCCGGACCGGGCACTAACGATTCGTCACGAGGTCTTCAGGTCATCGAGATCACGGACAAGTGGGCAATGGGAGAATTCGCCCGTTGCTTGGTGGTCGTGTGGCGCGGGCAACCCAATGCGGATTCATTTCGGTTCCGCAATGAGAAGCTGAAGGACCTCGTCGGGCGCGAACGAGGACATTGCGCGCTAGTCGAGATCGTAGAACAAGGATCGACGCCGCCGACCGATCAGGATCGCCGGGTCGCAATGGAGGTCTTCAAGGACCTCGGCAAAGATCTAAGCGGTGTCGGCTTTGCGCTTGAGGGCAGTGCAATGCGGACGACGCTCACCCGCGCGATCCTCGCGGGCATGGGGTTCTTCGTAAAACAGATGCAACCCGCCAAAGTATTCAAACACGCGAGTGACACGGCTGCGTGGGTGCGTCCTCTCGTAAACGGCGACGAGGCGTTCGAGGCTGGGCTGGTGGGTGCGATCGAAGACCTGCGAAAATCAATCAAGCCAGCATAAGCAGTGCGTTCCGCGTAAACTCGCGCGTACTCCATGAATGCGGAGCCCGAGACGCACGAGCTACTGCGTCAAACGCGCCGTCTCGAAACGGCATGTAGCATCATGCAAGACGTCCACCGCAGCCTATCGATTGCGGATGTAGTCGAAAGCATCGTTGAAAATCTCGTCGATGTCGGAGGATTTGTCGCTGCTGATTTGTCGATCGACGGCCGAATCGACAATCTTGAGCTCCGCCACGCGGCGCGCTCTGGCTCGCCCGCACGTGATGTACTGGTTCGAACAACGCCCATTCCGATTCGCGGCGTCGAGATCGGGACATTGACGACGTATTACGAAAATGAAGAGACCGCCGACCTTTTAGAGTTTCTGCTGCCGACCTTGTTCATGGGCCTCGAACACGCGGTGTCGTTCACTGAGGTGATGGACTACCGCCGCACACTCGAGGACAAGGTCGTCGAGCGGACCGCTCAGCTCGCCGAAGCACACGCACAGCTCGCGCGAAGCCTCGACGAGTTGCGCGAAGCAAAGGCTGCACGGGATCGGTTCTTCGCGAATATCAATCACGAGATTCGTACACCCCTGACGCTGATCCAGCTCGGTGCAGATGGCATCATGCGCTCCGGCGACGCGCTCAGCAGCAAAACGTTGCAGCGCGTGGAAGAGGTCAAGAGCAGCACGCGACGCTTGCTTCACCTCGTCAACAGCTTGTTGCTTCTCGCCGCCGGCGATGAAGGCAAGCTACGCATTCGGCCATCGCCGATCGACGTCGCGGCAGTACTCGACCGCCTGGTGCGCGGTTGGCAGTCGGCGGCAGCGAGCGGAGAGCTGTCGATCGAATACATCGGGCCGCGCGAGTGCGCGGCGACGATGGACGAGGCCGCGCTCGAGACCATCGTCGGAAACTTCGTCTCGAACGCCGTCAAGTTCACACCTCCACGGGGGCGCATCACCGCAACACTCGATGCGACGGACACGAACGTGACAATTCGCGTTCGCGACACCGGGCCGGGCATCGATCCCGATTTCGTACCGAAGTTGTTCGGGCGCTTCGAACGATCGAACAGCGCGGCGGCGAGCGGCGTGCGTGGCACCGGCATCGGCTTGTCGCTTTCGAAGGAGCTCGTCGAGCTGCAAGGCGGGACGATCAACGCCGAGCGGCACGACGATCCGCGCGGCACCAGCTTCATCGTGACACTGCCGCGGTATCAGGCCGTGGCAGCCGTCCTGCCGGCGACGTCCGAGAAGCCAGCCTTCGTCGTGGAGAAGATCGAAGCGAACGTGCTCGCACCTCGACCCGCGGCGCCGAAGCCGCCGACCAAGAGCGGCGCCGACGCGACCGTGCTCCTCGCCGAAGACGATGCGGGTCTCGCCCAACACATCACCGAAATCCTTTCCGAGAAGTACCGCGTGTTGGCGGCGCCGAACGGCAAGGCCGCGCTCGAGATCGCACGCGAGCAGTTGCCGGACATTCTCGTCACCGACCTCGAGATGCCGGAGATGAACGGCATCGAGCTCACGCGCGAGTTCCTCGCGCTCAAAGGCACCACACTCGCACCCGTGTTGATCGTCAGCGCGCACGCCGGGCTTGCCGAGCGACTCGCTGGCTTCGAAGCAGGTGCCGTCGACTATGTGCTCAAGCCGTTCTCCGCCGATGAGCTGCTCGCGCGCATTCGCAATCAGCTCGCGATCCGCAAGCTCGCGCTGCGGCTTCACGAGAGCCAGAAGCTTGCGGCGATGGGCATGCTGTCGGCCGGCCTCGCGCACGAGATGCGCAATCCGGCGAACGCACTCGTCAACGCGCTCAAGCCACTGCTCGATCTGTTGCCGCCCGAGGAGCGTCAGCCGGAGTCCGCTGGTGCATTGCTCGCCGAAGTCGCGCTCGAGGCGGCAAATCAGATTCGCGAGCGCTCGAAAAACATTCTCGACTACTCACGCGCGGAGCAGGTTCGCAAACGCCCCGAGAATATCCGGCCGCTGATCGCGCGCGCGAAGCGCACGCTCAGTGCCGCGTTGGCTGGCGTCGAGGTGCGCGAAGACATCCGGCTCGACGAGCCTGTCGATTGCGCGGCGCCGCTGATCGAGCAGATCCTCGTCAATCTCATCGACAACTGTGCGTATGCGGCGGGCGTCGGTGGCTGGATCGAGATCTCGGCGCGACGCGAAGACAAGCTCGCTGTGATCGAGGTCAGCGACAGCGGACCGGGCGTACCGGCGCACATCCAAGAACGCATCTTCGATCCGTTCTTCACGACAAAGCCCGTCGGCGAAGGCAGCGGGCTCGGCCTCACGATCTCTCGGCGCATCGCGCTCAATCACGGTGGCGAGCTGCGCGTCGTCAGGCGCGGCCACGGCACGGTGTTTCGCCTCGAGCTGCCGTGATCAGGGCTTCAGCGCATCGACGAGCGCGTAGCCTTCGGCTGTCATCGTCACGCGCACATCGGTGAATCCCGCGCTCGTCAGCAGCTCGGCGAGCTCGCGCGTCGAACGCTGACGACCTTCGGCGACGAACACCATCACCATCGAGTATGCGGCAGCTGCGAGCGGGCCGGCCTTCGTATCGGCGAGAACCATCTCGTGCACCATCACGCGGCCGCCACTCGCGAGCGCATCGAACGCGCGCTTGGCGAGCAGGCGACAGCGCTCATCATCCCAGTCGTGGAAGATGTCGCTGAAGAACACACGTTCGAAGTTTGTCGGCCACGGATCCGAGAACATGTCGGCTGCGACGGTCTCGACGCGATCGGCAACACCATGCTTCTGCGCGTATTCGCGTGCGATGCCGCAAACGACCGGCAGATCGAGCAGGGTGCTGCGCAGCTTCGGATCGTTTAGCGTCGCTGCGATCGAGTAGCTGCCCGAGCCGCCGGCAACATCGAGCAAGCGCGTGATGCCGTCGAGGCGGAACGCACCGACCGTTCGCATCGCGAGCGAAAACGAGTGCGCGTGCATCGCATGCGTGAACGAGTGCAGCGCTTCGGGCGGCGGCTGCGGCGCACGCCAGAGCGCGCCTGAGACGCGCGCTTCTTGCGCTGCCGTGCCGCGGCGGAGGCCGGAGATGAGCTTGTTGCAGTCGATCGGGATCGTGCGAATGCGCCGCAAAAATCCGCCCCAATAAAACGGGCTGTCGGGCAGCAAGTAATCGCGCGCGACATCGGTCAGATGAAAGCGGCCATCCGCTTGCGCGAGAAAGCCAAGCGCTGCCATCAGGCCGAGCATCGCCTCGGCGGCGCGCGCCTCGATTTCGAGCGTGGCCGCGAGCTCGTCGCTCGTCAGCGCACGATCGCGCAGCGTTGCAAACACGCCGAGCTCATCGGCGACAGCGAGCGACGGCGCGTGAAACGCCGCCAACCAAACATCCCAGATCGGACCATCGCTGCAGCTGGGGCGAGGAAATTCCATGGCGAGCTCCTACCTAGCGCGATAACTGATCTCGAGTCGGCGAATGCTGCGGATAAAGTTCGTGCGCGCGGGCTCGATCGGCGCGGCGCGCTCGATATCATGCAGCTCGCGCAACAGCACCCGGAACACGTGCTTGCTCTCGAGTCGACCGAGCGGCGCGCCGAGGCAGTAGTGCGTGCCGTAGCCAAACGCAAGGTGATCGTTTGGCGTGCGCTCGATGTCGAATCGATCCGGATCGGCAAACACGGTCTCGTCGCGATTCGCCGACGGGAAAAACACGACCACCTTGTCGCCTTCGCGGATTCGCGTGCCTGCGAGCTCCGTGTCTTGCGTTGCCGTGCGCCGGAACTGAATGACAGGCGGCTCGTAGCGCAGGGTCTCTTCGATCGCAGATGGCAGCAGCGATGGATCGCTACGCAGACGCGCGAGGTCGGCTGGATGATCGAGCAGCAGATCGAGGCCGTAACACAGAAGGCTCCGCGTCGTGTCGGCACCGGCGTTGAACAGCATCATGAAGAACGCCTGGAACTCGCCATCGGTGAGTTCGCGTCCTTCGAATTCAGCCGCGAGTAGATCGCTGACCATGTCCTCAGCCGGCTCGGCTTTCTTTCTGCGGCCGAGCTCGGCACCGTACGCGCGCAGCTCGTTCGCGGCGGCCATGCCATCGGCGAGCGCCGCCTTCGGATCGACGATGTCGCTACCGAACATGCGCGCGGTGAGCGCGTACAAGCGTTGGCGATCTTCGACGGGGACGCCGAGGATCTCGCAGATCACGAACAGCGGCATCTCGCCCGCGATCTCAGTGGCGAAATCGCAGCGGCCGCGCTCCTTCACGCGCGCGATGAGCACCTCGGCGTGACGCGCGATGTGTCCATCGAGCTCCTCGATGCGACGGGGGCTGAACGCCTTGTTGACGAGCCGCCGCATCATCGTGTGATCCGGCGGATCGCGATTGAGCATGTTCTCGCGCAGCTTCTCGAGGAACTCGGCCGGCGGATCGGCAAGCAGCACGCCGCCCCGCCACGACGAAAAGATCTTCGGCGAGCGAAGGACCGTGATGATGTCGTGATACCGCGTCACGGCCCAGAACCCGCGGCCGCCGCGCTCGGGTTGCCACGACACCGGTTGTTCCGTGCGCAGCCTGCGAAAGACCTCGTGCGGGACGCCGTGCGTGTAGCTGTCGGGGTCGGCGAGATCCATTGGCTCAGTTTACGACGCGCAAGCGCGGCCACGTATCCGGCTGCACCGCGACCGCCGGAACAGGCTTCGCCATCGGCTTCGTCGCCATGACAGCCACGCGGTCGACCTTCGGAATCATGATCTCCGGATCGACGCGGACGTCGACGACGAGCGGACCGCGCGTTCGCAGGAGCGCACCATCGAACTGACCCTTGTGGTCGATGCGCAGCGTCGCCGCGCCGAGCCCGCGCGCGATCGAGCAGATGTCGAGCGGCCCCGTCGGGTAGCGCGGGCGGCGTCCGTAGACCTTCTCGTGACCGTTCTCGACCATGCCGAGGCGCTGGTCGTTGAACACGAACACGCGGATCGGCAGCTGCTCTTGCACCGCGGTCGCGATCTCGAACGCGTTCATTGCGAAGCAACCGTCGCCGCAGATCGCCGCGACCGAACGGTCCGGGTGCGCGAGCTGCGCGCCGAGCGCAGCGCCGATCGATTGGCCCATCGAGCCAAGACCTGTCATCACGATGAACGAATCGGGATGCGCGATCTCGAGATACTGCACGGCGTAGAGGAAGTGCTCGCCCGAGTCGACGGTGTAGATCGTGTCGGCCGGCAGCATCGACTGGAGCTCGCGGATCGCGTCGTGCGGCGCGATGCGATCCGGCTTCTTCGACGACGCCAACGTGTGGCGCTCGACACCGGCGACGAACGAACGCTTCGCCGGCGAGAAATTTTGGCGACGCTCGGCGAGCCCACTGAGGAGCTCGGCCGCGGACGCGACGACGGCGTGCGTCGGCGAGTAGCTCTTGCCGACCTGTCGCGCATCGATGTCGACGTGGATCAGCGCGCGGCTCGCTTGCAGCGCGGGCGCGAAGCCATCGGTCGATGTGTCGCCGAGGCTCGTGCCGATCGCGAGGATCACATCCGCGCCGCCATCGATGTAGCGGCGCGCCGAGAGGTGACCGCCGAGACCGAGCACGCCGAGCGACAGCGGGTGCGTCTCGGGAAACACGCCTTTGCCTTTCGGCGTCGTCGCGACCGGGCAGCTGAACCGCTCGGCGACCGCGCGCAGTCGACCGGGCGCACCGTGGCCGCGCACGCCGCTACCGGCGAGGATGAGCGGACGCTCGGCGCCGAGCAGGAGCTCGGCGAGCTCGTCGAGCGTTTCACCGGCGACGTGACCACCCATCGAGATCGAACCGGCCTGGCGCGGCGCGCTGACCTGCGCGGTCATGATGTCGATCGGCAGCGTCAGCACGACCGGGCCTCTGCGCCCCGACAGCGCGGTCGCCATCGCGCGGCGCAGCAGGTGGGGCAGGGAGCTCGCCGACGGGATTTCGGTCGCGAGCTTGGAGATGTGGCGCGCCATCTCGACGATCTGCAGGCCGTGCGCGGACGAGTCTTGCAATACGCCTCTGCCCTGCGCGCCGCGCGGAACATCACCGACGAGAAGCAGCACCGGCAAGCTATCGCACCATGCGGACGCGAGGCCCGTCATCGCGTTGAGCGCGCCGGGACCCGACGTCACCGCGACAACGCCGAGCTTGCCGGTCGTCTGCGCGTAGCCCGCGGCCGCGAACATCGCGCCGGCTTCGTGCTTCGTCGTGATGACGCGAATCGAATGATCGAGGAGCGCGTCGTGGACCGGGGAAATCGCACCGCCGGGAAGCCCGAACACCACGTCCACACCAGCACCAGCGAGCATCGACACAAGCAGATCAGCACCGCGTGTAGTTGACGTCATCACAGGCGGCACTTCGGCCACTCGCCGCGTTTGTTGAGGGGGCCTGATCAATTCGCTCAGGTCAAATGGCTTCGAAATTGCGCGATCGGCACCCGCGACACATGCGACGTTGGCTAGCTCACTGGACATCTCGACGCTGGCGAGAATTACTCGCACCTC
>Ga0070698_100005130_pt1 | contig 14332 bp, 14 predicted proteins | sample KBSK1502metaG_FD_65477 | JGI IMG/M metagenome (GOLD analysis project Ga0070698, IMG submission 65477) | Corn, switchgrass and miscanthus rhizosphere microbial communities from Kellogg Biological Station, Michigan, USA - KBS K1-50-2 metaG | ecosystem: Host-associated > Plants > Roots >...
CTGCGGGACAGCGACGGCCGCGGTCATCTGTTTCTCCCCAGATCTGCCATCAAGCTCCTCTCCCCCGCTAGGGGGAGAGGATGGGTGAGGGGGATGGGCACGTCGGTGGCCCCCTCACCTAACCTCTCCCCCTAGTCGCGCCTGTGAAGGCGCTGAGGGAGAGGAATTTGAGTTCGCGAGGGGAGGAGGAAATGAGTGCGTCACGCTTTCTTCCGCGACAGCAGCCGGTTCACCGCGCGCTCGGCGTCGGCAAGCGCTGTCTTGGCGTCCTTTCGGCCCAGGGCCGCGTTCTGGATCTCCGGCCAGAACGCATCCTTCAGCTCGGCGTCGTAGGGCAGCGGCCAGTTGCCGGTGAGCTTGTCGGTGTGCGCGATCTGGGTTTTCAGAACGGCGGCGGCCAGCGGCTCGGTCTTCTCCAGGGCCGCCAGGCCCTCCTTGTCGGCGGTGAGGTTCGCGGTCAGCACGCTCCTCGTCTTGAAGAAAGCCGAAGCGCATTTGTCGCTGGTCATGAACTTGATGAAGCTCCAGGCGAGGTCGGGATTCTTGGACCCCTTGGAGATGGCGAAGCCGTGATTGGTGGGCGTCGACCAGAAGCCCGGCGCCTCGGCGGCGCCCAGGGTCTGATCGTTGATCCACGGACCCTGACCCTTGACGAAGAAATAGGACGCCGAGTGCGCGTGCAGCATGCCGACGGTGCCGGAGGCGAAGGCGCCATTGGGCTCGACCCAGCGGCCGGTCCACGAGATCTTGTTGATGCCGCCCGACGCCGTCGCCTTGGCCAGTTGCGCCAGCGCGTCTGCCGCCTGCGGCGTGTTGAAGGCCGCCTTCTTGCCGTCGGTCGACAGCAGCTCGACGCCGTTCATCTTGAACAACGGCCAGTAAAGCCAGTCGAAGTTGAGCGTCAGGAAGCCGGTCTTCTCCGCCTTCGCCATCTTCTCGGAAAAGCCTAAAAGCTCGCCGAAGCTTTGCGGCGGTCCAGCGAGACCCGCTTCCTTGAACATCGTCTTGTTGTAATAGAGCAGCGTCTTGGCGACGTAGAACGGCAGCAGGTAGGTCTTGCCCTCGTAGACCCAGCCGTTGAGGTAGTCCGCATTGAAGCGCTTGGCGACGTCGGGCTCCTTCTGCAGGTAGGGCGTAAGGTCGACCAACCCGCCCTTGGCCGCGTAGTCGACCCATATCGCGCCCTGCAGGTCGACGATGTCGGGCGGCGTGCCGGCAACGATCTGGGTCTGGTAGAAGGCCGGCAGGTCGGGGCCCTTCTTGTCGAGCCATTCGATCTCGACACCCGGGTTGGCCGCCTTGAATTCGGCGAACTCGACTTTGAACAGCTCCTGCTGGTCGGCGATGTTCCAGGTGAGGATGCTGAGCTTCTTGGACGACTGGGCACGAAGATAAGCGGGCGCGGCAAGTGTGCTGCCGGCCACTACTGCGCCTTTAATAAGCGTTCTGCGCTTCACGATTTCCTCCACTTGTTTTCAGAATTTTAGCGCGATCTCTCGGCCCTCCGCCACGGCGCGTTCGGCTTCCAGGCAGACGATGATGCGCTTGCGCGCCTCTTCAGCCGAGACCAGCGGCTTGCCGCTCTCGAAGGCGCGCACGGTCGCGGCAAGTTCTTCCTCAAGCTCGAAGACCTCTCCCGAGGGACCGAGCTCGACGATTTCACTCTGGGTGCGCCCGCGGCGCTGGACCTTGAGCTCGTGCCGGGGATCGGCCGTGCGGTCCATGACGCCCGACCACCGGGCCCTGATCGAACCCTCGCGGCCGGCCACTTCGACGACATGGTGATGCTCGAAGCCCGCCAGGGTTTGCGTCACGACGGCGTAGGCGCCAGTCCCGGTTGAATTCGGCCAGCGCATGACGGCCGAGAAATTGTCGTACATGCCCCTGATGCGCCCATCCTTGGCATTGCCGAAGCCATGAACGACGTGCGGGTCGCCCAGCCCCTCGAACCACCACATCAGCATGTCGAAGAAATGCACCGGCTCTTCCAGGATCCACGATCCGACGCGGTTGGCGTCATAGCGCCAGCCATCCGCGCCCTGGCGGTAGGGGAAGCGGAACAGGCTCACATTGGCGTAAAGCGGCTCGCCGATCTCGCCGTCGCGGATCATGCGATGGATCAAGCCCCACTGCGTCGAAGCGCGGAATTCGTGGCCGACGCTCAGGACTTTTCCCGTACGCCGGACCGCCTCGACGATGCGGTCGCAGTCCGTGATGGAGGCGGCCATCGGTTTTTCCAACAGCACGTTCTTGCCGGCCTCGAGGGCGGCGATCGCAATGTCGGCATGCAGGTGATTGGGCACGACGATGTCGACGGCGTCGATCGAACGGTCGGCGAGCAGTTGACGCCAATCGACATGGACCGTGGCCGTCGGATGACGTTCGCGCGCGATCGCGGCGGTGGCTTCACTCGCGCAAGCGATGGCTACCAGTTCGGTGCCGGGCGCCTTGGCGATCGCATCGGCATGATAGCGACCCCAGGCGCCGTAACCGATCAGACCGAAACGCATCCCATCCCCCTCTGACCGCACGATAGCTCAAACCGGGGGCGACCATGTCCGAAAACCGCCAGACTGCGGCGACCTCGCCCGCCATATCGGTGCCAACAAAGGAGACACGACATGGCGACTCTCAGAAAGGAAATCCCGGTAGCGAACGGCGCCACCCCGGTCTGGCACGCGGTTCGCGACTTCGGCCAGGTCCATACCAAGGTCGCGCCGGGCTTCCTCACCGACCTTAGGATGGACAACGGCGATCGCATCGTCACCTTCTTCAACGGCCTGGTGGCGCGCGAACGGCTGGTCACGATCGACGACGATACTTGCCGGCTGGTCTATGCCGTCGTCGACGGCCGCCCCAGTCACTACAATGCCTCGGTGCAGGTCTTCCCCGAAGGCGACGGCAGCCGCATCGTATGGACGATCGACCTCTTACCCAACGAGCTCGCCCCGGTGATTGAGGGAATGATGGATCAGGCGCTGGAAACCATGAAAAGGACGCTTTCAGCGGCCTGAGCGCCTACCCCCGTGCTCCTCTACCCCGCTGAGGTAGGGCTATCGCATTTGATCATCTATTCCGTCATCCCGAGCGAAGCCGCCCGCTTGCCCCGAGCAAAGTCGAGGGGGGGGCGGCGTAGCCGAGGGACCTCTTCTTGTCGGCGGGGCCACGAAGAATAGGTCCCTCCGCTGCGCCTCGCGTAGCCTGTCCCGAGCGAAGTCGAGGGGCTCGGCTCCGGTCGGGATGACGGAAGTTTTTGATCATATGCGATAGCCCTACCCGCCGAGGGAAGAGGAACATGAGCTTGAGCGGAGCACGGTTAAGCCTATATGAGCGGGCATGAAGATTTCGGCCCGCGACATCGATCATCTCTCGTTCACCCTCTCCGATCCGGAGGCCGCCGCCCTCCGGCTGCAGCAGCTCGGCTTCAACCTGACGCCGCAGGGGGTCGAGCCGCGCTGCATCTGCTTCCAGCCCGACCAGGACGACGTGCCCAACTACGTCGAGTTGTTGCAGGGCCATCCGGCAAGCGTTGCCGTGGCCCTGAACGTGGCCGAGCTGGAGGGCGAGGAACGCACGCATGCGTGGGAAACCGAGGATGGTTTCGAAGTCGACGCCGGCGTGGTGGTGGGCGAGAGCGGCGGGCCGCTGCCGTGGTTTCCGGTGCGACACGAGACGCCCGACGCCTTCATGGAGCCGGAATGGATCGTCCATCCCAACGGCGCGCTCGGCATGATGGCGGTCCACGCCGTGGCCGAGGACCCGCGCGAGATCGCCAAGACGCTGGCGCAGTCGTGGAGCGTCAGGTTCGAGGAAATCTTCGATGGTTGCATGCTGGTGAAGACGGGCTCGGTCGAGCTTCTGATCTGGTCGCCGCTTGCCTACCAGCTCGAGTACAAGGCGCTCGAGGTCATGGCGCCCGAGCAGTTGCCCGCCGTGGTCGGCGCCACCATCGCCATCGAACGGGCGCGGCCGCTGCAGGCGCTGTTGCGCGCCAACAACGTGCCGTTCGCCCTGACCGAGGGCGACCGCGTGCTGGTGGCGCCGGAGCAGACCGGCGGGCTGATGATCGAATTCCTGCCGCAGACCTGAGAGGTCTCAGGCGAGAGCGGGCAGCACCAGTTCGGTCAGCAGCGTGGTGGCAACGCGCCTCTGTTCCACGCCCGGCTTGCGGTAGTTGCCGGCGTTCATGGCGACTGCGAGGTCGAGCGCAGGAACGAGGAACAAGCGCTGGCCGCCCCAGCCGATGGCGCCGATCATGCGTTCAGCCTGAGACGGCGTGCCGATCTTCAGCTCGCTGAGGTACCAGTGCCAGCCGTAGCGACTCGTGCCCTCGATGGTGACGGCCGGCGTCGTCGATCGCTTCAGCCAGTCCGCCGGGACGACCTGTTTGCCTTGCCAGGCGCCGTTCGCCAGCACCATTTGACCGACGCGCAAAAGGTCGGGCGGACACATGCGGCCGCCCGAAGCGGCACGCGGCTCGCCGTTGCGATCGGTCGACCATTCGACGGGGCCCAGCCCGAGCGGATCGAACAACACGCGCCGCGCATAGTCCGTGAGCTTCTCCCCCGTACCCCTGGCGATCAGGCGACCGAGCAGCGCGGTGGCACCGCCGCAATAGGTCCATTTCACGCCCGGCTCACCGACGATCGGAAGAGACAGGATGTAGCGATAGCGATCGGGCGCCGCCTCCATCCTGATTTCGCTATTGCGCGGATCGCCATACGGGAATGTGAGCTCGTCCCATTCCGTTCCCATCGTCATGCTGAGCGCGTGAGCGACCGTGATGCGATCGCGGCCCGGCTGGCTCGCCAGGTCGGGGTATTCGGGGAACTGATCGTAGAGCCTGGCTTCCGGCGGCGGCACCTTGCCGTCGGCCAGCGCGATGCCATAGAGCATGCCGACCATGCTCTTGGTCACCGAGCGCAGATCGTGCAGCACCGTGGGGCCGAACGTGACCGTGCCGAGCGAGGCGCCCATCCTTTCATCCTCGCCTACGCCGTAATACTCGAACAGGATGCGGCCGCCACGCGACACCAGCAGCGCATGCAAGCCGGACACCCGACCGTCGCGCTGCATGTCAGCCAGGCGCGCGGCGAAATCGCCGTCGCCGGCGACGGCGCGATTGGCTGCTGACATCGTGAGCGCGGCTCCCATGCCGAGAACCGTCTGACGGCGGCCGAATTTCAACGGGCTCATGGCGTTTTCTCCTTTCTGGGGGCTGCTACCGGCGGCACGATCCGCGCGCTAGAACGCCGGAACCGGCACCTGCGGCACGTCCTTCCAGAAGTCGGGATCGTGGCCGAAGAAGAGCTTCGCCCCGCCCTTCTCCAGCGCTTCGAGGCGGTCGAGCGACGCCAGCATCTGCTCGCGATCGTAGACGAAGCGCGGCAGGCGCCGCTCACGCAAGGTGCGGCAGAAGTAGCAGGCGTCGCCGGTCAGCACGATCTCGCCCTTTTCGGTGCGGACCTTGAGCGACTGGTGACCGGGCGTGTGGCCATAGGTGGGGATGCACACCACGCTGCCGTCGCCGAACAGGTCGTGCTCGCCCTCGACCTGCTTGAGCGCATGGCCATGATCGAAATCGGCCTTGAAGAAGCCGACCTTGGCGGCGGTCTCGGGATCCTGCGCCGCCTGCCATTCGCGCTTCTGCACCACCACGGTGGCGTTGGGCACCAGCTCGTTGCCGCCGGCATGGTCGAAATGCAGGTGGGAGTTGACGATGAAGTCGACCTTGCCGGGGTCGCGGTCGATCGATTCCAGGCGCGACTTCACGTCGTCGTCCAACCCGTAATGCTCGAAGCCGAAGATGCGCGCCACCCTCTCGCCCAGCCGCCCGGCGGCGTCGGTGCGGCACTGCGGATGCATGCCGGTGTCGAACAAGGCGCGCCCCTTGGCATGCTCGATCAGATAGGACGGAATGGGCAACGCCACCTGCCCGTCCTCGCCCTCGATCATGTCCTTCAGCCGACCGACCAGCCGGCCGCAGGTCATGGCGTAGAGCTTCACCGCCATTGCTTCCTCGCTTTCCCGCGACTAAGCCTAACACATATGATCCCACGATCCTCAAAACCACCGTCCTTCGAGACCGGCAACGCATGAACGCGCCGATTGAAAGCTATGGGTTGATCGGCGACTGCCAGACCGCCGCCCTGGTCGGGCTCGACGGCTCGATCGACTGGCTGTGCTGGCCGCGTTTCGACTCCGATGCCTGCTTCGCCGCCCTGCTCGGCAAGCCTTCGCACGGTCGCTGGCTGCTCACGACGTCGGACGAAGTCATCGAGGTGTCGCGCCGATACCAGCCGGATACGCTCGTCCTCGAAACCACCTTCAAGACAGAGACCGGCACCGCCACGCTGATCGACTTCATGCTGCCGCGCGGCCGCACATCGGACCTGATCCGCCTGGTGCGCGGCGACGAAGGCGAAGTCGCCATGTGCATGGAGCTGGTGCTGCGTTTCGGCTACGGCGCCACCATCCCGTGGGTCAGCCGCCTCGAGGACGGCACGATGCGCGCCGTGGCGGGCCCCGACATGGCCGTGCTGCGCACGCCAGTCACCCTGTGGGGCGAGAATTTCATCACCCGCGCGATGTTCACCATCGCCAAGGGCGAGACCATGCCCTTCGTACTGAGCTACGGGCCGTCGCACCTGCCGGTGCCGGAGCCGGTCGATTGCGAAGCGGCGCTCGAGGATTGCGAGAAGTTCTGGCGCGAGTGGACAGCAGCCACCAAGTGCGACGGCCCGTATGCCGGCGCCATCAGTCGCTCGCTGATCACCCTCAAGGCTTTGACCTATGCGCCCAGCGGCGGGATCGTCGCGGCGCCGACGACGTCGCTGCCCGAGCAGGCGGGAGGCCCGCGCAACTGGGACTACCGCTACTGCTGGATCCGCGATTCGACCCTCACCCTGCTCGCCCTGATGAATGCCGGCGTCTACGACGAGGCGACGGCGTGGCGCGACTGGCTGCAGCGCGCCGTCGCCGGCGATCCGGCCGACATGCAGATCATGTACGGCATCATGGGCGAGCGGCGGCTGACCGAATGGGAGGTCGACTGGCTGCCGGGCTATCTCGACTCGAAGCCGGTGCGGATCGGCAACGCCGCCTCGAGTCAGTTCCAGCTCGACGTCTATGGCGAGCTCATGGACACCTTCGAACAGGCACGCAAGGGAGCGCTCGCGCCCTCGGAGAGCGGCTGGGCCCTGCAGGTCCAGCTGATGAAGCATGTCGACGAGTATTGGTTCCGCCCCGACTACGGCATCTGGGAGACGCGCGGCCCGCCGCTCCATTTCGTCTACTCCAAGGTGATGGCCTGGGTGGCCTTCGACCGCGCCATCAAGGGGATCGAGCGCTACGGCCTGCCTGGCCCGCTCGACGAATGGCGAGCGACGCGCACCAGGATCCACGCCGAGATCTGCGAGCACGGCTTCGACAAGGAGCGCAACACCTTCCGCTCGGCCTATGGCGAGACGACCCTGGATGCGAGCCTGCTGCTGATGGCGCAGGTCGGCTTCATTGCGCCCAAGGATCCGCGCTACCTCGGCACGATCACGGCGATCGAACGCGAGCTTTTGGTCGACGGCTTCGTCAAGCGCTACAACACCCACGAGACCGACGACGGCCTGGCGCCGGGCGAAGGCGCGTTCCTCGCCTGCAGCTTCTGGCTGGCCGACGCCTACGTCTCGGTCGGCCGGCATGACGATGCGCGGAAGATGCTCGAGCGCCTGCTGGCGATCCGCAACGACCTAGGCCTGCTGGCCGAGGAATACGACACCGAGAACGGACGCCAGGTCGGCAACTTCCCGCAGGCCTTCTCGCATGTCGGCCTGATCAACACCGCCTTCAATCTGACCCGCGCGACGCGTCCCGCCGAGCAGCGCGCCAAGGTCGACGGCTCGGGCGTCCAGGCGCCCGCGGAACCCAAGAAGCCGCAGCGTCCCGGCAAGGGCCACGAAAAAATGGCCGAGCCGGGCGGCCACCACGTCAGGCGTCGAGCGCCTTCTTCAAAAGCTCGTTGACGGCCTTGGGATTGGCCTTGCCGCCGGTCGACTTCATCACCTGGCCGACGAACCAGCCGAACAGAGTGGGCTTGGCCTTGTAGGCCGCGACCTGGTCCGGGTTGGCGTCGATCACCGCCTTGATGGCGGCTGAGAGGGCGCCGGTGTCGGTCACCTGCTTCAGCCCGCGCTCTTCGACCAGCACCGCCGGATCCTTGCCCGTCTCCTCCATGGCGACGAACAGGTCCTTGGCGATGCGGCCCGAGATCGTGCCGTCGGCGATCAGGTCCAAAAGCTTGCCGAGCGATCGGGCGCTCACCGGAGACTCGCCGATGCCCACGCCGCGGCGATTCAGCATGGCGAACAAGTCGCCGGTGACCCAGTTGGTCGCCTGCTTGGCGTCGCGGCCCTTGGCCACCGCCTCGAAGAACTCCGCCGTGTCCTTCTCCGCCACCAGCACGCCGGCATCGTAGGGCGACAGGCCATAGTCGTTGATGAAGCGGTTCTTCCGGGCGTCGGGCAACTCGGGCAGGCTGGCCTTGATCTTCTCGACATAGTCCCTGGTCAGGACCAGCGGCAGCAGGTCGGGATCGGGGAAGTAGCGGTAGTCGTGCGCGTCCTCCTTGGAGCGCAGCGAGCGCGTCTCGCCGCGGCCGGGATCGAACAGTCGCGTCTCCTGGTCGATCTTGCCGCCGCCCTCGATCAGCTCGACCTGGCGCCGCGCCTCGTATTCGATGGCCTGCTTGACGAAGCGGATCGAGTTCACGTTCTTGATCTCGCAGCGCGTGCCCAGCTCGCCGCCCGGCTTGCGCACCGAGACGTTGACATCGCAGCGCATCGAGCCCTCGTCCAGGTTGCCGTCGCAGGTGCCGAGATAGCGCACGATCGAGCGCAGCTTGGTGAGGTAGGCCGCCGCCTCCTCGGCGCTGCGCATGTCGGGCTTGCTGACGATCTCCATCAGCGCCACGCCCGAGCGGTTGAGGTCGACGTAGGTCTGGCTGGGATGCTGGTCGTGCAGGCTCTTGGCGGCATCCTGCTCCAGATGCAGGCGCTCGATGCCGACCTTGCGCGTCTGGCCGTCGGGCAGGTCGATCTCGACCTCGCCCTCGCCGACGATCGGGTCCTTGTACTGCGAGATCTGATAGCCCGCCGGCAGGTCGGCATAGAAGTAGTTCTTGCGGTCGAACAGCGAACGCAGGTTGATCTTGGCGTTCAAGCCCAGTCCCGTGCGCACCGCCTGCTCGACGCAGCGCTGGTTGATCACCGGCAGCATGCCGGGCATGGCGGCGTCGACCAGCGACACCTGGGTGTTGGGATCGGCGCCGAACGCCGTCGGCGCGCCGGAGAACAGCTTGGCGTTGGAAATCACCTGGGCGTGGACTTCCAGCCCGAGCACGATCTCCCAATCCCCGGTTTGGCCTTTGAGCAAGGACATGATGCGAGGCTACTTAGGACTTCACCTGGGCGGTGTCCATAGCGCCAGGAAGCGCTGCACCACGGCGGCAGAATTGTCCGATGCCAGCTGTATGAAAGTGCGGATCTCGTTCACCCCCTCGCCGCCGCCGGCAAGGTCGGACAGCGAGCGAAAGGCGATGAACGGCACGCCGTTGGCGTACGCAACCGTCGCTATGGCGGCGCTTTCCATGTCCAGCACGCGCGCCTCGAAGGTCTTGAATGCGTATTGCCGGAAAGCGGCATTGTCGACGAAGGCCTGGCCCGAGACGCCGTTGCCGCCGACGACCAGGCGAGGCGCCCGGCTGAGACAGTCTTGCTGGGCGGTGCATTCCTTGAGCTTGGCCGCCTCGATCTTGCCGGCCGCCGCCATCATGCTGGCATCGGCCTCGAACCAGAAGCGCTTCTCCATGCCGACCTTGGCGCTGCGCACCGAGACGTCCTGCGGAAAGATCATGCCGTAGTTGGGGAATGGCGTGTTGGCCCAGGGCGGCGGCTGGAACTTGCCGTCGACCTCGCGGGCGAAGATGGCCTCGAGATACTGGCCCCAGCGGCCCGCCACCACCACGTCGCCGATGTGCAAGCTGGGATCGACGCCGCCCGCGATGCCGCTCACCACGATGGCGGTGATGTCGAAGCGCTCGAGCGCCAGCTGGGTGTTCATGGCGGCATTCACCATGCTGACGCCGCTCAGCAACAGCACCACCGGGCGACCGGCCAGCATGCCGGTGACGAACTCCACGCCGTTGACCGACTGGCTCTTGCCGTCGGCGACGGCGGCCTTCAGCGCCTTCCATTCCGGTTCATAGGCGGAGATCACGGCAATGCGCGGCGTGGCGTCGAGCCGATCGGCGGCCTGCGCCGGGGCAGCGCATGCAAGCAACAGACCCAGGACGAAAACGAAGATGCGCATGGTGGTCCCTGAATAACCGGTCGGTGGTGGCTTGGCAAAATCGGCTTCGCAGGCCCTGCGTCCAAGACGCGTCTTGCCAGCTCTGGACTCGTCCCCGCTTCGACGTATGTCACTGCGGACCTTAAAATGACATACATGGAGAAGATGCAGGTCTACTTTCCCAAAGAAGAGCTGGCGGCCTTACGCAAAGCGGCGGTCCGTTCCAAGCGCAGCGTCGCGGACTTGATTCGCGAAGCGGTTCGCAAGCACGTGCTGAGGCCTCAGGCAAAGGGGCCCGTCGCGCTGTGGGACGGCGAACCCAGGCGACCCTCCGTCGACCACGACAGCATCTACGACGAGGTCTGATGCGTCAGCGCCAAGGCGTCTTCATCGATAGCGGCGCTTGGATTGCATTGGCTCTCTCCCGCGATCCGTATCACACGCGTGCCCGAGAATACTGGAACCTGCTGCACGAGTCGGGTGCACTGTTGCACACGTCCATTCCTGTTGTGATAGAGACCTTTACCTTCTTGGAGCAGAACGCCCGCCGTGACGTGGCGCTTGCGTGGAAGGACTCGATCTACAAGCCGGCCGTCATCAAAATCCTGCCGGTTGGGTTTAGATTGGTCGGCTAGTCCGCAGCCGACGTGACGCTGGTTCAAGGTCATCAAGGAAAACGACATCGAGGGCGACTGATGGGACGCGTGATCAGCATCCATGAGTACGAGCTCAGGCCGGGCGTGCGGCCGGCCGATTTCGAGCGCACCCTGCACGACGCCGAACGTCGAGGCTTGCTCGATCTGCCGGGCCTCGTTGCGCATCATTTCCTGCGCGGCCTGAAAGGCGCGCGGCGCGGGGCCTATGCCGCGATCTGGATCTTCGAAAGCCGCGAGGCCTGGGAGCGGCTGTGGGGAACGCCGGCGGCGCCACGGCCAGCGTCGCAGTATCCGGAGAACTGGAAGGTCTGGGAGAACGTCGTTCTCGCGCCCTTCCTTGCCCAGCATCCCGACACCATCCGCTTCACCAGCTACCAGGAAGTTTGAAGCCGGGGCTTGCGCTCCCATCGGCCAGGCATAGGCTGGCCGGATAACAAAGACGTATCCGGGAGGCCAAGATGTCGGAAGTGCGTCGCCGCGCCGTGCTGGCCGGCACGGCTGGTGCCGTGCTCAGCGTACCGCGAATCCTGCAGGCCCAGGCCGACTGGCCCAAGGGACCCATAAAGTTCATCGTGCCGTTCCCGCCGGGCGGCGGGACCGATCCGATCGCGCGCATCATCGCCGCCAAGCTCGGCGACACGACGGGCTGGCAGATCATGGTCGAGAACAAGCCGGGCGCCGCCGGGGTGATCGGCGCCGCGATCGCGGCCAAGTCGCCGCCCGACGGCCAGACCTGGATGGTGACGTTCGACAGCCACATCCTCAGTCCGGGCTTCAACACCCTGCCCTACAAGGATTCCGATCTGTTCAACGTCATGCTGATCGGCCGGGCGCCGCTGGTCATCACTTGCCATCCGGACCGGCCGTACAACAACTTCGCTGAAGCGGTGGCCGACGCCAGGAAGCGGCCGGGCAAGCTCAGCATCGGCATGCTCTCGGCCAGCCAGTCGCTGCTGATGATGACCTACATCGGCAAAGAGAACGACTTCGACGCCAATTTTATCTTCTACAAGGGCGGCGGACCGATCGCGCAGGACGCGTTGGCCGGCGTCACCGACTTGGCGATCACCACCCTGGTGTCGGTCACCCCCTATTTCCCCACCGGCAAGCTCCGGCCGCTCGCCACCACCGGCGAAAAGCGCCCGCCGGTGCTGCCCGACACGCCGACGCTCAGCGAGCAGGGCATCAAGGCCTACCCGACATATTCGTGGTGGGGCCTCTACGCGCCGGCCGGCACGCCGCGGCCGATCGTCGACCGCATGAACGCCGAGGTCGCCAAGGCGGTACGATCAGCCGACGTGACGCAAAAGTTCGTCGATCAGATCCACCTGGAGATCCTGGCGAGCTCACCCGAAGAGTTCGCCTCCTTCCAGAAGGTCGAGCAGGAGCGCTGGTTCAAGATCATCAAGGACAACGGCATCAAGGGCGACTGACGCGTGCGCACCCCGTGAAGTAAAGGCTTGCACCTCGGCCGCCCAGGCATAGGCTCGCCCGATAACAAGACGTCTCTGGGAGGCTAAAATGTCCGTTTTGCGTCGCCGCGCCGTGCTGGCCGGCACCGTTGCCGCGACTTTAAGCGTGCCGACCATCGCCACGGCGCAAAACGCCGACTGGCCCAAGGGGCCGATCAAGTTCATCGTGCCCTTCCCGCCGGGCGGCTCGACCGATCCGATCGCGCGCATCATCCAGGCCAAGCTGATCGAGCTCAACGGCTGGAACGTCGTGGTCGACAACAAGCCGGGCGGCAGCAGCGTGGTCGGCGCCGCGGTCGCCGCCAAGTCGGCGCCCGACGGCAACACCTGGCTGATCGTGTTCGACAACCATATCCTGAATTCGCTGTGGACGCCTGCGCTGCCCTACAAGGACAGCGAGCTTATGCCGGTCATGCAGATCGGCCGCAGCGCCCAGGGCATCGCCGCCTATCCGACGCGGCCCTACAACAGCTTCGCCGAGGTCGTGAAAGCGGCCAAGGCGGAGCCCGGCAAGATCAGCGTCGGCGCGCTGGCCGCCAGCCTTGCCCAGATATTTCTGGCCTTCATCCAGAAGGAGAACGGCTTCGAAGTGAACACCATCCCCTACAAGGGCGGCGGGCCGCTCTTCCAGGACGCGCTGGCCGGGGTCACCGACCTTTCGGTGTCGAGCCTGGCCAACATGATGCCGCACGTCCAGGCGGGCAAGCTCAGGCTCATCGCCGTCACCGGCGAGAAGCGCAGCAAGCTCATGCCCGAGGTGCCGACGCTCGCCGAGCAAGGCATCAAGGCGACGCCCTCCTACTCCTGGTGGGGCGTCTATGCGCCGGCCGGCACGCCCAAGCCGATCGTCGAGCGCATGCATGCCGAGATCGCCAAGGCGGTGCGTTCGCCCGACGTCACGCAGAAGTTCATCGACCAGTTCGACATGGAGATCGTGCTGAATTCGCCCGAACAGTTCGCCGCCTTCACCAGCCGGGAACAGGAGTTCTGGGGCAAGGTGATCCGCGACAACAGCCTCAAGCCCGAGTAGTTCGCACGGCTACGCGGTCTGCGGCCCGCGCACCAGCCTGCCCGGCAGCGCGCCGGTCGCCTCGCCGTCACGATAGGTGACGGCGCCCGACACGATGGTGGCGCGGTAGCCGCGCGCCTTCTGCAGCAGGCGCTTGCCGCCAGCCGGCAGGTCCCACGTCATCACCGGCGCTTCGACCCGGAGCGCGTCGAAGTCGATGACATTGAGGTCGGCCTTGTAGCCCGGCGCGATGCGGCCGCGGTCGTTGAGACCGACTGCCTGGGCGTTGTCGAGCGTGTGGCGCTTGACCAGCCACGACACGTCGAGCCTGCCGGTCGCGCGGTCGCGTCCCCAGTGCGCCAGCAGCGAGGTCGGGAACGAGCCGTCGGAGATAATTCCGACATGCGCGCCGCCGTCGCCCAGCCCGATCAGGGTGTGCGGGCTCTGCATCATCTCGCGGCAGCAATCGAGGTTGTAGGCGGCGAAGTTGGCGAAGGGCGAGAAGATGAAATTCTTGCCGTCGCCTTCGATCAGGTAGTCGTAGACGACCTCGCGCGGATCGCGGCCTTCGCGGCGGGCGCGCGCGCCGAGTGAGCTCTCCTGTGCCGGCTCGTAGTCCGGCGGGTCGCCCAGCGGGAACATGCGGTCGTAGTCGGTGAGCCGCGCCGCCATGTCGGAGCGCAGCGGCTCGTGGGCTTCCGCCAGAAGCTTCGCGCGGAAGGCGGGATCGCGCATGATCGCCAGACGCTCGGCGACGCTCTTGTGCTGGATCGCCTTGTAGGAGCGGCACATCGAGAACGGGATGCGGCTCGCCTGCAGGCCCTGCAGCACGCCGATCGGCCGCGGCGCCACCTGCG
>Ga0070698_100005131_pt1 | contig 14331 bp, 19 predicted proteins | sample KBSK1502metaG_FD_65477 | JGI IMG/M metagenome (GOLD analysis project Ga0070698, IMG submission 65477) | Corn, switchgrass and miscanthus rhizosphere microbial communities from Kellogg Biological Station, Michigan, USA - KBS K1-50-2 metaG | ecosystem: Host-associated > Plants > Roots >...
TAGCCCTTCATGACGTTGTGGCCGCGGATGCAGATCTCGCCGCGCTCGCCGTCGGCGAGCGGCTGGTCCTTCTCGTCGAGGATCGCCATCTCGACGCCCCACACCGGGTAGCCGATCGAGCCGGGCGTGCGCGGGCGGCCGGGCATGTTGAAGCACGCGACCGGCGACGTCTCGGAGAGGCCATAGCCCTCGTAGATCTCGACGCGGAACTTCGCCTCGAACGCGTTCATCACCTCGACCGGCATCGCCGCACCGCCCGACACGCACCAGCGCAGCGCGGAGAGATCGCGCGCGGGTCCCTCGTGGTGGAGCAGCGCGAAATACATGGTCGGCACGCCCGCGAACAGCGTCACGCGGTGGCGCTCCATGAGCGCGAACGCCTCCTCGGGGCCGAACCGCGGCAGCAGCGTGAACGTGCCGCCCGCTGCGATGCTCGCGTTCTGGATGCAGGTCTGACCGAACGAGTGGAACAGCGGCAGCGTCGCGAGCGCGACATCGTCGGGAGAGACCGGCAGGAGCTTGGGCAACACGACCGAGCAGTTGATGAACAGGTTCGAGTGGGTGAGCTCGGCACCCTTCGGCTTGCCCGTGGTGCCGGAGGTGTAGAGAATCACCGCGGTGTCGGTGGGCAGCGTCGGCGTGACGGATTCGATCGGCGGCGCGGCAGCCTGCTCCGCGACGGTGTCGGCGCCCGTGCCCGCGGCCCACACCACCGGCACGCCCGCCGCCGCTGCGCCGGCTTTCGCCGGCGCCTCGAAGAGCGGGTGCGCGAACAACAGGCGCGCGCGCGAGTCCTCGAGGTGGTACTGCACCTCGGGCGCCGAGAGCAGCACGTTGAGCGGGACGATCGTGCAGCCCGCGTAGAGGATCCCGTAGTAGGCCTGTGTGAACTCGGGCAGGTTCGGGATCATGATCGCGACCGACGAGCCGGGCTCGATGCCGCGCGCGCGCAGGCTGGTCGCGATGCCGCGCGCCGCGCGATCGAGCTCGGCGTAGCGGAGCGTCGCGTCGCCGAGCCGCACCGCGACGTGGTCGGGGCGCAGCGCGGTGGTGGCCTGGAGGATCGATCCGAGGTTCAGGTGCATGGTGCCTCCGTTCAGTCCGCGGCGCGGAAGAGCATCCCCGCCCAGACGCCGATCGCGGTGATGAACGCGAGCGCACCCGACCACTTCGCGACAGTGCCGGCTCTCCGGTGCTGCGCGCGGCCGGGCAGCGCGTCGCCGGGCGGAATCGACCAGCCCGGGCGCAGCCGCGCCTGGAAGCGCAACGCCCGGAACAGCGCATAGCCGCCCCCGAGCAGCATCGCGGCGATGCACAGCTCGTGTGTGCCGAGGATCACGTGGTCGAGCGCCGTCCAACCGCTGCGGTCCTCCTTGCCGAGCCATGCGACCTTCGCGAGGTAGGAGACGAGGAACAGCCCGACGAGCGCGCTGGCAGAGAGCATCATGCGGCGGTGCGCGCGCACCTCACCGCGCCGGATCGCGCGCACGCCGCGCGTGCCGCATGCGACGATCACGGCGAGGTTGGCGAGCGCGACCGTCCAGTACACGAGCTTGGGGTTCACTGGCTGCGCAAGCCCAGCACGTGCTCCGCGATCAGTTTGCGGTGCAGCTCGCTCGTGCCCTCGCCGATCTCGAGCACCTTCGCCTCGAGCAGCAGGCGCCCCACTTCGTACTCCGCGGTGACGCCGTAGCCGCCGTGGATCTGGATCGCTTCGAGCGCGTTCCGCGTCGCCGCCTCGCTCGCCATCAGCTTGGCGAGCGAAGCCTCCATGCTCGCACGCTCGACGCCCGCGTCCTTCATCCGCCCGAGCCGATACACGACGCCGCGCGCGCCCTCGGTGCGGCAGATCATGTCGGCGATCTTCTGCTGGATCATCTGGAACTCGCCGATCTTCTGGCCGAACGCCTCGCGCTCGCGCGCGTAGGCGATCGACAAATCGATGCAGCGTTGCGCCTGGCCGATGCTGCGCGCGGCGACCGAATAACGCCCCATGTCGAGCGCCGAGCCGAGCACCGGGAAGCCGCCGCCCGGCTCGCCGAGAACGTTCTCGTCAGGGACGAAGACGTCCTTGAAGTGCACCTCGGCGACGTTGTCGCGCTTGAGCGTGCGCATCGGGAACGCGCCGATCGTGATCCCCTCGCTGGTCCGGGGATCCACCAGCAATGCCGTCACGCCCTTGTGCTTCTTCGCGAGGTCGACCGACGCGACCAGGAAGAACAGGCCCGCGTGCGCCGCGTGCGAGATGAACACCTTGGTGCCGTTGATCCGCCAGCCGCCGGGCACGCGCGTGGCGGTGGTCTTCATGTTGCCCAGGTCGGTGCCGCCGCCGGGCTCGGTGAGACACGCGGAGCAGATGCAGTCGCCCGCGGCGATCGCGGGCAGCCACTTCTCCTTCTGCGCCGCGGTGCCCCAGCGCAGGATCGAGCCGGCGACCAGCGAATTGGAGACCGACACCACCGACGCGACCACCCAGTCGGCGCGCGCGAGCTCCTCGCAGATGATCCCGTAGGTCACCACGTCGCTCTTCGAGCCGCCGTACTGCTCCGGGATCAGCGGGCCCATCAGGCCGAGCGCGGGCAGCTTGCGGATCTGCTCGAGCGGGTAGCGCTCCTCGCGCTCGTATTGCTCGACGTAGGGGAGCAGCTCCTTCTCGCCGAACTCGCGCACCGTCGCGCGCACGAGCCGCTGCTCCTCGGTCAGATCGAAGTCGGCGATCCGCTCCAGGGGATTCGACACGGGGGGCCTCCGGCGTCCGCCAGCATACGCGCTGCGCTTTGCGACCCCAAGAGGCCCCGCTACCTTGCCGACCCCCAGGAGACAGCCGTGAAGAAGGCGAAGCCGCTGCCCCACCGCAACCGCCGCAAGAGCGCGCGCCACCGCGCCAAGCTCAAGGCGAAGTTCCGCCGCAAGCGGCTCTCGCGGAGCAAGGGCGAGCGCAAGACGTACCGGTAGGGTGGGCAAAACGTCAGCCGCGCCGACCCGCAGCACGATAGCCGGGTGCCGGCGGCGCATGCCCACCATATCGTCGAGCCCATGAGCCCGGCACCCGCCCAGCCGTTCCGTTTCGCGCTCGAGGGGCGGAGCGGCGATGCGCGCGCGGGCGCGTTCTCGACGCCGCACGGGCCGTTCTCGACGCCTGCGTTCATGCCGGTGGGCACACACGGCGCGGTCAAGGCGATGACACCCGATCAGGTCGCCGCGACTGGCAGCGAGATCGTGCTCGCGAACACCTATCACCTCGCGCTGCGGCCGGGCGAGGAGCTGGTGGCGAAGCTCGGCGGTCTGCACGCGTTCATGCGCTGGGACGGTCCGATCCTCACCGATAGCGGCGGATTCCAGGTGTTCTCGCTGCCCAAATCCGAGATCTCCGACCGCGGCGTGCGCTTCTCGAGCGAGGTCGACGGCGCCACCGTGGAGCTCACGCCCGAGCGCTCGATCCAGATCCAGCAGGCGCTCGGCGCCGACATCATCATGGCGTTCGACGAGTGCACGCCCTATCCCGCCGACGAGAAGCGCGCGCGCACCGGAGTACGCCGCACGCTGGCCTGGCTCGAGCGCTGCGCGAAGCAGCACGCGGGGCAGCGCGGCCAGGCGCTGTTCGGAATCGTGCAGGGCAGCACCTATCGCCACCTGCGCATGAGCTGCGCGCAGGCGGTGGTGGCGATGGACCTGCCCGGCGTCGCGATCGGCGGCGTGTCGGTCGGCGAGGGTCACGACCTGCTCGTCGAGGTGACCGGCTGGACGACGCCGCTCCTGCCCGAGGACAAGCCCCGCTACCTGATGGGCGTGGGCCTGCCCGAGGACGTGCTCGCCGCGATCGGGCTCGGCATCGACATGTTCGACTGCGTGATCCCGACGCGTTATGCGCGCAGCGCCACCGTGTTCACGCGGCGCGGCCGCGCGCGCCTGACCAACCGCCGCTACCGCCGCGACGGCTACCCGATCGACCCCACCTGCGACTGCGCGACGTGCGCGGCCGGCTTCACGCGCGCCTACCTGCACCACCTGTTCGCGGCCAACGAGATCCTCTCGGCGATCCTCGCCTCGGTGCACAACGTGCGCTTCTACCAGCGGCTGGTCGGCGACGCGCGCCGCGCGATCCTCGAGGGGGGGTTTGCGGAGTTCCGCGAGGCGTTCCTGGCTGATTACAAGGCCCCGGACGGGAGTGGAGCGGCAGCCAACCGGTAGCTCGCGCGCAATTGTGACTTCGATCACACGGCGCCCCGGCGGCGGTGTCGATTTCTCAACCACCTCGGGGGGGCGAAGGTTGGGAGCCGCCATGACGCTGCGCATCGCCCGATTCCTCGCGATCCTCGCCGCCGTCTGCGCCGCTGCGCTGCCCGCGGCCGCTGAAGGCGCCTCCGACACGCTCTTGTGGCGCGCCCCGGTCTCTGGCGGTCGCGCCAGCTCGGCCGACTGGGGCGGCTTCAAGCTTTGGGCACAGGGTGAGGGGTTCTCGGTGGGCCGGCGCTCGGCGGGCTACGGAGTGCAGGGTGGTGCCGCACTCCCGCTCGCCGAGCGCGTCGGCCTCACCGCGGGCTATCGCCTGATGGGCTTCTCGCTGGGCGACCGCCTCGGCGCGCAGCTCGATGACGTCGCGCAGCGCTCGCTCGCGCCAATCCTCGGTATCGACGTCGAGTTCTGAGTCGGGCCGATCGCGCGCGGTATGATCCGCGCGCCGTGCCGAACGACCTGCTCTCGCCCGCGGAAGTGCTCGCGCGCTACAGCGCCGGACCGAAGAGCGGCGTGTTCACCGACGGCTCGTGCGAGGGCAATCCGGGTCCGGGCGGCTGGGGCGTCGTGTGGGTCGAGGACGACGCCATCCGCGCCGAGCGCTCGGGCCGCGATCCCGCCACGACCAACAATCGCATGGAGCTCGCCGCGCTGATCGCCGCCTACGAGCTGCTGCCCGCCGACGCCGCGGTCACGGTCTACTCCGACAGCCAGATCTGCGTGAAGACGGTGAACGAATGGGCGGCGGGATGGGAGCGGCGCGGGTGGCGCCGCAAGGGCGGCTCGATCGCGAACCTCGAGCAGGTGCAGCGGCTGTGGTCGCTGGCCAAGGCTCACCCGAAGGTCCTGCTGCGCTGGATCCGCGCGCACGACGGCTCGAAGTGGAACGAGTACGCGGACGCGCTCTCGAACGGGTACATGCGCGGGGAGTGAAGGGTACGGGGGCCGCGACTGGCGAATCCGATAGGTTTCCGGCCGGGAGAAAAAACGATGAAGGTCGTGAAGATCGCCGTGATCCTCTTCCTGGTGTACGCGGGAATCGTCACCGCGTTCGAGTCGCTGATCGGATTCATGCAGCCCACCCCCAATTCGACGCTCGTGATCACCACCTTCGATGAACGCGGGGCCCCGCACGATCGGGTGGTCTCGCGCCTCGACAGCGGCGACGCGCTCTACGTCTCGGCGAACCACTGGCCGCGCGCGTGGTACCGGCGCGCGCTGGCGAACCCCGACGTGGAGGCGACGATCGACGGCACCAAGGGCAAATATCGCGCCGTGCCGATCGAAGGTGCGGAAGCGGATCGCATCGGTGCCGAGCATCCGCACCCGGCGTGGTTCCGCTTCGTGACGGGCTACCCGCCGAGAAAGTTCGTCCGGCTGGACCCGCGTTAGGCAGTGGCCGCGCGCAAATCGCGGCGATCCGCGGTCACGTTCGAGACCGCGCGCGCGCTCGCGCTGCGCCTGCCCGGAGCCCAGGAGGGCACCTCCTACGGCACGCCCGCGTTCCGCTTGCGCCGCAAGCTGTTCGCCCGGCTCCACCAGGACGGCGACGCGCTCGTCGTGCGGGCCGACTTCGACGCGCGCGAGGCGCTCTTGCGCGCGAAGCCGAAGTCGTTCTTCCTGACCGACCACTACCGCGCGCATCCCTGGGTGCTGGTGCGGCTGGCCTCGGTCTCGCGCGCCGATCTCGAAGACGCGCTCAGCCAGGCCTGGCGCGCGGCGGGTGGGCGATCGGGCTGATCAGGTGCGGCGGACCTTGCGGCTCGCGTCGAAGCGCTCCCAGTACAGGCTCTCGTCGACCGGGCGGCGCGGCGGGCGCCCGTACTTCCCGAGCGGCCAGCCGATCGGCAGCATCGCGCAGCTCGGCTGCTCGGGAGGCAGACCGAGATAGGCGTCGACCTCGGCGTGGAACGCGACGTGCAGGGTCGTGAGCGACGCGCCCAGCCCGACCGCTCGGCACGCGAGCAGCACGTTCTGGATGCACGGAAAGAGCGCCTGATGCTGCGTCTCGCCGCGGCGCTTCCACCCGGCCACGAACAGCAGCACGGGAACCTCGTGCAGGTGCTCGGCGAGATAGGTCGCGGCGCGCACGTTGCGGCGCTTCGCGTCGGGGTAGTCGGGCGCCTTCGCGGCCTCGGCGGCCTGCTCCGCATAGCGGCGGAATGCTTCGCGGTAGCGCTCGGCGATCCACGCGCGCCGCTCCCGCTCGCTGACCGCCACGAACGACCACGGCTGCCGGTTGCCGCCGCTCGGCGCGAACGTTCCCGCCTCGCACACCTTGCGGATCAGCTCGGGCGGCACCGGGTCGGGCCGCAGGCGCCGGATCGCGCGCGCCGTGCGGATCGCCTCGAACAGCGGCACGTCCTCGCCGAGCGAGGCGACGTCGAGCGGGGTATCGAACACCGCGGCGGCGCTCCTACAGCTTCGTCTTGCCGAGCGCGAGGATCCGCGCGAACGCGCGCGGCTCGATTGGCATCACCGAGAGCCGTCCCTGGCGCACGAGCGGCAGCTGCGCGAGCGCTGCATCCCGCTTCACGTCCGCGAGCGAAACCGGCGAGCGCAGCGGCGCCACGGGTGCTATGTCCACGACCACCCAGCGCTCGTCGTCGCTGGTGGGATCGGGATAGGCGGCCTTCACCACCTCGGCTACACCGACGATCTCCTTGCCCTCGCCGCTGTGGTAGAAGAGCACGCGATCGCCCACGCGCATCGCCTGGAGATTGTTGCGTGCCTGCGCGTTGCGGATGCCGTCCCAGCGCGTCTTCCCGTCCTCGACGAGGTCATCCCAGCCGTACGTGCCCGGCTCGGACTTCACCAGCCAATGCGCTTCTCCGCGCGCCACTACTGGAGATCCTCGGGCGTCTGCCGGCGCGTGTACTCGTGCGCGAGGTGCACGAGCAGTGAGCGCGGCGCGATGCGCTGCGCAGCGTTCGCGCGCAACCAGTTCCACCAGCCCGACACCACCGAGGGTTGGCGCCCGAGCGCCTCGAGCGCGGTCTCGACCACGGCCTCGGGCGACCCACCCTCGTGCGGCAGCTCTCCCGCCACGCCGTGGAACTCCGTCTCGGTCGAGCCCGGCTCGACCACAAGCACGTCGATCCCGAAGCGGCGCTGCTCGACGTAGAGCGCCTCGCCGAGCAGCTGGTCGAACGCCTTCGTCGCGGAGTAGACGCCGTGCAGCGGAAGCGGCTGCCGGCCCGCGACCGAGCCGGTGAAGATCACCGCGCCGCTGCGGCGCTCCTGCATGCGCGGCAGGATCCGCCGCGTGAGCACCATCGGCGCGACACAATTTACGGTCACCATGTCGCGCAGCCGCTCGGCCTGGAGCTTGTCGAAGCGGCCCGCGGCGCCGAAGCCCGCGTTGTTGACGAGCACCGCGATCGGAAGATCCGACACCGCGCGCGCGACGCGCTCGGCACCCTCGGCGTTGGCGAGATCCTCCTCCACCACGCGCGTCTGCACCGAGAACGTCTTCTCGAGCTCCGACGCGAGCGCGGCGAGCCGGTCGCCGCGCCGCGCGGTCAACACCACCGACATGCCCTCGCGCGCGAGCGCGCGCGCGAACGCTTCGCCGATCCCCGCCGACGCGCCGGTCACCAGCGCCCACTCGCCATAGCGCTCGCGCATCGGCACGCGCTCTTCGCCGAACAGCGGCTCCGCCTGCCACAGCGCCCGCGCGAGCAGGGCGAACGGAACGAACGCGACCGCGCCGAGCAGGTAGCTGTGCCCGTAGAGCAGCGGCCACACAAGCATGCCGAACGCCACCGACCCGGTGTACGCGGCCGCCCAGGGCCACATCCACGAGCGCATCCGGTAGAAGCCGTAGAAGCCCGCGGCGTAGATCGCCCAGTGCAGCGGCTCGGTGAGCTTCGCGCCCCAGCCCGTGAACATCACGCCGAGCCAGACCTCCTGGTCGCGCGAGACCGGCTTCCACAGGAAATCCCAGGGCAGGTAGACGAACGCCATGAACGCGCAGAACACCATCAGCGCGTTGATCCAGGCCGGGCGCCCTGCGAAGAAGTCGGAGAACCAGTCGCGCACGGATCGACCTCGCCGCCCGGAGTAGAATGGCGCACCCGGACGATATCCATAAACCCGTTCGGTGGGAGGGAATCCGCGTGGCGCAAGCGCAAGTTTCGCGCAGCGAGGCGAAGCCGAGCGAAGACCAGCGGAGGGGTCCGCTCGCCGGCATCTCGATCGTCGACACGAGCATCGCGCTCTCGGGCCCGTGGGCGGTCGGGATCCTCGCGGACCAGGGCGCCGACGTGGTGAAGATCGAGCCGCCCGGGATCGGCGACATCGGCCGCTGGGTGGGGCCGGCGATCGGCGGCGTCTCGGCGATGGCGCAGATCGCCAACCGCGGAAAGCGCTCGATCGCACTCGATCTGCGCCAGCCGTCGGCGCTCGGCATCGCGCGTGTGCTCGCGGAGCGCGCGGACGTGTTCGTGCAGAACTTCCGGCCGGGCGTGATCGAGCGGCTCGGCCTCGGCTACGGCGATCTCGCCGCCGCGAACCCGCGGCTCGTCTACGTCTCGATCAGCGGCTTCGGCGCGTTCGGCCCGTATGCGCACAAGAGCGCCTACGACCCGGTCGTGCAGGCCTACGGCGGGCTCGCCGCGGTGCAGGCGGGCGCGGGCGGCGAGCCGCAGCTGATCCGCCACACCGCCGCCGACAAGATCACTTCGCTCACCGCGGCACAGGCGATCACCGCGGCGCTATTCGCGCGCGAGCGGACTGGCGCCGGCCAACATCTCGAGCTCTCGATGCTCGAGAGCGTGGTCAACTTCGTCTGGGCGGACGCCGCCGGCAACGAAGTGCTGCTCGACTCCGACGGCAAGCAGCCGTCGAGCTTCTCGCGCGATCAGAAGCTCTGGCCCACCAAGGACGGCTACGTGATCGCGGCCCCGGTCTCCGACGACGACGTCGCGGCGATCTGCCGTGGCGTCGGCGTCGACGGCTACGACGATCCGAAGGTCGCGACGATCATCGCGCGCCGGCAGAACCCCGAGGCGTTCCAGGCGCTGTTGCGCCGCGTGTACGCGGCGGTCGGCAACATGACCACTGCGGAAGCGATCCGCGGCATGGAGGCCGAGCGCGCGCCTTGCGGCGTCGTGCTGGGCCCGGCACAGCTGCATCTCGACCCGCAGGTCGCGGCGCTCGGATTGCTCGAGGACTCGGTCCACCCGGCCGCGGGCCGCGTGCGCCAGCCGCGGCCGGCCGCGCGCTTCGCGGCGACGCCCGCGCGCACCGGCGCCCCCGCACCGACGATCGGCCAGCACACCGACGAGATCCTCGCCGAGCTCGGCATGAGCGCCCAGATCGCCGCGCTGCGCGCCGCGGGAGCCGTCGCGTGATGTTTGGCGAACTTGACGATCGTCACGCGCGGCCGCGGGATATCCTGCGGCCCGCGATGCGTCGAGCGCTATTCGCCTGGATCGCGTGCGTGTGGCTCGCGGCGCCGGCGGGCGCCGCCTACTACCAGTTCACCGCGACGTTCTCGGTCTCGGCCAGCTCGCCGCGCTTCCTGCCCAAGGGCGTCGTCGCCTCGGGCTCCGGGATCGGCGTCAGCGGCGTCGCGCCGAAGAACGAGATCCGCAACCTCGCGGGCATCGCGGGTTTCGCGGGTCCGCTCACCAGCACGGTCATGTCCGGCGGGGTCGGCTATACGCGCAAGGCGGCGCTCACCGGGATCGGCGAAGCGAGCTTCGCCGGCACGCTGCTCGGCAAGCTCCAGGGCGAGCTCGCGGTCGGCGGGATCGCGCAGCGCTTCGTGAACGGCGTGGGTACGGGCAAGTTCCCGCTCACGACCAGCGCCACCGCGGGGCTCGGGCTCGGCGGCACCGTGCCGCAGATCTCGGGCACGTCCACGGTGAAGGTACGCTTCGACACGTGGACGACCGGCACGGTAGTCGAGGCCGGCGTCGTCACGCAGAGCCTGCCGGCGAAGGGCGTGATCGTGTTCGGCAACCTGGTCGGGAAGGGCTCCGACAGCCGCACATCGATGGGGATGGGCACCGTGCAGCTCGTCTCGCCGATCCGCACGGTGGGATTTCTGGGCGTGCCGGGCGATCGCGCGGCGATCGCGAAGCTCTCGCTCACGTTCGCGCCCGAGCCCGGCCGCGGCGCGCTGCTGCTCGCCGGCTGCGCCGCGCTCGCGTTGCTGGGCGCCTCGCGCCGGCGCGCGCGTTAGGCGGGAGCCCTTCCGCGCCATGGCACTTCGCGCGACAGCACGCCGGTGTCGGCGTAGTGCGCCTCGAGATCGAGCGCGCGATAGGCGAGGGCGGCGAGCAACAGCGCGCCGAGACCGATGCGCAGCGCGGCGAGGCTGCGCAGGTCGATCGCGAAGATCGGCGGAGTCGGATCGCGCACGCCCGCCTAACCCATTCCGCCTACTTCACCGCTTCCCCGCGCAACGGCACGAAGCGCACCGGCATCAGGTGCTTGCGCTCGACGCCGCGCTCGGACTTCGTGTACAGCCACAGCTCCTGGTCGCCGCTGCCACCGACGGGAATCACGAGCCGGCCGCCGACCTTCAGCTGCTCGAGCAGCGCGGGCGGCACCTGCTCGGGCGCCGCGGTGACGAGGATCGCGTCGAACGGCGCCGCCTCGGGCCAGCCCCGGTAGCCGTCGCCGGTGCGGGTATGGACGTTGGGGCAGCCGAGGCGCTCGAGGGCGCGCTTGGCGCGCTCGGCGAGCACGGGCTCGAGCTCGATCGTGTACACCTCGGCTGCTAGCGCCGAGAGCACCGCGGCCTGATAACCAGAGCCCGTACCCACCTCGAGCACGCGCTCGCGGCCCGAGAGCGCGGCCGCCTCGCTCATCGCGGCGACGATGTAGGGCTGCGAGATCGTCTGCCCCTCGCCGATCGGCAGCGGGCCGTCGTCGTAGGCGTCGTCGCGTTCTGCCTCGGGCACGAGCTCGTGGCGCGGCACGCGGCCCATCGCCTCGAGCACGCGCGCGTCGCGGATCCCGCGCGCGACGAGCTGCTCGCGCACCATGCGCGCGCGCGGCTCGGCGTAGGAATCGCTATCGCTCATCGGCGCGGGCCCGTCGCGCGAGCTTGCGCCGCACGCGAGCCAGCCCAGCGAAACCAGCAGGGCTGCAATCCGGCTCGACACCGACTCACCCCTCGAACCAAGCCTGACGGAGCCCCCAGGTGATCGGGGGCGCCTGCGTACCGCCGTCGCGCAGCGCCGCGAGCTCCTCGGCGAGCGCATCGCGCTCCGAAGCGGTGGTGCGCGCCGCCACGGCGGCGTGTTCGCGCAGCGTCTCCCAGTTCAACGAGAACATACCGGCCGCGTCGCGCGGGTCGACGGCGAGCTCGCGCACGTGGCTCGCGCGCGCTTGCGCGTGGCTTTGCGCGAGCGCGCCGAGCCGCGGGCCGACGAACAGGCATTGGCCCTGCGACGCGAGCACGGCCTCGACGAGCGCCAGATAGCGCGTGAATGCGGCGCCGTCGCTGCGGATCCACTCGACCTCGTCGAGCAGGAGCCGCCCGCGCGGCGCGAGCTGCGACGCGAACGCGCCCACAGCCGCCGCCGGGTCGGCGAGGTGCGTGACGAGGAAGCGCGCGTAGAGCAGATCGGCGCGCCCGGCGGGGTAGGGCAGCGCCAGCACGTCGTGGCAGAAGAATTCGCAGCCAGGCGGCGCGCGCCGCTGCGCCGCTTCGACGTAGGCGGGTGACGCGTCGAGGCCGACGCAGCGCTTGCTCGCGAGCGCGGACGCGAGCAGCTCGGTCGTGTATCCCGGGCCGCAGCCGAGGTCGAGCGCGAGCGCGCCGCCGCGCCGGCCCGCCTCCGCGAGAAACGCGCGCGACGAGGGCTCGAACACGCGCGCGACGAGCGCGAGCCGCTGCGCCGCACGCTGGGAATCTCCGAACGCGTAGCTCACACGCGCGCGCGCGCAGCGGACGAGGCCGCCGCGTGCGCCTCGATCACCTCGCGCGGCGCCTGCACCAGCTCGATCAGCACGCCCTCGCCGCCGAGCGGGAACTCGCCGCCGCCCTTCGGGTGGATGAAGCAGACATCGTGGCCCGCGGCGCCCTTGCGGATCCCCCCGGGCGTGAAGCGCACGCCCTGGGCCTCGAGCCATTTCACCGCGGCCGCGAGATCGTCGATCCAGAGTCCGACGTGGTTGAGCGCGGGGTCGTGGACCTTCGGCTTGCCGTTGGGATCGATCGGCTGCATCAGGTCCACCTCGACGCGGTGCGGGCCGACGCCCGCGACCGCGATGTCCTCGTCTACGTTCTCGCGCTCGCTGCGGAACTCGCCCTCGAGCGTGAGGCCGAGCAGCTCGATCCAGAGCCGGCGCAGGGTGAGCTTGTCGGGTCCGCCCACCGCGATCTGCTGCAGACCCAGCACCTGGAACGGTCGCGCCGCCATCACTCGCGTTCCTCCTCGAAGCCGGTCCCGATCCAATAGCGCTCGGTGGTCCCCTTGCCGCTCGCGAACAGCCGCAGCGACCGCGAGCTGGCGAACCGCGCGCGCAGCCGCTGCTCGGCGGCCTGTGCCTCGGGACCCTCCATCAACTTCAGCACCAGCGCACCCCCGCGCCGCAGGAGCTCGGGGAGCGCCACCTCGATCGCGGCGAGCAGCGTCTCCTCGTGCGCCCGGTCGGTCGCGCGCACGCCGGTGAGCTTGGGCGCGGCGTCCGAGAGCAGGACGTCGGCGGAACCGCCCGCCGCCGCGAGAATCGCTTGCCGGACTGCGGGTTGCGTGAGATCGCCGATCAAAGCGACCGCGTTCGCAAACTCCAGCGCCGGCTCGACCGCTGCCAGATCGACGCCCACCACGCGCCCGGTCGGCCCGACCTCGCGCGCCGCCACCTGCATCCAACCGCCCGGCCAGCAGCCGAGGTCGATCACGCGCTGGCCGCGCCGCAGCACCTGGGTACGGCGCTGGATCTCCTGGAGCTTGTACGCCGCACGCGAGCGGAAACCCTCGCGCTTGGCGCGCTGGTGGAAGGCGTCCTTGCGCTGGTAGGGGCGGGCCATCGCCGCGGCCCTTCGGCAGCGCTAGCCGCGCGCGCGCACCGACCGGCGCACGCGCACCATCGCGTCGTTGTGGCCGGGGACGCCGCCGCGCACGAACAGCAGGCGCTTCTCCGGGTCCACACGCACCACCTCGAGATTGAGCGTGGTGACGCGCTCGTCGCCCATGTGACCGGGCATCCGCAGGCCCTTGATCACGCGGCCCGGGAACGAGCCGGGGCCGATCGATCCGCCGTGGCGGAAGTACTCGTGCGCGCCGTGGGTCGTGCGCACGCCGAAGCCGTGCCGCTTCACCACGCCCGCGTAGCCCTTGCCCTTCGAGGTGCCGATCACGTCGACGCGCTGGCCCGCGCTGAAGATGTCGACGCCGATCTCCTGGCCGACCTCGTACTTGTCCAGCTCCTCGGCGCTGATCCGGCTCTCGCGCAGCGCCTTGGCCGGCGCGACCTTCGCCTTCGCGCAGTGTCCCTGGAGCGCCTTGGTCGCATGGCGCTGCGCGCGCTCGCCGTAGCCGAGCTGGAGGGCGCTGTAGCCGTCCTTGTCGGGCGTCTTCTTCTGGACGACCCGGTTGGGCTGCGCGTCCAGCACGGTCACGGGGATGCACTCCCCGGCGTCGTTGAAGAGCTGGGTCATGCCGATCTTCCGGCACATGAACTCGATCGCCACGGGGATGCCTCGCAGGCCCGGAGGGTTGGGGCCCAGAAGGGGAAAGGGCGGCCACTATAGAAGTCGTCCGCGGGGCTGTCGAGGCGCTGCAAGGAAGCCGACGAAGTCGGCCGACGCGCAGCGAAGCGAAGCCGAGCGAAGGCCCGGCAAGTTGGGGGAGGTCAGGGGACCTCGCGCACGAGCAGCCCCGTGGTCGAGACGCGCACCTCGTAGCGCGCGGCGCGGTCGCCGCGCGTGAACGTGCTCGAGCCGTACTCGGCGTCGACGAGCGGCGCGAGCCACGGAAGGCGCGCGCGCCAGGCGAACAGGTCGACGCGGTGCTCGGGCGAGAGCGGGAAGACCGTGCGCGGGCGCTGCTGCTCATCCTCGATCCGCTCGTAGCGCCCGGTCACGCGGTCGAGCTCGTAAGCGGTGTGGAGGCCGAGCAGGTTCGCCCACGG
>Ga0070698_100005134_pt1 | contig 14329 bp, 11 predicted proteins | sample KBSK1502metaG_FD_65477 | JGI IMG/M metagenome (GOLD analysis project Ga0070698, IMG submission 65477) | Corn, switchgrass and miscanthus rhizosphere microbial communities from Kellogg Biological Station, Michigan, USA - KBS K1-50-2 metaG | ecosystem: Host-associated > Plants > Roots >...
TACGAGATCCCCAAATATGACGGGGACCTCGGCAATCCGAATCTGTTCGTGGCCCTGGACGCCGAGACGTGCGAGCGGAAGGTTGCAAACATTCTTACGAGCTTCCAGAGTCAGGCCGGTCGGCAGTGGTTCACGAAGGATGTCTTCTTGGCGCTGTTGAGGTTGCGCGGGATGGAAGCCAACTCGCCCACCGGATACGCGGAGGCGTTCTACTGCCGAAAGGCTCAGGTGGCATGAGGCGGCGGACAGGGCTGCGCGGGCGAGCGGCGACGAGGACCGGGTGATACGCGGTGGTCGATTATCGCGTGAGTTATCTGAAGACGACGGTGATGGCAGCGGGGACGGGGCTCATTGTCATCCTTGCGGCTCATCTTGCGGGAGCGTTGGGAGTCGGCTTCGTGAAGGCCCTTATCGAGGGGACGGGGTGGACTCTCGGCCTGCCCCTGGAATGTCTGGCGATCGGGGGCGTCATCGCCCTCTATCGAGACCGGAGGGAGCGCACCGGGAACGCAGATCTGTTCCTGGCCGCGAATGCCGCTCGGTCGGAGGCGGTCTTGAGTACCGGGGTCGCCGATTCAGGGATCTGGCTGCGACGGCTGGTGAGACGTCTTGTTCGGGCGCGATGGCTATTAGTGGGCGACGTCGTAGAGATCCGTTCTCTCGAGGAGATTCGAGGGACACTCGATGACGCGGGCTGTCTCGATGGGTTGCCGTTCCAGACGGAGATGGCCGCATTCTGTGGTCGGCGGGCGGTGATTTTCCGGTCCGTGGATAAGATCTACGACTACGGCCGGACCAGAAAGCTTCGACGCCTTGCCGATGCGGTGTTACTTACGGGTCTTCGCTGTCACGGGACCAGCCATGGCGGGTGTCAGGCATCGTGTTACCTGCTCTGGAAGAGAGCATGGTTACGGCCGGTTCGAGTTCAAGACACGCCGCACGTACCGGCGCAACCCCAGCAATACCTCGAAGGCAGTCTTCCGGATCCGCCCCGTTACTTCTGCCAATACACTCAGTTGGCGGCCGCCACGACCCCCCTACGCCCGTCCGACCTCCGCCAAGATGTGCGTCCACTCCTAGCCGGCAACGTCACCGTCAGGGCCTTCTGCATCGCCATCCTAACCCACTTCTTCAATGCGGTTCAGGAGGCGCGGCATGGCTCCGGCTATCCGTCGCGTCGGCGAGGAACCCTGACGCCCAACGCCATCGTGCCAGCCGGGTTGATTCCGGGTGACCGGGTCCGGGTTCTGGAGCGCACAGCGATCACGGCAACCCTCGACGCGAGAGGGCATCATCGCGGTCTGTGGTTCGATGACGACATGATAAAGCACTGCGGCCGCACCCATACCGTCCTGAAGCGAGTGGACCGGATCATCGACAACGTCAGCGGCCGGATGGTGGACATCAAGACCCCCTGCTTCATACTGACTGAAGCGGATGCCTCAGGGGAATTCTGGAGATTCTGTGCCCAGCACGAATATCCTTTCTGGCGAGAAGCATGGCTACGCCGGGAGGCTCCTCCCATGCGTGGCGGGACGGCACCGGTCGCCCAGCAAACGCCCCCCGTGCCGCTAGAGCAGCAGCCGGCCCTCCCAGAAAGGCGGATCTGACATGTCCACGGTGAAGGACCAGCCATTGGTAAGCGTCGTGACACCCGTATACAATTATCAAGATTACCTCGTCGAGTGCATCGAGAGCGTCTTGGCACAAACATACGAGCACTGGGACTACGTTATCGTCAACAACTGCAGTACGGACCGATCCGGTGAAATCGCGGAACGTTACGCGCAGAAGGACTCACGGATCCGAGTTCATCACAACGACAGATTTCTCAACGTAATTCAGAATCACAATGCCGCCTGTCGACAACTCTCGCCGAACAGCGCGTACTGCAAGATGCTTCATGCCGACGATTCGCTTTTCCCGGAGTGCCTCGAACGGATGGTCGCCGTGGCAGAGGCAGATCCGACGATCGGCATCGTCGGCGCGTACCGAATCGACGGGACGGAAGTCGGTTGTGACGGTCTTCCATATCCGACCCCCTGCATGTCTGGTCGGGCTCTTGGTCGCTTGACCCTCCTTGGATCGGTCGGCGTTTTCGGTTCGGCAAGTTCGGTCCTGTATCGGTCCGAATGCGTTCGCGCGCGAGACCGCATGTTCGATGAGGCCGACTTCCACGCGGACACTGCAGCCTGCCTTGACATTCTGCGTACGTGGAACTTCGGTTTCGTCCACCAGGTGCTGACCTATACCAGACGCCATCCTGGGGCCAATACCTCCTTCGCAGAGGCGATCAACACGTACAAAGCGTCCGGCTTGAAGCATCTGCTGCGCTATGGCCCGGAATACCTCTCACGCGAGGAATACGATACGCGCCTACGCCACAGCATCGTGCAGTACTGTCGATTCTTGGCCAAGAGCGCTACCGAGCCGCGAGGAGCGGAAGTATGGCGCTATCATCGAGCCGCGTTGGCGGAGGCGGGGTGCCAGTTAGGATCACGAAAGATGCTCCGGGCGGTCCTGCCGTTCTGGTGGCACGCGCTGACGCATCCTGCGGCGGCGTTGCGCCTCGGGCTGCGGCTCCTCAGAGAACCCGCGTGAGAGCGCGCGGCCGTGCTGCGGGGTAGCTTCTTGTCGTATCGGGCAAGATTCACGAAGTGAGCCGGCACAGCGCCCCAAGCCTGCCAGCACGTACCGCTCGTCGCATGAGACGCTTTGTCCTCGTAGCCCTCGCGGTTGCACTCGGCACTCCGGCTTTCTCATCGCAGACCGCGGGGCAACCCGCGACGAGCTCCCTACCAGGGCCGCAGCCCACTACCGTCTCCGTTCCCCCCGGCCAGCTATTCCCGGTGCGCCAATGGATCGAGCGTCTCCTACCCATGCAGAATGGATGGGCTGACGAGGCCGTGCTGCCTCCGGTGGAAAGCCGAGGACTGGGACCGTCGAAGCACACCCGGGCCTTCTACCATCCCGGCCTGAAGCAGTTCGTGATTGCCGGAGGCGACCGCGCTGTCTCGATGCCGCGCGACAGCTATGCCAACGGGACCGGAACAGAGCTCATCTTGCTCGACGTGCTTCATGATCGATGGGCCATGCTCCGACCGTTCTGCGTGCCCGGCGAGCCTCAACCCGGTCGTCCGGACACCGTAGTGTGGGCGCTGGACCACAAGCGCAATCGTGCCCTCATGGCGCCAGGATTCTACTTCATCACGCAAGGCGCCAATTCCGGTTGCGGAGCCCTTGATGGCTGGGGAGGCTACGCGTTCGAGTTTTCGACCAAGAAGTTCATCGGGCCCGATAACCCCGGGATCATGGTCCCGCCACCCGGAGGCTGGGGCGGGGATGATGGCGCAGATTGGGGCGTGATCGATCCGGTGGCCGATGAACTCGTGCGGGTAGTCAACCAGCGCGGACTGGAGCGGATGAACCTGGCGACCAAGAAGTGGCGGCTGAACCGCCTGAAGACGCTGGCCCCGCATCGCAGCCAACCCGTTCTCGATGAGGTCGGCCGCGCACTCTATCTGCTCCAGCCCGCCGGTATTCCCAACGACTCTCGCCCGCAGCTGCTCAAGATCTTTCTCGACCGCCCTGGCGACTTCCCCCAGGAGAGCATTCCGCTGCCGTGGTTGTATACACCGTACGATGGAGAAGTTTATCTCGTGTTTGACTCGATCAACCGCCTAGTACTGGTTCCGAACAACACCAGCATGGGTGAATCCCTTCAGGGGCTGGGTATTTACCATGTCGATACCGGTGTGTGGGAGTGGGAACCGGTGCCCGCGAACGTGGTCGGGAGCCTCTGGAGCTTCGACGAGAGCCTGGGCGTAATCGTCGGCATGGGAAAGCGGGTGCCGCCCTACGCGTACTATCTGTATCACTACGGCGGACCGATCAAAGCTCTCCCCGTGCAGCCGCCGCCGCCCCCCATCGCAAGAGTACCCCTCCAGAGGGAGAGCTTCAACAAGCCGGACGCCCGTTCCCTGGGACCGCGCCAGGAATGGACCCTGGTCGAGGGCGCCTTCCGGGTCGCCAATCAGCAGTGTACGTTCGTAACTGATGAACTCTGGTCGAGCGCCCGCGTCGAAGCGGCCCTCCCCAGCCCCAACATGGAGGTGTGGGCCACGAGTGTCATCCTGGAACGGAGCGGTACGACAACGATCGAAATACAGATGGGCGTCGCGGCCCGATACAATCCAGCCTCGGCGACCTACTATGCGATCGCCCTCGTTGGCTCAGACAGCTATTACCTCCGTCTTTACAAGGTAGTGGCTGGGATTCGGACCGCCCTCGGGCCAGACGCCCCGGTTCGCGACTACCACGACGGCAGCGAGATCCGGATTCGGGTTGTCGGCACGGGTCCCACGGTCACCATCACCGGATTCTATCGAGGCCTCGAACGTCTCGCGGTGAAGGATAGCGCGCCAGATCGGATTACTGGCGGCCTGCGAGCGGGTGTCATTGGGCTGGGACTCGGAGCGGCCACGGGGGGCTACCGCTGGGGGCTCGATGACTGGAGCGCAGCCCTTTCGGTCACGAGACCCTAGTGCGGCAGGAATGCACCCGATGAACCTGAAGCCGCGTGCGGGAGGCGGGCTGCCTACTGGTCCCGGGATTCTTCTCGGCGTGGTCGTGCTAGCAGGCCTCCTGCTTCGACTGCGCGGAGTTACCTGGGGACTTCCGTACTTGTATGATCCCGATGAGCACTTTCTGGTCGATCCGGCGGTGGGCTTCGTTACGAGCGGCGGCAACTTGAACCCGCACAGCTTCTTCTATCCAGGCACCACGATTATGTACATGTTAGGGCTGGCCTATTTCGTGTACTGGGTCGTCGGCCATTTCGCGGGCTGGTTTCGCGACCTGCAATCCTTCGCCGAATTCTTTGCGTCGAACCCCAGCAGCTTTTATCTCATCGCGCGCCTCCTCGCAGTTGCCCTGTCGACGCTCTCGATTCCGCTGGTCTACGCCCTGTGTCGGAAGATGGCAGGGACCGGTGCAGCCCTGGCCGCCGCCACGTTCGTCGCCCTGAGTCCGCTCCACGTTGACTATTCGCACGTTGTTCGGACGGATCCCCTGATGACCGTCTTCATCCTCGCCGCCATGCTATGCGCGGTGAAGGCTATGGACAGCCCATCCGCGAGGGATTTCTTCCTCACTGGGATCTTCATCGGCCTGGCGACTGCCACCAAGTTCCCGGGCGTCAGCGGAGCACTGATTCCGGTCCTCGCGATAGTCCTCGCGCAGGCCCCGCCGTCCGCCCCGTGGGCCCTCCGGGTGCGATGGCTCGGCGCGGCCTTTCTGGGCGGCATGGCCGGATTCTTCGGCGCCGCGCCATTCATCGTCACTGGGATCCGCGAAGTCTATTGGGTCCTGACGGTGGAGGGGACCCGGGCACACCTTACCGCGACTGGAAGCCGAGGCGTGCCCAACTACCTCTGGTACCTCAAGTGGCCACTCCGTCACGCGCTGGGTTTGCCCCTGGAGCTCATGGCGCTACTGGGGTTCCTTGTCTCCTGCCGCACCCGTTCCCGGCCGCGGCTGCTTTTGCTGAGCTTCTCTCTTCTGTTCCTTCTGGGCATTGGAATGAGCCTCAAAAGGTGGGACCGTTGGATCGTACCGCTCGTCCCCTTCGTGGCGATCTTGGCCGCAATCGGCGTGGAGCGCATCGTTCAGGCGCTGCGGTGGTTTAGAACCCGCCCACTGGTCCAAAACGGTGCCGTTGTCGCGCTTGGGCTAGCGCTGGTGCTTCCTTTCGTGAGTCAGGGGCTGTACCAGGGGGGAATGACCTCCGACAGTCGCGATATCGCCAAGGCGTGGATCGAGGGACACGTACCCTCCGGGGCGAAGCTCGCAGTTGAGCAATATACCCCGCCAGTGTCAAGGGCTGAGTATCAGGTGTTCGTGGAGGTGCGCGGGTCTCTCAAGCGGGATACCACGACGACCGGTTACAAAGGGGTCCTCGCTGACCTGAGGGCTCTGAACCCCTTGCGAGTGAACGAGATTGAGTACGTTGTGGTAAGTGACTACTTGGATCGATACCGCGCGGAACGAACCAGCTATCCAGACGAAGTTCGGTTCTACGAGGAACTGTTCCGGGTGGGTGACTTACTCTATGAGTTGAAGCCGCTCCCGTATACCAAGGGTCCGGTGATCCGGGTTCTCAAGCTTCCACCCGTCAGCGATTCGGGGTCGGCGGGACGAATCGCAAAGCGTACACCTTCCGAAGATCGGTGATCTCTTTCAACAGGAAGACGCGTTCCGCAGCGTGATATACGAGGGAGTTGACGGGCCTGAGCCGTGTTGGGTGGGGCAGTCGTGGCGAGAGGCATCCATCGGTCCGACTCGAGGTCGTAGGCCCACATCTCCGACAAGGCGGCGCCATCAGCTCGGATCCCTCCGGCCAGTTAACGTGAAACCGCTCTCGTGATCGAAGGCCATACTTACACCCCACCTAAACCACTCGGCGAGACGGGAGGATTGCGACGGCCCCGCGACCGCGAGCCGCCCTCGATACTTACCCCATACGGGAGCTTTGCGAACGCCCGGCGCATAGACGAAGGTGCTGTACCCCTCGTCGCCGACGCCGGACCCGACCGCAACCCCGCCAGGCTGCAGATTCACCCACGTATCGGGCGGCAGTGACTGTCGCAGCGGCTGCGGTGGCTACACACGCGGAGCCCGAGGCGGGGGCTCGTGCGATGGCGTTCGGGAAGGCTCCGAGTCTCGCGCACGACGAGACTCCACCACATGTCATCCGATGCAGAAGACCCCACCACTCAGCCCTCCGCGCGCCTGTAACCGAGTGGCGCCCCGCAATCGACCACCAGTGTCCTTGGATACGCGCGGTCGACGCTCTGCCGCATTAGTCCGGCTCGCCGAACCGCACGATACGCGATGCACTTCGCACTAGCGACTACCCCGGTCTCACGCGTCGACCGGACCCGAAGTCCAAATCGCCGGCGCAGCAACCGATTGGCGGCGTAGATGAGGCTCCGTCGCTCCGCAGCCGCGGTTATGAATCCCGTCGACAGAGACACGTTCACGGTCCCGAGGTTCTCGATTCGATGGGGAGCGTTTTGTGGCCATGAAACGACGTCTCCCGACCGAAGATCGAAAACCTGAGCATGGGCGTCGAAGTCACGAGAATACGGCAACTCTTCATCGTAGTCGTACGCGCCCGCAAAGATGTCCTCCATGATCTCCGCTGGAGCGAACCGAGGGTCACAGGCGGGATACAGCCAGATCCGTTTGGATCCACTCATATGCCATAGCGCCTGATGGGAGGCGTCGAAGTGGTAGTACACGATGGCCCCGGGAGACGAAATGAGGAGCGTGGCAAAGTTGATGGACAGAAGCCCGACCGCAGGGCACTCCGCTTGTAGCTCTCGCGTGAGCCGCCGAACCATGTCGCCATACCGTCGATCAGCGAGATCGACGCGCAGGAGATTCAACCACAGCCGGCCCCGGCTGACGGCTGCAAAGATCTCTCTTCCCGATGCTCTCGATGCATCCACGTAGCGCCACTCTTCGCGCCGCGATGGGTCGGTGCCCATGGTGAATGCCTGCAGGCGGTCCCGCGGATAGGCGTCGAGCAATGCGACCAGTTCATCATCATCCCACAGGGGAAGCTCGTGCATGACATGTCTCGATACCAGCGGCCGTGTCGCAAACGCACTGCGATCACTCTCCCCAAACCGCAGCAAGTCTCGACTCATCACGTTCCTCCGCTCCTCCGACCCTGTCTGCCGCTCGGAGTTTGAACGATTAAGTCACGATCCCCGAAGAATCCTCTTCGCGTCGCACCCGCGCAACCGTCTCGAGGAGGTCGCGTTCCGGCGTGAGGAGAAACACGATCCGGCATCCGTCGAGCGCAGTCGCATGCAACGGTTTCCCCAAGGCGAGGCGTACCGAGGACCTCTCTGCGTTTATCGACCACCGTCTGGCCGCCTGAGTTATTTTCGGACGCGGGCTATTCTTTGTCAAGGTCGTCCACCGCGTAACTCGCCGAAACGCCAGCCGGCGCGCGGTGATCGCGTTGATCGAGCCGGTGGCCCAGAACAGCCCCGTCAAGGCAGTGATCGGCAGTGGTCGGGGAGGGGGGCCGCGGGCGAGCCGCGGGACGTGGCGGCCGCCGATGCGGGTCAGCCTCCCGGCTCGCGTGACGAGCAGGAACCGCAGCCTTCGCATCTCCGGATCACGGACAGTTAGGTGCGTTTGTGCGACCGGGATTTCCGCACGGCGAGGGTGTCGGTCCGATACGAGGTCGCTAATCCTAACCGAAAACAGCCGTCTCAGAAAACGCATCCCGGTCCGTACGGCCGTCCTTCACTGCGTAACTACGTGCTGGAGAAAAAGCAGCACAACCCTGCGCTCAACCTCGACTATAAGCAGGGTTTCGGCTCAGTGGCGGTACGCTAGCACCACCGGAACGCCCGCAAAGTTACGCCAGGGGCTGAGAGTCTGCTGCTCAGCCACCAGCGATTGATCTCCTGCCGGGGCCGTGAGATGCTGACTCGGATGTGATGCTAAGCCGTCTCCTCCTCTGCACACTTCTGGCTGCGCTCGCGAGTGCGGGCGTCACGACGACGACTCAGCGTGTCCCGCTCCGCGAGTCAGGGGAAGACGGGAAGGGCACGGCGGGGCAGGCTGTCCGGCCGCCCCTCACGCCGGCGCCCACGCGGGCATCTACGCTTGCATATATCCCACCTCGCTTACCGGCTCCTGGAACTTGGAGTACGATCCCCAATACGGCGATCTATCCCGTCATTCCAATCGAAGCGAAGGCGGGCACCGGCGCTTCCACTGGGAACCCGGAGTTGTGGCAGCCGCAGGGGATCTTTGAGTATTCGGGCGGCGATCTTGTCACGCTCAATGGGACTCTGGGCTTCCTGTACTGGGGTGGGGGGCACGCCTCGACCCCAGACAATTCACTGTACTTTGCTCCCTTCGATGGCTCTGGCCCCCGCCGACTGAGCGGGCCGTACCTCGCCCCAGACAAGATTTACAAGTACGACAGCCCGCTGGAGACGTACCGTGACGTGAGCCGGAATCAGCCAAGCGTGAAAGTGGCGGCGGCACCGAAATCCCGGCATACGTATTCGAGCCTCGTCACCTCGTACATTGGGTGGCGTCCCCATTTGTTTGCCACTGGCGGCTCGCTTTACACGGGTCCTGGGAGCAGTACCCCGGTCACGAGGATGTTTGATCTCTCGCAGACCTACGATCAGGCAATGGCCCGCCCTGATATGGGCTGGCGGGTTGTGGCGCCGAGTCTTGACTCGACCACGTCAGCGATCTGCGCGTGGGACTCGCGGTCAAAACTCGCCGTCTGTCGACTCAAGAACATTTGGGCTTCCTATGATCCCAAAGCCGATGTCTGGGTCCGCTGGCTCGATCCGAATTACGGTGGCAGTGACTGGGAAGCAAGCGCTGCCATCGACGTCGAGGGCCGACGGATGTTCGCGCTGGGGAATCGAGTGGCCGAGATCCTCCACCTCGATACCCACAAACTTCTCATGCAGGGCACCTGGGAGCCCACAACGGCGGTCGCGACGGGCCCTGCATGGACCCGGCGATTCGTGACGCCGGTCGGGATGCCTGGCGGATATCCCAATGGCCCTGGCCTCCAGTGGCATGCGGGGCGCAAGCGTCTCCTCGCCTACGTTGGCGGGCAGGATATTCTTCAGATCGATCCAGTGGCAGGGACGACGGAAATCCTGACGATGGGCGGAGTACCCATCGTGCGGCGAGAGGACGTGGGCACTTATGGGCGATTTCGTCTTCTGCCGGATAATCCCGATCTAGTGGTGCTGGCGACTGAGGTTGATCGGGACGTGTATATTGGACGCTTACCCGCGAGTGGCACCGCTGCGCCAATGTCGCACGGGCGGGTCGTTCCTCTCGATGCGCCACGCCGCCTCCCGGGGACCAATCTCGGTCACGCCTCCGGACTCAGTCCTGTCCGTGAGCAGCGACGTCGTGCCGACGCCATTCCGCATCGGCACTCAGCCCGCGCAGTATCGCTTCACGGCGCGTCCCTTGGCGCCAGGACACCCTGACCGGAAGGAACCGGGCCGTCGTCCGCTTCTACAACCAACGCGGGACGGCAGCGCAGTGGATCACGGCGGGCGAAGAAGCCACCCGCTGGACCTCTCCTGCGACCGGTTCCACGTCAACGCGGTGCAGTTGCTCCTCGGGGTCATCGCCTACAACCTCGGTGCTCTCCTGCGCCGGCTGGTCCCGTCGCTGGTCATCCAGAGCAGGTCCCTGACGAGCCTGCACCGACGGCTGTTCAAGACCGGCGGGCGCTTCATGTTCGGTACTTCGTCCTGCGGCCGGCCGAAAGCTACTTGACGCGCAGCCCCTTTGGGCAGATCCTCGAGCGCATCGAGCGACTCGCGTGGCATCCAACCTGCTGGAGAGGATAGTACACGGAGGGAGTGAGACGCGGAGTGGCTCGATCCCGGCGGGGGTGTCTCTCAGGTCGCCGGTCAAGGGAGGAGGAGGCAGCGGGCGGAATCGCGAAAACACCTCCCGCCATCTGTTCCGCATGGACGAAACGGCACGTTCGAGAGCGTGCGGCCCGCTTGGCGGCTTCGGAGGCAGGAGAGAATGGACCATACCGGACATCCCGGCTCAATCGTCAGACGAGGTATGAACGGACCGGTCATGCGATCGATAGGACTCGTCTTGCTCGTGTTCCTGGCTTCTGCGCTCTTCGGCCCGGTCTGGGCCGCCTCCGGCTTACCCCTCGGTGATTGCTCCTTGGAGACGGGGCTCGTCGGTCGTACCGACATCGTGTTTTGCGAGCCCTGGGACAACGATAACTGGTTTCAGAATGGTTACGTCGCTAGTGGCAGTCCAACCAGCCGCACGCCGGTCAGTCCGAAGCACATCCCGAATGCCTCCATCGAGACCAACGGTTGTGCATCCGGCAAGTGTCTCAAGGTCAGCATGAAGCAGTTCGAGGCTGGGGCCCTCAGCATCTACTGGCCGCTCCGCAATGCCGGCCTCGAGCCTCAACAACTCTACATGCGATACTACCTCAAGCTCGGGCCAACGTGGAACAACGATGGTTGTGACAACGTAGACGGTAAGCCGGTCTACATTGACTCGGGCGGGAAGTTTCCGGGGCTGGCTGATGTTCGAGAGGACAACGACCCCGGGGGACAGTGCGGTTTTGGGGGTGAGCCGGGGGATGGAGTCCGCTGCTGGTCACACCGTACGGGATTCACCAAGTGCACAGTCGGCAGCTACAGCACCCGCGTGTGCGACACGGTGCCGGGAGCGATCAGCCGCTATTACGGCTATATCTACTTCTACCAGCAGGAGGGCGCCACCGGAAACTCAGGCCTGTGGGACAATGACCCCTGGGGCCAGATGACCGGGCGCGGCGGCAGCTGTCGCACCGAACCGACGAACCTGTTCTGTGCCGTCGCGAAGAACCTGGGAATCCTTGTACGTGAGCGGTGGTACTCCCTCGAGCAGTTCATCAAGATGAATACGCCGGGTAAGGCCGACGGCGTGATCCGCGGCTGGGTGGACGGGAAGCTCGCCTATGAGAAGACGAACATGATCTTCCGCGTCCCCGGCCACGAGAACCTCCATGTCCGCACGGCGTGGCTTGATGTCTACAAGGGCGGGGTCTACGGTAATTGCAACGACAGCGAGATCTGGCTCGACCAGATGGTACTTGCCACGGATTCGCCCATCGGACCTTTGAAGGCCGCTCCGACGACCCCAGCCCCCTGACAGGAGGGCCTGTGCCAAACCCCGAACGTCTCTACGCCGTCTACGCTTGCGGCGAAAGGCGCGACGAAATCCTAGCTTAGATCACGCAGCGAGGCCAGCCCGGCGCCATGCTGCTGTCGCACTCAGCGCCGTATAAGCTCACACTTCGTAGTGAATTCTACCCCCTGCCGTCTTGAACTTGAAGCTTACCCAGTAGCCGCCTAGGGCTCCGAGCATTTCTAGAAACCAGTCAGCAATGTGTGGCCTTTTCCGAGGCAACAATACCCCGGCCTACATCGATTCCTAACGCCACGGCTCCAGTGACGGCAAGCGCTGCAAGGCCAGCAACCGAGCGCCCACGCGCTGGGTAGATTGAGAATGAAGGCAGCGCAAACGCCATTCCAAAGGACCCGTAGCCTTTATGGCAGAAGGACGAGCACGCGATCGACGATCTGCACCGCGCGGCTCAGGCTCTCAACGGATGTGCTGAGGTATTCCTCCCGGGGAACCGCCCAGGTCCATTTATCGCCAGGGTATCTGGACAGGTTCCATGCATCCGTGAGCTGCTTGAAGATAAGCTGATCGATGGGGTCTGGGAACTTCTGGTTCCCGATCATGAGCTCTAGGCCGTGTCGGGCGCCACGAATCAGCCCGTACGTCTCGCGCGCGGCGCGAATCGCATCTGCATTGACCGCCTCATCTAGCGCAAGCGAGGGATCACGTGGTGCCGCTTCGAACCCCACCAAGGCCTTCCGGCCTAGTTTCGCTGCCCAACGAAGCTGGCTCGCGATGACCCGCTTGTCTTGGTGCCCCTCAAACATACTCGATGGGATCGTGCTCTCTTGGGCCCCGGCCTGCGACACCCAGCCGAGGATGAGCGCCAGAACGCCCAGGGTGACCGCCGACCTCCTCGGCGTGGGGATCACAGGATTACCCTTCCCGGGTCCGTCCGAGGGCTCAGGCTCTTCTTCTCCTCAATTGTGGCCTGTCCGGGCATGATAAGCGAAAAGGTAGCATGTGTCGTGCCCCCAACGGTACCGGCCATACGTCAACGTGTTCCTCAACGGCGGATGGCAAGGATCCAGGTAGATGGTATTGCCATGTGGGCCAGAAGCCGCGCAGGCGGTAGTGCCCGCACAGCCGACACAGCGATCCGTTTCGCGACACTCTTCTTAGCTGGATCAATCAGATCGAATCGGTCAAGCGAGTGGCAGCCGCGCCTCCCCAGCTCTCGACGCAGGCCGTAGAACGTAAACCAATTGACCGCCGGGTACGTCGCGTAGGTCACGAGCTCTGGGCGAGTGGTCTGCGCAAGACGTTCGTAATGACGTTTCACCCACGCCGGATACCAGCTGTACATGGGTAGATCGAATTCTTGCTGCTTGGGACACAAGGTGTTGGTTGTGGTCAGAAATAGCGCACCACCCCGTCGAAGCACCCGTGTGAACTCATCGAGACACCGACGCCAATCGGCCACATGCTCCAGGAGCTCGATCGCCAGGCAGATATCCATGCTTTCGTCCGCCCAGGGCAAGTCGGTCACCGATCCCACACGGAAGTCGACCTGAAGGCCCGCCTGGCTCGCGCGCTTCATCCCCAGCTGGATGAATTTCGCACTGATATCCAGCCCGTGAAGCCGATGACCAAGCTGCGCCCACACAAAGCTTTGCGTTCCTGCCCCACAGCCGAGGTCCGCCACGTCGAGCGGACCGCTTTCCCTTGGCACTGCCCGAAGCACGACGTCACGCATGGCGACGAACCGCGCGACCGAATCGTCGCTTGTGCTCTGCCTGGAGTAGTATTCAAAAAACGGATCCTGCGTTGAATGATCCCACTGTGCCTCGCCGTGCTTTGCGCCGCCGCCTTCGCTCTGGTTCATCGCCTTACCATTCTATCAGTAAACCTAATTCGTACCCTTCTCATAGCCACATCCGTGGATCTGATAATATACGTGCCGGCGCCCTGCGAGGGCCGCGGAGACACCAATGCGCATAGAGATGCTCGGGCATGCCTGCCTGTTGTGCGAGACGGAGGACGCGCGGATCCTGATGGATCCGTGGCTGGTGGGCCCCGCCAATTTTCGGAGCTGGTGGCATATCCCGGCAGTCACCCGGAGTCCGACAGAGCTTCCGCCCCTCGACTACCTCTACATCTCCCATCAGCATGGGGACCATTTTCACGACCCGACACTCGAACAGCTTGACCGGCGTGCCACCGTACTCGTCCCCCGCTTGTATCACAAGCGGATGGTCCGCCGGCTGCGTGATCTCGGGTATACGCGAATCGTGGAGCTCCCTCACGCCAAGGAAGTCCGCCTCACCAGCGCCACCCGAGTGACCTGCGTCCAGATGGGTCGTGATAGTGTCCTGGCCGTCGCCGACTCGTCGGCCTCGATGCTGAACGCCAACGACGCACTTCAAGGGGCTCATCCTGACATCAAGCTGCCGCTTCTCGGTGCTCTTGCCAACCGCTACCGCTTCGACATCGTGTTTCTCGCATTCGGCACCGCGGGACCTTTTCCCAAATGCTACCGGATCGAGGATGTCTCCGCCAAGGCCATGGACCCCTGGCTCAAGGAGCGGGCCATGCTCCGCAATTTCCT
>Ga0070698_100005135_pt1 | contig 14329 bp, 12 predicted proteins | sample KBSK1502metaG_FD_65477 | JGI IMG/M metagenome (GOLD analysis project Ga0070698, IMG submission 65477) | Corn, switchgrass and miscanthus rhizosphere microbial communities from Kellogg Biological Station, Michigan, USA - KBS K1-50-2 metaG | ecosystem: Host-associated > Plants > Roots >...
GTGGAAGTCGACGAGCCGGACCGGCGGCAGCGGCTCGCTCGCCTCGTCGAGCAGGCGGTCCGCCTCGTGGAACGGGTTCTCGATCGGCTGCATGTACGTCCGGCCCTGCAGGTTGATCACGGCGAGATCCGTCCCGTCCAGCGCCTGGTACGCGCCCCAGCCGCGACCGGGCACACCATGCGAGCCGTAATTCAACGGCCGAAGGATTCGATCCGACGACTCTAGCGACGGGTAGATCTCCTTCTTGTCCCAGATGTGGTTGCCCGACGTGATCACGTCGACGCCGATCGCGAACAGGGCATCGGCGACCGAGGGCGTCAGGCCCATGCCCCCCGCGAGGTTCTCGCCGTTTGCGGTGACGAAGTCGATCGACCGCTCGTCGCGGAGGCCTGGCAGCAGCGCCTCGACCGCCAGCCGGCCGGGCTTGCCGATCACGTCGCCGATGAGCAGCACGCGGCAGGCGCCGGGCGGGCGGGGAGCATTGCCGTTGGCCGGGTTACCGAGCCGGACCCGACCGGCGGCCCGGGAATCCGGGGTTGCTTCTGGCACGCGGGGAGGCTATCACCGTCCGCCGATGCTCCACGCTCGGACCGAGACCGGCTGCAATCATGTCGTTTCAGCACCGCGGTTGACGTTGCAACTGCCTGGGCGGTACGGTCGCCGTCCCCCAAATCGCTCCGCGCCAGGTTCCGTGCCCGTGTCGTCTTTTCCTGGACTCGCCGTCCCCGCCGTGCCGCGTGCAGCGCGTGCGTCTCGTCGCACGACGCAGCTCGTCGCCGCCGTTCTCGGACTGGGCGTGGCGCTGACGCTGACCGGTGCGGCAGCTGCCGTGTCACCGGAGCGCGACGGGGCTGACCGCTCGATCGATGTCGGCGGAAGGCATGTGTCCCCCGACACCGGCCCCCAGGGGCAGGGCCCGCGGGGCGCCGGCTCGAAGGTCTCACGCGGCTACGACGTCTCGTACCCGCAATGCGCCCGGCAGCTGCCCTTGAACCCAGCCTTCGCCATCGTCGGCGTCAACGGTGGCAAGAGCTTCAGCGTCAACCCGTGCCTCGGGGACGAGCTCGCATGGGGTGGCGGCGCCACCGCGGAGCTGTATGCCAACACCGGCAATCCCGGGCCGACGCTGTCGAGCTTCTGGCCGATGGGCCAGACCAGCCCGCGGTTCTGCGACGCGGTCAACCCCGACACGGCCGACTGTGCGTACGACTATGGCTGGAACTCGGCACAGCATTCATTCCAGACCGTCCAGTCGGCCTACGCCATGCTCCAGATCGCGGCGACCCCTGCAGCAACTGGCTGGTGGCTCGACGTTGAGACCTCGAACAGCTGGCGTTCCCGGAAGCGGGCCGCCTTCAACGTGGCCGCGCTGCAGGGCGAGATCGACGCCTTCCGCAACCTCGGCGTGACCCGCCTGGGCATCTACTCGAATCAATACCAGTGGAACCGGATAACGGGCGGGTCAGCCGCCTTCGCGGCCTACCCCAGCTGGCTGGCGGGGGGTCGCACGCTCAAGGGCGCCCGGCAGCTGTGCACCCGCCCTGCGTTCACCGGCGGCGCCACTGTCATGGCCCAGTACTTCGCAGCGGGCTTCGACGCCGACCTGCCCTGCTAGCACCGCCGGCCCCGCGCCGCCTTGCCGCTACTTCGCGTACTCGACCGCGCGAGTCTCGCGAATCACCGTGACCTTGATCTGGCCCGGGTAGGTCAGCTGCTCCTCGATCTTCTTGACGATGTCGCGCGCCAGGCGCGTGGCCGACAGATCGTCGATCTCCTCTGGTCGGACGAGGATGCGCACCTCGCGCCCGGCCTGGACCGCGAACGACTTCTCCACCCCGCCAAAGCTCTCGGCAATGGCCTGCAGGTCCTCGAGCCGCTTGACGTACGTCTCCATCGTCTCGCCGCGGGCGCCCGGGCGTGACGCGCTGATCGCGTCGGCGACCTGGACGATCGGCGCCTCAAGACAGGCGTACTCGACCTCCTGGTGGTGTGCCGCGATGCCGTTGATGACCTTGAACGGCAGCTCGTGCTTCTGCGCGATCTGAGCGCCGATCGCGGCGTGGGGCCCTTCGACCTCGTGGTCGACCGCCTTGCCGATGTCGTGGAGCAGGCCGCCCATCTTGGCGGCCATCACGTCGGCGCCGATCTCCGAGGCGATCGTCGCGGCGAGGAAGCTCGTCTCGATCGAGTGCAGCAGCACGTTCTGGCCGTAGCTGGTGCGGTATTTGAGCCGGCCGAGGAGCTTCAGGAGGTCCGGCGGGAGGCCGGGCACGCCGGCGTCGTAGGCCGCCTGCTCGCCGGCCTGGCGGATCACGAGATCGACCTCGGCGCGCGCCTTGGCCACGACCTCCTCGATCCGCCCGGGGTGGATGCGCCCGTCGCCCATCAGCTTCGTGAGCGAAAGCCGGGCGATCTCGCGGCGAACCGGATCGAAGCCCGACAGGACAACCGTTTCCGGCGTGTCGTCGATGATCAGGTCGACGCCGGTGGCCTGCTCGAGGGCGCGGATGTTGCGGCCCTCGCGGCCGATGATCCGGCCCTTCATCTCGTCGTTCGGCAGGTGGACGACGGTGACCGTGTGCTCGGCGGTGTGGTCGGCGGCCACCCGCTGCATCGCCGTCAGGATGATGTCGCGCGCCTTCTCGGTAGCCTCCTCGCGGGCCCGGCGCTCGATCGACCGGGCGAGCTTGACGGCGTCGCGCTCGGCTTCCTCGCGGACGGCCTCGGTCAGCTCTGACTTGGCGTCCTCGACCGAGAGGCCGCTGACCTTCTCGAGCGCGGCGACGCGTTCATGGTTGAGCCTGTCGAGCTCCTCGCGACCCTTGTCGAGCTCGATCTGCTTCTCGAGCAGCTTGCGATCGCGCTGCTCGAGCATGTCCGAGCGCTGGTCCAGCTGCTCGTCCCGGGAATGCAGCCGGCGCTCCAGGTTGGTCAGCTCGCCGCGGCGTTCGCGAGCGTCCTCCTCGGCTTCACGGACGAGCCGGATCTTCTCCTCTTTCGCTTCGAGGATCAGGTCCTTCTGCCGGGCATTCGCGTCCGCGACGATGCGCGCGGCCTTCTCGGTGGCAGCCCTGATCGACTGGCTCGCCAGCTGGCTTCGGACCACGTAGCCCAGGCCGAGACCAACGGCAAGGCCGACCAGCGCCCCAAGGGCGAGGGCGGTTGTGTCCATCTTCATCCTCCCATCCGGCCGGGTTGGGCCGGACGCGTTGCTTGCTCGGGTAAGCCTACTACGGGCCGGTTCCTGCCCCGGTGCGGGCGCGCCAGGCCTCGAGCGCGGGCGTCAGGATTGACTTCACGCCGAGAGCAACGCCGATCTGGCGCTCGCGTTGGAGGTCATCAGGCGCCATGCGGGCAGCCGCCGCTTGGATCGGCTCCACGATCGGCGGAATCCGTGGCATCTCGACTCCGACCGATCGTGCGCCGGCCTCGACCGCCGCCGCGATCCGGACGGCCTGCGCGTCGTCGCCGCGGCGCGCAGCGAGCGCCCCAAGTGCCAGCAGGGAGGTCATCTCGCCGCCGCTCTCCCCGTCGCGCTCGAACATGTCGGCGGCCTGCAGCACCATCGCTTCGGCGCCGTCGAGATCGCCCTCCAACGCAGTCAGCATCGCCAGGCTGCTGAGCGCCCACCCCCGCCCGTAGAGATCGCGGACGGCCTCGAGAAGTGGGAGCGCCTCGAGGAGCAGGCGCCGGGCTTTATCGGGTTGGTTCAGCATGATCAACGCATTCCCGCCCATCGCCCAGAGCGACTCCGCGACACCGCGCCGGTCATCCAGTGCGCGAAACTCGGCGAGGGCCTGCTCGCGGAGTCCAGTCGCAAATTCGATGTTGGTCTCGCTGGTTTCTGGCGCCGGCGTGAAGTCGAAGGCGAACGCGAGGTTGTATTTCGCCCACGCAACTCGGCGACGATCACCGGACTCGATTGCGTGCGCGAGGCTGGCTTCGTAGTAGGGACGCGGCGCCCGCCTGTCGCTGGTCGTCCAATACCGGATTCCGCCAGCCGCCTCCTCGGCGCGGCTCAGGACGAACGCGCTGACCGCTGGAGCCCCGGGCGTCGCGGCTGCCTCGAGCAGTTCATCCAGGCGGTCGCCACCCTCCGCGAGGTGGCCGCGCAGTTGCCAGAAACGCCACAAGTCGGCCGCCAAATCCAGCGCGGCCTCGAGATCCCCCGCTGCCTCGAGCTCGTTGAGCGCGGCCCGCAGGTTGTCGTGGTCGTCGGCAAGCCGATCGCCCCACAGGCGGCGATTCTGGACATACAGCTCGGGCTCGGCGCGGCGAGCAAGATCGCGATAGATGCCGGCATGGCGGGCGATGACCATCGAGCTCTCGCCCGCCTCATCGAGCAGCTCACGGCCGTAGGCGCGCATCGTCTCGAGCAGCGCGAAGCGCTCACCTCCCGCCGATTCATGGCGTGTCGTAACCAGGCTTCTGTCGACGAGCGTCTCCAGCGTGCCGATCGCATCCGGGATCGCGGGGTCGACGGCGGCGACCGCCTCGATCTCGGGCAACCGGGCCCCGCCTGCGAACACGGACATCCGGCGGAATAGCCTTTGCGCCGTGTTGTCGAGCAGCTCGTAGCTCCAGGCGACCGTTGCGCGAAGGGTCCGCTGCCGCACGGGCAGGTCATCGCGACGGCTCGCGAGTGCATCGAGCCGATTGGAGATCCGGTCGAGAATCGCCGGTGGCGAGAGCAGCTTGACCTGGGCGGCAGCCAATTCGATCGCGAGCGGCAGCCCGTCGAGCCGAGCACAAATCGCGATCACGTCTTCGACATTTGACGCGTCGAGCGCGAAGTCGGCTCGAACGGCGCGAGCCCGGTCCACGAACAGGCGAACGGCCGCGTTGTCGGCGACCTCGCCGAGGTCGCGCGTACCACCCTGCGGCTGGTCAGGCAGGGGCAGCGTCCCGAGCGCGTATTCCTGCTCTCCGCCGACATGGAGCGAGGCCTGGCTCGACGCAAGGATGGACAGGGTCGGTGCGCGATCGAGAAGGGAGCGAACGATGCGCCCGGCACCCGATAGTTGCTCGAGGTTGTCGAGGACGAGGAGCGTCTTCCGAGCCGAGACGTGCTCGGCGAGGCGATCAATCGGCTCACTTCTAGCGGCGATATCGAGCCGGATGGCACGGAGGGCCTCGGCGGGGATGAGGTCTGCATCAGTCAGGGCGTCCAACGGCACGAACGCGACATCTGTGCCGCCCGCTCCAACCACCGCCCGGGCTACCTCTTGAACGAGCCTCGTCTTGCCAGTTCCGCCGGGTCCAGTGACGGTTACCAGCCGGGCGTCACCCAGCAGCCTCTGCACCGCCTCGACGTCGGATTCGCGCCCAATGATCGTGGTCAGTTGCGCGGGCAGGTTGGTCACGGTGCGCGCAATCGAGCGGATGGGTGGGAAGTCGGCGGGCTGGCCGTCGATGACCAGCTGATAGAGGTGCTCGGGGCCTGGGAGGTCCTTCAGGCGATGCTCGCCCAAGTCGCGCAGCGCCACGCCTGACGGCAGGCCGCGCTCCGAAAGGATCCGTGTCGACTCGGAGATGAGCACTTGCCCGCCATGCCCCACCGCGGCGATCCGTGCAGCGCGGTGGACGTCCATCCCGACGTAGTCGCCGTCGACCAGCCGACCCTCGCCGGTATGCAGCCCGATTCGCACCCGCACCCGTGCGCCGGCTGGCCAATCCGTGGCTGCGAGCGCGCGTGTCGCATCGACTGCAGCAACGACCGCCCGGCCGGGGTCCGCGAACGCGACGAAGAACGAGTCCCCTTCCGTACCTCGTTCGACGCCGTCGTTGGCCGCAAACGCACGACGCATGGCCTCGCGATGGCGCTGGAGCACATCGGCGTATCGGTCGCCGAGGTCGTCGAGGAGACGAGTCGAACCCTCGATGTCCGAGAAGAGGAACGTGACAGTCCCGACCGGCGGTGTGCTGGCTGCTCCGGCGGACATCGACATCGGCGTGATGATGGCATCACAGGGAAACGGCCGATTCGGACGATCAAGGTCGGTCAGCCCGCTTCACATCCTGCGATATTCGAATCAACGTATCGCCGTTGATCGACGGCGGCCCTTCACGCCTCCACCCTTGTTGGCAACAAGCGGTTGGGGGCCGCACCGGGAACCTGCCTCGATCGATATGCCCGTTCGATCGTGGCCCCACGGCGTCAGGTCCGGTCTGGCGCGACCATGGAGGAGGAGCCGCCGCATCCGACATGCCCTGGCATGGGCATGCGTTCGGTGCAGTCGCATCACCGGACCGATCCGGCCTCGCCCGAGCGGGGCCCGCGGTAGCTGATCGAGGTTCGCCGTTCCCTGCCGTCCGCCGCTTCCACATCAGGCGCTCCGGTCTGCGCTACGAACACTTCTGGAGGACTTTCTGACCATGCGACGATTCTTCGTCGTCCTCGCAACTGCCACGCTGGCATTGGCAATCGCCCTGCCGGCCGCCGCCACCACCGTCGTTACAACGGCAAATGGCACCTGGACTGCCTATCCAGGGCAGTCGACGACATACGGTGCCGCTGTACAGCAACCGATCAATGCCGATGGCTCGAGCAACTTCAAGGCAAACGGCAAGACTGTCATTCCCGTGAAGTTCGCACTAACGCAAGGGACTGGCGCATTCGTCTTCGAGTCGAAATTCAGCGATGCCGACTCGAGCAATGACTACTCCTTCCTCGCGTGGGACTCGGCGACGGCTCTGACATTTGGCCAGTTGTCCACGCTCATCGCCAACTACGCATTCACCGACGGCGACTGCGCCGGCGGATCGCTCCGTTGGACCGTGACACTCCGCGACAGCGACAGCGTCTCGAAGAACCTTGACATCCACTATCAACCGGGTGCGGGCGGCATAAGCCAGCAGACCTGCGCTGCCGGTACGAGTGGCGCGAACATGATCGCCTCAAGCGACAACATCTTCGTGACCCAAGAATTCAACGCGACGCACAGCTTCCCGAGCCCGTACAACAACTACTACTCCGATGTGTTGGCCCAGCTCGGCGGTCTCGCGGTCGAGGGAATCGCGCTCATCGTCGACAGCGGCTGGGGCGCCAATGGTGACCAAGTTGTCACCCTGACGAATGCGACCGTAGGCGTTACTGGTTCGACCTCGTATGCGGAGACGTTCACCCCGCAGCCGGCATCGCCGCTGACCACAATTTGCCCAAGTGCGAGCGCCCAGTTCTCGATCAGCAAGGTTGATGGAACTCCGACTGGCGACGTCAATGAGCCGCTCTCGATCCAGCCGCAGGACACCAACCTCCTGTACCGGATCGTGGACTGCAAGTACATGTACAACCTGGCCACAAGCTCCCTTTCCGGCGTAGGGACGTACACCGTTTACGCGAAGATCGGGAGCGCACCGAGGTTCCCGGTTGCGTCGTTCGACCTGAAATAACCTCGGTTCTCGGCACAACGGGTCCAAGGCGGCTGGTCATCGACCGGCCGCCTTTTGATTCCGTGGCTTCGGTCCATGCGACTTTGCTGTGTGCGACGGCTTCCTTGGGCGCCGCTCGCGCCGGCGGCTACAGGCCGAGGATGCCTTTCACGACGGGCCACAGCAGCTCTGCCTGCGCGGCCTGCCCGCGAACGTTGAAGTGCGCGATGTCCGGTGAGAAGTTCTCGATCGTGTCGACATATGCGCGACGCACGCCGCCATCGTCGTGGCAATTTGGGACCAGCTTGCACGCCTGGAACTGGGCGTCCTCATAGCGGTCGATTGCAGCAGTCAGCATCGCGAACGCGTTCTCGTCGAGGTTGCCCTTCGCGTCGTAGAAGGAGCATGGATCCGACCAGGTGAAGATGCTGGTCTTCGTCCCTGGCGACTTCGCGACAACGGATTTCACAAAGTCGACGCTGGGCCGTCCGGGCTGGTCGACGACGAGAATGTGCGAGTTGGGTGAGGCCTGGTGGATGTACGCGAGCGCATCCGCGATCCATTTCGTGACCTGCTCGACGTTCGACGCGTTGCACCGGATGTCGTTGTCGATGGTGTCGATGACCACGAGCGCGGGCGCCGGTACCTTGGCGAGTGCCGCCTTGGCCTGCCCGACCAGGGTCGACGCCGAGGCCCCGCCGGCTGCCTGGTTCGAGACATGGCCCTCCGTCGCCGGAAGGGATTCGATCATCCGGAGGTACAGGCTGTTCACTGACTCGAGGGTCCCGGTCGCCCAGGACGCCTCGAGATTCGGCTCGATGGGGCCGGCGGTCCCCTCGCCCGTCAGGGCGGAATGGCCGATGGCGACGATACCCACCGGGTGCTCGAGATCGGCCGTCGGCGGTGCGGCGGTGGGCGTGGTCGTCGACGGAGGGCTGATGGATGGCCCGTCGGTCGGCGCGACGGTCGGCGTGGCCGATGCACAGGCGGCAACAAGGATTGCGACGGCGAACGTCAGCAGGGTCCGATACCGCGCCATCGCCAGCAGCCTAGCCAATCGATCTGGTCCGGTGCACGTGTTCTGGACACGTCGTGGCGCAAGGACCCGCCGCGGCAAGGTCACTCCTGCACGAGCTCGTTGATCGCCGCAACTGCGATCTCCGAGTCGAACCCGTTGCGAGCCAGGAGCGCGTAGGCGCGCTGGCGCCTGGCGCGTGGATCAGCAACACGAGCGAGCGCGTGGGCGTGGCGCTCGAGCACCCGGCGCGCCGCCTCGGCATCTGCGTCCGGCTGGTTCGTCTCTCGCGCCTCGAGGACCTCGTCGGTCAGCTGTCGGTCGATACCCTTGCGCACGAGCTCGCTGCGCAACGCACGCTCGCCACGGGGGCGCGCGCGATCACGCGACTCCACCCAGGTGCGGGCGAACGCCTCGTCATCGAGGATGCCGAGGTCGAGCAGGCGCTCGAGACAGCCCTCGACGAGGTCGGCTCGATAGCCGTGGGTGAGCAGCCGGCGCCGGACCTCCGCCGCCGAACGCTGTCTCGCCTCGAGAAAGCGCAGGGCGGCCTCGAGGATCACCGCCGGTTCTTCGACCGCGGCATTCGCCGCGCGCCGCTCCTGCGGCGAGCTCCGGCGACTGGCCGGGCGCATCAGAACGGCTTGAAGAGCATGAGCGCGAGCACCGTCGTCAGCACCACGAGCTCCCACACGTGCGCCGCCCGCGTCACGGGATCGCGCCACGCGGCCCGGAGCTCGACCGTGACCTCGCCCCTGGTCGTGGCGTCGGCGAGCGCCGCCTCGAACACGCGCCCTCGCGGCAGGAACACGAGAGGTGGCAGCGGCGCAACCGTCAAGAGCAAGAGGATCGAGGCAAACAGCCAGTCGAGATGCCCGCCCTGGATCGGCCCGAGAAACGGACGGCCCTGGACGATTGCCACAGCCAGGCCGAGCAGGAGCGCGACGCTGCCAAGGCGGATGACGATCCACTCGAAGGGTCGAGCGGCGGCAGCGAGTGTGCGCATGGCTTCGATCGTCTCGGCATGCTCCGCGCGCCACAGCACGATCGCCCGACCGACGAGGCCGCAGAAGAACAGGATCCCGAGGAGTGCGTGCCCGACGACGAGGACGCCGGTCATCTCCGAGAGGCCTACTCCGCCTCTTCGATCCCTTCCACCGGAACCGCCGCGTCCCCACCGGCGACCTTGGTGCGGATCTTCGACTCGATGTCCGTCGCGATCGCCTCGTTCTGCCGCAGGAAGTCCTTGGCAGCCTCGCGACCCTGGCCGAGGCGCGTCTCGCCGTAGGTGAACCAGGCGCCGGTCTTGTCGACGACGTTCATCGCGACGCCGACGTCGAGCAGGCCGCCCTCCTTCGAGATGCCCTCGCCGTACATGACGTCGAACTCGGCGACGCGGAACGGTGGCGCGACCTTGTTCTTGACCACCTTGACCCGCACCCGGTTGCCGATCGACTCCTGGCCGCTCTTGATCGTCTCGACGCGGCGGATGTCGAGGCGCACGCTGGCGTAGAACTTGAGGGCGCGGCCGCCCGGCGTCGTCTCGGGATTGCCGAACATCACGCCGATCTTCTCGCGCAGCTGGTTGGTGAAGACGAGCGAGGTATTGGAGCGGCTGACCGCGCCGGTCAGCTTCCGCAACGCCTGGCTCATCAGCCGAGCCTGGATGCCGACGAACGAGTCGCCCATCTCGCCTTCGATCTCGGCACGGGGCACGAGCGCCGCCACGGAGTCGACGACCACGACGTCGATGCCGCCGGACCGGATGAGCGTTTCGGTGATCTCGAGCGCCTGCTCGCCGGTATCCGGCTGGCTCACGAGCAGCTCATCGACGTTGACGCCGCACGCCCGCGCATAGCCCGGATCGAGCGCGTGCTCGACGTCGATGAACGCGGCAACGCCGCCCTTGCGCTGCGCTTCGGCGATCACGTGCTGGCAGAGCGTCGTCTTGCCCGACGACTCGGGTCCGAAAACCTCCGTGATCCGGCCGCGCGGGATGCCGCCGACGCCGAGCGCGAGGTCCAGCGCGATCGAGCCCGTAGGGATCGTGTCGACCTGCTGCCGCTCGGTCGCGCCGAGGCGCATGATCGAGCCCGAACCGAACTGCTTCTCGATCGCGAGGATCGCCGCGTCCACCGCGCGCCCCCGCTCTGCCACGGCGCCGCCGCCGTTTCGCTCGCCGACTGCCGCCATCGTCACGCTCCTGCCTGTTCGAGTTCGAGCCCCGATTTCCACGCAGGGGCTCGCAACCCCGCGTGACCGATCAGCCTTCGTCCCGCTCCTCTTCGTCCCAGCGAGGCTTGCGCGGCTTGCGGATCAGCTCGACATTCATCGGCGGCTCCGCGAGCGGCTGCACCTTGGGCGCGTTCGACCGGTCCTTGGGCTTCTTCTTCGCCTCGCGGTGGGGTCGATCCCGAGAGCCCATCGACGAATCCTCCGCGCTGGAACGACGGTATCGCTCGACGCTTCACGCCGGCTCACCTGTCGCTTTGCCGGCCATTGTCGCATCCTCACCGGCCGAGTTCCTTCCAGCCCGGTGGCGCAGCTCGACCATCGATTCGGTCAGGCTGCCGCGCGCGATCGCGGCTCGGATCCGCGCCATGAAGTCGAGGGTGAACGTGAGGTTGTGCAGGGTCGCCAGCCGGTAGGCGAGGAGCTCGCGCGATCGGAAGAGATGCGCGACGTAGGCGCGTGAGAACCGCCGGCACGCGAGGCAGGCACAGCCATCCTCGATCGGGGCCGGGTCGTCGAGGAGCGCAGCGTTGCGCAGGTCGAGACGACCGCCGGGCACCCACACCTGGCCGGTGCGTGCAACGCGCGACGGGAGCACGGAATCGAACAGGTCGACCCCCTGGTCGACGGCATCGAGCAAGTCCGCCGGCGAGCCCAGGCCCATGAGGTAGCGCGGGCGTGGGTCGTCGGCCAGGAGCGCGATGACGACATCGAGCGCCGCCCGCCGCTGCTCCCGGGTCTCGTCGCCGGCCAGGCCGCCGATGTTGATGCCGTCGAACGGCAGCCCGGCGATGAACCGCGTCGAGCGTTCCCGGAGGTCCGGCTCGAGACCGCCCTGGATGACGCCGAACAACGCCTGGTCCAGGCGGGTGTGGGCACGAAGCGAGCGCTCGGCCCAGCGATGCGTCCGCTCGGTCGCGTCCTCGACGACGGACCTCGGCGAGCTCGGGTACACCGGGTGATCGAAGGCGACCGCCACGTCCGCGCCGAGCGCCTCCTGGACCGCGATCGCCGACTCCGGAGTGAGCCGGTGGGTCGAGCCGTCGAGGTGGCTCCGGAAGGTCGCGCCGTCGTCGTCGATCTCGCGCGCGTCCGCGAGCGAGACGACCTGGAAGCCGCCCGAGTCGGTCAGGATCGGGTGGTCCCAGGCCATGAACCGGTGCAGGCCGCCGAGGTGCGCGATTCGCTCGTGACCGGGGCGCAGGAACAGGTGGTACGTGTTCGCGAGCACGATCGTGGCGCCCGCCGACTCGAGGTCGTCCGGGTCGAGCGACTTGACCGTCGCGTTCGTGCCGACGGGCATGAACTGGGGCGTCTCGACCACGCCGTGCGGGAGCGTGAGCCGCCCGAGCCGGGCGCGCGTGCGGCCATCGGCAGGTGAAGGGGCGAGGACCTCGAACGACGACGGTCGGGCCGAGACGGCGGTCACGAGCCTCCGGCGTTCGAGCCGGGCTCTTCCCAGAGCGGCACGATGTCCGGCTCGGCGCGCCGCGGCGGTGGGATCTCGTAGCCAAGCCCGGCGAGGTGCGCCCGAGCAGCCTCGGTCGCGATGCGGCCCTGCGGCGTGCGGTCGAGGAATCCGAGCCGCAGCAGGTACGGCTCGTACACGTCCTCGATCGTCTCGACCTCCTCGGACAGCACGGCGGCGAGCGCCGCCACGCCAACGGGGCCCGAGGCGAACTTCTGGATGATCGCGGCCAGCAGCTTGCGGTCGGTCGAGTCGAGGCCGGCGTCGTCGATCTCGAGGAGGCGCATCGCCTCGATCGCGGCGGGCTCATCGACCTTGCCATCGCCGCGCACCTCGGCGTGGTCGCGCACGCGCTTGAGCAGCCGGTTCACGATCCGCGGCGTGCCGCGGCCGCGCCGCGCGATCGCCTGCGCAGCCGGGCCGTCGATCTCGATGTCCAGGATCCGAGCCGAGCGTTCGACGATCTCGGTGAGCTCGGCCTCCTCGTAGAAGTCGAGCCGGTACGTCGCCCCGAACCGGTCCCGGAGCGGCGAGGAGATTCGCCCTGCCCGGGTTGTCGCGCCCACGACGGTGAACGGCTTGAGGCTCAGGCGCAGGCTGCGCGCGCTCGGCCCCTTGCCGATCATCACGTCGAGGGCGAAGTCCTCCATCGCCGGGTACAGGATCTCCTCGACCGCGCGGTTGAGGCGGTGGATCTCGTCGATGAACAGGACGTCGCGTTCCTCGAGGCTCGTGAGCACCGCCGCGAGGTCCCCGGGCCGCTCGACAGCCGGTCCGGACGTGTACCGGACGTTCACCCCGAGCTCACGGGCGATGATCGTCGCGAGGGTCGTCTTGCCGAGGCCCGGCGGGCCGTAGAACAGGACGTGATCGGCTGCCTCTCCCCTCGCCTTCGCGGCAGTCAGCAGGATCGAGAGGTTTGCCTTGACCTCGCGCTGGCCGATGTACTCGTCGAGGCTCTTCGGCCGGAGCGAGCTCTCGACGACGACGTCGGCGTCGTGCAGGTCGGCCGCCAGGATGTGCGAAACGTCGTCCTTGCCCACCGTCGCGAGGATAGCAGGCGGAGCCATGTTTCGTACAGATGTTCTAACCGTTGAAGGACCTGGCGGCGATACATGGCCGCTCGGCGCCGTGTCCATCGCCGGCGCGATCGTCGTGTTGGCAGAGGTACGCATCAGGCAGCTCGTTCGCGTCACTCCCTCGAGTGGCGACTGGTCGAATGCGAACTTGATATGCGTCCGAAACTTGACACCACGCGCGGTGGTATCTAGCGTCCGCGTATGGCCCCCCTACCCCGAAGCGTTGCCGAGCTCACCCAGCTCGGGCTCACGACCTACGAGGCAAAAGCGTACGTGGCGCTGCTCGGGCGCGACTCGTTCACGGCAGCGCAGGTCTCACGTCAGGCGGGCCTCCCCCGGCAGCGGATCTATGACGTGCTGGGCAGCCTGGTCGAGAAGGGCCTCGCCTCCTCACGCCCCGGCTCGGTGGTGAAGTACGCGGCCGTCTCGCCGGAGCTCGCCGTCGAGCGCCTCGTCGCCGAGCATCGCCGCCAGCTCGAGGACCTCGAGCGCTCCGCGGCCCGCGCGATTGCCGACCTGGAGCCGGCATACAAGACGGGCCTCGAGCACACGGACCCGCTCGAGTACATCGAGGTCCTCCGCGACGCCGGCGCGATCAACGAGCGATTCGGCGAGCTCCAGGCTTCGGTCAAGCGCGAGATCCTCGTCTTCACGAAGCCGCCGTATGCGACGCAACCGCAGGAGAACCCCGAAGGCCTCGAGGTCTCGCGCACGACGCGCGCGCGAAGCGTCTACGAGATGAGCGCGTTCGGCGACCCGGCCTTCATCGCCGGCGTCGAGCGGTTCATCGAGGCCGGCGAGGAGGCGCGCTTCGTCGAGCACCTGCCGCTCAAGCTGGTGATCATCGACGAGACGATCGTGATGTTCGGCATGCAGGACCCGGTCGGATCCGGCGGCGACCTGACGATCATGGTCGTCGAGCATCCCTCACTCGCGAAGCTCCTGAAGACGTCGTTCGAGTCGACGTGGGCGCAGGGCCTGACGATCCAGCAGGCCGCCGCCGCCCACGCCGCCAGGCAGCGCAAATCCGCCTGAAGCCGGCATGCGAGGAGCGATTCGCCGCCGCGCGACACTGCTGGCAGGCCTGGCGCTCGTCGCCTCGCTGATCCCGGCGTCGGGCACGGCCAGCGCCGCGCCGTCGCCGCCATCGCCAAAGCTCCGTGG
>Ga0070698_100005136_pt1 | contig 14329 bp, 14 predicted proteins | sample KBSK1502metaG_FD_65477 | JGI IMG/M metagenome (GOLD analysis project Ga0070698, IMG submission 65477) | Corn, switchgrass and miscanthus rhizosphere microbial communities from Kellogg Biological Station, Michigan, USA - KBS K1-50-2 metaG | ecosystem: Host-associated > Plants > Roots >...
GCGCGGGTCCCCTCCCTCTCCCCCCGCTGCGCGGGCGGAGAGGGCCTCTGAGCCCCTAGCTGCGCGGCGGCATGGTGAAGTCGTTGCGGCGCAGTTCCCGCTCGAGCACCGGGATCGCCGCTTGCGGATTGCCGTCCCGGCACTGCGAGATCGCGACGGTGGTCTCGAGGCTCTGCGGCGCGAAGCCGCTCTCGATTCCGCCGTGCGTGAATTGGTCGACGAGCGCCCGGCAGTACGCCTGATCGTCCTGGGCGTAGCTGCTGGTGGCGATGCCCAGGCCGGCAACCAACGGCACGATCGCGCCGGCCAGCAGTGTGACTGTCTTTTTCATCTGAAGTCCCTTTCTCTATATTTGCAGGCACGCATCATCGCGGCCCGGCATGACGGAGGTAGGGGACGGATCGGGCCGGCGCTTTGGCCGGATTGCTGCGGTTGGGTCATTCTTGGCGAACAGTGCTATGCTTTTCGCGGGCGAAGGGAGCATTGCCATGACCATCACCGTCAAGCCACGCCATCCTGCCCTCGGTGCGGAGATCCACGGCATCGACATGCGCCGGCCGCTCGACGCCGCGACGGTGCAGGAGATCGTCGACGCCTGGATGAAGCACCTGGTCGTGGTGTTTTCCGATCAGCGCATCACCGACGCCCAGCATGTCGCCTTCACCCGCCAGCTCGGCGAGCCGGAGATCTTCCATCAGACGTCGCTTCACCTGCGCTCGGACCGGGTGAAGGAGATCTTCCTGGTCTCCAACGTCGACGAGCAGGATCGCCTGATGCGGCCCTCGGAGCCGTCGCAGAAGCAGCTGTCCTCGGCGCGGATGTGGCACACCGATTCGAGCTACCGGCCGATGCCGAGCGTCGGCTCGCTGCTGCACGGCATCGAGATCAGCCGGACCGGCGGCATCACGCAGTTCATCAACATGTACATGGTCCACGACGAACTGCCGGAGAGCCTCAGCCGCCAGGTCGAGGGCCGCAGGGCGCGGCACGATTTCAGCATGCTGGCGCGGCTGGTCGGCTCGCCGCCGCCGACGCCGGAGGAACAGGCGGCGATGCCGCCGGTGTGGCATCCGATGGTGCGGCGCCATCCCGTCACCGGGCGTAAGTCGCTCTATATCAGCTCGATCTACAACGATGCCGTCGAAGGGCTGGACGACGCCGCCGCGCGCCGCCTGATCGAGGACCTCAGCGCCTTCGCCGCTCAGCCGAAATACATGTACCGCCACGAATGGCAGCCGCACGACGTGCTGATGTGGGACAACCGCTGCACCGTCCACGCCGTCACCCCGCACGATCCCGCCGAACGCCGCGTCATGCACCGCACGACCATCGTCGGCCGCGAAGGCGTGATGGCGGGCTGACCCGCGGCCCTTCTTCCCCAACTTCGCTGGAGGCAATTCGCGGCCCATACGCGGCACGCAAGAATTATGTGATCGAGCCCGCGTCGCTTCAGAGAAGCTCCACAGGAGCGAAAGGGGGGTTAGCCGGCGGACAGAATGCGGACACAACCCGTGTGCCTAATCTGTCTCTATAGCGCCAACCGAGATGCATCTATCGATCCGAACCGCCGCCAATCCCGGCGCGCGTTGTTCGGAGACTGAGATTGAAGGTGATCTCCTTACCCCAGAGTTGGCCGCCTTTTCTTCCGGACCCCAAGCAGCCTGCCCTGAGCCTGTCGAAGGGGCCTGCCCCGAGCCTGTCGAAGGGGCCTGCCCTGAGCCTGTCGAAGGGTCTCGCTCGCCGCGAGCTGGATCCTTCGGCTTCGCTCAGGACAGGCGCTCGCGGTCCGCAAGATGCAGGCTGCAGGATGGCAACCCAGGCGGAGCGGCCATTTTCCCGCGCGTCGTTTCACGCCGCTCATTTCTGTTGTGGCCGTGCTGGAGCGGCATCTCAAGCTCTGGTGGGTCACAACCCCTTACCCCCGGCTCCGGTGCTTGGTTATTCCCCGACTTCATCAGTTCCTCTCCTTGCGAGAAACTGTCCGCATTTTCACTGTCTCACTTTTGGGGTCCACTCCACTCGAAAACGGCTAGCGGAAATTGCGGGAAATGCGGAAATTCGCCGGCCGCGCCGGCTAAGCGCGGGTAACGGGGAAGCGGCTGTGTTGCAGCAGCTTCTCCAGCGGCGGAATGCCCTCCTCGTACCGGCCCTCCTGGCAGCGGTAGAGAGCCAGCTCAGCCTGGGCCCGTTCTCCGGTGTGAAAGAAAACAGGGTCCTCGTCGTAGTTCCACCAAAGCCGGTAGAGCTCGGCACAGCGCGCCATCAGTCCGGGCGATGGCGACGGCGTCGCGGCGCGCGCCGTCACGGCCGCGGCGGACACGATGCAAGCGGCGAGCAGTCCTGCAAGACGAGCTTGTATGGTCATTCGGATCCTCTTCGGCCTAGCCCAGTAGACCGTGGGCTCCCCTCAGGTCTTCCGAAAATGAATGCGACAGGCGTCGTGCAAATCGAGAAGAACGGCCGTCGAAGATTGGTCATCCTCTTGGCGGCTTTCGACTTCCATCGGCGCAGCGCTGATGAATGTTCCGAGAGGGCCTGCCCGTGGAGCTGCCAGTGGAACTGAGACGTCGTGGCTTCATCAAGCTCACCGGCGCCGGTCTGGCGGCGTCGACGCTGGGCGCCATCGGCTTTGGCGCCGCCGGCGAGGCCCTGGCGGCCGCCGTCCGGCCGTTCAAGCTCACGGCCACCAGCGAGACCCGCAACACCTGCACCTACTGCTCGGTCGCCTGCGGTGTCCTCATCTACAGCCGGGGCGACCGCGCCAAGAACGCGAAATCCAGCATCATCCACATCGAGGGCGATCCGGACCATCCGGTGAATCGCGGCACGCTCTGTCCCAAGGGCTCGGCGCTTCTCGACATCGTTCATGCGCCCACCCGGCTGAAAGTCCCAAGATACCGGGCTCCCGGCAGCGACCAGTTCAAGCCGGTCTCCTGGGACTTCGCGCTCGACCGCATCGCCACCCTGATGAAGCAGGATCGCGACGCGAACTTCGTCGCCCAGAACGCCAACGGAACCACGGTCAACCGCTGGACCAGCACCGGCATGCTGGCAGCCTCCGCGTCGTCGACCGAGACCTCCTATCTGACATGGAAGGTCGCGCGTTCTCTCGGCATGCTGGTCTTCGACAACCAGGCCCGCGTTTGACACGGTCCGACGGTGGCCAGTCTGGCCCCCACCTTCGGTCGCGGCGCGATGACCAACACCTGGCAGGACATCAAGAACGCCAATGTCGTGCTCTGCATGGGCGGCAATCCGGCTGAAGCGCATCCCTGCGGCTTCAAATGGGTGATCGAAGCCAAGATCGAGAACCAAGCCAAGCTGGTGGTGGTCGACCCGCGCTTCACCCGCACCGCATCGGTTGCCGACCTCTATTCCCCGATCCGTCCGGGCACCGACATTGCTTTCCTGAGCGGCATGATCCGCTTTCTGCTCGCGAAGGATGCGATCCAGCACGACTACGTGCGGGCCTATACCAATGCCAGCCTGATCGTGAAGGACGGCTTCGGCTTCGCCGACGGGCTGTTCACCGGCTACAACGAACAGGCCCGCAGCTACGACAAGTCGAGCTGGGACTACGAGCTCGACGAGCAGGGCCACGCCAGGATCGACGACACGTGGCAGCACCCGCGTTGCGTGATCAACCTCTTGCGCAAGCATGTCGAGCGCTACACGCCCGAGATGGTGTCGCGCATCTGCGGCACGCCGCCGGACAAATACCTCGAGGTCTGCGAGCTGATCGCCAGCACCGCGGCACCCGACAAGGCCTTGACCAGCCTGTTTGCGCTGGGCTGGACGCAGCACTCCGTCGGTTCGCAGAACATCCGCACCATGGCGATGGTCCAGCTCCTGCTCGGCAATATCGGTTTGGCGGGCGGCGGCATGAACGCGCTGCGCGGCCATTCCAACATCCAGGGCCTGACCGACGTCGGCCTCCTGTCGGCCCAGATGCCGGGCTATCTCGCGCTGCCGCACGACGGCGAGCCGACCTTCGAGCGCTACATGGCGACGCGGCAATTCAAGCCGCTGCGTCCGGCGCAGACGAGCTACTGGCAGAACTATCGGAAGTTCTTCGTCAGCTTCCAGAAGGCGATCTATGGCGACGCCGCGCGCGCCGACAACGACTGGGCCTATGACTGGCTGCCGAAGCTCGACAACGACGGCTACGACATCCTGCGCGCCTTCGAGATGATGGCGAACGGCCAAGTCAACGGCTACATCTGCCAGGGTTTCAACCCGCTGCAAGCGTTTCCCGACAGGGGCAAGATCCGCCGCGCGCTCGGCCGGCTGAAATTCCTGGTCACGATGGATCCGCTGGACACCGAGACCTCGCGGTTCTGGCAGGATTTTGGACCGCAGAATCCGTCCGATCCGGCCACCGTCCAGACCGAAGTCTTCCAGCTGCCGACGACCTGCTTCGCCGAGGAGAACGGCTCGCTGGTCAACTCCTCGCGCTGGCTGCAATGGCACTGGAAGGCCGCCGACGGGCCGGGCGAGGCCCGATCCGACATCTGGATCATGTCCGGCATCTTCCATCGCATGCGCGAGATGTACCGTAAGGAGGGCGGCGCTTTTCCCGATCCCATCCTGAACCTCGCCTGGAACTACACGAACCCGACGAGCCCGGACCCCGAGGAACTGGCCAAGGACATGAACGGCCGGGCGCTGGCGGACCTCAAGGACGAAAGCGGTGCGATCGCGCTGCGTGCCGGCCAGTTGCTGGATGGCTTTGCCCAGTTGCGCGACGACGGCACGACCTCGTCGGGCTGCTGGATCTTCTCGGGCTGCTACACCGAGCAGGGCAACCAGATGGCGCGGCGCGATGCGAGCGACCCGCGCGAGCAGGGCATTGCGCCGAACTGGGCCTGGGCGTGGCCGGCCAACCGGCGGATCATGTACAACCGCGCCAGCGCCGACCCGGCCGGCAATCCCTGGAACCCGAAGAAGCCGGTCATCCAATGGAACGGCAACCGCTGGGTCGGCATCGACGTCCCCGACTATGCGCCGACCACGAAACCCGCCGATGCGGTCGGTCCGTTCATCATGAACGCCGAGGGTCTGGGGCGGCTGTTCGCCCGCGACCAGATGGCGGAAGGCCCGTTCCCGGAGCATTACGAGCCGTTCGAATCGCCGGTGCCGAACGTCCTTCATCCCAAGGTCTCATCGAACCCGGTGGCGCGGGTGTTCGAGAACGACAGGGCTGCGTTCGGGACCGCGCAGGATTTTCCCTACGTCGCGACGACCTACCGACTGACCGAGCAATTCCACTTCTGGACCAAGCACGCGCTCATCAACGCCATCCTGCAGCCCGAGGAGTTCATCGAGATCGGCGAAGTCCTGGCCAAGGAGAAGGGAATCGAGCAGGGCGGATGGGTGCGTCTGTCCTCCAAGCGCGGGGTGATCGTGTGCAAGGCGTATGTGACCAAGCGCATCCGCCCGATGAGGGTGGACGGCAAGCCTGCGCACGTGATCGGCGTGCCGCTCCATTGGGGGTTCACCGGCCAAGCGCGCAAGGGCTACGGCGCCAACACGCTGACTCCGTCGGTCGGCGATGCCAATACGGAAACCCCCGAGTTCAAGGCATTCCTGGTCAATGTCGAGAAGACCAGCGCGCCCGCGCCTGAAAGGGCGGCCAATGTCTGACCTGCAGTCCCAGGATTACGTTCGCGTGTCGGCATCGACCCTGACGCCGCCCTCGATCCGCCATCACGAGCAGGAAGTGGCGAAGCTGATCGATGTCAGCCGCTGCATCGGCTGCAAGGCGTGCCAGGCCGCCTGCATGGAATGGAACGACCTGCGGGCGGAGGTCGGGCATTTCGAGGGATCCTACGACAATCCCCTGGATCTGGACCCGAGCACCTGGACCCTGATGCGCTTCACCGAATGGGAGGACGAGAAGGGCAATCTGGAGTGGCTGATCCGCAAGGACGGCTGCATGCACTGCGAGGATCCGGGTTGCCTGAAAGCCTGCCCGGCGCCGGGCGCGATCGTGCAATACGCCAACGGCATCGTCGACTTCATCAGCGAGAACTGCATCGGCTGCGGCTATTGCGTGGCCGGCTGTCCGTTCGACATCCCGCGGATCAGCCCGGTCGATCACAAGTCGTACAAATGCACCTTGTGCTCGGACCGCGTCGCGGTCGGACTGGAGCCGGCTTGCGTCAAGGCCTGCCCCACCGGCGCGATCCTGTTCGGCACGAAGACGGACATGACGGTGTGGGCGGGCGAGCGCATCGTCGACCTCAAGTCGCGCGGCTTTGCCGATGCCGGGCTCTACGATCCGCCGGGCGTCGGCGGCACGCACGTGATGTACGTCCTGCACCACGCCGACCGGCCGTCGCTCTATGCCGGCTTGCCGGACAGACCGCGCATCAGCCCCTTGGTCGATGCGTGGAAGGGGATTCTCAAGCCACTGGCGTTGGCCGGCATCGCCTTGACGGCGCTCGCCGGATTTTTTCACTGGGTCGTCGTCGGACCCAACGAGGTGCAGCCGGAGGATGAAGCACAGGGCCAACGCCATCTGAAGAATGCCGGAGATCCGAGATGACTCGACCCCCGGGAACGCTGGTCCGCAACACCACCGCGGCCCGCATCAACCACTGGATCACCGCCGGCTGCTTCGTGCTGCTGCTGCTGTCCGGCCTGTCGATGTTCGACCCGATGCTGTTCTGGCTCTCCGCCTTGTTCGGCGGCGGCCAGTCGACGCGGGCCATCCATCCCTGGATCGGCATCGTACTGCTGGTGAGCTATGCCGGCATGATCGTGCAGTTCTGGCGCGATAATATGTGGAACAGGGACGATATCGCCTGGATGCGCGCGGTCGACCGCGTGGTCGTGAACGACGAAGATCGAGTTCCCGATATCGGCCGCTTCAATGCCGGCCAGAAGGCGGTGTTCTGGGCGATGGCGTTGTTGGTCCCGGTGCTCTTCGCCACGGGCATCGCGATCTGGGAGGTCTATTTTTCCGCCTATACGACGATCGAGCAGCGCAGGATCGCCGTCCTGATCCATAGCTTGGCGGCGGTGGCGGCGATCATCGTCTGGATCGTTCATGTCTATGCGGCGATCTGGGTCAGGGGCTCGGTGCGGACGATGACGCAGGGCTACGTGACCCCTGGCTGGGCGTGGCGGCATCACCGCAAGTGGCTGCGACGCCTGGCGGCGAGCGGCTCGGCCGGGCCGCGGCCGCGGCCATGAACCAGGTCGGCGTAAAAGCGCCTGATGCGCTGATCCTGCCCGATCCGGCCACGAGGTTCGCGCGCACGGCAGCTCGGTTGGACTTGCTGTCGGCCGGCCACCCGATGGAGCCGTGGCTGCGGTTCATGGCGCGGCTCGCGGAGGCCCAGCACGCCATCGCCGACGCGATGGAACCCCTCGCCGGTCCGGACCAGGCCGCGGTGGCGCAGGCAGTGGACGCGCGCCTGCCGCCGCTTGCTGCGGACGGACATCGGCGAGACCCGACCTGGCGCGATGGTCTGGTCCTGTTGCTCGATGGTCTCAACGACAGTGTGATGCCGGCGTCGGCGCGGTTGGCCATGGACAGCCTTCGCGCCCGCAGGGCCGAAAGCGTGGAAGCCCTGGCGGATGACTTCCTGCACGGCTGCGTGGACGCGGCCGATGCGGGCGCCGCTCTCTACGTAGCGGCGGCTCTGCAGGTCTATTTCACCCATCTCGCCGCTGCGTTGCCGGTGTCCTCCTTGCGTCTGCTGCCCCAACGCGGGCTCTGCCCCTGTTGCGGCTCGACGCCGGTGGCGGGCGTGGTCACGGAAGCGGGCCAGACGCGGGGCGCGCGCTATCTCCATTGCTCGCTCTGCGCCACTGCCTGGAATCACGTGCGCGCCGTTTGCATCACCTGCGGCCAGTCGCGCTCGGTGGCGTTGAAGGAGATCGAAGGCGATGGCGGCGCGGTCAAAGCAGAAACGTGCGGCGACTGCCACACCTATGCGAAGATGCTTTACCAGGCGCGCGACATGAAGGTCGACCCGTTCGCCGACGACCTGGCGACACTGGGCCTCGATGTACTGGTCGCCGAGGCAGGCTGGTCGCGCCACGCGCCCAATCCGTTGCTGCTCGTCGGGTCGCTTAGATGAGCTCCATTCGCAGCTTCCGGCCGACCGCGTGGGCGGCCCGCGTGAGCGTGCCCAGGGTCACCGATTCGTTGTCCGGATCGAGCAACCGGTCGAGTTGGGCGCGGCTGGTCTGCATGCGTTTTGCCAGCATCGTCTTGGTGAGGTGGTTCTCGCGCATGACGGCGTCGAGCTGGCGCGCAATGACCCGCTTGATGGCCTTTGCCGTGACCTCCTCGTAAAGGTCCTCCTCCTTCAGGAAGTCGTCGAATGTCGAGCCGATACGACCCTTCTTCTTCATACGATCTCCTTCATCCGCCTCAAGGCCAGGTCGCGGTCGCCAGATGGTGTCTTCTGCGTCTTCTTGAGGAAGGCGTCCAGCAGGACCATTTGGCCCTGTCTAATGCAGAACAACACTCTGTCGTCGCGATCAAGACTTCTCAACCACTCACGAACGGGCTCGCGACCCGACGGCAATGCGTAGAAGGCCGCGGGCAGGCGTTTCACGTCGCGGCCGACGGATATGTATCAAAAATGGTACGCATCGGCAACCCGGGGCGAACACATCGAGCTGCCGCAGCGTAAGATTGTTTCTAGTATAAGAAAATATACCTATAGTTGTATGATAGGTCCCTTGGCGGAATTGACCGGACCGGGACGGATGTGTCCCGGTCCGGCTCGTTCGATCAGGCGGCTGCGCGAAGGAGGCCGAGCTGCGTCAGCGCCGTCACGCCGTCGTCGAGGCCGATCTCCTCGGCGATCCTGCCGTTTTCGACGCGGATTACGGTCGTGCCGGTGAAGCGCATCTTGCGGCCGGACGCCGCCGGCAGCGCGCCGATGAGGAAGTCATCGAAGGCGGGGCCGGTGTGCGTGCCGCCGCCGATCCAGCGGCCGACGACATAGTCGCCCTCGGCCAAAAGATCGGCCGCGCCGCCGAAGGCGAGGTCGGGAAAGGCCCGGCGGAAGCCGGTCATGAAATCCCTCACGTCGTCACGGCCGCGACGCGGGGCATGCAGCGAGTATTGCAGGAGCATGTCGGGCGCCGCGAGCTCTTCGATCACCTTGGGGTTCCACGGGTTGCCCCAGAATTCCGTGAACCAGCGGCCGACGAGCGCCTTGTTTTCCTGTTCCTTGGACATGGCAAGATCCCTTCGTGTTGGTGGCGTTACGCGCGAGGCGATGTACGACACCAACGCTCCAGGAAATATCCGTCTGCCGCCTCGAATTAGACCGACGGGTGATTGCCGTGCTTGCCCCTGTCAGCTCATTCGACGATGACGCCACAGGCGATGCGGTCGCCGGCGTTGCCGGCCGGGTCGGTCTTATAATCGTCGGCGCCGGCATGGATGATAATCGCCGAGCCGTCGGCATCGAATACCGACGTGGGCTGGCCCTTGACGAGCGAGATCATGGGATTGGCGACCTCGACGACCAGTTCGCCGCTGACGGGAATGTGCAGGTTGGGCATGTCGCCGGCGTGCGCGCCCTCGGCCGCCTCGATGCCATGCTTCTTGCCACCCGGATTGAAATGAGGTCCGGCACTGGTGAAGGGCGGTTCGCACTTGCCGACGGCGTGAACGTGGAAGGCGTGCTCGCCCGCCGGAAGTCCCTTCACCGCCAGCTTGAGCAGAACGCCATGCGGCGTCTGAACGAGCTGGACCTGGCCGACGTCCTTGCCGCCGGCATCCTTGAGCGACGCCTTGGCGGTCTGGGCCTCCGCGGCAAGCGACCCAAGACATCCCATCGTCAGCACGGCGAGGCTGCAGAAAAATCGGCCGATCGGCATGGTCCTCTCCCCTTCGCTTTGTGCCGTGCGAGCCTACGCGTCGGCCGGCGGGCGCGCCACCCTGAGACTGAGGCGGCGTTGGATGACGCTCATGATGGCAAAGCCTGCCTGCAACGGAATGCCGAACAGGACGATGCCCGTCGCAAACAGCACCAGCCGGTCGCCGAGCACCGGCAGCTGCTCGGCGTGGCGTAGGATCACCGTGATACCCTCGGTCACGCCGATCGCCGCCGCCGCGCTCGACGACATGACCAGCACGAAAAAGGCGCGCGTGAGGTTGGGCAGAAACAGCAGGGCGCCCAAGCTCGAGCCGGCGCGCAGCTGGCGCACCGCGTCGGCGCCGGCATCGGCGATGTAGGCGGCCGAATAGGGCACCAGCGACAGCGCCACCGTCATGACGCCGCTCAGCGCCAACGGCGCGCCGAACAGGGTGGCGTCGCGCGGGATGGCGTTCAGCAGGAAGAACATGACGACGAAGGTCGGCGCCGCCCGCATCACCGAGATGACCGACGCCGCCGCACCGCCCGGCACGCCGCCGCCCAGCCGGGCAAAGGCCAGCAGCAGGCCCGCCGCCAGCCCGACGGCGAGCGCGATGACGGCGATCTCGAAGTTCACCACCATGCCGCGGAGAAACAGCGGCAGGAAGTCGGACGAAAGCCGTTCGATCAGCGGCGTCATGCCGGCACCTTGTGCGATCCCGGGCCCGCCGCCTGGCGTCCTTCGAGGTAGAGCCGGAGCTTGCCGCACAGCCAGACGACGATCATCACCACGACGGTGTAGAACACCAGCAGCAGCGTGTAGGTCGTCGCCCGCCCGCTCGAGAACGACGTGATGTCGGTGAGCGCGCTCAAAAGCTCGGGCGCGCCGATGAAGCTCGCGATCGGCGTGCCCTTGGCGGCATTGACCAGGAAAGCCACGATCTGTGTCGCCGCGCGGCCGAGCGCGCGACCGAACAGCGGACCGCCGCCGGCGGAGCCTTCGGCGCGCAGGCTCCACATCGCCTCCGACAGCGCCTGACCGGCGTTGCTGCCGTTGGCCAGCCCGAGGGCGGCGATCGAGGCGCCGAGCGCCACGGCGTCGGAATAGGCGAAGAAGGCATGCACGATCGCGGCGGCGATCACCAGCGTGAGCACGATCGGCGAGGATTGCAGCGTGACGGTGAGCAGCCGTGCCGGCCAGCGCAGCACGGCCAGGCGCGCGCCCAGGGCGGCGCCCAACAGCAGCGCAAAGCCCAGGGTCGCGGCGAGCGCGCCCGCGATCAGGATCAGCGAATTGAGCACGCCCTCCTTGAACATCGACCAGGCCGGGGCGGTCTTCAGCATCGGCAGCGACAAATCGATGTCCGACCACGACTCGAACCACGTCTCGAAGGCCGACGCGCTGTTGGCGAAAGGCGTCGGCTTCAGCTCGGCGTTGAGGGGTGGCAGCACGCAGGCGGAGTCGGCGGCGCCCGTGTCGGTGTTGCAGGCCTCCCGCTGCCACACCGCCTGCTGCTGCTCGAGAAAGCTCGTGCCGATGCGATGCTTGCGCGCGACCTCGAGGAAGAGGCCGCCGCGATGGAAGATCTGGCTGATCAGGTCGAGCGCGCGGGCGAGCTGCTCGCTGCCCTGGCGGGCGACCGCCATGCCCCACGGCACCTGGGCGAAGCCGAACTTCTGGGCATAGCGCCGGGCGAAATCGGGATCGGTGAAATAGTTGGCGAAGAAGCTGTCGTCCTGCGCCGCCAGGGCGCAGGTCTCGTCCCTGAGCCGATCGGGCAGCGCGCCCGCCTCGTCGAACAGCATGAGGCGCGCGCCCTGCGACACCAGCTCGGCGTTGGAGCCGTTGCCGATGGTCACGCACACGGTGCGGCCCGGCAGGTCGGCCATGTTGGTCACCGCGAGCGCGCGCGGTCCGATCACCGCCGTCTCCGAGCGGTAGTAGTGTGGGCGGATGAAGCGCGCCTGGCCGTCGCGCTGCGTGTTGTGGCCCATGGTGGCGATGACGAGGTCGACGCGATCCTCGGCCAGGAGCGGGATGCGGGTTGCCGCGTTGACGCGCACGAACTCGACCTCGACGCCGAGCCTTTGGCCGATCGCTAGCGCCACATCGACCTCGTAGCCGTCGCGCGCCTCGCCGTTGCGCGTGGCGAACAGCGGATAGTAGTCGCGGAGGCCGATGCGGATACGCTTGGCGCACAGGATCTTGATCAACCGGTCGGCATTGGCTTGCGAGCAGGCTGCCGGCAGCGTGGCGCGCGCCTCCAGCAGCAGGCGCGCCAGCGCGGCGTCAGGCGACTTGTCCGGCTGGGCGCTGAGCGGCCAAGCGGCGGTAAGCGCCAAGACAATCAAAGCCGTCATCCTGAGCGAAGCGAAGGCCTGCCCTGAGCGGAGCCGAAGGGATCTCATGGAAGCGGCAATGAGATCCTTCGCTGCGCTCAGGACGACGGGAGTCGACCCCATCAGTCCATCACCCCAGCCGCGGCGATCTCGACGATGTGCACATCGGCGAAAGCGTAGGGGCCGTAGCGATGGATCGAGCGGCCCTCTTCGGCGCGGAGCACGCTCTGCGTCATGCGCGCGAGCTTGGGGTCGGGGACATTGACCAGGGTGGTGAGCACGACGCGGAGGTCAAACCCCGAGCGCGCGGCGATCTCGCGCGAGCGTTCGACGCCGACGAAGGCGTTGTGGGTGATGATGGCGCGGCCGTCCGGCACGAGATGCTCGCCCAGTCTTTCGAGAAAGGGATCGAGCAGGCTGCGCCCATCGGCTCCGCCGGCGCTCCAGGTCGGCCGGCGGCCGGGCACGGCGCCGTCGGTCATCGGAAAGTGCGGCAGGTTGGCAACGATCAGGTCGAAGCGGCGGTCGCCCACCGGCAGCCACATGTCGCCCTGATGGAACTCCGCGACCTTGCCGTGGCCGAGTTCGTCGAGCAGCAGCATGCCCGAGGTGACGGCGTCTTCCTCGATGTCGATGCCGCACAGGGAAGCGGCGCCCAGCGCACCGAGGGCGGCCAGCACGACGCCGCTGCCCGAACCGATCTCGAGCACGCGCGCCCCCTGCACGCACGTCCGCTTGGCCTGCAGCACCTGGATCAGCGCCGCCGTATATTCGCTGGGCCGCAGCGCGGCAAGCACCAGGCCGGACCGAGGGTCCGCTACCTCTCTAGGCTTCGACGACACCATACCCCCAACCGCGCCCTGCCCGCACGGCCGCGCCCGTCATGCCCTGACGAGCCGTCCGGCCAGGGCAGACGCCACCGGATCGTCGGGAAACTCGGCCAATATCTCGCGATAGCGCCGCGCCGCCAAGACGAAGTCTTCCTGGATCAGCGCCTCGTAGGCGAGCCGCGTCATCCGGCACAATTTCAGCGTCGCGGCATCGGGCTCGAGGCCCGGATCGTCGGCGCCGAACACGCCCAAAAGCTCGTAGATCGGGATTTTCGACCGCCGCCCCTTGACCGTCACGTCGTCGATCGGCCGCACACAGAGCCGCTCGCCGGATTCCTTGAACACCGCGTGGCTGATGCAGATGTGGGTGCGGTATTCCTTGTTGATGCCCTCCAGGCGGGCGGCGACGTTCACGCCATCGCCCATCACGGTGTAGCTCATGCGCTCCTTGGAGCCGATATTGCCGACCAGGACGGCGTCGCTGTGGATGCCGACCCGGATGTTGAGCGGCTTCATCCCTTCGGCCCGCCAGCGCTCGTTCAGCGCCTCCATGCCGCGCTGGATGCGCAACGCCGCCACGCAGGCCCGCCAGGCGTGGTCTTCGAGCAGCGCCGGCGCGCCCCAGAAGGCCATCACGCCGTCGCCCAGGAACTTGTCGATCGTGCCGTGTTCCTGGTTGACGGTCTTGGTGACGAGCTCGAGATAGGCCGACACGCGAAGCAGGAGCTCCTGCGACGGCACTTCCTCGGAGAGACTGGAAAAGGCTTCGAGGTCGGAGAAGAAGATGGTGAGGAAGCGGCTGTGGCCGCCGAGCTCCAGCTTCTGTTCCGTCTGCAGGAGCTGGGTGACCAGGCCGACCGGCACGAAGGCCGAGAACGACTTGACGGCGACATCGAGGGTGTCGATCGCCTTCGACAGGACCCAGATCTCGCGGATCGGCGAATTGATGGACGGCAGCTGCTCGGTGCCGAGCTCCTGGATCTTGCCGACCTTGAAGGCGAGCTTCTCGAGCGGCGCGGAGATCACGCTAGTGAGCAGGTAGATGATCAGGATCTGGATGACGGTCGCTGCCAGCCCGAACGCCACCAGGTAGTCGTTGTTGCGCTGGAACGGTCCGGTGAAGTCCGACAGCGGCGTGATGATGAAAAGCTGCCATTTCTTGCCGAATTTGGACGCCAGCGTCGACACGCTGGCAAGATACTCCGTGCCGTCATGCTTGAGGGAGAACATGTCCTCGCTGCCGCGCGGGCGCGCCGCGAAAGCGACCGCGGGCAGAGTGTCGTCGAGCGAGCTGATATGGCGAAGCTCGAGCCTGCCGTCGACGACGCT
>Ga0070698_100005137_pt1 | contig 14327 bp, 9 predicted proteins | sample KBSK1502metaG_FD_65477 | JGI IMG/M metagenome (GOLD analysis project Ga0070698, IMG submission 65477) | Corn, switchgrass and miscanthus rhizosphere microbial communities from Kellogg Biological Station, Michigan, USA - KBS K1-50-2 metaG | ecosystem: Host-associated > Plants > Roots >...
AGGTCTTCACTACACGCTCTTTTGAAACCGCCTTCCTTTATTTATGCGGCTTCCCGGGCCGAAAAACCCCGAAAATTGGCAAAATTTGCACCGAGTAGCGAAACTTGGGCTAGGGCGAGTTCCGGGCATTTCTTCCAGGCACAAAGAAGAGCACAAGCATCGCGCCGATCGCCAAGGCAGCAGCTACCACGTAGAGACCGTAGTCACTCCGTTTTGTCCAATCCGTAAGCCACCCCACGATGGATGGACCAAAAAAACCAGCAAGGTTGCCAAGCGAATTGATCCATGCAATTCCTGCAGCCGCGGCGGTTCCGGCGAGCACCGCAGTCGGCATCGGCCAGAAAAGAGGGAAAGTCGCAAGAATTCCAACAGTGGCAACACTCAAGCCGATCATCGCCGCCAGTGTGTTTTCTCGGTAGAGATTGCTGGCAACAATGCCTGCAGCGCCGAGCAAGGACGCTATGGCGAAGTGCACACGCCGCTCGCCGGAACGGTCAGAGCTCCGGCCGAAAAGCACCATCGCAACCGCTCCGCACCCATATGGGATCGCAGTCAGCAAACCGACATATAGAGGGTCTTTTACGCCCGTATTTTTGATAAGTTGCGGAATCCAGAAGCCGGTTCCATAAAGGCCCATGGCACAACAGAAATAGACCAGCGAAAACAAGAGCAAGCGACGATCAACAAAGACCTGGGCCAGAGGTATTTCTTCCTTGCGTGCGTCTTCTTGCTTCAAGGGCTTCTCCAAAAAGTCCTTTTCTGCCTGGGTTAGCCACCCGGCCGACCTGATCCCGTTCGATAGAAGCAACGGAATACAAAGACCGAGGACAATCGAAGGAATGCCTTCCAAGAGGAAGAGCATTCGCCACCCCTTGAATCCGGCGACCCCGTTGAACTCGTGAAGAATCCAGCCCGACAACGGGCCTCCGATCACACCCGTCGCAGCCAGCGCGAGCATAAATAGCGCAACCACCTGAGCGCGTCTCTGAGACGGAAACCAGTAAGTAAGATAGAGGATCATCCCGGGGAAAAAACCGGCCTCCGCCAATCCGAGCAAAAAGCGCAAGCCGTAAAAGAGCCATGCTGAATTCACTAGAACCATCGCCGACGAGATTATCCCCCAGCTGATCATGATCCGAGCGATCCAGAGGCGCGCGCCGAGTTTTTCCATCAGAATGTTGCTCGGAACCTCAAATAAAAAATACCCAAGAAAGAATATCCCTGCGCCGACACCGTAGACGCTGTCGCTGATTTCGGGCACGTCAACCTGCATCTGCAGTTTAGCGAACCCTACATTGACGCGATCAAGATAGGCCGCGATGTAGCACAGAAAGAGCAACGGGATAATGCGCCGGGCAACTTTGTTGTAAACTGCATCCTCTGAAACAGGGGGTTGGATGGATTGTGTCACCATGGGAAGGATAGCAAGCTTTTCAGGACTTGTGGTGGAACCTACTCAGCAGCAACGAGTTGCATATGGCGGCGTAGGTAGGGCCGGATCTCCGAGCCGGCCGGTTCCTGGCTGGCAGCCCGATTTTCGACGGGCGGCTCGGAGATCCGCCCCTACCACGTCCGCTCCAGAGTCGTATGCGCCATCGCAAGTTCAAGGCTTTCCCGCTTAGTTCTTACTTATAAGGCACCCCGTTTTGCCTGCACCATTCAATTGCCCGCGGATTTCCGGCGCGCGCAGACCGGCGAAACCAATCGGCAGCGGCTTTTGGGTCCTTTGGCAGCCCAAGACCATCCTGAAGGCAACTCGCATAGAAGAACATTCCGCTTGGATCACCCTTTTCAGCGCCTTGCCTAAACAGATTCGCAGCCACTTCAGGACTGCGCTGGACTCCCTCCCCATTCATGTAGAGCACACCGAGGTTTGATAACGAAAGCGCATATCCCGCCGCCGCGGCGTCTTCATAATATTTCCGCGCGCGATCGAATTGGCGCAAACGGCGGTAGTGGGTGCCGAGTAAGTCCATCGCGCGCGGTTCCCCCAGGGCAGCTGCTTCCTGCAAAAATTCTACTGCCTTCGTCGTGTCTGCCTGTGCGCCCTTCCCGAAATAGTAGCACTCGCCTGCCAGATACTTTCCGACCCGATCACCAACGCTTGCCGCCTGCAAAAAGTACTCCAGCGCTTTCCGATCATCTCCGGATTGTCGTCGATTTGAGTAGAGCAATCCCGTCTCAATCATAGCGGGTGCACTCCCTTTTGCGGCCGCCCGTTCAAACCATTTCAGCGCTTCAGCGGGTTCACTATCACGAGAGAACTGTCCGAGGATGAGCATGGCCGGCACAACCCCTTTTTCGGCCGCCCGCACAAAGTACGACTTTAGCTGCGAATAGGAGGCCGCATCAATTTTACCTTCTGTATTGCGCAATTCGGCCAACAGATTATCAATTCGTGTAAGCGCCTCCATGCGATCCGGGTAACGATCGGCGAGCTCGAGATATGCCTTCAGCGCCCCTTGCCAATCCCCCTGCCTCACCATGTCTTGCGTTCCGGCAAGCAGTTTCTGATAACTATCGATCTCAGGCGAATTGGAAGGCGTCGCCGGAGCGGGAGTGCGCTCCGGTACAGGAGATCGAACGGGTTCCGGGGTCCGCGCGATTCCCGGCGTCGGACGTTCTTCAGGAGTCGGAGGCGGAGTTAGCGATTCTTCCGGTTGAGGGGAAGGCGTGAGAGTTAGCTCGGGTGTCGGTGAAGAACTCGGACGCGGCGTCTGGCTTTCGCGGGAGATCGGCGAAGGCTTAGGAGAAGCCTCAGGATGGCTGGCCGGGAGCATCTCGAAAATCGCATAAATGAGAAATCCGATGGCGCCCGCTACCAAAAGAGCTAAAACGCCTACCAGGAAAACTCCTGCGGTCGATACCTTGCGCTTTTCTGGAGGAGAAATCGGTGGGATCGCTGTAAGCGGCAAAGCAGGAGGCGGTGCGCTCGGGCCAACTGATGGCGTTGCCGAGCCTGTCGACGGTAGCGGTGGCGGTGGCGGTGCCGGCGAAGACTCGGAGCCCAATTGTTCAGACCGGGACGCGCCGTCATCCGGGCGCACAGCCGGCAATGGAGGAGCCGCCGCGGTGCCGGGATCGCCCGACCTGAAAAAAATCTGGCTTTCCAACAGCCGAGCCATTTCAGCCGCTGAACTCAAATCATCGATCAAGCCGCGGCGCAGAATCGAATTCCCTTCCTCAGAGAGCACCGAGATCGGTTTATAGCGGCCGGTTGACTCCACCGAGCTCCGTGGCCCGCCCAACAGCTCGTAAACCAGAAGGCTCAGCATCCCCAGATAGCTGGCGCGGGGGCCGCCTCCAGAAGCGCTCTGGATCAAAGTCGCCGCGCCGGCCCAGGTTACCGAATCAGAAGAAGAAGAAAGCGAAAAATCGACCGGGGCAACTTTGACGCCGAGTCCGGTCCACTGCGTCAGCGGCTTTTGCAGAAATGCGGTTTCGAACGGGCTGCCGGAGATTGCGGAAGCCGTGAGCCGCACACCGGAAATGGTTAAATTAACTTGCTGCAACCGGTGCGCCGCTGCGTGATCTGCGACCGGCGCAAGGAATTTGAGGAGAAGCAGCACTTCCTGCGGCGTCAGAACGCTACGGGCGCGAAGCACGTCCACGAGTTGCGGCCCGGGAACGTATTCCTGAACAAGAAAGCTCGTCTGATCCACGCTCTCGAGCGAGTAGAGATCCTGAATTTGGGGTAACGTTGCGCGTCGGACTTGTTCTACTTCTTGCTCAAGCAATGTGAATCTCTTGGTGTCAGCGAGAAACTCGCGGCTGAAGATAAGGATCAATACTTTGCGGCTTTTCTGGAGATCGTCAGCGCCAAATTGGTGTCCCTGTGGAATTTCGCCTAAATCGCGGGTTATCTGATAACGACCAACCAGTATGTTGCCGGTTGCCAGTGATTCCGGCCTTACGGACCCGAGCGCAGCCGTGGCCGAGGTATCCGGCTGCTCGGCGGCGCCCTGGGCGATGCTGATTCGCGCAGTGGTAGTAACGCTTGCCTGGATCTGTTCGAGACAACTCAAAATGTCACGTCGCAACTCGGCCGGCGTTTGCGGGCGTTTGGCCCGATCTTTCTCCATCATTCGCTGGATGAGTTCCACGACACATTGTGGAGCTCCTTGCAGCGGCTCGAGAGGAAGCGGTTTGTACAGATGCTGGCTCATAATCTGGGCGACTGAGCCGGCATAAGGCGGCCTGCCCGAAATCATGTAATACAGCGTCGCACCAAGAGAATAGATGTCGGACCGGATATCAATGTCGCGCTCCTCAAGCTGCTCCGGGCTCGCGAAATGAGGGGTACCAACGAACCCTCCTCCAACCGTCAACGTACCCGATTCGTCTCCCTCTCTTTTTGCACTCTTAGCCAGTCCGAAGTCGATGACCTTTACCACCTTCTCGCCTTCCTCATCCACTAGCATCAAGTTGGCGGGTTTCAGGTCACGATGCACAAGTTGCTGCTTCGCGGCGGCAGCCAGGGCACGGGAAACCTGGAGAGTGATTGCCAAGGACCCTGCGGCATCCAGAGGCCCTTCTCGTTTCATGTAGGCGTCGACAGTCTCGCCGTCAATGAACTCCATGGCGTAAAAATAGCTCTCGTGATCTGTCCCGAGGTGAAAAACTGAAGCAACGTTCTGGTGGCGCAGAGCGGCCGCTGCGCGCGCTTCTCTCAAGAAGCGCTGGCGGGCGACTTCGCTTGTAAGATAGGCGTTATTAATAACCTTCAAGGCGACCGGACACCGCAGATTGGTGTCGAAAGCCTTGTAGGTTATCCCCATTGCACCCCTGCCTAACTCCCAGAGGCTGCCGTCATCCCGGCGGAGAACTTCGTAATGCTGGTAACGCTCGGAGGCCGCCATTTTCGTGAGCTTTCACCAAACATGGCAATAAAGAAAGGAGGAATTAGCGAGGCCGCGCCTCAGACCGGCGAGATGTAAGGATCTCAAGGTCGCGTAGCCCGTTATGTGAATGAGCAAGGGAATTTTGTTCTCATTGTCCCGCTGAGTTGCGGCGCCAAAATCTTAAAAATCGTCCCCGTCCTCGTCCTCGAACTCGTCGTCGATTGCTGAGAATTTGGCTCTGGAACCAAAGGTACATTATTTGTGGTTTCGGTGAGTCAGCGTTACAGTTGAGGCTTGTGTAACGGTTCCGAGTTCGAGGACGAGGACGAAGGACGATTAATCGCCGTGCAGAGCGGTACCTCGGACACCAAGGCTTGTCCTTGCGTTAGTTGAGAGCAGCGTCCTCTCCCCTCAATTCCCTAACTCAAAGCGGACCGGGGCTGAAAACGCTTCTTTGTTCGGCGGGGGTGGTAATTTCGTAATGCTTTTTCCCGCCTCGCGTACCGATTCATCAACCACCGCGTTTCCGGAACCTTCGACTATCGAGAACTGGGTGACCTTTCCGTCGGGTTCCACCTTCAGTTTTACCGTGACCTCCAAGGTCTTTCCCATCGCCATTTCGCCGGTCGGCTGATTCCATGCTGCCTGGAATCGACTTGTAAGAATCCCGACGTAAGCGGCCAGGGCGGAATCTCCAGAGCCCGATCCACTACCTTCGCCGTGTCCCCCGCCTCCATTTGCCCGGGAAGTGCCAGGCGATTCGCCGGCAGTCTGACCCTTCGAAGGCTTTTGTTTGTCTTGTTCGCCAGAATGAGCCCGGGAATCTGCCAATGCTTTCGATTTGTTCTCGCCGTCTGGTTTTACTGGAGATGCTTTGGACTTTGGAGAAGTTTCAGGCTTCGGAGATTTCTCCGCTTCCGGTTTTTCTTTCGGTTTTTCCTTCGGCGTTGGTTCAGGCTTATGACCTTGTTTGGGGGACGCAGACGGCTTTGGCGAAGCTTTCGGAGTCGGCGACGGTTTCGGGGACGGTTTTGGCTTGGGGGAGGGTCTTGGCGTTGGGGATAGGAGGGGCTTCGGCGTCGGTCGTGGAGTTGCGGGAGGCGTCGGCGTCCGAACGGCAAGTTCCGAATCTGCCGGAGAAACGGTGGGCGGAGGTGCCGTCGGCGCTGGGGGTTTTGGCGCAAGCGGCGTTGGCGGAGGTGGCGTTGAAACCGCCGGCGTTGGTTCGGGTGGAGATGGCTCCGGCGGTTTTTCCACCCCCGGAGGACCGGTTTCGTTCGAATCCGTGCTCGGAGGAGGCGTCAGCTCCGGATTTCCCGCCGATGCGATTTCCCCCGTTTCCGGATTGCCGCCGAACGAGCCTGGATTAACCCAGACAATATTCTCCTCTCTTTTGCTGGGCTGGGATAACGAGACAAATACAAGTCCACCAAGCAACAGCAGGTGGACGAACGCAGTCGCAGCAAAGATGAGCTTGAAACGTCCGTCGTACTCTTGACGGTCGTGATCCAGTGTACCGTCTCGCATATAATGGTGCGACGGGGTCGCCGGCATTCTTTACGGCTCTTCGGGACGCGTCAGCACGCCCACTTTGGAAACTTGCGCGCGCTGAAGTATATCCATGACGTCGACGAATTTTTGGATCGGTAACTCCTTGTGCGGACGAACAACAACAGCAAGATCAGGCTTCTTCGCACGCAACTCGGCTAGACGCGACTCCAGGAGTTCTCGATCAACGACTTGGTCGTTGAGCTTCAAAACCTCATCCTTATCTATGGAAATTGTTTGAACCTGTGAACGGTCGACGGTTTGCGTTGCTTCGCCACTGGTTGGAACCACCAAACTGATGCTGTTTTCCATCAAGGGAGTCGTGATGATAAAAATGATGAGCAGCACAAATGCGAGATCGAGCAGGGGTGTAACATTGATCTCTGTGAGCGTGTGAAGGGTATGTTGATCTGAAAAACGGCGCATACTATTTGTTTACAAGGACCGGGCGTGCGGAATGGTTGACATATTTGTGTTCGAACTCCGACGAAAGTTCCGCTGCAAAATTGTCGTTCTGGACGATTAGAGAACGAATGCTCGTAACGAGGAAGTTGTAACCGAACATTGCGGGAATAGCCACAAGGAGACCCGTCACCGTCGTGATCAGCGCGCCCGAAACTCCAGGCGCCATTGCCTGCAAATTTGCCGAACCGGCAAGCGCCACGCCGGAAAAAGTATCCATGACGCCCCAGACAGTGCCGAGTAGCCCGAGAAACGGGGCTCCGCTTACTGCTGTCGCCAGTAGAATCATCTGTGATTCAAGGCGCAACGCCGATTCCCCGACGGCTCGCTCCATCCCGGTGGTAACAACGCGCATCTGCGAAGGCGTGATTCGCTCCGCTATTTCCAAACGTGCCCAGAAAGTGTCATCAACCTCGGTAGAACCAAGCAAGTGAAACGCAAGCTCCTTGCATCCAGCTCGATAAATGGAATAGAGGGGAGACCCGTCGAACCGGACCTTGGACTCGTATATTCTCAGGGGTTGCCGGTCAGATCTGAAGAGGTGAAGGAATCGATCGTTCTGCGCCTTAGCAAGCCGCACCACGTGGATCTTGGTGACCATAACGGACCAACTGAAGATCGACGCTACGAAGAGTGCCGCTAAGACGAGCTTCCCCTCAAACGTCGATTCCGTAAAGGCGTACACTAGCCCGCCGGACTGAACACCCAACAGAAACGTCATCACCAGCACAGGGTCTATGTTTAACTTTGAGAAATCGCAAAGGCAACCTTGGATAGCGCCCGTCCGCGTCGGTGTTCAAATACCCGGCTTTGTGACCTGCGACAGGACACAAAAATGGCCTATTCGCTTTTCCTGGTTTTCGCTTTACAGGTAGACGTCATGCGCGCAATTGCTCCTAAGCGCTCTTTCGTGGGCATCCTGGCGTTGGGACTGCTTAGCGCTGCTCAACTCCTGCACGCTCAAAACAAATACGACGTCTTAGCCCGAATTTTACAGCCCTACGGCGCATTATTTTATTCGAAGGGTCTAACGAAGGCGCTGCAGATGGATGTCATCGTTCGTGAAGGACCGCCGCTGGCAGCGGAGATCCTGAATCAGCCGCTACGAGTGACGTTGGAGATGCCGGACAAACTTCGAATCGAGACGATCGATCCCGAACATCGCATGGTCGTATGCAGGAACGGGCAGCGTGTTTGGGCTTACCCTCGGGATTTCGCCGCAACAATCGCAATCGCGGGCGTCCCGGCGCCAAAAGGCGCCAAGATTCCCGATTTCCGACTTCCTCTCAAGGATCAGCAGATTGTCTGGTTGCCAGTTCTATTTCAGATTCTGCGCTTCGAACAGAGCTCCGACGCGAGCGGCGAACCGGCGTGGAGGATCGATTTTCACTTTTCACCCGAAATTAGTCGGGCGACCAAATGTGATCCGTGGGTAGCTAGCGTTGTGGTGAAGCAAGACGATTTCCAAGTGCGGTGTCTGCATATTGAAAGTGCCTCTTTGAAGGGGACGATCGACATTCTCGCCAGCCGATTCGAGACGAGCTTTCCACCCGAAACATGGGAAGCCGAACCCGAATTGGCAAACGATGCAACGGCGATACCCGCAGAACGTTTCGCATCTGCGTTGGAGCGACTAGATGAGGTCAGGATTCATCGATAAGCTGATTGAGCGGATCCGGAGAGTGCAACCGGAGGAAGTCCAAAACTATCTTGTCCGGCTTGCACAGGAAAAAGGTTTTCTCGAGCGCATCTTTGACGCCCTGCAGGAGGGTGTCATCGTTACGGATGTCCATGGAAAGGTGCAGTTCATCAACGCGGCTGCAGCCCAGCTCTTCGCCATTGAGCCTGAGGACGCTATCGGTCGGCCTTTGGACGAAAAGCTTCGTGGGTTAGACTGGATCTCGCTGGGATCAAACCAGGGCATTGTGAGCCGGGATATCGAAGTCTTTTATCCTCAGCACCGATTTCTTAATTTCTATGTCGCCCCGCTGCATCTGGAACAGGAAGTTCCGGAATCTGACGCGATGAAACTGGATTTCGTCGGTTATGCCATCATTCTGCGCGATATCACCGAGGATCGCAGGATGGCCCAAGAAACCATCGAAAGCGAGCGCCTGTCAGCTCTCACCTTGCTTGCCGCCGGCGTGGCGCACGAAATTGGCAATCCCCTCAACTCGCTCAACATCCACCTGCAATTGATTGATCGCAGATTGCGGAAAGCTTCTCCGGAAGTGAGGGCCGAAATTGGCTCTCTTCTTGAGATTGCAAAGAGCGAAATTCAGCGTCTGGACTCGATCGTCCATCAATTCTTGAGAGCGATTCGGCCCTCGACCCCCCAATTTGAACCTCACGATCTGAACGAAATTCTCGAAGAATCGGTGGCTTTTCTTCGGCCCGAAATCCGCGATCGCGACATTATCGTCGAAATGGATCTCGATCCGACACTTCCGCGAGTCGAAGTGGACCGGGATCAGATAAAGCAAGCCTTCTACAATGTAATCAAGAACGCCTTTCAAGCTATGAAGACAGGAGGCATTCTTAATATTCGCTCCTGGCAAAATGAGTTCTACATTTCGGTATCATTCAACGATACCGGCGGAGGAATATCACAGGAGAAAATGAGCAAACTGTTTCAGCCTTATTTCACTACGAAATCGTCCGGCTCCGGACTGGGATTATTGATCGTTCGCCGAATCGTACGCGAACACGGCGGAGAGATCGAAATCGAAAGCAATGAGGGTAAGGGGGTGCGCGTCACGATCCACCTCCCTTATGGGGACAAGCGGGTGCGCATGCTGCAGGACCAGGGTGCCGACTGAACGCAATGCAAGGCACGATTCTGATCGTTGACGACGAAAAACATACGCGAGAAGGGCTTCGTCAATCGCTTGAGGAGGAGTTTGACGTCTATACGGCCAGCAATCTGGACGAGGCCCTGAACGTCCTTAACTCGGACCATATCGATCTGGTGCTAACCGATTTGCGATTGGGTGGCGAAGATGGGATGACGCTCGTTGAACGCATTCTGCAGCGACCGCGACCGCCTGTTTGTATTCTGATGACTGCCTATGGTTCAATTGCCACCGCGGTTGAAGCTATGAAGCGGGGCGCGTACGACTTTGTTACCAAGCCGGTCAATATCGACGAGCTTGGAATCAAAATATCTCGTGCGATCACGGGGCAGCAAACCGAGCAGGAAAATATTCACCTGCGGCAGCAGGTGGATAAGCGTTTTGGCCTGGAAACTATCATCGGCGAATCGAAGGCGATGCATGATATTTTCGATACCGTTCGCCAAGTGGCGCCTTCTGGCGCCACCGTCTTGATCCTGGGCGAGAGTGGCACAGGAAAGGAATTGATCGCTCACGCCATCCACAACCTGAGCAACAGGAACAAGGCACGTTTCGTAGCCTTTAACTGCGCGGCGTTCTCTCCGCAGCTCATCGAGAGCGAGCTTTTTGGTCACGAGAGGGGCGCATTTACCGGCGCTGTCGAGCGGCGAGTCGGCAGGTTCGAACAGGCAGCAGGCGGCACGCTTTTCCTCGATGAGATCGCGGAGATCGATTCAAATATCCAGGTAAAGCTGCTGCGCGCCCTGGATCCCGGGGTTTTCGAGAGGGTCGGCGGCAATCAGAGCCTCCGGGCCGATGTGCGGCTGATTGCGGCAACCAACCGCGATCTGGCCTCCCTGGTGCGGGAAGGAAAATTCCGCGAAGATCTCTATTATCGGCTGAATGTTGTCCAGATCCGTATCCCTTCCCTTCGGGAGCGAAAAGAAGATATTCCACTTCTGGTAAACGCGTTCCTTAAGGAAATCTGCGAGCGCGATAGCAAAGCGTTTCGCCCGTTGTCGCCGGAAGCCATGGATTGCCTTCTTCAATATGACTGGCCGGGTAACGTGCGCGAACTGAAGGGAGCAATTGATTCGGGGATGACACTTTCCGTTGGAAAGCAGATTACCGTCAGAGATCTTCCGCTCGCCGTGCGCGGAGGCACCGAATCCTTCGGACCGCGCGAAGCATTCGCCCAGGATCAGGTCAATCTCCAGGAAAACGAACGCCGCCTCATCGTGCGTGCTCTAGATGAGAGCGGCGGCAACCGGACGGAGGCGGCAAAGAAACTCGGCATCAGCCGGCGAACATTGCATCGGAGACTCAGGGAATTGCAACTTCCCGATTGAACGGATCCTCGTTTCGTCTACTTCAAACACCCATTTTTGTTTCACAGCTCTTCCCAGACGGCTCGTCGCCTCGCAACGGCACGGAAACTGCAAAGGCATACTGCATCCGAACGGGTCTGACTTGGAAATCCCTGAGATCTGTGACGAGAAACCGTAGATCAGTAATGAAAATTGCACGAATTGCTTGGCACATCGCACGACCACCCAATTTTTCCATCGGTGGCACTAACGGTGAATTGTGGATTTCGCCCAAAGGCCGGAGAGTTATGCGTCGATGGCCCGCCGCCGCACCGATCTGGGCGCTTTGAAACTGGAGGCTGCGAATCTTATGCGAAAAATGCGATGGTTCTTTCTGCTGATCGGCGCCGTCTTTATCGGTGGCGTCTGGTTCTATTTCAACCATCAGAAAAATATGGCAAGCCAGGCCGCCGCTTCGGGAAGAAATTCAAGCCAAAGCGGGCGCGGAGGTCCAGGCGGTCCAGTTCCGGTCGTGGCCGGCCTCGTGCAAAAACGAGATGTTCCGATCTATCTGGACGGCATAGGAACGGTGCAGGCGTATAACAGCGTCACTGTTCATCCGCAGGCCAGTGGAACTCTGACAACTGTCGCTTTCAAGGAAGGCCAGGATGTGAAGAAGGGTGACCTTATCGCGGTCATCGATCCTCGGCCCTACCAGGCGGCGCTCGATGGAGCGATTGCAAAAAAGAACCAGGATATAGCGCAGCTCAATAACGCTAAGGCTCTCCTGGATCGAGATACGGACCTATTCAAAAAAGGCGTCCTGGATCATCAAACTTATGACACCCAAAGATTCCTGGTTGATCAGTTGGACGCGACCGTGAAGGCTGACCAGGCGGCGATCGACAACGCGCAAACGCAGCTGAGTTACACGCAGATAACCGCACCCTTTGATGGTCGATGTGGTATTCGACAGGTGGACCAGGGAAATTTTGTCACCTCGGGGTCCACATTGGTAACACTTAGCCAGCTTAAGCCAATTTCGGTTTTATTTACGCTGCCACAGCAGGATCTGCTGGAGGTGAACCAGGCGCTCGCCAAAGGTCCCCTGAAGGTGACTGCCCTCGACAGCACGCAGTCGACAGCTCTTGAAGATGGAACCTTGGCGGTTGTGGACAATCAGATCGACCCGACCACTGGCACGATAAGGATGAAGGCTAGTTTCCCCAATCAGGATTTGAAACTTTGGCCGGGTCAATTCGTCAACAGCCGGCTGCTGGTTTCGACTCGACAGGATGGATTAGTCGTGCCCGCTTCCGTGGTGCAACGCGGACCGAACGGATCATATGCCTATGTCATCACGCAGGATAAGACGGCCGAAATGCGCCCTGTGAAGGTGGCCCAAATTGACGGTGGACAGGCCTTGATCGACAGCGGGCTGCAGGAGGGGGAACAAGTTGTCGTTGACGGTCAATATAAGCTGCAGCCCGGCGCCCCTGTACAAATCACAACCCCGAATCAACCCGACAAGGGCAGACGACTCACACAAGCCGACGAAACACCCGCTCCGGATCAAGGTGCAACCGGCCAACAATCTCCCGGTCAGAACGGGTCCGAGCATCATCGGCGGCATCCGCAAGGGTCCGAGCAGCCGGAAGCAAGCTCTCCGACAATGGCAACTCAAGGATAGGATGAGAGCTACACGCCATTCTTTTAAAGAATCGCTTCTCATGGGATGAGGCCCTGCGCGCTTCTATGAACGTTTCTGAACCCTTCATCCGGAGGCCGATCGCCACTTCGCTCTTGATGGCTGGCGTTATCATGCTCGGGCTTCTCGGTTATTTTCTCCTGCCGATCGCGTCCCTACCACAAGTTGACTTTCCTACGATCCAGGTTGTCACGCGATATCCCGGAGCCAGCCCGGAGGTGATGACATCGGCCGTCACGACACCCTTGGAGTCGCAATTCGACCAGATCAGCGGGCTCACTTCGATGAGTTCCACGAGCTCGTTTGGTGTTAGCACGATCACGCTTCAGTTCGATCTCAACCGGGACATAGATGTCGCAGCCCAAGATGTGCAGGCTGCAATTAACGTCTCGAGAGGCTACCTGCCGAATGATCTGCCAAACCTGCCTGTCTACAACAAGGTGAACCCGGCGGACACCCCTATTCTGACCCTGTCCCTCACGTCCGATTCTCTGCCTATCGCAAAGGTTAATGATTTAGCAGATACGCTTTTGGCTCAAAAGCTAAGTCAGGTCGCGGGAGTCGGGCTGGTGACCATTGAGGGAAATCAAAAACCCGCCGTGCGTATTCAGTTTAATCCCGCGGCGCTGGCGTCGCGTGGGATGGGGCCAGAAGACCTGCGCAACGCCATTACGCAGGCGAACATTGATGCGCCCAAGGGAAGCTTCAATGGTGCTCAACAGTCCTACATGATCGGTTCAAACGACCAGCTCTTGAGTGCAGATGCCTACCGGCCGTTGATCGTCGCCTACCGAAATGGCGCACCGGTGAAGCTCAGTGATATCGCGAATGTCATCGACAGCGTTGAGGATGAACAATTGGCGGCGTGGGTTGGGAATAAACCTGCCGTTCTAGTCGATATTCAACGGCAACCTAACGCAAATATCATTCAGACAGTTGACCGCATTAAAAAATTGCTCCCGAAGTTGACTGCGTCGATTCCGCCCGCGGTCAAGGTTTCTATTCTGAGCGATCGAACGCAAACCATTCGAGCGTCGGTCCGCGACGTTCAATTTACGCTGATCCTGACCGTTGGTCTGGTGATCCTGGTCATCTTTTTATTTCTGCGCAGGCTCTGGGCAACCGTCATTCCAAGCGTGGCGTTGCCACTCTCGCTGATTGGAACGTTTGGGATCATGTATCTCTCCGGGTTCAGTCTGAATAACCTTTCGCTCATGGCGTTAACCATCTCGACCGGGTTCGTCGTTGACGATGCCATCGTGATGATCGAGAACATCTTTCGATACATCGAAGCCGGTGAACCGCCTTTAGAAGCAGCTCTGAAGGGTTCTCGACAGATCGGATTCACCGTTATCTCACTCAGTTTTTCGCTGATCGCCGTTTTCATCCCGTTGCTTTTCATGACCGGAATCGTGGGCCGGTTATTCAGGGAATTTGCAATTACGCTCAGCGTGGCGGTGATCGTCTCGGCGATTGTTTCCCTGACGCTCACCCCGATGATGTGCGCAAAGTTCCTGAAGCCGATTGATCACGGCAAGCGGAGTAAGCTTTTTCGATGGAGTGAAAGAGCATTTGAAGGCATGCTCAACTTTTATGACGCCGGATTGAAATGGGTCTTGCGCAATCGGCT
>Ga0070698_100005138_pt1 | contig 14320 bp, 10 predicted proteins | sample KBSK1502metaG_FD_65477 | JGI IMG/M metagenome (GOLD analysis project Ga0070698, IMG submission 65477) | Corn, switchgrass and miscanthus rhizosphere microbial communities from Kellogg Biological Station, Michigan, USA - KBS K1-50-2 metaG | ecosystem: Host-associated > Plants > Roots >...
CTCAGCCAGCACCTGGCGCGCCTTGGCGAGGGCCGCCCGGCGCCGTTCGAGGGATGCGGGATCAGTGATCTTGCGGCGCCTGCGGACCTTTCGAGTTTGAGGCGGCGCAGTAGTCCCTCGACTTACGACCGGCACAGCCCTGACTCCTTCGACGGCCTGGCTGACTCTGGTGAGGATCGAATGCAACGCCTTGTTCTCTCGAACCAGCGACTGGTTCTCGGCTACCAATTCAGTGACCTGAGACAAAAGTAGGTTTGCCGCCGATCCATTACCCCCTGATGCCGTCGGACGTCCCCGGCGGCGTCCGCCTCTTGTAGTGCGTGCCATCACTCACAACCCTCCATGGTTAATTGAGCCGGCCCCCGAAGCCAACAGTCTAACCCCACAGTCGTAGTCTCAATGGAGGTGGGGCCCTATGCGGCGCCCACCCCCACGTTCAAACGGTCGTTAACAGGTAGGCGGATTAGCGTCGCGCCGGGTCGGCACCCCCTTGGGAACAAAATAGGTGGCCTCCAGCACCAGCGGAGCTGTATTACTGGCGTTGCGAGCGATGACCGGAGTGTTGCCGGTCTCTAAAAAGGTCTGGCCGGCCGAATAGGTTGTGGTCGCGCAACCGACCGTTATGGACACAGACCCCGACTTCACGATTCCAACCACGAACCCCGGGTGGCTATGCCAACCTGAGTCGCCGCCTACATCTTGCTTGATCTCTTGGACAACGACGTCAGTCGCATCCTTCGTCTGGAACTTGATGCGGTCGGCGTTGAGGTGCACGTCCTGGCTCAGCGTGCCACGCGTTTGCGGGCCGGGGTGGAAGCCCGCATTTCCCATCGTCGCCACCGCCGTTACCCCGAAGATCGCCACAGCGCCAAGTGCGATCGTCGCGCCCAAGATCGTTTTATGCTTCTGCAATCCCCTTCTCCTCTCTGTGTCTGCGATGTTGACGGAGACAGCTGCAGCATAGGCGCAAAAGGAACCGCAATCAAGAGCCAAGCTCAGCGGTTTACTGGTAAATCCCCTTCCCTCCACTGACTTGCAGCGCGAGGAGGAGCTCGACCAGGAGCACCTTCATCCCATCCGGCCAGTCGTCTGTCCGGTACTCCGTCGAGCGGGAGCTGGTCCGCTTGACACCCGGAATGAGGCCGCAGGTCTCGGCGGTTGTGGTGGAGTTCCACTCGATCCCGATCGTGATCGGCGGCTTGAGCAGATATGGCTTGAACGCCTTGTTCTTAAGCGCTCTGCTAGTCGCTTCCCGGATCTCGGCCGCGGCGACCTCGGGGTGCTTCAGGATGGCTGAGTATTTGTCAATTCCGTCCTTCACTGCGACTGTTTCGACCCACGGCAGCACGCGCTTTGCCTCCTCACAGACGGCCACATCGCCGGCCACCAGCGCCACCGGCACGCCATAGTGGCCGGCCAGACCCGCGTTCAGGCGGGTCTCGCCAGTCGCCTCGCCGTTCAGATAGATGTTCTGGACCTCCTTGCCCAGCATGGTGTGGTTCAGGACGCCGCCTTCGGTCCCGGCGCAGGAGTGGTAGCCGACGAAGACCGCCGCCCCGTAGCTGTCGTCCAGGCCCTGGAGCATGCAGAGGGGCTTGTGGAAGCCCTTGATCACCTTGGCCCGCTTGTCCAGGTCGTGTATTAGAAGGTTGCGCATGATCCAGTGGGAGTCGTTGACCAGGACCGCCTCGGCGCCGGCGTCGTAGGCACCGCCAATGGCGGCGTTGGCGTCCCCCGTCATATACCGCCGGCAGGTCTGGTATTCGGACCCGTTTGGCAGGACGTCCTCCGGGTCGGTAACCCCCGAAACCCCCTCCATATCGACAGAGACGAAGACCTTCACTCGATCCCTCCTCTTCCAACAAACCCCTCGCCCTTGGCGTCTTTCCCTCCTCGCTTGCGGGGGAGGGTCAGGGTGAGGGCCTGGGGGCCTTTTTAGCTGTTGACGAGCGGACTTTTAGTCTGTACAAATACTACAGCCGCCCTGGGGGCAGGCGGTAAGTACTTTGTACGGAGGGAAGTCTATGGCCGATCCGGCCCCGACGAAGTCGTCGTCCGTCGAGGGGGAAGCTCTTCTGCAGAGCCTTGGCTACAACCAGGAGCTCAAGCGCGCGATCAATACGCTCGGCAACGTCGCCCTCGTCCTGTCGGATATCACGCCGACCGCGTCGCTCCTCATCATCGGCACCGTCGTCATCGCCACCGCCGGGACCGGCTCCCTGGCGGCCTACCTAATCGGCGGCTTTTTGGCCCTCATGGTCGCTCTCTGCATGGGCGAGCTCGGCTCGATGTTCCCGGTGGCCGGCGGCCTCTTCAGCATCGTGACCCGGGTACTGGGCAAACCGATTGGCTTCCTGGCCATGCTCGACTATATGGGCCAGGCGGTCTTCCTCCCGGCCAGCGTCGCCATAGGGATCGGCGTCTACCTCGCGGTGTTCATCCCGGGCATCCCGCAGCGCCTTATCGCCGCGATCGTCATGATCATCGTGACCGGAGTTGCCTTACTCGCCATCCGGTTCAACGCCGTGCTGACCGGCTTCTTCCTGGCCCTCGAGTCGGCGGTCGTCCTCGCACTCGCCCTCTCGGGGCTGGTCCACTTGCAGCAGCCGCTCTCGATCGTTACCCACCCGGTGATGACCAACGGCAAGGGCGGCCTGACAGACGTCGGCCTCGGCTTGGTTATCGCGGCCATCGCCGTCGCCATGTTCTCGGTCAATGGCTACGACAGCGCCATTAACTTCTCGGAGGAGACAGAAGGCGAGGCCAGGCACATCGGCCGAGCGGTCGTCGTCGCCGCCTCGATCGGGGTTGCCCTTGAGGTCGGCACCTTCCTCCTGGTGTTCTTCGGCATCTCGGACGTTGCCAAGTTCGTCGCCTCGTCGACGCCTTTGCTCGACGCCGCCAAGAACTCGTTCGGAACGACCTTCTACAACATCGTGGCCATCGGGGCGATCATCGCTATCTTCAACGCCTCGCTGGCGATCACGCTGCAGTTCGCCCGCATCGTCTGGGCCGCCGGCCGCGACCGCGCCTGGCCGGGCGTCATCAGTGACTGGATCGGCAAGGTCGAGCCCAAGCGAGGCGCGCCCTGGGTGGCGACATTGATCGTCGGCGCCCTCGCCACCATCCTCTCGTTCCAGGGCACCCTGATCGCGGTCGTCACGTTTACCGCCGTGCTGCTGATCGTCCTCTACGGCCTGATCTGCATCTCGGCGCTCGTCAGCCGCTACACGCAGAAAGACTTGCCGCGACCGTGGAAGATGCCGCTCTGGCCGGCGCCGCCCATCATCGGGCTGGTCGGCGTGGCAATCGCCCTGACCCAGCAGAAGATCGGCGACCTACTGCTGGTGGCCGGGATCTTCGTCGCCGGCCTGATCTACTACTACGCGTTCATCCGCCCGCGCGGCGACCGCTACTGGAACGTCCAGATCAACCCGCAGCTCGAGCTGCAGAAGCTTCAGACGTCGACTGGTGTCGAGTCCCCCAAGAGCTAGGGGCAGAGCTCGCGACTTCGGGATCCCGGTGGGGTTTCTTCCCACCGGGACCCACAACGCCATTACCGATGTGCCTGGCGTCCGCGTCGGCCACCAAACTGTCTGGAGGGGCGACTATTCGCCCACTCACTCCCAAATTTCCCCTCCCCCGTTTACGGGGGAGGGCCAGGGCGGGGGCATTGAACCCGTAATCCGCAGCGGCGTGACCGCGATCTGGCCGCACCCCGGCGACCTGTTCCGCGAGCGCCTCTATGCTGCGGTGTCGGTCTTCAACGGCTACGGCGAGATGACCAGTCGTAGTGTGATCGATGAGTGGGGCCTGCTCGGTTCGCCGATCGTGCTGACTGATACGGTTCACATCGGCCTCGCCTACGACTCGGTCGTCCGCTATATGACCGAGCGCGATCCGGAGATCGCCGATAAGGACGTGGTCATCCCGGTCGTGGCCGAGACGGACGACAGCTTTCTAAGCGATGGCCGTGCCTTCGGCATCGCGCGCCAGGACGTCTACGCCGCGCTCGATGCCGCGAAGGAGGGTCCTGTCGCCGAAGGCTGTGTCGGCGCCGGCACCGGCACCCAGTTCTTCGACTTCAAAGGCGGCATCGGGACTGCCTCTCGCATTCTAGAGCTGTCCGTCCAGCGGTTTACGATCGGCCTACTGCTCCAGACGAACTATGGAAGCCGCCACCAACTACTCATCGCGGGCGCGCCTGTGGGTCGGCAGATCACCGACCTGATGCCCAAACGACACCAGGAGGGGTCGTGCATCGCCGTGCTGGCGACCGACCTTCCATTGCATCCGAGCCAGCTCCGCCGGCTCGCGCGCCGCATCGACATCGGCCTCGGCCGAACCGGCTCGGTCGGCAACGACGGCAGTGGCGAGATCTTCATCGCCTTTTCGACCGCCAACCGCATCCCCCGATCGACACAACGGCCAGCCCATCCTATTAATGTGCTGGTGGAGGGCCAATTCTGGACCGAGGGATCGCCCTTCGACCGGATCTTCGACGCCGTGGCCGAGGCGGCTGAGGAGGCAGCCTTCAACGCAATGGTTGCGGCGGACACCGTCGAGGGCCGCGACGGCAATACGCTCTATGGCTTCCCGCTTGATCGCGGCCTTGCTCACCTGACGAAGCGCTAGCGAATGGACGTCGAGCGGATCCTCGATGCAACCGAAGACATCATCACACCGGTCGCTGTTGTCGACGAGGAGGTCGTCGAGCGCAACCTCGCACGAATGGCCAAGCTCGCCGCCGACCACAACGTAAAGCTGCGACCTCACGCAAAGACCCACAAGAGCGCATACATGGCTCAGCGCCAGATGGCCCACGGCGCGGTCGGTCTAACGTGCGCCACGTTCACCGAGGCCGAGGTCTTCGCAGAAGCCGGCGTCGACGACCTGCTAATCGCGCATCCGCCAGTCGGCCGCCCAAAACTCGAGCGGCTCGCGGCGCTCGCCAGCAGAGTTAAGCGGCTCGCAGTCTCGCTCGACGATGTCGGCATCGCCAAATCGCTCCCGGATAGCGTGGAGGTGCTGTGGGAGGTCGACCCGGGTCAACATCGGATCGGGGCGGCGCCAGGCGCGCTGACGGTAAAGGCCGTCCAAGAACTAGTCCGGGCAATCGGCGCAGGGCGCTTTCGCGGACTCATCACTCACGGCGGCCACGTCTATGGCGCCACCAACCAGAACGAACGTCAGCTAGCAGCCGATCAGGAGACCGACGCTATCTCGATGTCCGCCGAGATGTTGCGCAAGGCCGGCATCGAGGTTCGAGAACTGAGCGTCGGCTCAACCCCAACCGCCGGTCTTGCTCTTCGCGGCGGGATCACTGAGATGCGACCGGGTACCTACATCTATGGCGACGCGAACCAGGTCACCCTGGGTAGTCAGCGCCTGGAGGACTGCGCCCTTGCGGTGGTAGCCACCGTGGTCTCAACACCAGCGCCGGACCGAGCCGTCGTCGACGCCGGATCAAAGGCGTTATCCGCCGACCTGCGGGTCGGCGGCCTTCGCGGTCACGGCATGGTCTTGGGTCGCGACGATGTCACGGTCGCCCGCCTTAGCGAAGAGCATGCCGTATTGACCGCGCCGAGGCAGACGCGCTTTGCCATCGGTGATCGCGTGCTCATGATCCCTGCCCACGTTTGCACGACGGTCAACCTTCACTCGTACGTTCTTGTGCTCTCAATCGGCCAGGCGACTCGGCAGCTTAGCGTCGACGCGCGGGGCTGGAAGTGAGACTCGGCTTGGCCTTACGCAGCTGGGGAGCGTCGGACTCAGATGATGCGTCAGGTATTCATCTCGGGCGCATTTTTCGAGCCCTCCGGGACACAGTTCTCACCGCCGGTTGACGCGGTCGAGTCGTTCGACATGCACTGGATGCCCAATAGCTGGCTGGGTATGGTAATCAAAAGCTCTGCTATGGACGGTTTCGTCGCAGCTTAGAGGAGGAGGCATCGCGGTCGTAAGCGCCGAGTACGGATCGCAGAGCCGGGTGCAGTACAAGAAGCGGTTCCGGCCATGTCTTGCGCACTGCCTTTTTCTTATATCTGACTTGAACAGGCCGACGCAACGCAGCCTTAGCTGCGTCCCACTTTCGATCAAAGACAAATATCTCTTGTTCACCGAAGGACAAGCCAAAAATGCCGACCCCATAGAGCCTTCGGATAAGTCCGTCGACCGAATCATCTGGATTCCCATGCCATTCATGGCCGCGGCCTGCCGCCGCTTCCTTGCGGATGGCTGCACGTACGGTGGCACGCAGACTCTCCATTTCCATGGGCCAGCCGTGCCCAGAGAACTCGGCCATGAAAGAGAACAGATCCGGCAGCTCGATAACGTACTCTCCGTTAAGGTCGGCTAGTAGATCCTCTGAATATTGAGGTTCAGCGGCGAGAACATCGCTTTCGCTTACTTGCTTTGCTTGTCTCGCCTGCGCTTGCTCGATCGCCGCCGCACAGAACTTGATAAGTTCGCGAGGGCGGCGAAGAGTCATCCGAACCATATAGTCGGGACTGAAGATCCCACGAACTTGCGACGGAAAGACTGAGAGCCATGCCTCCTTGGCCGAGCCACCAAGACCAAGAAGGTAATTTAGGCGGAGTCCAATCAGTGCAATCAAGGACTCCGCGTCCCATTGGAGACGCTCCCGGGATTGTTTATCAATGTCAGGGTCAGCAAGTTTCACGACGTCGTAGATCTCGGATCGGATGAAAAGCACAACCGATATTCGCTCACTAAACCGCTGGTTTAGGTGCTCGGTCTGACGTATGAGGCTTGCGACTACAAACTGACTGACCTCATGGTGGGAAGACCAGCCCTCTTCGATTCCGTCGATGACGAGCCTGGCGGGCGTCTTACGGCTCAACGTCAAAAAAGGGGCAAAAAGGGAATCGCGGCCCATTTCGGCACGAAAGCTCTTAACCTCGTCCTCATTAGAGCCCCGAAGGTACGCAGTCACAGCAAGCACCGCATCGACGAAGTCTTCCTCGTGAGGGATACGTTCCAAAAGAGCTCTCAACTGGCGAAGCTCGGGCGGCTCTTCAGCCTTGTCCGAGAAATATGTGATATAGGTGCGAGCAAGCTGCGACAGCAACAAGTAGCGCCAGATGGTTCCAAGCAACAACTTCCAGTGCGGGGCTCCGCTTTCAGCAACCGACTTGTAGGCGTCCTGTAATTCCTGCATTTCGAACTCCGCGGGCCGTATGACACCCAAAGCCATACCATGACCTTGCTTATCACTGTCAGTGAGTTGAAGACCAACGGCTGATTTTCCTGACCCGCGACGTCCGAGAAATACGGTTGTTTTACCATCCCTTGCTCGGCGGTACTGCGGCGTCTCAAGAAAGTATTCGCTTAACCATGGATCGCGTTCGGCCCAAGCGTTGCCAAGATCTATTTTTAGTACGTCGGCCTCGATTCGTTTGGGTCGCCTGGGTTGTTCCGGCTTTGCGGCAACAATTTGCTCCGCCCAATCAGTCAGCAAACTGCGCATCGTGGCCAAGGACGTGAACGTGCGAGCCGATTCCTTGAAATCAATAGGTCCCTCGGCTACGGGCTCTTGCCTGAGGATTAATACCGGCTTCATCAGCGCAACAGCGACCCCGAGAAAGAAAGAAGCTCGCGTATTGATAATGTCTTGATCCTTGTAGTCCCGTCGAAGGAGGAGGCCGATGACTGCCCCAGCTCCCACTAAGTCCCTTAGGATCGCGTGCAGGCCATTGGCTGGGCTCAGCATTCCGCCGTCCGTCGATGCGTAAGTGGCGCCCCTCTGTCGAGTCAACATTCGCTTGATCTCGCGAACCTCATCACTTCTGATCCCAGGGTCGATGAAATAGAACTGACGGGGTTGCTCGTAGGCAACGATTTGGGAGATGTTGAAACTACCTTTTTGAGCAGCCTCCAATAGTTTGGTGATTAGCTCTCCCTTTTCGTGGTAGGTGGCTCGTAGATAGTCAGAAAAGATGGCCCGAGTTGCTTGAGCTTCAATATTCGCGTCCTCAGCGAGTACTACGGTCTTTCCAGATCCAAATGCGAAACCCGCCTCAAAAAACACATTCCAGTTGGGATCGGAGGCGTCGGCCACAAGTGTCGGTCTTGATCTGATTTCTTGGCAAACGTCGCAGAAGACTAAATTCGAAGAAAAGTGCTCATGCGGCAGGTAAGAAGTGACTCCGCGCGCGCGGCCACCGGCGGCAACCTCCTCAGCCCAGCTCTTCTTCCAGGGAAGAAAGGAATAGGCTAGGGTGATCCCATCACGTCTCATCTCCACCGGGAAAGGGCACTTACCTGCGACAACAGCGCAGAAGCGGGGCTCAGAGATCTCAACCTGTCCTTTAGACATACCCCTCCCCGAGTCGAATGCTAGCCGAACCTAGAGAGGCGGCGGCATGGTCGGAGTATAGGGCGGTCCTCGACGAGCGCGTCGGACACCGAGGCAAGCCGATCGTCGCGCTTCTCCAGGTCCGTTTGGCGATGTCGCAAACGTGGAGCCTAAAGGCACCCAGGCTGGTGGCCAGTAATCTTGGTTAGCGTCGAGGAGACGTCCGACCAGACCTACCTGCCAGCCGAGGCCCGCGCCAGGGTTGAAATCGACCGCATGCTCGCGGCGGCAGGTTGGGCCGTCCAAGACTATCGGAAGGTAAACCTCTCCGAAGCACAGGGGGTTGCAGTCCGCGAGTTCGTCCTAAGGCCGCCCCATGGTCGGGCCGACTACCTGCTATTCATCGATAAGCGGCCGGTTGGCGCCATTGAGGCCAAACCGTCCGGCACTACGCTCACGGAGGTAGAGGAGCAGTCGGGCCATTACGGCGAAGGCCTTCCCGATGGCGTGGTGCCGCTAATCTCTCCCCTCCCCTTCCGCTATGAGTCGACAGGCGCTGAGACGCGCTTCACGAATATCAAGGACCCGGACCATCGAAGCCGGCCGCTGTACTGGTTCCACCGCCCAGAGACGCTTGCTTCCTGGATTGGTGAGATCGAGTCCAATCCCACCTCGCCGACGCTTCGCGCTCGGTTTTACGATCTTCCGCCTGTGGACGCCGGTCGCTTATGGCCGGCGCAGGTCGAGGCAATCCGCAACATCGATCGCTCGCTTGCCGAAGATCGCCCACGGGCACTTATTCAGATGGCCACCGGGTCAGGCAAGACCTACACCGCGGCCAACCTTGCCTACCGTCTGATCAAGTATGCCGGTGCTAAACGGATCCTCTTTCTGGTTGACCGAGCCAACCTCGGTGACCAGACGCGCAAGGAGTTCCAGCAATTCGATACACCAGGCAACGGACGCAAGTTCACTGAGTTGTACAACATCCAGCACCTCCGATCGAACACGATCGACACGGTGTCCCGTGTTTGCATCTCAACGGTCCAGCGCATGTACTCGATCCTCAAGGGCGACCAGGAGATGTCACCGGAGCTGGATGAGGCCTCTCTCTACGAGCTCTCGCCAAGCCAGCCGGTCGAGATCACGTACAACGCGAAGGTGCCGATCGAGACATTCGACGTGGTCATCATTGACGAGTGCCACCGTTCGATCTACGGTCTATGGCGCCAGGTCATTGAGTACTTCGATGCTCATCTGATTGGCCTGACGGCGACCCCAAACAAGCAAGCGTTTGGGTTCTTCCATCGCAATCTGGTCATGGAATACTCGCATGACAAGGCCGTGGTCGACGGTGTTAACGTCGATTTCACTGTTTACCGGATAAAGACCGAGATCGGTGAACACGGCGGAACGATCGACGCCGGACTCGTCACCGGTTTCCGTAACCGGGAAACTCGGAAGGTGCGCTGGGAGGAGCTCGACGACGATGTCAGCTATCGAACGCAGGATCTCGACAAGCGTGTAGTTGCCAAGGATCAAATCCGTACGGTGATCCGCACCTTCAAGGACAGGCTTCCGAACGATATCTTCCCCGGGCGCACCACCGTGCCAAAGACCCTTATTTTTGCAAAAGATGACTCGCATGCCGATGATATCGTCGGTATAGTTCGAGAGGAATTCGGCAAGGGCAATGATTTCTGCCAGAAGATCACCTATCGAACCATGGGTAAGAAACCGGAAACGATCCTCCAGGAATTCCGCAACTCACTCAACCCTCGCATTGTTGTCACCGTCGACATGATTGCGACTGGCACGGACGTGAAACCGATCGAGTGCCTGCTCTTTATGCGGGACGTCAAGAGTCGGACATACTTTGAGCAGATGGTCGGTCGCGGCGTGCGGATCATGCTCGATACGGATTTCCAGGCTGTTACCCCAGATGCCAAGGCGAAGGATCGCTTCGTCCTGGTCGATGCCGTCGGAGTGACCGAAAAGCGCTTCCAAGAGACCATTCAGCCACTTGAGCGGAAACCGACCGAGTCGCTCGACAGGCTCATGCGCCTCGTCAGCTTCGGCAACTGCGAGGCGGATCTCGCTTCGTCTCTCGCGGCTCGGTTGTCGCGCCTCGACCGCCAGTTGACCAAGGAAGATCGCGCGAAACTACAAGACGCTGCCGGTGGAATCGACTTGAGCACCCTCGCCCATGGACTCGTTGAAGCCGTCGACCCGGACAAGCAGCTCGCCCAAGCGCAGACTCGAACCGGCCGCATCGATCCGACTCAGGCAGAGGTCGGCCGAACGGCGCGGGAGCTGATCAGCCAGGCGCTGAGCCCGCTTGCCAATAGTGCCGAACTGCGGGATGCGATCGTTGAGGTCCGACGCTCATATGAGCAAACCATCGACGAAACCAGCGAGGACCGCGTGCTTGAAGCCGGATACTCCGCACAGGCAAAAGTGAAGGCCGAGGCGATGGTCCGCGACTTCCGCCAATTCATTGACCAGCATCATCGCGAGATCGCCGCGCTCCAATTCCTCTACAGCCGGCCGTACAGCGAGCGGCCGACGTACGCGCAGTTGAAGGAGCTCGCCAACGCCATAAGCAAGCCACCCCACCTCTTGACGCCTGAACGCCTTTGGCGTGCTTATGAGGCACTTGACAAGTCCAAGGTTCGCGGCTCCGGCGGCCGCATGCTGACCGACATCGTTTCTCTGGTGCGGTTTGCCTTGCAACAAGAGAATCAGTTGGTTCCATTCCGAGATGAGGTGGATCAACGTTTTCAAGCATGGCTCACGGCGCAGGGCCAGGACGGTCGGTCCTTCTCCGCCGAACAGCACCAATGGCTCACCTGGATGAAAGACCAGATCGCTGGCGAGATGGGCATCTCAGCCAAGTCTTTCGAGTTCACTCCATTCGTAGAGCATGGCGGCCTCGGTAAGGCCTACCAAGTATTCGGGCCGCAGTTGTCCCGAATCATGAACGAGTTGAGCGAGGCCCTAGCTGCATGACCAAGTTGCCGTCCGGTTGGGCGATCGCCCCAATCGGCGCGGTGGCTGCCCTGAATCCTGCCTTAACAACCACCGCTAGAGCTGACGACCTCCTGTCGTTTATTCCGATGGCATCCGTCGAGGAAGAGACCGGTCGCATTGACGCGGCGGAGACACGACGCTTCGAAGAGCTTAGAAGCAAGAGCTACCGTTCATTTCAAGAGGGTGATGTCCTCTTTGCAAAGATCACACCGTGCATGGAGAACGGAAAGGTTGCGATCGCCCGTGGGCTCAAAGGGGGTTGTGGATTTGGCTCAACCGAGTTTCACGTTTTGCGGCCAGCCGCCGGCATCGCACCTGGCTACCTCCTGTATTTCCTGTTGCAGAGTGGATTTCGTCGCGACGCCGCCCGGTACATGACTGGAACCGCAGGTCAAATGCGGGTGCCCTCTTCATACCTCGCCACGTGCCCCGTTCCGATTCCTCCCACCGAGGAACAGGAGCGGATTGTCGCTTCCATCGAGGAACAGGTCTCCCGTATCGACGTTGGCGTGGCAGCAGTCCAGTCAGCGAAGCAACGACTCGCTTCACTTCTGAAATCAATTCTATTCAGAGCGGTGCCGAGCAAACCCCCTCCCGATTGGTCAATGATCACGGTTGGGGAGGCCGGGGATGTCCGACTCGGGAGGCAACGTTCGCCGAAGTTCCATCACGGCCCAGACATGCGACCTTACCTACGCGTCGCCAACGTCTTTGAAGACCGCATCGACTCTAGCGACATTATGACGATGCAGTTTGACAAGGAGGAATTTGAGGCATATCGTCTGGCCCCCGGCGACATTCTTCTAAATGAAGGCCAGAGCCCTCACCTCCTGGGTCGGCCCGCCATGTACCACGGCGAACCACCCGACATAGCTTTTACAAACAGCTTGATTCGCTTTCGCGCATGGCCAAACATTCTCCCTGAGTGGGCGCTACTTGTATTTCGCCGCTATCTTCACGGCAAGCGCTTCATGCGTGAATCGCAAATCACCACAAACATCGCCCATCTTTCGGCAGGCCGGTTCAAATCTGTTGAGTTTCCTGTTCCTTCTCTAAGTGAGCAGCGCCGAATCGTCGCCGAAGTTCAGCATTACCTTTCGCTGATCGCGGCGACGAAGGCTACTCTTAAAAGCCAACTTCGCCGCTCCTCGGCTCTACGCTCCTCGCTACTTCGTGAGGCCTTCGCAGGCAATCTCGTCGCGCAAGAGCCCAACGATGAGCCTGCCTCTGCCCTCCTCGAGCGCATCGCTGCCGAGCGCCTCAACTCCGAGAGGCATAAGGTGCCTTCGAACCGTGTGGCTCGCCGATCCTTTCCGGCGGTCAAGGCATGACCAATTCGGCGGGCATTGTCCAGAGGCTCTGGAATTACTGCAATGTTCTTCGCGATGACGGACTCTCTTACCAGGATTATCTCGAGCAAATCACCTTCCTCCTCTTCCTGAAAATGGCTGACGAGTTAACTCACCCCCCGTTCCATAGAGAATCGATCGTGCCCAACGATCTTGCCTGGCGAAGCCTCGTCGGAAAGGATGGCGACGAACTCGAGGTCCAGTACCGTCACGCTCTCGCGGAGCTCGGTCGCCAACCAGGAACTCTGGGCGTTATTTTCCGCAAGGCGCAGAACAAGATTCAAGATCCTGCAAAACTCAAGCGCCTAGTCTCCGACCTCATCGACAAAGAGCAGTGGATGATGCTCGACGCTGACGTTAAGGGCGATGCCTACGAAGGCCTTCTTGCAAAGAATGCGGAGGACATTAAGTCAGGTGCAGGCCAGTATTTTACGCCGCGCGCATTGATTAAGGCGATCGTCGACGTCATGCGGCCTGTACCAGGGATGCATCTCTGTGACCCCGCCGCAGGTACGGGAGGATTCCTTCTCGCCGCGTATGACTACATGAAGCCCAAGGCTTCCGACCCTGATCAAAAGCTCTTCATTCGCGATAGAGCATTGCGTGGCTGGGAGATCGTCGACGCCACGGCGCGTCTCTGCGCGATGAATCTGTTACTGCACGGCATCGGCACCCCAGAGAGCGAGAGCTTCATCCGGGTGGATGATTCGCTTCGGTCCGATCCAGGTGAGCGGTTCGAGATGATTCTTACCAATCCGCCATTTGGCAAGAAATCGTCATACACAGTTGTCAACGCGGAAGGTGAGACCGAACGGGAGGACTTGACATATCTGCGCGACGACTTTTGGGTGAGCACCAGCAACAAGCAACTCAATTTTGTTCAACACGTCCATACGCTCCTCGCGATCAACGGGCGGGCCGCCGTCGTGGTTCCCGATAACGTCCTCTTTGAAGGCGGGGCTGGCGAGGTGGTCCGTCGCAAGCTCCTCCAGCAATGTGACGTTCACACGCTGCTGCGACTCCCAACGGGTATCTTCTACGCAGGTGGCGTCAAGGCGAACGTTCTCTTTTTCGACCGTAAGCCGCCATCGGAGACGCCTCGGACCGAAAAGGTCTGGATCTATGACTTTCGGACTAACCAGAGTTTCACCCTCAAGACCCGTCAGCTGACGCGCGCCGACCTTGATGACTTCGTTGGCTGCTTCAAGGCCGACGACCGCCTAGATCGCAAAGAGACTGAACGGTTTCGGGCCTTCAGTTACGACGAACTAATTGCCCGAGACAAAGCCTCCCTCGACATTTTCTGGCTACGGGACACCTCGTTAGAAGACACCGACAATCTCCCGGCGCCCGAGGTGATAGCCGCCGAGATCGTGGAGGACCTGGAAGCGGCGTTGGCCCAATTCAGCACTGTTGCGACGTCCCTCACAGAACGATTGGGCTCGGAGCAGGTGTGACTCGAGCGGAGCGAATCTCTAGACGGTAGCCTTCGGCGGCTAGTGTCCTGTAACAGAAATTCGTGACATAATACTGGGGTTGCCGTCGGGTCGCACACTGAGGTATCCGTCATGCCACGCGGCCGCCCCCAACAGCGCCCCTTGATTGTCTCGCCCCAGGATCGGGT